>Ga0209056_10002741_pt1 | contig 18858 bp, 19 predicted proteins | sample GraSoiAngelo_114_FD_185876 | JGI IMG/M metagenome (GOLD analysis project Ga0209056, IMG submission 185876) | Grasslands soil microbial communities from the Angelo Coastal Reserve, California, USA - 14_0903_13_40cm (SPAdes) (version 2) | ecosystem: Environmental > Terrestrial > Soil > Grasslands...
AGGCTTGAGCCTCGCCGCCGAGTCGAGCAGCTTGCGAACCGCGGCCTCGGTCACGAGGGGCAGGTCGCTGGACAGCAGGAGCACCGCGCCGGCGCCCGCCTCCACGGCTCGTTTCAGGCCGCGCTCGGCGGCGATGTTCTGGCCTTCTTCGCGTGGTTCGAGCAGAACATCGGCGCCCCACGACGCCGCTATCTCCGACACCTCCTCGCCGCCCGCGACGACGAGCACGTGGTCGCCCGCGGCGGCGGCACGCACCGCAAGCTGAGCGTTCCTCCGAGCGAGTGCGCGGCGAGACTTGATCCCCATCGCGGGGCGCAGGCGTTGCTTGGCCGAGTCGAAGTCCTTGACCAGGACGACGACCCAGGTTGTTACTGCCACTGCTTGCGAATCCTCGGCAGGATCTGCGATCCATAGAGCTCGATGAAACGCGTCTGGCCGTCACCCGGCGCATGAAAGACCAGGTGCGTGAAACCAAGCTCCAGGTATGGCCTCAGCTGTTCGATGTGCTCGTCGGGGTCGCTGGCGACGAGCCAACGGCGGTCGGCCACGTCCTCCACCGTCTTGGCGAGCCGTTCCATCTCTCGCGGGTCGTCGATGCCGGACTTGGCTTCGGCCGGCAACGCCAGCGCGGCCCAGATCTTGGTGTCCTCCCGGGCCCGGTTGCCATCCGTATCGAACGAAACCTTGACCTCGATCATCCTGTCGAGATCACGGGCCACCCTGCCGGATTCTTGCGCGCCATCGCTGAACGACGGGAGCAACTGCTGGGAGTACAGCTCCATTCCCTTGCCGGAGGTGCAGATCAGCCCGTCGCCCGCCCGCCCTGCGTATTTCGCCACCTGTGGGCCACCGGCCCCGATGTAGACCGGCACCGGCTTTTCCGGACGGTCGTAGATGGTCGCGTTTCGCGTGTGGTAGTAGTCGCCGTCAAAGGTCACGGACTGATCGGTCCACAGCATGCGGATCAGCCGCACCGCTTCCCGCAGGCGGGCGAAACGCTCGCGGTTGTCGGGCCACTCGATGCCGAGCGCACCTTCGTTGAGGTGCTCGCCCGTGCCCACGCCAAGGATCATTCGCTCGGGGTAGAGCGAGCCGAGCGTTCCGAACGCCTGGGCGACGATCGCGGGGTGATAGCGAAAAGTGGGCGTTACGACCGATGTCCCAAGCAGGATTCGCTTCGTACGCTCGCCGGCCGCGGCCAGCCATGCGAACGCAAATGGCGCGTGGCCGTCGGAGTGGCGCCAGGGCTGAAAGTGATCGCTGACGAAAACCGAGTCGAAGCCGTTCGCCTCCGCGGCTACCGCAAAGTCGAGCAGCTCACGGGGTCCGAACTGCTCGGCCGAGGCTTTGTAACCAAGTTGCAGCTTGGGCCCCAATCAGTTGCGCCTGCCGTAGCGCTTCCAGCTAAAGGCGGCACCGCTGATCGCGGCCGCGACGATCACCACCACAAGCGCGATCAGGCTGTGGCTGTCGAAGTTGGCGATGCCCGCCGCGGTTAGCAGCACGAGAGCGCCCACCGCCACCAGCATCATCACGAGAAGGACGACCGCGCGGTGGATCTTCATGGACTCGGTTAGCTTACCGACCGTGGGTAAATCACAAGTCGTGCGCCTGGACTCGGTGACGTCGACGCAAGACGCCGCGCGCGACATGGCGATCGGCTCGATCGTGATCGCAAACCACCAGACGGCAGGTCGAGGTCGCCTCGAGCGGCGCTGGGAGGCGCCACCCGGAACGGCTCTGCTGGCGTCCTTCGTGCTGCACCCGAATCCGCTCCTCAGCCTTGCCGCGGGCGTCGCCGCGGCCGAGGCCTGCGGTGAGGCCGTCCGTCTGAAATGGCCGAACGACCTCCTGCTGGCGGGCCTGAAGCTTGGTGGCGTTCTGGTCGAGGCAAAGCAAGGCAAGGCGATCTGTGGCATCGGTATCAACCTGACGTGGGCGCCAGTGGGCGCCGCGAAGTTGGACCTGCCGGCCGACGAGCTTCTCGACCGATTGCGGGAAAGGATTGAAGTGTGGACCGCGGCCCCGCCCGACACCGTGCTCGACCGCTGGCGCCGGCTGTCTGCAACCCTTGGACGGCGGGTGCGACTCGAGCTTTCGGGCAAGACCACCGAGGGTCTTGCTGAGGACGTCGGGCCGAATGGCGAGCTGATCGTGGAGGGAGTACCGTTCGTCGCCGGTAGCGTCACCCACTTATGAGTCGGCCGATCTCGGGGAGCACCTCGCCCGAGCGGCCATGAATGACGACCTCGGCGAAGCGGTCGAACGGCGTCGGTTCGGCGTTGACCACGATCATCAGGGCGCCTGACTGCACCGCCAGCAGCGGAACTTCCGCGGCCGGGTAGACGACCAGCGATGACCCGACCACGAGCATCACGTCTGTTTGGCGTGCCAGCTCGAACGCCTCATTGAGGGCGGCCGCCGGCATCGGCTCGCCGAACAGGACCACGGTCGGCTTCAAAAAGATGCTTCCGCAGCTGCGGCAATGCGGCGGCATCTCAGTGTCCAGTCTGCGCTGAACGTCCGCCCTCGCCTCGCGACTGCCGCACTCGAGGCACTGCACCATCCGCCCCGAACCATGCAGCTCGATCACGTGCGTGCTTCCCGAGTCCTGATGGAGGCCATCGGTGTTCTGGGTCACGATCGCGGCCAGGCGCCCCGCGGCCTCCATGGCCGCCAGCGCCTCGCCAGGAGCTCCGCGGCGCGTCTGACTGTCAAATGAACAATGACTGCCTGGCGTACAGCTGCTGGCTTGCGCTGTACGCACTGGCGGCCGCGTCGGTCGGCATCGGCACCCAGGGCGAACCCGGTTCTTCGCGGATCGCGGTCACCTTGAAGATGCGGAATTTTTCCGCGCTCTTGCCTTTGAGCTGAATGCCGGGGACCTCATCGATCGCGATGTAGTCGGAGCATGCCTGGTAGGTCGCGAGCCCGATCAAAACCTCAAACGCGGGAGCCGCGCTGCAGAAGCGGGCGCCTGTGTTCACGGTGTCGCCGAGCGCGGTGTACTGGAGGCGGTCCTGGCTGCCCATGTTGCCGACGACCGCCGGCCCGGTGTTGACGCCGATGCCCCAACCGATGGGCGGCAGTCCGCGCGTGGCGAGCTTGGCCTGCAGCGCTGGGGCATTGCTGACCAGGTCGTATGCGCAGCGAATCGCGAGCAGCGCATGGTTCGCCTGTTCGAGTGGGACGTTCCAGAGCGCCATGATCTCGTCGCCGACATACTTGTCGATAAGGCCATCCCACTTGAGGATGAGCTTGCTCATCTCATCAAGGTAATCCTGGATTACAGCGAGAACGTCATCCGCACGCATCGATTCGGACATCGATGTGAAGCCCCTTATGTCCATGAACAGCACGGTGAGGTCGCGGCGCTCGCCTTTCGAGATCAGATCTTCAACCGAGCGCGTCGCAGCAAGCTGACGAGCGACACGCGGGTCGATGTAGTGGCCGAAGATGCGCTCGACCTTGCGGCGCTCGCGTTCCTCGAGCACATAGCGCGCGCCAAGCGAGAAGGTCGCGGCCAGGACGATGGCGGTCGGCGCGTATAGGGGATCGGCCAGGTAACCGTTCTGACCGATCAGATAGATGCCAAGGTAGTACGCCAAGAGGAGGCTCGCGGTGAGGAGCATCCCCACGCGAAACGAAAGCAGGTAGACGATGAGGCCGACGATCGCGGCCAGCAGCAGCACGGCGAGCTGGGTCGACACTGGCGGCTGAGTGCGGAGGTATCGATCCCGCAGCACCGTGCCTATGGCGTCGCCCTCGATTCGGTAGCCGTAGTTCTGGCTGTCCAGCATGCAGCGCGGCCGGTGGACTGGACAGAAGCTGGCATCGTGGGGGAAGGAAACGGCCTGGCCGTAGATGTCACCGGCATCGATCAGCTTGGTGCCGACCACGACGATGTGATCAGTGATGAGATCGGGTTGCGGGCACGCACTGTTGAAGGCGTCGACGTAAGAGCAGCTCGGACTCGATCCGCGGGAGAAATTGATCAGCATCTGACCCTGCTCGACCAGAATCCGGTGAGTCCCAAATGTGGCAACAGAGTCGCGCACCGTGAGGGGTGCGGTGATCTTCTCGGAGATTCGTAATGCCAGCAAAAAGGCGGGCTCGTCGGTCTCGTTCTCGGCGCAGGTCGCGTCCGGGGCCGGCCTCAGGATCAAGCCACGGACTGCGTTGGCACGATCCGCAACCCCGAGTCCGCGATCACCAACCGCGGCGGCGACGGTTGAAAACTCTGGCCGCGGAGCCGATTCGGCGTTGCATACGAGAACTACATTTCCCGCTGCCCGGATCGCCTGCGTCAACTGCGGGTCGGTCGCCTCGAAGGGCGGTTCCACGCTGTTGCCAGTCAGGTGGTCCAGCACGATGTCAAAGAGGATCGCCTTCGGGTGAAGGCCGGCCAGGTAGTTGATCACCTGCGCGTGATAGGAGTTGTTCCAGGGATAGGCACCGAGGGTCCGCTGGCTTCGTGAATCCAGCGCCACGAATGTGATCTGGGGATCCGGTGAAGGCGCGGGGAACAGCGTGTCCTGGCCCGCATCGAATGTCCCGGCTGTGACGCCGGTTTGAGCAAGAGTGATCACAAGCAGGCCGGCCACAAGCCCCGCGAGAGCGAAGCGCCAGGCCAGGCGCCAGTCGCCAACTCGCTCGCGGACCATGTCGCCGGTATGTTAGGCAGGGTGACCCAGGCCGTCCCCGAATCTCGCCGCATGCTCTTTCTGTACGTGGCCGCCGGAGCGGTATTCGCCACCATCGCGGCCCGTGGCGTGACCGTGCCCCTGTACGCGCACGACCTCGGCGCAAGTCGATTCGAGGTCGGCGCGCTCTTCTCCGTGGCGACGATTGCCGCGGCGCTGCTCTCGCTTCCCTCTGGCGTGCTGGTCGATCGTTTCGGTGCCCGAACCCTGCTCGGCCTGTCGCTCGGCGCCACCGCCCTCTCGCAGATCGCCACGGCATTCACGGTGAGCGTGGCTCCCCTGTTCCTGTGGCAGATCGTGGGCGGGCTCGCCGCCGGCGCGCAGCAGTCCGCGATCTTCAGCGCCGTCACCGAGTCGGTGTCGAGAGGGCGGCTGGGCCGCGCGATGGGCTGGCTGACGCTTTCAATGCAGGTCGGCTTCACGCTCGGCCCCGCCATCGCCGGTCTCGCGCTGAAGTGGATCGACCTGCGCACCGACATCGGGGTCACGACCGTGCTGTTGATCTTCACCATTCCGGGCGCGCTCGCAGTGAGCCAGACGCGGCAGCACACAGGACAGGGGCTCGCGCTGCGGGAACCGCTGAAAGCCCTGGCCCGCCAGGTCGCTTTCGTGCCGGTGACGATCGGCCTGGTCAGCATGACCCTGATCTGGGGCACCTTCGGCGCCTTCGTCCCCATCTTCGCCAGGGAGGCGCTCGGCCTGCCTAGTTTTCAGGTCGGCCTGCTGCTCGGGTTGCAGGCGATCTTCAACGCTGGTTCGCGGCCCGTGGCCGGACGGATCGTGGATCGGGCCCGGCGCCGATGGCCGATCGTGCTGGTCGGTGTGATCGTGTGGTCCGCGGCGATGGTGGTGGTCGGTCACCTCACCGGCTTCTTGCTGCCGGCGATCGTGATCGCCATCGGCACGCCTTTCATAGCGGCGGCTTTCGTTGCCATCGGCGTCGTCTTCGGTGACCTGTCGAGCGCGTCCACGCGCGGGGTGACGATGGGCATTTACGGCACCGTGCTCTTCCTTGGCCTTTCCGCCGGACCGCTGATCTTCGGGCCGATCGTCCAGGGTTATGGCTACGCGGCGGGGTTCACCGTCTGCGCCGTGGTCGCGGTGGTGTTGGTGCTGGTGATGGCGGCGATGCAGGTGGAGCCGGCGCGGCGGCGGTCAGAGGTGCCGGTCCCGCCAACGCCTGGGACCTGAGGTAACCGTCCAGCACCGCCCGGTGGCTTGGAAACGCGATCGGCGGTAGGTCGTCCGGCGCGAAGGTGCCCAGCTCGAGCATCTCCGGTCCGGCGCTCATGACGGCGCCGCCGGCGAGCCGGCCGCGGTAGGCGATCCCGACGATGCTTGAAGCCGTGGTCTTGCCTATGTGATAGATGCCGATCAGCCCAGTGAGCTCGACCACCGCGTTGATCTCTTCCATGCACTCCCGGACGGCGGCCTGCGCGGGGTCTTCATCGTCGTTCACGAAGCCACCGGGCAGGCACCAGAGGCCGTAGCCGGGCTCGATGCTGCGGCGGCCGAGCACGATTCCACCATCGGCTTCGACGACGACGGCGGCCGCGACCTTGGGATCGCGCCACAGCACGTAACCGTCGTTCGGACACACCTCGAGCTCGCGGTTCTCGATCAGCTTCACGATGAGCGGCCCGCCGCAGTTGACGCAGAAGTGCCCCACGTTGGGAGATTAGACGGGTTCGGCCTCCGGCTTCGTGGGATGCGGCTTGGGCGCCGGGCCCTTCATGTCGGCGACGCGAACCTGGTTCCGCCCGCCTTGTTTGGCCGTGTACAGGGCCTGGTCGGCGCGGTCGATGAGCTGCGTGAACAGCGTGGGCTCACCGGTCGCGGCCACACCGATGCTGATGGTGAGCTTGAGGCCACCGGGAAACGTCGCCGCGGCGACTTTGGCGCGAATGCGCTCGGCGAGAGTTCGAGCGCCGGGCTCGGTCGTTTCGTGGAGGATGAGCGCGAATTCTTCGCCTCCGTAGCGGGCGCAGACGTCGGGTTTCGTGGAGGATGAGCGCGAATTCTTCGCCTCCGTAGCGGGCGCAGACGTCGGATTCGCGCGCACCCGTTTTCAGGATTTGGGCGAGCTCTGCAAGCACCGCGTCGCCGTTCAGGTGCCCGTACGTGTCGTTGACCTGCTTGAAGTGGTCCAGGTCGATCATCAAGAAAGCGATCGCGTTGTGGTGGCGGCGCGCCCGCTGCATCTCCTTCAGGAACTCCTGGGCAAGCGCGCGCCGGTTGGGCAGCTTGGTGAGCTCGTCGGTGAGGGCGTTCTCCTCCTGGGCTTGAAACAGCTGCGCATGGCGGATGGCGATCGCGGCCTGCGAAGCGACTCCGTTGAGGAGGTCGGCCTGGTCCTCCGTCAGCTCGCGCCAGGCATTGAGGTAGAGCTCCATCGCGCCCATGAGCTGTCCTGATCGCACGATCGGCACGACCAGCGCGTGCTGCGGGTGTCCGCCTGCCTCCAGTCCTGGCGCCGTGCGCTCATCGAGGTTGACCACGAGCGGCCGCATCACTGAAAGCACGGTTTGCAGCGGCTCCTCGTCGATCTTTCGCACACCGCCGCGAGCCCGGTTGGTCAGGTTGTAGGAGGCTTCGCGGTACATCTCGGCCTTCCCAATCCGAACCAGGTACATGGCACCGGCGACCGCGCCCATGATCCGGCCGGCGTGGGTCAGAGCGACGTTGAGCACCTCTTCCAGCGCCAGCGACGAGTTGACCGCGGATGCGATGGCGAGCAGCAGAGCGGCCCGGTCACGCGCGCCGCTCTCGTCGGCCAGCGCGGCCTCGAGCTCTTGGGCGGTGCCGCGCAGACGCATCAAGGAGACGGTGAGGAGGATGAAAGCAATGACAAGGAGAACCGAAGTGACGAGTAGAACGCCGGCGAGCTCCACCGAGGGACCTCCTGGTTCGGATCGAGAGTTGCCATAGGTTAACGCCCCGAACTTGCAGTTGAGTCGCAAGACCGCGGAGGGAGAAGGACAGGCTTCCTGCCTCGCGGGCTATACTCGGCCCGATCTGGAGCCGCTTTCTTTCGACGACCTTCCCCTCGGCGGCGAGTGGACGACGCGCCGCCGCACCGTCTCCGAAGCCGAGATAGCACTGTTTGCCGGCGTCGCCGGCGACCTGTCGCCGCTGACGATCGAGGCGGCGGGTGACGGCCGGCGTGCCGCGCCGCCCGCGTTGATCGTGGCCATGGCAGTTGGGCTGGGCTCAGTCGACATGCCAGTGCCCTCCGTCGCCGAGTGGGAGTGGCTGAACTGGAAATTTCCCCGTTCGGTGCATGCAGGTGACACGATCTACGCCCGGTGGACGCTGACTCAGAAGCGGCCCCCGTTGCCCAGCGCGCCTTCCTCGATCGTCGTCTGGAGGGTCGACGTCCACACCGCCGATGGCGCCCTTTGCGCCGAGGGCGAGATCGGCGCCAAGGTCAAACGCAGCGTGGCGATTGCCCGCCAGCGGGCCCCTGAGCAAGCGGTCGCCGCGGTCGCCGCTCCCGCCGCACCGAGACGGCGACGCCGCCGGTCCCGGACCAATGGAGCCCTCCCAGAGCCGCCGGCCGTGGCCGCGCCGCCGGCATCCGCCGCCAAGCCTGAACGAGCGTCCGGCCCGTCGCGCCGGAGGCGGCGCCGGCGCGCGTCCGGCTCCGCCGCCCGCGAAGAGGAGCACGAGCCCCGCGCCGCCCACGTGCCTGAGACCGCTCCGCCACCGGCCGCCAGCTCGACCGCTCCCGCCGGATCCACCCGACCTGCCGGGCGAAGAGGCCTTGGAGGCCCGGGCGAAGAGGCCTTGGAGGCGTCCTCCGCCGCCTGCGAGGAACCTAGGCGGGGGCTTCCAGTGCCTCGAGGTACTCGATCACCCGGCGCGTGAGCTGGGTCGGGGTCGAGGCGCCGCTCGTCACGCCGACCTTCTTGGCCCCCCTGAACCAGGCCAGGTCGAGCTCCCCGAGATCATCGACGAGATAGGCGGGCTTGTGGCCCAGCTTCTTGACCACCTCGACCAGGCGCAGCGAGTTGGAGGAGCGCGTGCTGCCCACGACGATGACGAGGTCGACCTCCTTGGCCGCCTCGACCGCCGCCTCCTGGCGCTCCTGGGTGGCGCGGCAGATCTCGTTGTAGACCTCCGCGTGCGGGTAACGCGCCTTCACGCGACCGATCAGGTCCTCGGTGTCCCAGACCGACAACGTGGTCTGGCAGGTGACCGCGATCCGATCGCCGTTGAGCTCCAGAGCGTCGATGTCTTCCGGATCCTGGACCAGGTGCACGTTGTCGGGTGCCTCGCCCATCACCCCTTCGGGCTCCGGGTGTCCTTTACGTCCGATGTAGACGACCTGGTAGCCCTTGCGGGCCAGGTCCGCGACGAGCTCGTGGGTGCGCACGACGTCGGAGCACGTCGCGTCCACCGGCGTCAGGCCAAGCTCCACCGCGCGCTGCTTGACCTGGGGCGAAACGCCGTGCGCGGTGAAGATCACGGTGCCTTCTTTGACCTGCTCCAGCCCGGCGAGCCGGTTGGGTTGGTCGACGAGCGCGACCCCCTGGCGCTGCAGGTCGTCCGTGGCATGGGTGTTGTGGACCAGCATGCCGAGCATGTGGACCGGGCCGTCGGTCTCCTCGCGAACCCTCTTGGCGATGCGGAACGCATCCACCACCCCGTGGCAGTAACCGCGCGGCGTGATCTTGAGAACTTCCATACCGGCGGCTTGAGTCTACGAGAGGGGCGTCACTCGATCCCCGCGAAAAGATCGTCTTCCGGGAGCGAAAGGCCCGGTTTGCCCCGGGCCAGCTGGTAGTACTCGGTCCCGAACGCAAGCTCGTAGACCTGGCTGGCCATCGTCATGAACCATGAGTTGGGGTCGTTCTGGCTCACATGGGCGCGGAACGCGTCGCGCTTGCGCTCCACGTAATCGTGGACATCGACGCGAGTCGTGACGAGCTCGTCCGGCGTACCGGCGATCCTCATGTTGCCGCCCATCGCACGCTGCGCCTCCTCCGGCATCTGCTGGACGAACGCTTCCATCATCGAGCGGGGGATGGCCGTGTAGTAGAGCTTTGCCGGCGACCCCTCCCGTTGGACGATGTCGAGCGCAGCGTTCGTCACGTGATGGGCCTTGATGTGGTCGGGGTGGCCGTAAACGCCGTCTTCGGCATACGTCACGACGACATCCGGCCGCTCTTCGCGAATAAAAACAGCCAGCTTGCCGGCCGCGTCCTCGAGCTTGGCCTGATGGAATGAACGTGGGTCCTTGTTGTCGGGGGTGTCGACCATGCCGGAGTCTCGGTAGCCGAGGAATTCGAGGCGATCGACACCCAGGATCTCTGCCGCCGACTTCAACTCTTCGGTCCGGATCTCGCCGAGTCTCGGTCGCGACGCCTCCTCGTCCATGTTGTAGATCTCGCCGGCTTCGCCACGAGTGGCGGTGACGAGTACCACGCGGTGGCCGTGCGCCTTGGCCTTCATCATCACGCCGCCGGTCGAGATCGCCTCGTCGTCAGGGTGCGCGTGAACCAGCGCCAGAGTTCCCATCTATGAGAGCAACGTGTCGGCCAGCTGCTGGATTCCACCGTGGCCAGGGCCGGGGATGGTTCGGTCGGCGGCGGCGATGACCTCAGGCGGCGACCCCTCGACCGCGATCCCGAGGCCCGCCCAGGCGATCATCGACGCGTCGTTGCGCCCATCGCCGACCGCCGCCACCTCCGACTGCGCGATCCCCAGCCGTTCCGTCACGAAGCGGAGCGCCGACGCCTTGTCGCTTTCCACGCTCGTGAACTCGAGGTAGTCGGGTGTCGACGTGGCTGCGTTGAGCCTGCCGGCCCACCTTCGCCGAACGTCCGGCAGCAGCTCCTCGAGCATGGCAGGCGTGGAGACGATGACGAGCTTGGGCGTCGTCGGGCCCATCGCCAGATCGAGGTCGGCGACGACGTGGATCTCCATGCCGGCGTGCTCTGCGTACTTGTGGGCTTCGGGCCGCTCGTGTTCAACCATCAGCCGGTCGTCGCGATACGCCTGGACATGGAGGTTGCGCTCGCGCGCGTAGCGAATCACCTCCATCGCGAGGTCATGAGGTACGCCGTGGTCGAGCAAGACGCCGCCCTCGGGCGTCCTGACCTCCGCGCCCTGGTAGCAGACGATCGGTCCTTGGAGTCCGAGCCGCGTTACCCACGGCACCGCGCCCGGGAAAGGGCGGCCGGTGCACGCCACCACGGCCACCCCGGCCGACACGATGCGGCCCAGCGCCGCGACGTCGCGGGGGTCGAGACGGAGCTGCATGTCGAGGATGGTCCCGTCCAGGTCAAGGGCCAGAAGGCGATAACGCGTCGTTATCGAGGAGGCGATCGGAGGATCTCCGATTCCGTCCCCACTATTTCTTGACCTCCGGGTTGACGAGGTTCGGCGGCCGGCCGCCTCGCACTGCTGTCGCCATGTTTCGCGCCGCCATCGCCGACATTTCCGAGCGCGTGCGCACGGTAGCGCTCGCGATGTGCGGGGCAAGCACAACGTTGGGCATGGGAGTGAGGCCCGGATGAACGGCCGGCTCGCGCTCGTACACGTCAAGTCCGGCGCCCGCGAGCTTTCGCCCTTTGAGGGCCTCGACGAGCGCCGCCTCATCGACGACGGGGCCGCGAGAGGTGTTGACCAGGACCGCATTTCTTTTCATCTGGTTGAACTGCTGCGTGCTGAACAGGTGGTGAGTCTCCTGGGTTAGAGGCACATGGATTGAGATGAAATCGGACTCCGCGATCAGCCTGCCCAGGTCGACGCGAGTGGCGCCGAGCTGCTCCTCAGCCTCGCGCGGAAGCGGCTGCGGGTCGTAGTAGAGGACGCGCATGTTGAAGCCCTTGGCCCGGTGGGCCACACCGCGTCCGATGCGGCCGACACCCACGATCCCGAGCGTGGCCCCGAAAATGTCCTGGCCAAGCATCATGTCGATGGCCCAGCCGCGGAAGCGCCCTGAGCGCGTGAAGCTGTCGGCCTCGACGATGCGGCGCGCGGTCGCCATCAGAAGGGTGAACGCGAAGTCGGCCGTCGAGTCGTCGAGCACGCCCGGCGTGTTGGTGACCATCACCTTGTGCGACGTGGCCGCGGCCACGTCGACATTGTCAAAGCCCACCGCGACGTTGCTGACGCACTTGAGTCCGGGCGTGGACAGGACGGTCTCCCGGATGGGATCCATCAGCTGGCTCACGATCCCGACGCAGCCTTCGGCCGCCTGCCGGATGCTGGCCTCGTCGAGCGGTCGGTTGGGCGGATAAGCCAGGACCTCGGCCGCCTCGGCCAGGATCGCGGGGCCGGGGTCGAGGATGGGATGCATCAACAGGACTCGGGGCCGCCCGCCGGTGCTCATGGGTTCAGTCCCAGCTCCTGTGCTATCGGCTTCAGGGCATCGCGGACGAACTCCACGTGCTCGTCGAAGGGTATACCGAGCACCTCGGCGCCTGCGACCAGCTCGTCCCGATGCACGCCGCGCGCAAAGGCCTTGTCCTTCATCTTCTTGCGCACGGTGCTCGCCTCGACCGAGCTCAATGCTTGGTCAGGCTTCACAAGCGCGCACGCGATGATGAAACCGCACATCTCGTCGACCGCGTAGAGGGCCCTGCGCGCGTTGGTGTCGCGCGGGACGTTGAGGTAGTCGGCGTGCGAGGCGATGTCCTCGAGAAGGTCTTCAGGCCAACCCTTCTCGCGCAGCATCTCGATGCCGCGCATCGGATGCAGCTCCGCCGTCGGCCCGGACTCGTAGTCCCAGTCATGGATCAACCCCAGGACGGCCCACCGCTCCTCGTCCTCGCCGAAACGCCTTGCGTACGCGCGCATGGCCGCCTCGACGCTTCGCATGTGGCGGCGGAGCTGGTCTGATTGACCTGGTCATCGAGGTGACGAGCTCCCACGCTTCGCTCCTGGTCGGTGTGGTGGTCACAAAACCTCCTTCAGCGCTGCCAGCAGCCGCTCGTTCTGATCGCGGGTGCCGATCGTGATCCGGATCCAGCCCGCGATCGGCTCACGATCGTAATGGCGGACCAGGATCTTGCGCTCGCGCAGCGCAGCGACGACGCCGGCTGCAGCCTTCGGCGGCCTGGCAAAGATGAAGTTCGTCGCCGACGGCACCAGGTCGAATCCCATCCCGGCCAGAGCTCCAGCCAGCTCGCCGCGATTGTTGACGACTTCGTCGACGAGCCGGCGGTGATGCTCCTCATCCTCGATCGCGGCCACCGCGCCGACGATGGCCAGGCGGTCGACGTTGTAGGAGTCCTTGACCGAGCTCAGCGCCTCGATCACGTCGCGCGGCCCCAGCGCGAAACCGATGCGGAGGCCCGCCAGCCCGTAGGACTTCGAGAAGGTGCGCAGGAGCACGACATTCTGGTGACGCTCTAGCAAGGGCAGGCACGAATGGGGAGCGAAGTCGACATACGCCTCGTCGATGGCGACCAACCCGGATGACGCGGCGACTGCCGCCTCGACGGCGGGCGTCGGAAAGAGCGCGCCGGTGGGCGAGTTTGGGTTGACGATGAACTTCAGGGGAGCCGGGTCGGGACCGAGGCTGGGAGGCAGCTCCCAAGGCAGCTCGGTGGGATGCGGCGACGGCTCGGCCTCATGGATCCTGCAGAGCGGCTCCAGGAGCGGATAGGTCGGTGTCGGATAGGCGACGGTGTCGCCCGCGCCGGCGAAGGCGCGGAAGCACATCTCGATCAGCTCGTCGCCCCCGTTGCCGATCACCACCTGCGAAGGATCGAGACCGAACCGGCCGGCGATCGCTTCCCGCGCAGGGGCGGCCGTTGGGCTCGGATAAAGTCGCAGCGCGTCGTTCGCCGCGTCCTTGATGGCCTGCAGGACTTTTGGCGATGGGGGCAGTGGCGACTCGTTCGTGTTGAGCTTGACCCAGCCCTCGGCGTCGGGCGGCTGCTCGCCGGGGATGTAGGGCTGGAAGCCATCGAGGGCTTTCCTTACGAGGCTTTTCGGCATTCGAGCAGGAAAGTTTCGAGCGCCAGCCGCGGGCTGACGTTTTGCTCGAGGTAGCCGAGCGTGTCATACGAGAGCTCCAGCAGCCGCGCCCACCGTCCCTGCTCGCGGCCGCGGCTCGCCAGCATGCGCCGCCGCAGCTCGATCTGCCAGCTTGCGATGGCGAACAGCGCCGGGTCCTCCTCATCGCCTTCACTGCGCCGCCACCCCATCTGCTCCGAATCGAGCTGGGCCGCGACGTGCAGCGGCACGTCAGCCGGCGCGCCGAAGATCTCCTGCAGGCGCTGGGTCCACGTGTGATGAAGCGCGATCACGCTCTGGTCGTCCGCCCTTCGCATCGCCCAGCCTGGCCGGCCTCCGGACAGCTCGGCCAGCAGCCTGGCGCGCTTGGTCTCCACGCCGCGTGATGCCAACCGCGTCTCGATCTCGGGAGCCGGAACAGGGTGAAAGAAAAGCCGCTGGCAGCGTGAGACCACCGTCGGCAGAACGACGAACGGATTGAGGCTGGGCGTCGTGAGGACGATCACGCGGTGCGGGTGAGGCTCCTCCAGCGTCTTCAGCAGCACCCCCTGGTCCTGGTCGCGGAGGCGACCGACGTTGACAACGACCGCGACCCGTCGCGCCCCGACCGCGGGTTTGAGATTGAGGAATGCCTGCAGCGACAGCTCGTGAAACTCAGGCGGCTTGTCCGGCAAGAGCCGTATCTCGTTGATCGAAAGCGGCTTGATTCGGTCGTCTTCCCAGTAGTCGGGATGTCGCGTCAGCGGCGCCTCGGGCAAGAGAGCCGACGCCAGCGCCCGGGCGGTCGTGGACTTGCCGAGACCGGTTTCGCCGACGAAGAGGTACGCGTGTGCGAGCCGGTCGGTGTTGATCTGCGAGCGCAGCTGATCCAGTGCCTGCGAATGGCCGACGACGCTGTGGAACGGATCGGTCACTGGGCCTGATGCGGCGCGGCGCGGCGCGCCTTCAACTCGCGCTCACGCTCAAGGCGTTGGGCCCGGCCCTGGAGCCATACCTCGCGGATACGCTGCAAGGCCGTGATGTTGGTGACAATCGCGAGGAGAAACACGACGCCGTAGAGGACATACCCGCCGACCAGGAGCCCGATCACGGTCACGACGACACGTTCTGGCCGCTGGAACAGACCTGTCTTGCAAACGAACCCGAGACTCTGGGCGCGCGCACGAACGTAGCTGACGAGGAACGAACCCGCCAGGGCAGAGAGCGTGGACAAGACAAGCCACTCCTGCAGCGGCGGATCGATCGTGACGAAGTACGCCGCGAGCCCGAGGTACACGGCCCCTTCGGAGTAGCGGTCAAGAGTTGAATCTAGAAAGGCGCCGTAGGGATAGCTCGCGTTGGTCGAGCGCGCCAGAGCGCCATCGAGGATGTCGCAGGTGCCGGCGAAGATCAGGACGACGCCCGCCCAGCGCAGCTGCCCAAACGCGGCGAGCCCGGCCGCTAGAAACGTGAGCGCCAGTCCCACCACCGTGACCTGGTTCGGGGTCAGTGGAGTGCGCCCAAGCGCGGTCATCAAAGCCTCTGCGTGCCGGCGGACCCAGGCCTCAAACCGCGTGGTGAACACTGGTCACCTCCAGCGCTTTTGCGGGTCGGATGGCCAGCGCCTTGCGAGCCTCCTGGTAGACCTCGACGACCTCGGAAGCAACCAGCTCCCACGAGTAACGGCTGGCCTTCTGCCGCCCGTAGTCGGCGAGCCGGCGACGGAGCTCCGCATCGCGCGCGAGGATCACCAGCGACGCGGCGAGCTCGCGCCAGTTCTTCGGCTGCACGGTGATGCTGTCGCGGCCAGGCTCGAGCACGGACATGTAACCGGGCACCTCCGTCGCGACCACGGGCAGCCCCGACGCCAGCGCCTCGAGGAGCACGATGCCGAAACTCTCGGCGCCTGTCGCCGGAGCACAGAAGATGTCCGCGCTGTTGTAGTAGCGGGGCTTCACGCTTTCAGGTACGTAACCGGCAAGCACCACATTTGGAAGCCGGTACCGAGCGACGTAAGACTCGACCCTGCCGCGCAGCGGACCGTCGCCGACGATGATCAGGCGCGCTTGCGGGACGCGTGATTTCATCGCCCGATAGGCCCTCAGCAGATCGCCGAGCCCCTTGCGTTTTTCCAGCCTGCCGACGAACAGGATGTTCAGGTTGTCGTCGCGAAGGTGCCGGATCGGGGCCAGGCCGGGCCGGAAGACCTCGAGGTCGACGCCATTTGGGATCACCCGCATCGGGAAGTCCTGGAAGTAGCGGTTGACGAACGCGCGCGCGGGCTCGCTGACGGCAATCGCGCGATGCAGGTGAGCCAGGTAGGGCTGAAGCAGGGGGCGACCGTAGTAGTAACCGACGTTCGACCGAGCGAACGCGTGAAAGGTTCCGACATTGGCGGTCGCCGACATCCGCAGCATCGTCATCGGCAGCGCGGGCATCAGCGGCTCATGAAAATGAAGGACGTCAAAACCCTCGTCGGCGATGATCGCAGCGACCTGGTTGGCGAGGTGGAAGCTGAGCGTGATGCGCGCCACCGAATCGTTGACGGGGATGGCTATGGGCGTGCCGATCCGGTAAAAACGCGCGCTGTCGAAGTCGACATCGGCGCGACTCGACGGCGCAAAGATCCGCGTTTCATGACCGAGCTGCTGCAGACACACGGCAAGGTGGCGGACGTGGTCGTTGACGCCTCCAGGCGAGGCGAAGTCGTAGGGCGAGACCAGGCCTACCCTCATCTCGAGGCCCCGCGCTTGTCACGCCTCATACCGAGCCTGCCCAGATGCGATGCGGGACGTGCCACTGGTCGGGATGCTGCTGGATGAATCCTTCGATATGGCGAAGCAGGTCCTGCGTGGCCGTCACCTGGTCCGCGCGCGGGTTGCCCGTCGACCTGGCGTACACGAGCGGCCCGGCCTCGGCCACATAGGTATCGTCGGGCAACCTGTAGACGCACACGGGTAAAAGAGGCGTGCCGAGCCGGAGCGCAATCGAGGCGGGGCCCAGCGGGATCGGCGCCAGCCTGCCGAAGAACGGCATCAGGTAGCCCGTGCCAGTGACGTCGCGGTCGATCGCCGTGATCACCATCTCCTGTTCGCGCAGCGCCTCGATCACCTTGCGAATGCCGCCGTGGTCGAGGGTCAGCACGCTGATCCCCAGCCGAGCCCGGGTGTCGCGGTACCACTCGAACAGGGCCCGCGGCTCCAGCTCCTCGGCGAAGAAGCTCACCGGCGCCAGTGTCGCCGACCAGATCGCGGCCACCACCTCGTACGAACCCATGTGACACGAGACGGCCAGGACGCCCTTGCCGAGGCTGCGCGCCTCCTCCAGGTATTCCAGCCCCTGGACTTTCAGCTGAGAGCTCATCGCCTCGACCCGGGTGCGCGGTAGCTGCATGAGGTCGGCGTACGCCTTGGCGTGGTTGCGAAAGTTCAAGAAGGAGACGCGTCTCAACCCCGCCTTGTCGTTCTCCAGCTCCGGGCATGCGACCTTGAGGTTGTACTCGAGCCGCGGGCGCGCCAGGGGCGAGAACCACCAGGCGAATCGTGCAGCCATCACCGCAAGCGCGTACGCCCACGACCGGGGCAAGCGTTCGACCAGGGACTGCACGACTTTGAATGCTCTCCATGTCCATTCGCCCATGCCTCAGCGGCTGAACATCGGCCGAAATGCGTACCACTGGTCGGGACGCTCCTTGATGAAGTCCTCGAATCGCTCCACCACCCGCTGCATGAGGTTTTCTTTCGTGTCGCCCTCGACAACGCTTAGCGCCGGATCAAGGTGCACCTCGTACCGGCCGCCGGAGGTTGAGTACTGACAGGCCGGCAGCAGCGCCGCGCCCGTTTTCAGCGCGAAGGCTGCCGGCCCGCCCGGCACGATCGCGCGGCGGCCAAAAAAACGTACGGCCGGCCCCGGGCCCTGCTCGAGATCGCACAGCAACGCGACGATGTGGTTGGCCGCCAGGGCTTCAGTCACCCCTCTCACCGCGGGCCGCCCCAGCGTGATCACGTCCAGCCCGAAACGCTGACGGGTGGCCACGACGGCCTCGTTGAGGGAGCCGGGGAAACGTTCGGCGACGGCGGAGATCCGGTAGCCGAGCGCCCCCGCGTACGAGCCGGCCATGTCCCACGAGCCCATGTGGGGCACGGCCATGATCACGCCGCGGCCCCGCGCAAGCGCTGCGTCGAGGTGCTCGCGGCCATCCACCGACATGCGCGCGATCAGCTCGCGCGGGGTCAGGCTGCCCAGGAGAAGGAAGTCCATCAGCATCCGGCCATAGTTCTGAAAGGCCCGCCTGGCCACGCGAGCGACCTCTGGGTCCGACCGGTCCTTGCCCAACGCGGCCGCGTAGTTGTCGAGGGCGGCGTTGCGCTGCGCGAGGCTGAGCCAGAACCACGCCGTGCCGCCGGGCGCCGCCGCCGCATGCCGCAGCCCGGCCGGCACCGCGCGTAAGGCGCGCGCTCCGGCGCCGTAGCTAGCGGCGAGCAGTCGCGGTCGCCGGCTTGGCGCGGGCGGCGCGGCGGTCGCGTCCGTTGCGCCCATTGACTCCCGCCTTATCACCTTCGATGAACTCCTCCACCAACCGCTTGGCCTCGTTGTCGCTGTACTGCACCGGCGGCGACTTCATGAAGTAAGAGCTCGGACCCTCGAGCGCACCGCCGATGCCGCGGTCGAGCGCCAGCTTGGCGCAGCGCACGGCGTCGATGACGATGCCGGCCGAGTTGGGCGAGTCGACGACCTCGAGCTTCAGCTCGACGTTGAGCGGTACATCACCAAATGAGCGACCTTCCAGCCGGATGTACGCCCACTTGCGGTCGTTCAGCCAGGGCACGTAGTCGGACGGGCCGATGTGGACGTTGTCCTTGCCCACGTCGTAGTCGAGCTGCGAGGTGACAGACCGGGTCTTGGAGATCTTCTTCGACATCAGCCGATCGCGCTCGAGCATGTTCAAGAAGTCGGTGTTGCCGCCGAAGTTGAGCTGGTAGGTGCGCTCGACCTTGACGCCTCGGTCACGGAAGAGGCGCGTCAGGACTCGGTGGATGATCGTGGCGCCGACCTGCGACTTGATGTCGTCGCCGATGATCGGCAGGTTTTTGTCGAGGAAGCGCTTCTGCCAGTAAGGCTCGCGCGCGATGAAGACTGGGATGCAGTTGACGAAGCCTACCCCCGCCGTCAGCGCCTGTTCGACGTACCACTTGGTCGCCTCCTC
>Ga0209056_10002743_pt1 | contig 18851 bp, 14 predicted proteins | sample GraSoiAngelo_114_FD_185876 | JGI IMG/M metagenome (GOLD analysis project Ga0209056, IMG submission 185876) | Grasslands soil microbial communities from the Angelo Coastal Reserve, California, USA - 14_0903_13_40cm (SPAdes) (version 2) | ecosystem: Environmental > Terrestrial > Soil > Grasslands...
CGAGGTCAAGGACTCCTCGCATCTGATCCCGGGCCACGGTGGCGTGCTGGACCGCCTGGACTCGATCCTGTTCCCGCCGATCCTCGTCTATCTATACGTGATGGTTTTCCATCTGCTCTAGATGACGCGGCCCATCAATGTCGTCGTGCTCGGCGCCACCGGGTCGATCGGCCAGCAAACCCTGGACGTGATCGACCGCAACCCTGGCCGCTTCAAGCTCTTCGGGTTGACCGAGGGCGTTCGCTCGACCAACCGGCAAGCCGAATTTCTTGTTCAGGGCAAGGCCGGCGAATCCGACTTCGACGCCCAGGTCGAGGCGATGGTCACCGACCCGCGCTGCGACCTGGTGGTGGTGGCGATCCCGGGCGCTCGGGCCCTGATGCCGACCATGTCCGCTCTGAAAGCCGGCAAGGAGGTCGCCCTTGCGACCAAGGAGGTGCTGGTGATGGCGGGCGCGCTCGTGATGAAGGCGGCCGCCGGTCGCGCGCAGGGTGCATTTCCAATCGCCAAGAGCATCCGGCCGATCGACAGCGAGCACAGTGCGATCTGGCAGTGCCTATGGGGTGAGGAGCGCGAGAACGTGCGCCGCCTGATCCTCACCGCGAGCGGCGGCCCTTTCTGGGCCCACCCCGACCTCGACCTGGACCAGGTGACGGTGGAGCAGGCGCTCAACCATCCGCGCTGGTCAATGGGGCCAAAGGTCACCGTCGACTCCGCGACTCTGATGAACAAGGGCCTGGAGCTGATCGAGGCGCACCACCTTTTTGGCATCCCCCTGGACGCCATCTCGGTGTCCATCCATCCCCAGAGCGTCGTTCACTCTCTCGTCGAGTTCGTCGACGGCTCCCTCAAGGCGCAGCTCGGCAGGCCCGACATGCGGCTGCCGATCGCGGTCGCCCTGGCCTATCCCGACCGGCTGCCCGACGCGGTGCCGCCGACCACGCTCTCCGAGCTCAGCGGCCTCGAGTTCCAGGAGCTGGACGAGAAGCGGTTTCCGAGCGTCCGGCTGGCCCGGGAAGCGGCGGCCACGGGGGGCGGTCATCCCGCCGTCCTCAATGCCGCCAACGAAGAGGCCGTGAACGCTTTCCTGGGGCGGGAAATCCCTTTCAGCGGCATCGTGCGCACGGTGGAGCGCGCTCTCAGCGCATTCACAGGCTCCGGCGGCAGCCTCGACGAGATCCTGGAAGCGGATCGCTGGACGCGGGCTTACATCCGGAATGAGTCCGGTAGTCTGAGGGCCACATGAACGTCTTTTTGGTGATCGTCGGCGTGGCAGGCATGTTCCTGCTCCTGATCGCGCCTCACGAAGCAGGCCACTTCGCGCTCGCCAAGCTGTTCAAGGTGCGCGTCATCGAGTTCTCGATCGGGGCCGGCGCCCGGCTGTGGTCGATGACTCGGGGCGGAACCCTGTACGCGGTGCGTGCGATCCCGGTCATCGGCTATGTCCGCATGGGGGGGATGGAAGCCGGCGATTTCGAAGATCCCAACGGCTTCCACCGCAAATCTGCCTGGCAGCGGATCCTGATCCTTGCCGCCGGGCCGGCGGCCAACTTCCTGGTGGCCATGATCCTGGTGGCGGCCTTGGGGCTGACGCAGCTCAACGACGATCCCGGCAAGGTCGCCAGGGTGGTACCGGGTTCGCCGGCTGCCGCGGCCGGATTCCAGGCCGGCGACAGGCTGCGCACAGTGGAGGGCCGGCCGATCACGGCGCCGGACCAGCTCCGAAAGGTCGAGAACGCAGCGCCGGGCGCGGCCATCGTGGTCAGCGGCGTCCACACGAACGGTCAGCCTTTCACCTACATCGTCACGCCGCAGTGCCCCAAGCCGAATCAGTGCCAGATCGGCCTGAGCGTGATGGGGGTGATCACCGTCAAAGACGCGGTCCTCAACGGCGCCGCCTTCCCGTTCGTGGCCGTGAACAACCTGGTCCAGGGACTCAGCCAGCTGGTGACCGGCCAGGTTCCGGGTGGATTGCTCGGGCCGAACGGCTTCACGGGCCCGATCGGCATTGCGTACGTCACGGAGCAGTCGGTGTCGCTCGGTCTTGGCACCTATGTTTTCTTCGTCGCCCTGCTCTCCGTCGCGCTCGGCTTCACCAACCTGCTGCCGTTCCTGGCTCTGGATGGAGGCCGGGTGGTCGTGGTGCTCATCGAGGTGCTTCGCCGCAGGCCGTTCGACCGCGCCAGCGAGCTCAACTTCCAGCGCATCGGACTGGTGGCGCTGCTCGGCCTGGCGGCGTTGATCAGCTTCCTCGACATCCAGCGGATCGCGATGGGCCAGTTCCCCGGGCTCGAACGTTGATAGCGATGGTCACGCGCCGCAAGGCGATCCCGGTCAATGTCGGCGGCGTCGTCATCGGAGGCGCGGCGCCGATTGCTGTGCAGACGATGACCAAGACCGACACGCGGGACGTCAAGGCGACGCTGCGCCAGATCCACGAGCTGAAAGAGGCAGGCTGCGAGATCGTGCGGCCGGCCGTGCCCGACCGAGAGGCGGCGGAGGCGCTCAAGGAGATCGTCAAGGGATCGCCACTGCCGGTGATCGCGGACATCCATTACGACCACACGCTGGCGCTCCTGGCGATCGAGGCGGGCGTGCATTGCCTGCGCCTCAACCCCGGCAACCTCCCCGACCGCGAGAAGGTGGTCAAGGTGGTGAACGCGGCCAAGGAACGCGAGATCCCATTTCGCATCGGCGTCAACGCCGGGTCGCTGCCCGAAGAGGTGCACAAGAGCCTGCGCGAGCAGCACCGCATCGACCGCGACGACCGGGAGCGGACAGCAGACCGGATGGTCGAGGTGGCGCTGGGACACTGCAAGATCCTCGAGGACCTCGATTACGGTCCCGGCTACATCAAGGTCTCGCTGAAGGCGACTGATGTGTGGACCAACATCATGGCCAACCGAAAGTTCGCCGCCGCGCGGCAATACCCGATCCATCTCGGCGTCACCGAGTCAGGTCCGGTGGAGGCGGGCAGCATCCGCAGCTCGGTTGGGCTCGGCATCCTGCTGAGCGAGGGAATCGGCGACACGATCCGGGTGTCACTCGCGACATCCGATCCACGAGAAGAAGTACGCGTGGCGCACGAGATCCTGAAGACGCTGGCCTTCCGCAATGAGAGCCCGACCCTCATCGCCTGCCCCACGTGCGGGCGGCTCGAGTACGACATGGTGCCGACTGTGAATGCGGTCGAGGCCTATATAGCGAAGCTCAAGGTGCCGATCACCGTCGCGGTCATGGGTTGCGTCGTCAACGGCCCGGCGGAAGCCCGGCACGCGGACATCGGCGTGACGGGCGGCCGCGGCAAGGGCGTGATCTTCAAGAAAGGTACCCTGTACCGGACCGTGCCCCAGGAGGAACTGCTTCCAGTGCTGCTGGCTGAGATCGACGCGATCGCCGCAGAGGCTGCGCTCCCGCGCTAGCCCTTCACCTCCCCACTTGCTGGGGAGGTGGTCGCGAAGCGGCCGGAGGGGGCGACCCCTTTAGCATTCACCGTCAAGGATTGTTTCGCGCATGAAACAGGAAACCGAAGAGCAGCAGGACTTCGTCAAAGAAGTCACCAAGATGTCCGACGACTTCGACCGCTGGTACACGGACGTGGTCCGCAAGGCCGAGCTGGCCGACTGGTCGGGTGTGCGAGGCATGATGGTTGTGCGCCCCTACGGCTGGGCGATGTGGGAGGCGATCATGCGCGCCTTCGACGACATGATCAAAGAGAGCGGGCATGAAAACTGGGCCTTCCCGCTGCTGATCCCACGCGAGTTCTTGCTGAAGGAAGCCGAGCACGTCGAAGGCTTCGCTCCTGAAGTCGCATGGGTCACGAGGGCGGGCGGCGACATGCAGGAGCTCGAAGAGCCGCTCGCAGTCCGGCCCACGTCCGAGACGATCATCGGCCCGCTGATCAAGCGCTACATCCAGAGCCACCGCGACCTGCCCAAGCTGACCAATCAGTGGAACAGCGTGGTGCGCTGGGAGATGCGCTCGCGCCTTTTCCTGCGCAGCCGCGAATTCTGGTGGCAGGAAGGCCACACGTTCCATGCCTCCGCCGAAGAAGCAATCGACGAGGCGGCGATGATCCTCGACTACTACCGCTCGATTGCCGAGGACTGGCTCGCGGTCCCCGTGCTGACCGGTAAGAAGTCGCCCGCCGAGACGTTTCCGGGCGCGGTGCACACGCTCACCGTCGAAGGTCTGATGAAGGACGGGCTTGCTCTGCAGATGGGCACGTCGCACTACTTCGGACAGAACTTCGCCCGCGCCTACGACATCTCCTTTTCCAACAAGGAGAACGAACGCGAGCTGTGCTACTCGACCTCGTGGGGCATCAGCACGCGGTTGGTGGGCGCGATGGTGATGGCGCACGGCGACGACTCGGGCCTGATCGTTCCGCCCAGGGTCGCACCCATCCAGGTCGTCGTGGTGCCGATCTTTCGCGACGACGACAGCCGAGCCAAGGTCGAGAAGTTCATCAACAGCTGGACGCCGGACCTCAAAGTGGCCGGGATCCGGCATCGAGTCGACTGGCGCGACGAGCGGCCCGGTGACAAGTACGCTCACTGGGAGCTGAAAGGCGTGCCGATTCGCCTGAACGTTGGCGCGCGCGACGCCGACGCGGGCCAGGTCGAGATGGTGGACCGGCTGTCGCGCGCGCGAGTGAGCGTGCCTGTAGCCGGGATCGGAAAGCGTCTGAGCGATGAGCTCGACTCGTTCCAGAAGAAGTTGTTCGAGCGAGCGCAGCAATTCCAGCGCGAGAACACCTTCGAGCTGGGAACGCTTGACGAGGTGGTCGCGCACTTCCGCGACCGCGGCGGCTTCGCGTGGACGCAATGGTGCGGCGACGGGGAAGAGGAAGCCCGCATCAAAAGCGAAGCCGGAGGCGTGACGATCCGCACGGTCGACGAAGAAGCGAAGCCCTCGGGGAATTGCTTCGTGTGTGGCAAGCCGGCGAAATACCGCGTGGCTCTAGCCAAGGCTTACTGAACGCCTCTCACCCTAGCCCTGTCCCCTGAATTGGATAGGGAGATCAGGTACGGATTTGATCTAACCGGTCGGGTTTTCGAACGCCCCGATCACAGGCGCATCAGGGTGCAGGGACTTCTGCGCCACGAGCTTCAAAGTCCCGCTCCCGACCGCATCCAGCACCGCCTCGACCACGTCCGGATGGAAATGCGTCCCCGCCCCCGCACGCACCTGCTCCACCGCCACCTCCAGCGGCATCCCCTTCCGGTAGGGGCGGTCCGACGTCATCGCGTCGATCGCATCCGCGGCGCTCACGATCCACGCGAACATCGGCAGCTCGTCATCCTTCTTGCGGTCCGGATAACCCTTCCCGTCGTAACGCTCGTGGTGCGAGCGCACGATGACCAGCTCATCAGTGAGCATGCGCAGGCCGCTGAGGATGTTGAACCCGACGACGGTGTGGCTCTTCATCTTCTCGAACTCAGCCTCGGTGAGCTTCCCCGTCTTCTGCAGCACCGCGTCGGGCACCCCGATCTTGCCGATATCGTGAAGCCGCCCACCCCGCTCGAGGCGCACCCATGCTTCCTGATTCTCAGGCGAGTAGTGCATCTGACGGGCGATCATCAGCGCGTATTTCGTGACCCTCTCGGAATGACCCGCTGTATACGGATCGCGCGCGTCGACCGCGTTGGCGAGCGCCTCGAGGGAGGCGAGGATGACCTCTTCGCGGTCCTTGAACAAGCGGGCGTTGTCGATCGCAACCGCCGCCTGGGTGGCGAGCTCGGTGACCAGGTTGCGATGGTCCGCGGTGAAGGCATGACCGACCTGGTAGTTGGCGAGGTAGACGACGCCAAGCGGTTTGCCGCGAAGCGTGATCGGCACGCACAGCACCGCGCGCGGGTTGAGCGGCGAGTCGGCCTGGGACTCGTGCTCCATGGCCTCCATCACGGGCTCGTCAGTCTCCATGACGCGCCGGCAGATCTCGCCCCCCAGGTCGAGCGCCAGCTTTTCCGCCGTGTGGTGGTCGGTGCCGAATCCTCCCTTGAGCACGAGGTTGCCCCCATCCTCCAGCGCGAGGCAGCCGATCTGGGCGGACGATGCCTTGGCCGCCCCGGCCAGCACCTGCTGCAGCACCTGGTTCAGGTCGAGCGTCGAGGTCGCGGCCTGCAGCGCTTCCTGCAAGTTGCGCAGCTCCCAGATGCTGCGCTCGTTCTTCTCGTACAGCTCGGCGTTGCGGACAGCCACGACACCCTGGTTGCCAAGCGTGGCCAGGACGCGCTGGTCGTCGGCGGTCCACTCGCGCTTGGCGGTGTCGAAGACGGACAGCGTCCCCCAAAGCCGACCTTCCTCGAGCATCGGCGTGCAGATCGCGGCCTGCAGCCCGTACTTGCGAAGGTCAGGCGGCGAGCCGAGGTCACTGCTCGCGTCCAGATCGGCGACCGCCGTCGCCCGCAAGCTCAGCATCACAGCCCCGACGATGCCCTGGCCGTTCTGCAGCTCCATCCCGTCGACCTCTGCGGGCAACCCGAGCGACATGATCACCGCCTGGCGTCCCTCAGGCGTGCTGCGCGTGAGGAGGCCCGCACTGCCCGTCGTCACGCGCACCGCGGTTTCGAGCGTCTTCTGCTCCAGCACGCGCGCGCCCTGGGTGACGGTCGTCAGCGCTTGTGAGACCTCGCCGAGCGCGTCCAGCGCGGTGTCGAGCCTGGACGCCTGGCCGGAGACGACCTGCAGGATTCGCGAGTTCTCCACCGCCACCCCGGCCATCGAGCCAAGGTCGTCCAGGGCTGACACGTCTTGCTGGCTGAACCCCGAGTTCCCGCGCCGGCCCAGGCAAAGCGCGCCGATGACCCCGGTCTTGCCCCGGATCGGCGTCAAGGCCTCGTTGACCGTCGCGCCCAGCCTCTCCGGCTGCAGGCCGCTGTAGATGCCTTCCTCCTCAGTGACCAGGTTGCGCAGCGTGGTCTCCCCTTCGCGAACCCGGGCCAGCACGGCGTCGACCGGCTCCGCGGGGGCGGATTCGTCCAGGCCCACGTACGTGTCGCCCGGCTGGAAGAGGATCGCGCGTCCGGTCTCATACCGGATCATCTCGACTCCACGCGCGAGAACCAGCTCCAGGACCTCGTTCATCGTCTTGCCAGATGCTTCCTTGACGAGCTCGTTCATCAACGAATAGCGCGCCGATTCGTGGCGGGTCAGGGCGACCAGATGCGCACTCGCGAGGTGACCGCCGGCGCGAACCGCCAGGGTGCCGCCAAGGCGGCGATCGTCGTCGGTGAAGGTGCCGGCCTTGCGACCCAGGACGACGAAGCCGCCGACGTGCTCGCCGATCGGCATCGGAACTGCCAGCAGGCTTGCGAGATGGAAGTCGTCGGGTACGTAGCTGATGAGCTCGCCCAGACCGTCTTCGTTCTCGGCCATGAACGCATTGCCGGCCTCGATCGTGGCCAGAAGGCGCCCGGGGTCTCCGTGCATGCGGTTTACCGCCTGAGGCCGCAGCCGCTCGACGCCGAGGCCGGGCGGCTGGGGGACGTATCGCCGGCCGTCGGCGGAGACGAGGTAGCAGCATGCGAAATCGGCCCCCACCTGGCCTGCGATGCTCGCGGTCAGCGCGGCCATATCGTCGGGCCGCGCTCCGTTGGCGTCTGAGGTCGCGGCAAGAAAGGCACGGTGCTTTTGCTCGAGCTGCGAGGTGACGCCATGCAGCTCCTCGGCACGGCGTCTCAGGGCGTCGGCGAAGCTGCGAAAAGCCATGACGCCGGTCGCGCCGGCGACGCCGAGGACGACCATCCCGCTCAGCTGCAGGAGGAGATCGCCCTGGTTGGGGTTGAGCTGGACGATCAGCGCCGTCAGGACCAGGGCGGCGCCCGCCGCGGGCACCACCAGCCGCCACTGGCGGTAAACGATGCCCGCGGCCAGGGCGAGAAGGCCCGCGACCCCGGCCAGGCCGGTCGACCAGCCCACGCGGCCGCTCGCGTTGAGCGAGGCCCCGAGCATGATCAGCACGGCCGTGCCCGCGGACAGGCCGACTCGCAACGCAAATCCAGCCCGATCTGAACTCATCTGGCGGCGAGTAAGTCTAGGTTTGTGTTCCGAAGGGGAAGCTAGATAGCGAACTTAAACTTCATGCCAGGCACAAAGTGACGGTTTCCGAGCTCCTCAGGATCGCCGACCACCTCGACCCCAAGGGCCAGCTGATGGTCCGGAAGGCTTTCGAGCGGGCCGCGACCGCTCACCACGGCCAGCACCGCTTGTCGGGCGAGGACTACGTCAACCACCCGCTCGAGGTGGCCGCCATCCTCGCCGACCTGGAGCTCGACGCGGAGACGATCGCCGCCGCCCTCCTCCACGACACCGTCGAAGACACGAACCTCACCGCGGACGAGGTCAAGCGGGAGTTCGGGGCCGAGGTGGCGCGCCTGGTGGAAGGCGTCACCAAGCTGGGCCGCTTATCTTTGCGCACCGACCAGCAGCAGCAGGCCGAGAACATCCGCAAGATGATGGTCGCGATGGCGGAGGACCTCAGGGTCGTCCTCATCAAGCTGGCCGATCGGCTGCACAACATGCGGACCCTGGAGCCGCTGACCGAGCCCAAGCGGCGGAAGATCTCGCGGGAGACGCTCGACATCTACGCTCCGCTTGCGCACCGGCTCGGCATCGGCCAGATCAAGTGGGAGCTCGAGGACCTCGCCTTCCGCAACCTCGAGCCCGAGGCATTCGACGACGTCGTCAAGCGCATCGCACGCAAGCGTGACGAGCGTGAGGCCCTGGTTTCAGATCTGCGCGAGATCCTCGCCCGCGAGCTCGAGAAGGTTGGCATCCAGGCCGACATCACGGGCCGGCCGAAGCACATCTACTCCGTCTGGCAGAAGATGACCCGCGAGAGCAAGGACTTCAGCGAGATCTACGACCTCTCCGCGATCCGGGTCCAGGTCGAGTCGGTGCGTGACTGCTACGGGGTGCTGGGGGTCGTGCACTCGCTGTGGAAGCCGATGCCAGGCCGGTTCAAGGACTACGTCGCCATGCCCAAGTCGAACGGCTATCAATCCCTGCACACGACCGTCATCACGCATACCGGCGAGCCCATCGAGATCCAGATCCGCACCCACGAGATGCACCGTGTCGCCGAGTTCGGCGTCGCCGCCCACTGGACTTACAAGGAAGGTGGCCAGGACGCGAGCTTCGACCAGAAGCTGTCGTGGCTGCGCAGCCTGCTCGAGTGGCAAAACGAGGTGGGGGACGCTGAGTCCTTCCTCAACACGGTCAAGGTCGACCTGTTCCAGGACGAGGTCTACGTCTTCACGCCGCGCGGCGACGTCATCAACCTGCCCTCTGGCTCCACGCCTGTCGACTTCGCCTACCGCATCCACACCGAGGTCGGTCACCGATGCATCGGCGCGAAGGTCAACGGCCGCATGGTGCCCCTCGAATACGCGCTGCAGAACGGCGAGATCGTCGAGATCCTCACCTCGAAGGGTCCTCACGGGCCCAGCCGGGACTGGCTGAATTTCGTCAAGAGCGCCTCGGCCAAGGAGCGCATCCGCAAGTGGTTCAAGAGCCAGCGCCGCGAGGAGAACGTCGCCAAGGGGCACGACCTCCTGGACAAAGAGCTGCACCGCATGCACCGCATCAGCCTCGCCGACCTTCCCGGCCCGAAGCTGCTCGAAGTCGCCAACCTGCACAGGTTCGCGTCCGTCGACGATTTCCTGGCCGCGGTCGGATACGGTGACCTCTCGCCGCATGCGGTCGTGATGCGGATGGCTCTGAGCCTCGACGCGCCGGGCGGCGACCTTCGCACCATCCCGCTGATCCCGCAGGTCCAGCCCTCGCCTCGAGTGCTCGTGCGCGGCGAAAAGGGAATTCTCACCACCGTTGCGACGTGTTGCCAGCCGGTGCCGGGTGACGCCATCGTCGGCTATACCACGCGTGGGAAAGGCGTCACCGTGCATCGCGCCGATTGCATCAACGCAGTCAACGCGCAGGACTCGGCCCGGGTGGTGCCGGTCGACTGGGACTCGGATGCCACGCATCTCTACCCGGTCGCGATCAAGATCGAGGCGTGGGACCGTCAGGGCCTGATGCGCGATATCGCGACGGTCGTGGCGGAGAACCGCGTGAACATGTCGGCCCTCGAGGTCCACGTCTACGACGACAAGACCGCCGTTGTGTCCGCAACCGTGGAGATCGATTCGCTCGCGCAGCTCTCGCGCCTGATGGAAAAGCTCGAAGGCGTCAAAGACGTGCATACGGTCGCCCGCGAAGCCTCGTGACGCGCGGATCCAAAGAGGTCCGGCTGGACGCGCCTGTCGAGGTCGCGTGGAGCGCACTTGTCTCTCCCGAGCGCCGGCGCTGGTACTACCGGCTGGCCCCCGATGGCGAGTTTGCCGAGGGCCGCACCATCCGCTGGCTCGATGCCGGCGGCATACCCGCCGAGGAATCGGAGATCGTCGAGCTCAAGGCGCCCACACGACTGGTCATGCAGACGAGGTTTCTGTACGCGCCGGCCTTCGCGAAGCAGCCGCCGCATACGCTCACGTGGGAAATCGCGCGGGCTGGAAAGGGCTGTCGGGTGCGCATGTCATGGGATGCGACCGAGATGGTGGCCGGCCTGCTCGACTCGGAAGGCGACAACCTCTTGCAGGCGCTGCGGCTCGAACACGATGCTGTGGCGCAAGCGGAGATCGCGCGACTGCCCAGCATCGGTGACATCACCGTTCAGGACGTGACGCCGGATCGACTCGCCGACTATCGGGCCTTCTTCGATCACGACGCATTTCGCGACTATCCAGGTTGGCAATCGTGCTACTGCATGGAGACGCACCGCACTCAAACGGACGAGGAATGGGCGGTGCGAACTGCTGACGACAACCGCCGTGACATGAGCAAAGGGATCACGAGCGGGACGGTGACGGGGCTGCTCGCCTACGTCGACGGCAAGCCGGTCGGATGGTCCAACTACGGCGAGACAACGCGGCTCAACGGAGTGATGCATCGGTTCGGCCTCAATGCGGCGGAGCAGCAGGGGGTCGGCTCGCTGGCCTGCTTTGTCATCGCCGCCCCGTATCGGCACCACGGGGTGGCGACTGCGTTGCTGGACGCCGCGCTGGAGCGCCTGCGTGCGCGCGGCGTGCGCGTCGCGGAGGCGTATCCCGCGCGAAAGCAGGACTCTCCGCAAGGGAACTATCGCGGTCCCCTCCAGATGTTTCTCCGGGCTGGCTTCGAGCCCTACCGCGAGACCGACCGGCATCTGATCGTCCGCAAAACCTTGTGACGATCCACATCGAGGTCACCGCCGACCGACGGTTCGCCACGAACTCGTACCTTGTCGAGGACGAGCACACGCACGACGCCGCTGTCATCGACTCCAACCTGGAGCCCGAGCTGATCGTCGAGGTCGCACGCACGCGCGGCGCCACAGTGAAGGCGATCCTCCTCACGCACACCGACCTCGATCACATCGCGGGACTCCACGAGCTGCGGGAGGCATTCGGCTCCGTGCCGATCGCCGTGCACGACGCCGAGCGGCACGTGGTTGCCGAGGGGAAGCCGCTGCGGCGAGAGTTTGGCCCGATCGCCACGCAGGTCGACAACGTCGTGAGCCTTGAAGATGGTAAGACCTATCGCGTCGGGTCGCTCGAGTTCGAGATACTGCACACCCCGGGCCACAGCCCCGGCGGCGTGACCCTGAAGATCGACGGTTACCTGTTCACCGGCGACGCGCTCTTCGCCGGCTCGGTCGGCCGCTCAGACTTTGCGAACTCGGACACCGCGGCCCTGCTCGACGGCATTCGTTCCCGGCTGCTCTCGCAGCCTGACGACATGATTGTCTACAGCGGACACGGCCCCGCCACCACCATCGGGCGGGAGCGAAAGATGAACCCCTTTCTGGTCGAGCCTACTTAGAGCCCAGCGTCAGGACGACGAGCAAGGCCGGTCCTAGCAACACCAACCACAGCGTGGGGAACACACAGCCGACGGTGGGAAGCAGGATCTTCAGCGACGCCCGGGCCGCTTCGGTGCGGATCTTCAGACGGCGCTTCACCCGCATCTGGGCGGCGTGCGCCGCGATCGTGCGCGCGATCGGCACCCCTGTCCGCTCCGCGTAGAGGATGCCGCGGACCAGAGACGTGAAATCCTCGATCCCGGTGGCCTCGGCCATCTCCACCAGAGCCGCGGCACGCGGCCGTCCCAGCTGGATCTCGCGCAGCGCTCGCGCCACGAGCAGTGTCAGTGAATCGTCCTGGTGGCGGACCAGCTGCTCGAGCGCGCGGTCGAGACCGAGACCGGCCTCCATGCTGATGGCGACCACGTCCAGCGCGTTCGGCAGCGACGCTTCGAGCTCGGTGCGCCTTTCCCGGACGAGCTGCTCGAGCCAGATCACCGGCACGTAGAAGCCGATCGCCACGCCGGCGACGAGCGCGATGCCGATCGCGATCGGCGTCCCCAGGAACATCCCGATCGCGGTGCCGATCGCGCCCAGGGCGGCAGCGGCCGCGATGCGCAAGGTCTGCAGGCCCGCCGGGTCCAGATTGAGCGGGTTACCGGCAAAATCGAGCTGCCGGCGGTAGTGCGCCGCCTGCGCCTCGGGCGTCATTCGCATCGTCTGGCGTTCCATCCAGCGGCGCAGCGGCGCCATGAGGCGCTCGACAAGCGGCTTCTCGAGCTGCAGCGCCACCGCGCTCTGCCCGAGCCCAACCTCCTGCCGTGCAAGGCGCTCGCGGGCCAGAGTCGTCGGGTCGGCGGCGCGCGAGGCGATGATCCCGATGGTCAGCACGTATGCGCCCACCGCGGCAGCGATGCCGATGACGATTGGCAGTGCGTTCATACGATCGCCGTCAGGCGGCGAATGATCACGTTGCCGATGAACAACAGAAAGGCCGCGAACCCGAGCATCACCCAACCGAGTGGATTGACCAGCATCGGTCTGAAGTAATCCTGGACGACAAAGTAGAGCAGCACCGCGGCGACGATGGGGAGGAGGGTGATGATCAAAGCCGTCGCTCGCGACTGTGCGGTCGCCGCCAGGATCTCGGCTCGCATCTCCTCGCGCTGCCTCATCGTGTCGGCGAGCGTGACGAGAATCGCGGGAAGGTCGCCGCCGACGGAGCGTTGGATCGTGATCACCATCACCATCAGGCGCAGGTCGTTGCTGCCGATCCTCTTGACCATGTTGTTCATGGCGCTTTCTATCGACGCCCCGAGCTCGATCTCGCGGCGGGCGAGCGCAAACTCATCCGCCACCGGTGGTCCCGCGTTGTCCGTGACCGCGCTCAGCGATTGGGCCACCGACTGGCCCGCCTTCATCGAGTTGGCGATCAGCTCCATCGCCCGCGGCAGCCCGGCGTCGAACTGGCGGAGGCGATGTCCGCGCCGGTTGCGAAGGTACAGCGACGGCAGCACATAACCGAGCGCTGCCAGGATGAGAAACTCCGCGCCGACGCCGAAGCGCAGCAGCCCTACGACCGCCAGCAGCAGCGCCGCCCCCGCCTGGATGATCCTGAACTCGTACGGCCGCAGCTCGAAGTCAGCGCTGACCAGGTCGCGCTGGAGCTTGCTGGTCTGCTGCTCGGCGGCGATCCAGTTCGGTGTGCCGGTCGACTCAAAGCGGCGCCTCAGCTGCTCCCGGACGTCAGCGAGAGTTCGATAGGAGACGCGGACCTGCTCTTCGGGGCCCGCCGGCTGCTGCGAGCGCAGGGTCCCGTAGACCACGAGTCCAACCCCGATGGCGGCCGCGACGGCGACCACGATGATTGCGGTGCCCATCGATCAGCCGGCCTCAGTGAAGCGTGAAGTGCCAGCGACCGTCGACGTCTTTGGGCCCAACCCCGGTGGCGGCGGAAACGTTCTGGCACTTCGTGTCAGGTCCGGTCGGCAGGTTCTGGTAGTCCGTGTATGACTCGAGCTCGTATTTCATCGATGCGTTGTTGAGGAGCCAGAACAGATACTCGGAGTCGCACCCGGTCATGAGCACGGTCAGGCTGCTCGTCACGGCCCCGGTCGTGCTCGAACCGCTGGCGGGTCCGACTCGCAGCACGTCGATGTCTCGAAAAACGGTGAGCACGACCGCCCGGCTCGGGTTCTGGCCGAACGCGGCGGTGTTGATGGTCGCGAGCATCGTGATCCTGTCGCCGACCTGGACGTAGCCGCCCACCCCCACCTGCTCGTTGGTCGGCACCGTGACCGCGACCCAGCCCCGGGGGATGGGGAGGTAGGCGACGTCGCTGCTGCTGAGCAGGTCGCCTGAGGGAGCGATCAGGTTGGCGCTCACCGGCATCCCGGCCGGGATGTCCACGCGCGAGCCCTTGCCGGCCACATCCTTGACCGCCGCGAAAGCCTGGGGCGGAGGCTGGCTGATGTTGCTGAGGCTCAGGTCCGAGGCCTGGATCACGGTCCGGGCCTTGATGTCGTGGGAGGCGACGACGACTTTGGTGCCGGTCGTGCTGCCCTGGATCAGTGGCAGGCTGGCGATCCCGGCGGCGGTCGCAAAGGCGAGCACCGCCAGGATGGCGCCGATGATGATGTAGAGCCTCCCGCGGCGCGGCCGGGCGAGGGCTGAGGTGGCTAGAGACACTTAATTGGGCGCAAGCTTCACAAAATGGACGCCGAAGCGCAACTCATTCGACAAGAATGGCCTCCACCAGGGCGGTGTTGATCCCGTAGTCACCGCCCACCGCGGTGCCCGCGCCGGCCGCCGCCGCGACTGAAAGGGTCCCGCAGGAGATCGTCCCGTCGATCGTGCTGCTGCCGTTCACGGTGTCCGTGCAGGTGCCCGGCCAGTACACCGAGCCGAGCATCCAGTGCCTGGCCGAGGTGCCCTGGATCGCGATCTGGCCCGTGTTGCTGGCCGGCGCCCAGACCAGGAGGTTCCAGCAAGCCCGGTCGCCGACTGGGCACCAGCTCGAACCCGGGCAGCTGGCGTCCCCGCTCGGGGCCTGGGCGCAGGGAGCCGCAAACCACGTATAGCCGCCGCCCGCCGAGTCGGCGGCCAAGTTGGGCGGGCAGGCGGAGATCGAGCATGGCGTCGACCCGAACTGGCAGGTCGCAGCGGCGCACGAAGCCCCACCGCCAGGCGCGCACGTGCCGGTGGAGAAGCCGGCCTGGTTGACGAACTCCAGGGTGGTGTCGCGCGCCAGCAGCTCGCCGCCGTTGAGGCAGATCCCGCCGCCGCCCGCGAAACCCGAGCCGTTGAAGAAGTAAAAGCCGGGATCGAGCACGGCGCCCCCGCCGCCACCCGCGGGCTTGAAGGTCGCGATCGCGTTTGCCCAGAGTGAGGCAACGCCCGCGGTGAGAGTCTCGGACGCGACCCCGGTCGGCAGGTCGAGGCGGTACTCGGAGCTGTAGCCGTTCGCGATGTCGGTCACGGCGCCGGTCCAGCCCGCGCCGCGCGAGAAGGTCTGTCCTGGCAGGTTCTGAAAGCCATCGATCGTGATCACAAGCTCGCCGGTCTGGGTTAGAGCGCCGCCGGTCGAGACCGTGGTGGTCGTGGTCGGCACGGCAACGGCTTGCGATCCTGACTGGTCGAGCGGGGAAGCCACGGCGACTCCGGTCCACTCGCTCAGCTGGGCGTTTCCGTTGACGGTCGCCGGGTTCATGGTGAGAGTGACGCTGTTGATCCCGCCCGGGTTGTTCGGGTAGTACCAGATCTCGCTCCGGCCCTCGCCGACTTGGTTGGCCTCGCTGGCCGAAACCCAGCCGGCGGTGGCGGCGAACTTGTTGGGGGTCGTCTCCGCGGAGACGGTGGCCACGAGCAGGGTACCCGCCTGGCTCGCGGCCGGCATGGTCGCCGTTATGAAGTGGCGCTGGCGGGCGCTCTCCGCACCGATCTGCCTCGCAGAGATGCCGCCTGCCATGGTGCTGAGGTTCAGGTACCCGTAGCAGCTCGGCTTGAAGTGATAGAAGCCGCTGGCGTCGGCGCTCGCCGGTGAGGGCCCGAGGCCGGTGCCCACGACGGTGCCACCCGCGGTGATGTTCGGGTAGACGCCGGCAGCGTTGCATGCGGCGCCGAGGGGGCCGCCGGCGTTGTTGCGCAGGGTGGCGATCGCGGCCGGGTCGGTGTTGGGCTCAGGCGGCAGGGCGGTGGACACCGGGGCCACGGGTTGCGGGCCGGTGCCTGCCGCGCATGGGTTGGCGTTGATCGCGGCGTTGCCTGCCGACAGGAACGCGCTCGTGCCGCTTGCGCCGCAGGTGGTCGCGTTGTGTCCCGACACCTCGTATCCGTCTGCGCACACCGAGTTGGTCGAGCCGGTGTTTGCTCCGGCGACGCAAAGGCCGCCGCCGCCGACCCACGACTGGCCGTTCGCATAAACGGATGTGTCGCCCAGGTCCGAGTAGGTGCTCGAGGCCGCGTCGAGGCGCTGATGCGCGTAGATCGCGCATCCACCACTGAGCGTGATGGCGTTCGCGGCGACGACGCTGCCCCCGACGTTGAACTGACCGCCCGTGCACGCCAGCGACGTGGCGGACACCGCCGGCATGTCACCGTTCAGCTGCTGGGCGACGGCCCGCCGGGTCACGTTCGTGTTCGACGCCCCCATGTAGCTGCCGAAGGAGATGGGCAGCGAGACGGTGAGGATGACCTCGACCTGTTGCTGGTGGCCGCGATACGGGTAGTGGATGGTCTCGCTCAGGCCGCCGGCGAACGTGTCGGTGCCGGCGTAACCGCCTGAGCACGTCCCCGCGCCGATGGTCAGCGCGCCTGTTCGCGTGCGCTGCGTGGCCACGAAGTTATCGGCCTCGGTGATGACGGTGCTCGCCGAGCCCGCGGTACAGCCGACGCCGATCTTGAGCGCGGCGTCGAGGGCCGCCTGGTCCGCGAGCTGCTGCGACTGGTTGCGCTGCCACTCCACCGAGCCCGTGAGCAGGATCAGTGCAGCTGAGCCGATCAGTGCGATCAGCCATACGGCGACGATCACCATCACCTGCCCTGACTGCTTCTTCGCCGCGTGCATCAGAACTCCAGCCGTTCGACCGACTGCGAATCGAAGGTGATCGTGCTCGGGATGCCCAGGAACGTGTTGAGCACCGGCTTCCAGCGCAGCTTCAGGTCGACGACGACGAGCTGATGCCCGGAGGTGCGGACCGCCGCGCCGTTGACGCCGGCGCATGTGGGACAGCTCCAACGGGGGTTCGGGTTGCCGCCGGTCGAATCCAGCTCGTAGACGAAGACGTAGACGGTGCTCGGGTTGATGACCCCGGTCAGGTTGATCGTCCCCGGCTGCAGCGGGTTGACGTTGGCGACGTACGTGCCGTATGCGGGCGCGCTGTTGATCGCGGATGAGTCCTGGTACACGACCGACATGCCCAGCGCGTCCAGCTGGTGCGCGCCGTTGGTCAGCGGGCCGAGCGAACACGGCGCGGCCAGGCTGGTGCAGGTTGGCGGGAGCGTGTTGGAGCCGCTGTAGTACTCGAGCACGGACTGCCGCGCCATATCGCGCGAAGCGCCCTGCAGCATCGTGTAGATCAGCAGGCCGCGGCCGAGATCGACGGTGGCTCCGATCAGGAGCAGGAGAACAGGTGCGATGAGCGCGAATTCGAGTAGAGCCTGACCGAGTTGCCGTTGCCTCACCAGGCGGTCGTGGCGCGGCTCGACCCCTGGATCGTGATCCCGCCGCCGAGGATGTTCAGGTCGCTGAATCCGTAATAGACGTAGACGTCGACCTCTGACTGATAGAGCGTGGGTATGGAGCCTGTGCAGTTGACGCTGGATCCGCAGTACACGACGACCACGGCCTGTCCCGCGACCGGTTTTGTGTAATCGGTGCCGGCGACAAAGGGCGGCGCGTGGTTGACCTGGGTCGGGCAGCTGACATTGGAGGTCATCGCGGCGAGGTCGGCGGTGGCCAGGCTGCACATCGCTGCCAGCCCCGGACCGTTGGTCGTCGCCGTCTTGCCGGCTACATGGCGCGCGGCGTCGCGGGCCGCGTCCGAGGTCGCCACCGCGAACGAGTAACCGCGGCCCATCTCCAACACTCCCGCGACGAGCACGATGAGGATCGGCAAGGCGAGTGCGAACTCGACCAGGGCCTGGCCTCTTCCCCGTCCTTTTCGGGGCCCCCGGCCTAGCCGGAGGATCCCCCGGAGGCGGGGGATGGAGCGGCGATGACGGTGTTCATACATCGAGCTGCAGGCTGCTCAGGATCACGCGCGAGATGTCAGCCGCCCCGCGCGACACCATCGACGACGGGTCGTGTTGCAGCACGAGTCCACCGGCGAGGGTTGAATCCTCGGGACGGGAGTCGTCGAACCCGACGACCACAGCCATCTTGCGACCGAGGATCGACTCCACAGCGGCGCGATCCAGGGGTGGATGCGGAGAGCGCAGGTTGAGCACCATCTCCATGCGGTTGTCGGGCACGTTCATGATGTCGCGAAAGATCGCGAGCGACCGGCGCGCGTCGGTCATGGCAGCGATCTCGGGCGGGACGACGATAACCAGGCACTCCGCGCGCTCGATCACCGCCAGCGCCGCCTCCGCGAGCGAGGTGCCGAGGTCCACAACGATGACTTTCTGCCATGCGACCACCACGTCAAGAACGCGGCCGACCCGCTCCCCGGTCAGGGTGTCGACCTCTTCGGGGCGCAGCGTGCCCGGAAGAACGCCCAAGCCGGTCTTGTGGTTGACGATGTTGCCGCGGAGCACGGACTCGAAATCGACCTGAGCCGCCTTGGTCGCGCTGGCGACGGATCCGGTGGCGATGAGGTCGGCGAAAAGGGCCGCGTGGCCGAACGGCGCCGCCAGGTCGATCAACAACACCTGGCGCGGGTATTTCCGCGCCAGCGCGGCGGCCGTGTTGATGGCCAGGGTCGTCGTGCCGGCGCCGCCCTTGGCCGAGAAAAAGGCGACGATCGGCGCCGCGGTCCGCGAGCTGGTCTGCGCCTCGACCGCCGCAGCG
>Ga0209056_10002744_pt1 | contig 18850 bp, 14 predicted proteins | sample GraSoiAngelo_114_FD_185876 | JGI IMG/M metagenome (GOLD analysis project Ga0209056, IMG submission 185876) | Grasslands soil microbial communities from the Angelo Coastal Reserve, California, USA - 14_0903_13_40cm (SPAdes) (version 2) | ecosystem: Environmental > Terrestrial > Soil > Grasslands...
GTACGCGCTGGTGGGACGGAACCGGTCGGTGCGCGATCTACTCGAGCGGATGATCACCCGCTCGAGCAATCTGGCCACCAACATCCTGATCGAGCGTGTCGGTGCCGACCGTGCCCAACGCACGGCGCGTGCCCTCGGGGCGTGGTCGATTCAGGTGCTACGAGGCGTGGAAGACGGCGCGGCGTACCGAGCCGGGTTGAACAACACGACGACGGCGCGCGACCTGGGCGTGTTGCTCCAGGCGATCGCGACCGGCCGTGCCGCGAGCGCCGCCGCCTGCGACTCGATGCTCACTATCCTCGGCCGCCAGGAGTTCAACGAGGGGATCCCCGTGGGCGTGCCGCCGGGGACCCGCGTGGCCCACAAGACCGGATGGATCGGCGAGGTCGTGTACCACGACGCCGCCGTGGTTTCCCCGGCGGCGGGAGGAGGCTACATCCTGGTCGTGCTCACCGGCGGCATCAAGGAGGACAGCGTCGCCCACAACCTGGTCGCGGACCTCTCGCGCCTGGTATACGAGGGGGTGAGGCGCTAGCCCGCACTCTGTCGCCGCCGCGCACCAGGGAATCGACTCCCGGCCCTCCGTTTCCCTTACATCCCGTGCTGCAGCGCGCGTTGCATGCTGGCACGCTCCTTGTCTCAGCCGAACGGCGTCCTGCTCCTCCGGCGCCCCGACCATGCGTCCAGACGCCCGCTTGTGAGGGCGAGTAGCGAGTTCCCCGACGATCCCGCCCTCCCCGCCCTCGGAGCGATTCGCGCCATGGGGCTCGCGCGGGCCATCCCGAGCCTCGGTCTCCCGGACGATCCAGTCGAGCTGATCCTGCGCGCCTACAAGCCGGGCGCCCGCGCCACCTTCGAGGCGCGCGTGGCGAGCCGGCGGTTCGCGGTCAAGGCGTATGCGTCGGGAGCGAGCTCGGAAGCCGCGCTGTACGACGCCTTGCATGCCGCCGGACTCGCGGGCCAATCCGGGGCTCGCGTGCCGCCGCTGCTCGCGTTCGAGCGCAATCTGGAGCTGGTGGTCATCGGGTGGCTGGACGGACCGACCGCCAGCGACCTGGTGAAGCGCGGCGAGGGCCGACGCGCTGGGGAGCTGGCCGCTGCCTGGGTCCGCCGTGTCGTCTCGCTCGCCGTGAAGCTCGGCTCGCCGCGCGGCGCGGCCGACATTCTTGCCCGGACCCGCAAGTGGGCGGCCAACCTGGGCGCGGCCGATCCCGTGCTCGGTGCCGCTGCAGGCGTCGTCGCGGGCATGTTGGTGCTCACCGAGCCGACCCGCCGGCGGCGGCGGATTCAGGGCGGGCTCGGCGGGCTGGTCGACGCCGTGCGCGATCGGGCACGCGGATGGGTGGCCGGCGTGCGGGCGTCCGATCCGGCGATGCGCTTCGCGGCCGGTGCACTGCCGCCGACGCCGGCGCGGACGCGGGCCAAAGAATCCACGCCCAGCCTGGTGCACGGGACGCTCTACGCCCGTCACCTCATCGACCTGGGCGATGGCCCCGGCGTCATCGACTGGCAGCAGTTCGGTCAGGGACCCGCCGAGTTTGACGCGGGCACCTTCCTCGCGACCATCTGGCGCATCGGCCAGAAGGACGCGCGGCTCGCGCCCGAGGCGGCTCGGACCGAGGAAACCTTCCTCGCTGGCACGGCGGGCCTGTTGGACGCGTGGGCCGTCGCGTGGTACCGAGCCGCCATGCTGCTGCGTCTGGCGGATAAGTACGGACGTCGCGGCGGCGCCCAGCTGGTCGACGCCCACGCCCTCTTGAGCGAGGCCGTGCGGCAGACCGGGGCGGCTGGTTGAAGCCGCGCAGCGCGCTTCCCGACGACCCCGCGCTCCCGGTGCTCGCCGCGATTCGCGCCGTGGGCCTCGCCCGGGCGATCCCCTCCCTGGGGCTCGGCGACGATACCGTGGAGCTCGTGCTGCGCGGCTACACGCCCGGCGAGCGAGCCACGTTCGAGGCGCGCGTCGGGAGTCGCCGGTTCGCGGTCAAGGCGTACGCCTCCGACCCGGCGCCGGAAGCCGCGCTGTACGGCGCACTGCGCGCGGCGGGCCTCGCGGACCAGTCGGGGGTTCGCGTGCCGCCGCTGCTGGCCTGGGAGGAGGGCCTGAGAGTGCTGGTGATCGGCTGGTTGGACGGCCCGACGGCGAGCCACTTGGTCAGGCACGGCGAGGGCAGGCGCGCCGGTGAGCTCGCCGCGCGCTGGGTCCGGCGAGCCGTCGAACTGCCGGTGACGCTCGGCCCGCCGCTCGGCGCCGCGGAGATGCTCCACCAGGCCCGCACATGGGTGGCCGAGATGAGCAGGGCCGATCCCGTGTTGGGAGGCGCCGCGAGCGTTGTAGCCGGCATGTTGGCCCTCACGGCTCCGGCCGTCGCCAGCGGCCCCGAGGCGGGCTCGTCGGTGTGGTCGAGACGGTGTGGGAGCGGGCGCGCGAATGGGCGGCCGGCTTGCGCGCGGCCGACCCCGCCTTGCGATTCGCGGCCGCGGCGCTGCCGCCGCGCCCCACCCGCGCCCGGGCCGTGGAGTCGTCCCCGGGCCTGGTGCACGGGACCCTGTACGCTCGCCACCTGCTCGACCTGGGCGACGGACCCGGAGTGATCGACTGGCAACGCTTCGGTCAGGGGCCGCAGGAGCTCGACGCCGGCACCTTCCTCGCCACGATCTGGCGGATCGGGCTGGAGGACGAGCGACTGGCGTCGGAGGCGAACCTGGCGGAGCAGACGTTCCTCGCGGGGACGGCGGGTTTGCTGAACGCTTGCGCCGTGGCGTGGTACCGGGCCGCCGTGCTGCTTCGTCTGGCTTGCAAGTGCGTCCGCCGCCGGAGCGACTGGCTGGCCCACGGGCACGCCCTGCTGCGCGAGGCGGTGCGGCAGACCGAAGCCGCTGGCTGAGGCGCGAGAAGGGTCACCGCACCGGGCGGTAGCCGGTGCCTCGCAGCACGGAATCGGGAAGCGCCGGCCGGACGTCGTCCGCGGTGGCCGGCTGGCCGTCCGGTCCGAGCGCGAAGAGATCGTAGCTGCTCCCGTCCCCCGTCAGGTGATACTCGTAGACGCGGGGGAACACGAAGAAGCCCGCTGTCTGGTCGTAGATGTTGAGCAGGCGGAGGGGAATCGGCTGGCCCACCAGCTGCTGGAGCGTGGCGGGGTATCTGCCGGTGCGGTCGCGGTAGCGCTCCAGCTCCAGCACCAGCGTCCCAAGGTCGCGCCGCGTCATCTCGATGCGTGATCGCTCGACCACGGGCGCGTGCTGGAACCGCGCGACGAGCACGGCGCCGCCCACCAGATTGAGAAGCGCCCCTGCTGCGCCGAGTATCACTCCCCACCGGGCCCGCGGCCGATCGGAGACGAGGCCCCAGGTGACGGCTGCAGCGGCGAAGAGGAGCCCGAAACCCGGCAGGAAAGCGCACGCGCCCAGCGCCAGCAACGGCCAACTGCGCTTGTTGGATGGCGCTGGACGCGGCTCCATTCGTGTAAGCTAGCGCTAGTCCTTGTACGGATCGAACTCCTTCTCTCCCGCCATCACCACGATGAGCGGCGTGAGCGTGTGGAGGACCGTCACCGTGTCGCCCTGCGCCGCCAGCACGTCCGGCAGGCGCCGGTACGCATGCGGCGACTCGTCCAGCCCGCCGCCGCGCAGGATCACGCCCTTCCCGCCCACCCACTCGTGCAGCATGTCCCAGGTCACCTTCCCTGGGCTGATCACCTCGCCGGTCTTGCGGTTCACCTTCCCGCGCGCGGCCGTGCGGGACATCACCCGACCGGCGCCGTGCACGGTCGAATACAGCGATGCGCGCTGCCGCTCCGAATCGTGTCGCGCGCCCTCAATGATCACGGCGTTGTCGCCCATCGAGCCGCCCACGAACCCCTGCTGCCCCGGAAACGCGGGCGTGGCGCCCTTGCGGACCACCACGTACTCGGTTCCAGCGTGCGTCTCCTTCCAGGCGAAGTTGTGGTGGTTGTGCACCAGCTCCACCTCGTCTCCGCCCAGGAGCTCCACCACTTTGCGCGCCACCCACTCCCGGCCGGCGTAGGCGTAGTCGCCGGCCAGCGTCATCAGGTGCCAGTAGTCGTGCCCCAGCGGCTGCTTCAGCGGGAGCAGGGCCTCGGCCTCCGGCACCCGCTCGCCCCACTTCTTGCCCTGCGACAGCGCCAGGAACCCCGAGGCGACCGTGTGCCCGAAGCCGCGGCTCCCGAAGTGCACGCCCACCCAGATCTCTCCCTGCTCGTCGGCGAACACGTCGACGTAGTGGTTACCGCTGCCCACCGTCCCCAGCTGATTCCGCGCCTTGGCGCGCAGCCCCTCCCGCTCGTGCTTCCCGGGGAGCGCGTCCCAGGCCGCGTGCTCGAACAGCGGATGGTCGGTGGGCGCGTCGTCGGCCCGATTGGTGCGGCCCATGCCGAACGAGATCGTGCGCTGGATCTCGTCCGCCAGGAGCTCCAGGTCGGCCCGGGTGTACTCGTGCAGCCGGCGGTTGGTGCGGATGGCCGCGTTGCCGCAGGCGATATCGAACCCCACACCCACCACGCTCACCTGGTCGCGGTACGCCGCCACGCCGCCGATCGGCATGATGTAGCCGAGGTGGCCGTCGGCCATGAGCGCGACGCGCTCCGCGCGGCTCGCCACGTCGCGCAGCTGCGCCAGGGTCTTGTCTTCATGCGTGCCGAAGATCACCGGCTCGTTCATGGTCCACCGCCTCTCTCTGAAATGCACCGTCCGAGCGTGTGTGCATGCGCCTGCCCGGACTCGAACCGGGACGCCAAAGCACGGCGTTCTGGGCGCCGCGTGTCTGCCGATTCCACCACAGGCGCGTATGAAACGAACGACCGGCCGAGTCTCCCACAAGTGCGCCCGGCTGGACTCGAACCAGCGACCTCGAGCTTCGGAGGCTCGCGCTCTGCTCCGGCTGAGCTACGGGCGCTCCCATTGTCCCTGCCGGACTCGAACCAGCGACCTCGCGTATATCAGACGCGCGCTCTCCCCATTGAGCTAAGGGACATCGTCAAGCGCCTGGAGGGAGTCGAACCCCCAGCCTCCGGGTTCGTAGCCCGGCACTCTGTCCGGTTGAGCTACAGGCGCAGCATGTCTGGACCAGGAGTCGAACCTGGGACGCGCGGCTCTTCAGGCCGCCGCTCTACCGGCTGAGCTATCCAGACGAGTCGAGCAGGCGTGATTCGAACCCGCGGCCCCGTGGTCCCGAACCACGTGCGCTACCGGCTGCGCCACTGCTCGGCGAGAATCGCGTCCTCCACCTGCTCGCGCCGCCGGCGGACGCGGGGCCGCCCGTCGAGACACCAACGGGAGTCGCGTCCTCGTCAGGCCCGCCGGACGGGCACCCGGCCGCCGGCGGCACGATCCTGCTGCTGCACACACACACCGACGGTTGTCAATGAGCGCCCCCCTCCCCCCCTCCCCCCCTCTCCCCCCAAAACACTTCGCCCCGCCTGGCGTATTGCGCAGGCGGGGCGATTGGACCATCCCTCGGCGGAAGGCGGGTGATTTACGGTCGCATCCGCTCTCCGTGCCTGCGCAGCCTGATGTCGCTATCGAGCCGATCGAATGCCGGCTGGGCTGCGACGACTGGGCGGATGCCCACACCCGTGGCCGACCGGACGCATAGCGCCAGGCGATAGCTCGATCTGGGTGAATTGGTCTTTCGCATCGTTTGCCTGACCCTGGTCAATCCTTCGACGTCACAGAACTCGCCCTCAAACGAAAAAGCCGCGTCGTCGGCGGCACCGACCGCCTGGGACGCGACTCCCGGACCGCGAATATGTAACGGCGCTTCCCGGCGGTCAAGGGCTCGCCGCGGGATCGGAGAGCGACCGGAACTGCGGATAGACCTTGATCCAGTGCGTGCGCACCTGCACCCGCACCGGGCGGCCGCGGCGGTTGGCGATCAGCACGTTCGACGTGAGCGCGGGCATGTGACAATCGACGCATCGGCCCGCCAACGCCTGTCCGTGACTGGGGAAGAGGCCGCAGCTCTGCAACGTGTGGCACGTGAGGCACCGCCCCGACAATGCCACCAGGTCGCGTTGCGAGCGGTGGACGTCGTGGCACGTGGCGCAGGTCATCTGCGAGGAGCGAAAGCACCTGCTCCGTTCCAGCAGGGCGACCTGGTTGCCGTGTACGTCGATGTCCCCTGTGTCCGGTCTCGTCCACAAGGCGGACCGCCGCTCGAGCGGCTGCCCCGGCACGTACGAGAACGGCGCGGTGCGAAACGGCGCGGTCCCGCTGTGACACAGCGCGCACTGGTCCACCTGTCGCGCGCGCGACAGCCGCGCCGGGTTGACGATGGCGCGGAGGAGCAAGGGGCGCAGCCAGGAACGCTCTCGTCTCACGTGCTCGCGGCCCGACCCGTGACACGTTTCGCAGCTGATGCCGAGGATCTCGCCGCTTGGCCGGTAGCGGTTGATGAGGGAGGGATCGGGCACGTGCTCGAACCAGGACGCGTGACACTCCAGGCACCGCGGCGGGATCGGGCGCCCGAAGTTGGGGCGGCCGTCCGGATACCCGGGGCTGTTCACCCACCCGATTCCCGTCCAATACGAGACCGGGAGTTGGTACAGCCGGTCGCCGTCGCCCCAATACAGAAACGATTGGCCTTTGCGCGAGCCGGTCACGAAGGCGATGCGCTCGGAGTGGCTGGACGTGTCGGGGGCGCGCCCCATCACGGCGGTTTGATAATAGCCCGTGACGGTCGAGTCCAGGCGAAAGTGCAGCTCCGGGTTCGAGGTTCGCAGGACGTTTTCGCCACGGCTGAAGCTGCCCAGGATGGACTGGCGGGTCGGCAGGGTCGAGGTCAGGTGGTGGGCGGTCTGCTCGAAGCTCGCCTGCGGCGCGTGACAGGAGACGCAGGCCACGTCGCCGGCGGCATTGTCGGCGCGCAGTGACTCCGTCCGATGCGGGATCGCCAACAGGGCCGCCGCGATCGCGCCGGCCACGAGCAGCGAGACGGCGATGGTCGCGAGCCGCCGACCTGTCAGGACACCCGCCGCGTCTTTCTCCTCATGAAATCCATCAGGATGAACTGCCCGAGCGTCATCGTGTTCGTGAAGTAGGCCTTCCCGCGGCAGATGGCCGATACCTTCTTCACGAACTCCACCAGGCTCCGATCCCGGGCCAGCATGAACGTGTTGATCAGGATGCCCGAGCGCCGGCACAGGGCCACTTCGCGATACGTGGCCTGCAGAATCTGGGGGTCGAGCCCCATCGAGTTGACATAGATGCGCCCGTCGGGGAGCGTGAGCGCCGACGGTTTGCCGTCGGTGATCATGATGATCTGGCGCATGTCCTTGCGCTGCGACAACAGCATGCGGCGCGACAGCTTCAGCCCCTCGGCCGTGTTCGTGTGGTACGGCCCGACCTGCGCGCGCGCCAGCTGAGCGAGGGGGATTTCCTCCGCGGTGTCGTGGAACAGCACGACGCGCAGCGTGTCGCCCGGGAACTGGGTGCGGATCAAGTGCGTGAGCGCCAGGGCGACTTTCTTGGCCGGCGTGAACCGGTCTTCGCCGTACAGGATCATCGAGTGCGAGCAGTCGAGCATCAGCACGGTGGCCGACGACGAGCGGTACTCGGCCTGATGCACCATGAGGTCGTCGTACTCGAGGTTGATCGGCACGCCCAAGCCCTCGCGCTGCAGCGCGTTCGTGAGCGTGGCGTTCACGTCGAGGTTGAGCGTGTCGCCGTACTCGTACTGCTTACTCACCGCTTCGGCCTCCACACCGGTCGCGAGGTGCTCCGTTTCATGGGCTCCGAAGCTCGACTTGCCGATGCTCCCGAGCAGGTGCTTCAGGGTCCGGTAGCCGAGGAAGTCGATGCCCTTTTCGGTGAGGTTGAACTGCACCTGCTGGGCGGCTTCTTTGGCCATTCCCCCCGGGCCGAACAGGGGTTGCTGCCCCGACGGCACCTTGGGCGCCTCGCTGACGTTCAAGTACCCCTCGTCGATCAGCTTCTGGACGATCTTGTCGAGCAGCTCGGAGAGCTGGCGCTCGAGATCGGCGTCGCGGGCCGCGTCGCCGGTGGACTCGCCGCGCAGCAGCTTGAGCATCTCGGGCGTCAGCTGCCCCGAGTCCATGAGCGCCTGGAGAATCGCCTGCCGCAGCGCGTCGAGCGAGCGGTCGGACTCGTCCTCGCCGAACTCCCCCCAGAACGGATGCGAGTATGCGCCTCCCGCGAACCCCGACTGCAGCAGAAAATCGGCGAGCTGATCGAGCAGGGCCTGGAGGTTCAGCGTGTCGGCCAGCTCGGGCAGGTAGCGCGTGTACGTCGTGTATTTCATCGGCGGTAATACCAATCTAGCTCTGGAAGGCGCTGCGATGAGCCACGATTGACTTTCGGTGTTTATTCGGGTATGGTGCCGCCGATCACCTCTGCCGGAGAGCGCCCGATGCGCGTGCCCACCGACCTCGACAGCCGCCTGAAGCTCCTCATGGACCTAGCCGTCGACGACCATGACGGCCCTCCCCAGCGCCGTCCTCCCCGGCTGCGCCATATGGGGGAGGGAGGAGCCCTCCAGCCCTTCAACTTGAGGGACGTCCGGCTTGGCGCGAGCAACGCCCATACGTCACTGCTGCGCGTCCTGATGACGAACGCCTGCAGCTTCAATTGCCATTACTGCCCAATGCGGCGGGATCGCGAGATGCCGCGGACTCTCCTCAAGCCGGGGGAGCTCGTGCGAGTGTTTCTCGCCGCGCATCGCCGCGGCTGGTGCGAGGGGCTTTTCATTACCACGGGGATCCCGGGGCGTCCGGCGAACGTGATGGACGATCTGATCCAGGTGCTCGAGCTGCTGCGGTTGAAGCATGGGTTCCGTGGCTACATCCACGTCAAGGCCGTCCCCGGGGCTGAGCAAGCGCAACTCGAGCAGCTGACACAGCTCGCGAGCCGCGTCTCGCTCAACCTCGAGACGCCCTGCGGTCAGACGCTCGCCCAGATCGCTCCGGAAAAGAGCTTCGACACCTCACTCGCGAGCCTCGAGCACATACGGTCCCGGGTGCGCCGCGAATGGGACGAGGAGGCCGACGGGAAACCGCGCGACGCACTGCGGCCCAACGGCGCGGCCGGGATGACCATGCAGTTCATCGTCGGTGCCACGCCCGACAGCGACCGGGCCATCCTCGCCCGTGTCACCGAGCTGTACGCGCGGCGGGGGGTCCACCACACGCACTTCAGCGCGTTCCGGCCGATCCGGGATACGCCGCTCGAAGCAGCGCCCGAGACGCCGGTCGTGCGTGAGCGGCGGCTGTACCAGACGGATTACTTGCTCCGTCGTTACGGCTTCTCGTCGGGTGACGTGGTCTTCGACGCCGAGGGGAACTTGCCGCTGGGCCTCGATCCCAAGGTGGCATCGGCGCTCACGCATCCGGAACGGTTTCCGGTCGACGTGCGGACGGCGTCGCGCGAGGAGCTCGTGCGCGTCCCGGGCATCGGGCCGGCGACCGCGCGCCGGATCGTCGCCGAGCGCATCGGGACGGTGCTCCGCGACCTTGGTGACTTGCGCCGGCTGGGCGTCGTGACGACGCGGGCGGCGGGGTTCTTGACGATCGGTGGACGACGCTGCGCCGACGTGCGTTGGGCCGAGCAAATGATGTTCTGGGGCCCCGACGACGACGTCGGGCGGTATCACGCGGTATACGAGGTGAGTCCGGGGACGTTCCGGTGACGTGCGGCTAGCGAGCGATCCGCGCGCCCCGTTCGATCAACAACTCCCGCAGCACCGACCGATGACACCGGGCTTCCTCTTCGCAGTAGCAGCCCACGGAGAAGTCCGACTGGGCGGAGAGCGCCGCGAGCAGGGCGAGGAGCCGTCCAGCCGCCGGCTGGCGCATTTCCTGGCGATAGCGCCTGCTGAACGCGGCCCACCGCTGCGGTGTGAGGGGCGCGGCCATCACCCACCGCACAAGCGCCTGGCTCGGTGCCAGGTCCGGCAGCCACACGTCGAAGAAGTCCCGTGCGGCGTACTGTTGTTTGCGCACGCCGCGCGGCGGGCGGCGTACGGTGCCGATGCGGAGGCCCTCGCCGCGCGCCCGCGGCGTCCCGAGTCGCACGATCCGGACCGCCATTTCATTCGCTCCCTACCCGAATTATCCGACGGCGGCGAGCTTTCCCGCAATGGACGACCCCGCGCGCGGGTCCTTTGGGGCGCTCGCCCACCGCAACTTCCGGCTGTTCTTCCTCGGGCAGGGCGTTTCGCTCATCGGTACCTGGATGCAGAACATCGCGCAGGGATGGCTGGTGCTCGAGCTGACCAACTCGCCCTTCTACGTCGGCCTCGTCTCCGCGCTCGGCTCGCTCGGCGTGCTGCTGCTCACGCTCTATGCCGGCGTGATCGTCGATCGCACCAACAAGCACCGCCTCGTCATCCTCACGCAGTCGTTATCCATGCTCCCGGCGTTCGCGCTCGCGCTGCTGGTGTGGAGCCGAACGGTCCTGGTGTGGCACGTGGCCGCCCTCGCCGCTTTCCTGGGAGTCGTCAACGCATTCGACATCCCCGCCCGGCAGGCGTTCATCGTGGATCTGGTCGGCAAGGACGACCTCATCAACGCCATCGCGCTCAACTCGTCGGCCTTCAACGCCGCGCGGGTGATCGGTCCCGCGGCGGCGGGCGTGCTGATCGGGGCGCTGGGGGTGGGCGCGTGCTTCTTCTTGAACGGCGTCAGCTATCTCGCGGTGATCGGTGGTCTTCTGGCGATGCGACTGCCGCCCTACGCCTCGAGCCCCAGGAGTGGGTCCGCCTGGGCCGGACTCTCCAAAGCGCTCGCGTTCATTCGCGGCGACCGATCGGTGTTCGCCCTTGTGGTGCTCATGGCCCTGTTCAGCATCTTCGGGTTTCCCTATTTCGTGATCATGCCGGTGTTCGCGCGCGACGTGTTGCACCGCGGCGCCGCCGGGTACGGCCTGATGATGACGGCGGTCGGGATCGGGGCCTTGATCGGGGCACTCGCGGTCGCGTCGTTCGACCGCCGCATCCGGAAAGGTCCCACCCTGATGGCCGCGGGCGGCTCGTTCGGACTGCTGCTCGTCGCGTTCGCTTTCTCGAAGGTGTATGCGCTGTCGGTCGCGCTGCTCGCCCTCACGGGCGCGACCATGATCGTCAACAACGCGCTCACGAACGCCACGATCCAGACGATCGTGCCCGACGCGCTGCGCGGGCGCGTGATGGGCTTCTACGCCTTCGTGTTCGTGGGGCTCGCCCCCCTCGGGTCGCTGCAGATGGGCGCGCTCGCCGAGCGGATCGGCCCGTCCGCCGCCGTGGCGTTGGGCGGGGCGGCGACGACGCTGGCGGTGGCCGTGGCGGCGTGGCGTGTGCCGGCGCTGCGAAAAGCAGGTTAGTGGAGGTTGGTGGAGGTTCGGGAAGATGGTGGAGGAGTCACAGCAGCCGCCGCAGTCGCAGCGCGACCCGGATCGTGTCGGCGTCGCGCCGCAGCATCAGTTGGTGCCTCGCTCCCTCCACGCGCAGCATCTTCCGCACGTCGCTCAGGTCCGCCTCGGCCACGCCCCGCCCGTCGATCAGCAGCAGCTCGTCCCCGGCCCTGATGCCCACATCCGCGCTGGGGCTCTTCGGCACGACATAGTCCACCATCACGCGGCGCAGGCCCGGCCCGCGCGCGACGAGCCGCAGCCCGCTCATGTCGTAGTCGCACAACGAACCGGCGGCGACACGCGACTCGATGATGACGCGGCGCCGGGCATAATCGACGATCAGGAGAGACCCCTCGAACACGGCGTTGCCGATCACGCCGTCGATGTCGGTGCGTCCGAGAAACCCCTTGTTCTCGCCTCCCAGCCCGGTGGTCGGCGACGCGACGTGCAGGCGGCCGAGCTCGAGCTCCTGCAGGCGCACGATCGTCCCGTGGAGCTCGCCCACCAGGCCCGTGCCGATCGGCGCTTCGATCGCCGGGACCACGCTGGTGAGACCGTGCTGCTCCACAAAGGGAGCGGTGAGGATCAGGCACAAGCCCGACGCGCCGGTGTCGAGCAGCAGCCGGGCCGGAATGGCACGCCGCCCGCGGACCTTGATCGTGGCGCGCAGCAGGGGCAGGTCCGCGTCCGGCGTGAACGGAACGGCGGCCCCCGGGCCCCGGTACCGGTACGAGGTCGCGTCGAACAGCCGCACGTGGCGGGTCGGGTAGTCGATCTCCACGACGAAGCGGTGGAGCACGTCGTGTCCCAGGAGGCCCAGCTGCTGGCGCCCGCTCGCCTCGCTCAGGCCGCCCAGGGAATAGAGCGTCGCGCGGTAGCTGTCGAGGTTGAGGTCGCCCAGCCGCAGCGCCCCCACGACGGCGGTGACGCTCGTGTCGGTGGCGGGTGTCGCGCCGACGCTCGCGGCCCAGTCGCGATCGAGTCCGCTGTGCGACAGGCCGGTGTCGAACATCAACCACGCGGAGTCGCCGTTGACGATCGCGGGGACGTATATCGCCCCGCCGTAGGGATCGAACGGCACCACCGCCACGGCGGGCGGAGGCGCCACGGGCCCGCTGAAGCAGCCGGCCAGGCAGGCCAGCAGCGCGCCCGGACGCGCCCCCGCGGTCATCGCCACTGCCGGCGGCGCGCCTCCGCCACGACCAGCGCTGCCGCTCCTTCGATTCCCAGCTTCTCCGTGTTGACCACGAGATCGTAGTTCACGACGTCGTGGCGGTGCCGCCCGTAATAGGTCCGCACGTACTGATCGCGCCGGCGGTCCGTGTCGTCCACGACCTTCTCGGCATTGGCGGGGTCGACGCCGAGACGCTCCACGGCAAGCCGGATGCGCCACGGTTTCGATGCGACGACGTAGATGTGCAACGCGTCGGGGCGCTGCGCCAGGAGCGCCTGCGCCCCCCGCCCGACCAGCACGACGCGCCCATGGGCCGCTGCCTCGGCGATGATCCGCTCGGTCAGCTTCACGATCGTGGCTTCGTCCTGCTCGGCGCGGGGCACCGCATCGGAGGCGATCAACATCTCGGGCGACGCCACCGCGAGCGTGCGCGCCAGCCGCTCCAGCAGCCCCGGGGCCCGCTCCTCGTGCTCCGCCACCAGGGCCGGCGCGAGCCCCGCCCGGCGCGCCACCTCGTCCACGAACTCGTTGTCGATCACCGTCCACCGGAGCCCCGCAGCGACCTGCTGCGCCACCGCTGCCCCGCCCGATGCGTACTGCCGCGTGACGGTGATGACCGGGGGCGCCATCTCAGGGTTTCAGGTTCTTCCGCAGCTCACTGATGTTGAGCAACGGCATGCCGCCCTCGGTGGGCACGAAGATGATCAGGTTGTTGGAGCTCTTCATGTCGTGCAGCACTTCGATCCATTGTTTGGTGAGCGCCTCGGGAGACAGCGTCTGGTTCAGCAGCCGCTGCTGCTCGGTCTGCAGCCGGGCGACTTCCACGCGGTGCCGCTCGGTTTCGATCTGCTGCTCCTGCGCGATCTTGTTGTTGATCGCCTGCACGACCTGGGCGGGCGGCTGGAGGTCGCGCAGGAAGAACGCCGTGACCGTGGCGATCCGGAACTTGCCGCCCCCGGCGCGCGGCGTGGTCACCAGGGCCGAGTCGACCAGACCCTCCATCGTATTGGCGATCTGCGTCCGCTTGGCGATGTCGTTGATCGAATACTGCACCATGCCGTCGCGCACGCCCTTGCGAATCGCGTTCAGGACGGCTCCCCGGATCTGGTTCTCGTCGCCGATCTCGGTGAAGATCTTGGGCGCCTGCATCGGGTCGATCTGCCAGCGGATCGAGACCTCCACGTGCATGCCCATCTGCTCGCTCGAGAGCGCCTCGATCGCCTCGATCTGCTCGCCGCGCGTGGGCCACTGCTCCTCGCGCGTGGAGTAGCGCTCGATCTCCGACCAGGGCGAGACGAACCGGATCCCCGCGAGCAGCGGCGACGGCTCGACGTAGCCGAAGGCGTGACGCACCCCCACCTCTCCGGGGTCGATCACCACCATCGCCGAGCCCAAGGCCAGGAGGATCGCCAGCGCGCCGAGGACGTACCCCCCGACGCGCAGCAGGTTGGAGGCCGGTCCGGGACGCTGCGCGCGCACCGTGGCCGCGGTGAGAAGCAGGGAGAAGGCGATGAACAGCAGGACGGCGCCGGCGATGAGTTTGCCCATGGGAGCTCCGGTGGGGGATGGGAGAACATGCCCCCTACGCGGGATTACGAAAAGAGGTTCGGCCCTCCGCTCCCCGGCTTGCCGTAGCCCGGCCCTTTCGTCTCCGCCCGGGCGCGCGTGTAGCCCAGCTCTTCGCTGCGCGAGATGCGCTTCTCGGCCACGAGCCCCTCGAGCACGAGCTCGCAGGCCGCGACCATCGTCCCCGGGTCCTTTTTCGCCGCCAGGCCGACCTGATCCACCAGGTCGAGCAGCCCCGGCACCACGCTGAATCCCTTGAGGCAGGTCTCCGAGCGCTCGTCGGTGGAGATCTTGAGCGCCCCGCCCTCGTCGAACCAGTGGACAATGTCGTCGACGTTGGCCCCGCCCACATGGGCTTCGAACGTCTTGCCCGCGGCCCGCCGGATCAGGTCTTTCGCGATCACTTCGGGTCCCTGGAGCTCACCCTCGTATTCGAGCTCGAGCTTGCCGGTGATGGCGGGGAGCGCGGCATAGATGTCGGACACGCGCGGGACCACCGTCTTCTCCTTGGTGGCGATGGTGCGTCGCTCCGCGCTCGACACGACGTTCTCGAGCACGCTGATCGGCAGCCGCTGCGACACGCCGGAGCGGCGGTCCACCCGCTTGTCCTCGCGCGCCTCGAACGCCACCCGCTCGATCAGCTCGGCGACGAAGGGCGGCAGCTTGACCGGCCGTCCGTCGCGCTCGAGCCAGGCCTCCTGACTCGTGATCGCGGTCCCCAGCTCGACCGTGTGGGGGTAGTGGGTGACGACCTCCGAGCCGATGCGGTCCTTCAGCGGCGTGATGATCTTGCCGCGCGCGGTGTAGTCTTCGGGATTGGCCGTGAAGACCAGAGCCACGTCGAGGTTCAACCGCACCGGATAGCCTTTGATCTGGACGTCGCCTTCCTGCATGATGTTGAACAGCCCCACCTGGATCTTGCCCGAGAGGTCGGGGAGCTCGTTGATGGCGAAGATGCCGCGGTTGGCCCGCGGCAGCAGCCCGAAGTGCATCGTGAGCTCGTCCGACAACAGGTGGCCCCCGCGCGCCGCCTTGATCGGGTCCACGTCTCCGATGATGTCGGCGATCGTGACGTCGGGTGTGGCGAGCTTCTCCACGTAGCGCATCTCGCGGGGCAGCCAGGTGATCGGCGCGCGCTCCGCGTGCTCCGCCACCAGCTCGCGACCGAACTTGGAGATCGGGGCGAAAGGGTTGTCGTTCACCTCGCTCCCCGCGAGGATCGGGATCTCCTCGTCCAGCAGCGTGACCAGCTGGCGCAGGATGCGGCTCTTCGCCTGGCCCCGCAGGCCGAGCAGAATGAAGTTGTGGCGCGACAAGAGCGCGTTGACGAGCTGTGGGATGACGGTGTCCGCGTAGCCCACGATGCCTGGGAACAGGGCGGAGCCGTTTTCCAGCAGGCAAATGAGGTTTTGCCGCAGCTCGTCCTTGACCGTACGGTGGACGCGAGCAGGACTCGCCCACTCGGTCTGTCGCAGCTCGCCGAGGGTGGCTGGCTTGGTCATATGGCGATAGTTAACCGACCCGCGGCTGCGGTGTAAAGAGTCGCAGCGCGCCGGCGCCCCACGCGGGGAGATCCACCGCGGCGTGGCCGTCGGCCGCGAGGGGCAGCGCATCGCCCGTCATCTCGACGAAGTTCGCGCGCCGCGCGGCGCGGAACGTGTAGGCCGCCGGCCACACGCCCACCGTTCTCGCCGAGCCTGCCACGTCGAGGAGCTTCACGACCGCGCCGCTGCCATCATCGGCCGGCTTCGCGCCCACCACGACCACGCCCGGATCCGCGATGGCGAGCGCCGAATCCTTGCGGGGCAGCGGTCCCGCGCCCGCGCTCGTGTAGCCGGTGCCGACGTACAGCGGGTCGCACGCGGCCCAGCCGCGCCGCACTGGCTCGGCCCGATCGCTCCCGGGCGCGAGCGCCGAGACGCGAAAGCGGAACACGAAGTCGCCCCCCTGCCGTGCCGCGAAGTTGGTGGGCCAGTAATTGTGCAGCACGTAGGCGAACAGCGTTCCATCGGGCTCGAGCCTGCGGCGCCACTGGCCGCGGAAAATGTCGTTCAGCGTCACGAGCGGCGTGTCCGGCCCGCTCCACAGCATTCCGTCCGCGGCGTCGCGCAGCCAGACCCAGTGGGCGTGACAGTACCAGTCCCGGCCGCTGCCCGCTTGTTGGTCGCGCTCCACCGTCATCCGGCCCAGGGGCACCTCGACCTCGACGCTGGGCTTCGTGAGGGCGAAAGGAAAGGCGACGTACAGCGCCTCCTTCTCGAGCGTCGGGGGCTTGCTGATCCGGTTCTCGATGTCGACCCACGGGAGCTCGTCGTACAGCGTGACGACGGTCGCGACGCTGGTGCAGCCCTGCAGCCGTCGCTCGATCAGCAGGCGAACGCCGATGCCCGGCAATCGCTCGCGCCGGGCCGACTGGAGCTCGGCCTGGCTCAACGCGAGGTCGGCGGCGGCGCGCAGCCCGTCGGGTGTCGGATCGGTCCAGAGGGCGCTGTGCGCACCGCCCTGGACGTACACGAGCTGGTTCAACCCCGACCAGATCCCGGGCCGCACGCGCTCCTTGCCGTCCCCGGCCGTGAGCGAGCGGATGGCGCCGCTCGCGGGATCGAGCACCACATGGTAGGTCCCGGCCTGCGCCTCGAGCGTGGTGCCATCGTGCTGAGGCGGGTTCGCCGCCCGCTCGCTCTCCGCCAGCACCACGTAGCCGAGGGGCGGAACCTCGCGCGCCACGACCAGCGCCGAGCCGTCGGGCAGGTCCACGGCGGGCCAGTCGCGGCCGTCGAAGCGCAGCCGCCGCCCCGCGCCGTCCGGCACGTGGAGCACGTCGCTCCGCGTCCAGCTCGAGGCGTTGAACACGACGCGCCCGGCGCCCGCCGCCGCGCTCAGGCCGATGCGCAGCAGCGCGCCTGCGACCTGGGCGTCCGCCGTGTCGGCGGCGCGCTCCAGGACGTGCCGCTTGGACGCCCATTGTGCCGTCGTCTGCTCCCCGTCGGGATCCGACACGCTCGTCGCCGCGCCCCACGTGTGCTCCCCGAACACCAAGAGGTCGCGCCACATCTGGCGGCGTTGCTCCGCCCGGCGCTCGATCCGTTCGGACGCGCCGCTCGACGGGGGCTCGGTCTTCTCATCCCACAGCGCCAGCAGCTCGGCCGCGCGGGCAGAGAGCTGGGCCGCGCGGTAGCGGGCGAGGTCTCGCGCGGTAGAGGCCGCGCCGTCTTCGCGGTAGCAGCCGGTGTCGCCACGCCGCACCGGCAGTTTCGGACCGTAGCGGCGCTCCACGTCGCGGAAGAAATCCTCGGGACGCGCCGGCAGCAGCCGGGGATACGTGTAGAGGCGGTTGAACTCTTCGACGTTCGCGATCACCCGCTCGTCCACCAGCGCGTTGCTGGGGGCCGCGCCCCACAGCAGCGCCACGTCGTACGGATAGCCCGGCGCCCCCAGCACGGGGTCCGAGAGCAGCCACTCGGTGAGGTGGTACGCCATCTCGGCTGCCCCGACGTCGAAGCCGAGCCGCGGCCCGTCGGCATACCGATCGCTGCGCCAGTGCAGCACCCGACTGCCGTCCGGCCCCTCCCACCAATACAGCTGGGGGTACGGCGTCCACTCGCCGGTGAGCTGCGCGGCCGCCGCGGCAGCGGAGGTGAGCAGCGGCACGGCGCGCTCCGGGTTCACGCCGCTCGCGAGGTACCGCACGCCGCTGGCGGCGAGCAGCGTCGGGAACGTAAGCGTTTGTCCCGGCACGTCCGCCATGAGCGCGGCCGCGTATCCCAGCCCGTGCTCACGCGCGAACAAGCCGGCGGGCCAGGCGGCACGCGCCAGCGTCTCGTGGTCGAGCAGTCCCGTGAGGAGGTTCGCGAACAGCGCGGTGAACCCGATCTTGCCGTCGCGGATGGCGCGCACCAGCGCGTCGCCCGCCGCCGGCGCGCGATTCTCCACGTACGAGACCGCCGGGAGCGCGCACTCCGCCGTCCATCGGAAATCGGGATGGGTCGGCAGGCGGGCCAGGGCCGCGTCCAGGTTGCGGTGGTGCGCCTCGACGCAGCGTTCCCGCAGGTCGGTGAGTCCGAGGTCGGTGTGGCTCGAGGCGATCCAGTACAGCGTCCACCGGCGCGGCGGTACGAGTCGCACGCGCTGGCGGACCACGCGCTGCTTGCCGACTTCCAGGTCGATCTGGTACAGCACCGGCTCAGCCAGCGGCACCCACACCTCGCCGGCGAGCCCGGTGCCGCCTTCGTCGGGCAAGAGCCCCGCCGTCCCGACCAGCGTGCCTCGCCGGTCCGTCACGCGCGCCCGGGCGGCGGGCGCGTCGAGCCCGGTGACCGTGACACGCACCAGGTTGCTACGCCCGTCGGGCTGCCGATACAGGGCAGTCGGAACGGCCCGGAGGACGGGCGCCGGGGAAGCCGCTCGGGGCCGCCGCAGCGCCGTGGTGAGGCTTCCGAGCCAGGCGACAAAGCTCCGCCGGTCAGTCATGTGTGGGCATTGTTGGGCTAGTATACCCCGCGCGGTTCCGCGCCCTTGACTCCGGGGGGCTGGCCGCTAGGTTTTCCCCCGCCGAGCTCCCCCTCTAGCTACTTTTCATCAGGAGTACGCATGAAGCGTCTTGCAGTGGTCCTCGCCGTCGTGGCCATGGGTGCGTGTCAAAAGGCCGAGCAGAAGCCCGCCGCGGCCGCCGCCGACACGTCCCACAACACGATGCAGATGAGCAGCGACACCTCGAAGATGCAGATGCCGATGGCGGACACCTCCAAGCAC
>Ga0209056_10002746_pt1 | contig 18848 bp, 18 predicted proteins | sample GraSoiAngelo_114_FD_185876 | JGI IMG/M metagenome (GOLD analysis project Ga0209056, IMG submission 185876) | Grasslands soil microbial communities from the Angelo Coastal Reserve, California, USA - 14_0903_13_40cm (SPAdes) (version 2) | ecosystem: Environmental > Terrestrial > Soil > Grasslands...
CGCTCGGGTGGTGCGTGATGGCGGTCGCCGACGTGCTCGAGCTCCTGCCCGAGCACTCAGCGCAGCGTGACCGGATCGCGCCGGTCCTCGCGGAGACGATGGACGCGGTGAAGAGCGTGCAGGACGACGCGACCGGTGTGTGGTGGCAGGTGGTCGATCAGGGCGGAAGGGAGGGCAACTACCTCGAGGCGTCGGCCTCGTGCATGTTCGTCTACGCGGCCGCGAAGGGGGTCCGCCTCGGTCTCCTCGGTCGCGCGCACCTCGACGCGGCGCGCCAGGGCTACGAGGGCATCCTCGCGCAGTTCGTCACCTCCAGTGCGGATGGCGACGTCACGCTGCGTGGAACCTGCGCGGGAACCGGCCTCGGTCGCCGGCCGGACGAGCCGGACATGACCTATCGCGACGGCTCGTACGACTACTACGTGCGCCGGCCTATCGAGACAAACGATCACCGCGGCCTCGGCGCGTTCCTCATGGCGAGCGTCGAGCTCGAGCACGCGTCCGGAGGCCCGTGACCGCGACGCAAGCTCCGGTAGTGACCTCGCCGGTCCTCCTTATGGACCCGGTCGTACTCGCCGACGCGCGGACCGGTGCGCTCGCGGGGCGTGCCGATCTCGCGCCGGCGATCACGGAGCTCCGTCGCGCCGCCGACATGGCCATGAAGGCGCCGCCGGTGTCGGTCGCGGAGAAAACGGTCGCGCCTCCGTCGGGCGATCCGCACGACTACATGAGCCTCAGCATCTACTGGTGGCCCGACTCGTCGAAGCCCGACGGCCTTCCGTACCTGCAACGCGACGGACAGATCAACCCGGAGGCCACGGACCAGAGCCGTTACGACGGGGCGAAGATCGTGCGCATGGTCGGCTCGGTCGAGACGTTCGCGCTCGCGGGATTCCTGACCGGCGAGAGCGCCTACAGCGAGGCCGCGGCGCGATGGCTGCGAGTCTGGTTCCTCGACGATGCGACGCGCATGAACCCCTCGATGCGGTTTGCGCAGATCATCCCGGGACGGACCGAGCCCCGCGGGACCGGGATCATCGAGAGCCGCCAGCTCATGCGCGTGGTCGACGCGGCGCTCCTTCTCGATGGGACGCCCGCGTGGCCCGCCGCGGACCAGGCCGCGCTTCGCGCGTGGTTCGGCCGGCTGGTGACATGGCTCGTCGGGAGCGCGCAAGGTCAGATGGAAGGACGCGCGTCGAACAACCACGGGACGTGGTACGACGCGCAGGTCGCGGACTTCGCGCTGTTCGCGGGACGTGCCGACGTTGCGAAGCACGCGCTCGCGCAGGTTGGAGCGAAGCGCGCCGCGAAGCAGATCGCCGACGATGGCGGGCAGCCACTCGAGCTCGCGCGCACGCGATCGTTCCACTACAGCGTGTTCAACCTCCTGGCCTACTGCGTCCTCGGCGACCTCGGCGACCGTGTGGGCGTCGACGTGTGGCACGCATCGTCTCGAGTGCAGCGCGGACTCGACTTCCTCACGCCGTACCGGGACGGCACGAAGGCGTGGCCGCATCCCGAGCTCAAGGACGTCGACTACTCCGCTGAGCTCGCGCCGGTCCTCGCGCGCGCAGCGCGGGCGTACCCGGAGGCAGGTTACGACCGAATGCTCGTGCCGCTCGCCGCGAAACAGAGCGCTCTCGGGTCGCTGAAGCTGCGCCTCGGCGTGTTCGGCAGCCTCGGCGGCACCGCGAGCGCGCCGCCGCCCTGGGCGGTCTGAAAAGATTCGGGCCGCCGCCTCAGCGATCTGTACGCCGAAAGACGACTCGACCTCCGACGATCGTCATCATCACCTCCCAATCGGCGTCGAAAATCGTGAGGTCGGCGTCGTAGCCCGACGCGATTCGACCCTTGCGCGAAGCAACTCTTTGGCCGAGAGCGGCGGCCGGTGTTCCGGTGGCCATGAGCACGACCTGGGCCGGGGTGAGCCACGTCAAGGCGCTCCGGACCTTGCGAAGACATTCATCGAGTAGGACCGCGCTGCCTACGAGGGTGCTGTCAGGACGGCGAACTCCGGCAACGGCGGCGATAGCCTGAGCGGTCGCCAGCCCGGCCGGAGCGACAGCATCGCTCACGAGCGCGACGCGCGCGATTCCGGCGACGCGGATCACGAGCTCCGTAATCATCGGATGCACGTGCACGCCGTCGCAGATGAGGCCGACTGTCGCCGTGCTCGAGAGCAGCGCGCCGGCGAGCCCAGGCGACCGGTGGTGCAGTGGAGGCATGCCGTTGAAGAGGTGTGTGCCCATACTCGCGCCGGCCGCCAACGCGGACCGCGCCGTTTCCATGTCCGCACCTGAATGACCAAGGCTGACGATCGTGCCGGCCGCCGCAAGCCGGCGGATCGCCTTGAGAGCGTTTGGAAGCTCCGGTGCGATGGTGACGATCGATGGGCGGGAGACCGAGAGCCAGCTCTCGATCTCGTGTTCATCCGGCGCTCTCAGCGACTTGGCGTCGTGGGCACCCCGGTGTGCCGTGCTCAGGAACGGGCCTTCGAGGTGCGCCCCGAGTGACGCGGCGCCGCCAACATGGTCGCGGGGTTGGTACGGCGCGAGCCGCTCGAGGAGAGTCGCAGCCGGCGAGCTGATCACGGTCGGGCAGAAAGCGGTCACGCCGTGGCGTGGCAGGATTCTCGCGACTGCCTCAACGGCATCGTCCGGTCGAGGGTCGGACGTAAGGTCAATGCCTCCCGCCCCATTGATCTGGAGATCGATCAGCCCAGGCACGATCCAGCCATCTACGAGGATGTCGGCGCCGTCCGCACTTGCGCTGGCCGTGACCGTGGCGATGCGGCCATCAACGATCTCGACGGTCGTCGCAGTCGACTCGTGTCCGTCTGTGAGCACGGTTCCGCGGACCGTGAGCGATCGGTCAGGCACGGTCATCACGAGTGGCTTCCCAAAGTTGCCGGGTTCTGTAGTCTGTGCATATTAATATGTCGACCGGGCCGACCAATCGTGTTGTAACTCCTCTCGTAAGCGGGCCCATTCCTCTCTACCACCAGCTGCGACAGGCGCTCCGGGACCGGATAGCGGCGGGAGAATGGCGTCCCGGAGATCAAGTTCCGACCCTCCGCGAGCTCTGCCAGCTCTACGGTGTCAGCCGGATCACCGCGATCCAAGCGCTGGGCGCGCTTGCGCACGAAGGCGTCCTCGCCCGCAAGCAAGGTAAGGGGACGTTCGTTGCTGAGCCGAAGATCGAGCACGGCCCCGTCCGCCTGCTCAGCTTCACAGAGGACATTGCCCGGCGCGGGCATGTGCCTGGCAGTCGGATCCTCGAGCTCGCGCGCATTCCCGCAGGCCAGACGATCGCCGCGCGACTCCAGCTTGCTCCAGGCGACGCGGTGGTGCTGCTTCGGCGACTTCGCCTCATCGATGGCAAGCCGATGGGGGTGCAAAACGCCTATCTGCCCGACGATCTTTTCCCCGGTCTGGCCCAGATGCGTGAACCGATCGACTCGCTCTATCGGCTCCTTGATGTCCGTTACGGGGTCGTGCCGGCGAAAGCCACCGAGGCTTACGAGCCGATCGTGGTCGACGACGAGATCGCGTCGCTGCTGGGTGTCCGCCGCGGCGTTCCCGCGTTCTCTGTCGAGCGAGTCACGCGCGACCAGCGCAATCGGCTCGTGGAGTTCACCGTCTCGGTCCTCCGTGGGGATCGGTACAAGGTCGTTCTCGACCTCGCCGGTCCTGGACTATGAAGGCCGGGCGAAAAAGTAGCCCGCCAAGCGCCGAGCTCTATCTGCGCCGCGCAGAGGAGTTGCTCCGCCGCATCCGGGAGGAACAAGCGCCGCGCCTCGCGGAGGCTGCGGAGCTCATGGCCGACGCGATCGCCGGCGAAGGCGTGGTCTACCTGTTCGGCAGTGGCCACTCGATCCTGCCCGCGATGGATGTGTTCCCCCGGTACGGGAGCTTCGTTGGGTTCCGTCCTTTGCTCGATCCTCGCCTGATGTGGTGGAACGTGATCGGACCGGGCGGCGTGCGGGAGCTGCTCTGGCTCGAACGGAGCGAGGGCTACGCGCGGATCTTCCTCGGCAGCTACCGGCTCAGGCCGCGCGACGTGATGCTGGTCTACTCGCACGGCGGGCTGAACGCCGCGCCCGTGGAAGTGGCGCTCGAGGCCAAACGCCTCGGTCTTCAGGTCATAGCGGTTACCTCACTCGGCAACACCCGTAGCTCGTCGCCGACCCACTCAAGCGGAAAGCGCCTCGCGGATGTGGCAGATGTGGTCATCGACAACTGCGTGCCGCCCGAGGACGCGCTCCTGCGCGTTGACGGCCTTGCTGAACCGCTGGCCGCGGGGTCGACACTTGCGGCGGTCGCGATATCGATGGCCCTCGTCGCCGAGGTGGGAGCGCGGCTCGTCGAGCGCGGCCTCCGCCTGGACGTCTTCGTCTCGCCGAACGCGCCCGGCGCTGTGCCGGAGCACAACTCGTCCGTCTTCGCGGCGCACCGACGTGCCCTGGAGCGATCGGACGGTCACGGATCGTGAGCTCCTCCGGATGCGCGGTCGCCATCGATGTCGGCGGCACGAAGATTTCGGCGTGCCTTATCGATGCGGCCGGGCTTCCGCGCGGGCGATTCGACGTGCAGACCGATCGGCGGGGCGGAGACGAGGTAGTCCACCAGGTCATCGCGCTGGCCGAACAGGCGGCGAAAGGTGCTCATGTCCTGGGCGTCGGAGTTGCCGTCCCGGCTGTCGTTGATCGCGACCGCCGGGTCGTGACCTGGGCACCGAACATCCGCGGCTGGCGCAACGTGTCCCTCGCGGCGCGGCTCGAGAATGCTCTCTCGGTGCCGGCGGTGCTGGAGTACGACGGTCAAGCCTCCGCTGTGGGAGAGCAGTGGGTCGGGGCCGCGCGCGGCGTCAACAACGTCGTCATGCTCGTCATCGGTACCGGCATTGGCGGCGGAATCATCTGCGACGGCCGCGTCTACCGCGGGAGTGACGGAGTCGCCGGGGCGATCGGATGGTTGAGCTCGGGTCCCAGCAGAGCAAGAGCTCGCGGTCGCCGACGGGTGCCCGGGCTGGAGTCGGTCGTAGCCGGCCCTGCCATCGCAAGAAGAGGGCAACGTCGGCGAGCCCAAGACGTCTTGGCAGCGGCGGCGTCTGGGAACGCGCGGGCGCGGAGTGTGATCGAGGCCTCCGCCGATCTGCTTGGACGAGCCGTGGCCGACCTCGTTAGCCTGCTCAACCCGGACCTCGTCGTCCTGGGCGGCGGTGTCGGCGCCGGACTAGGCAGCCGGCTCTTGCCGCGCATCAGGGCGACCGTTCGCGATCGTGCCCAGCCCATCTCGGCGAAGCGGGTTCGCGTCGTGGTCTCCGCCCTTGGCACAGATGCGGGCTTGTTCGGCGCGGCGCGCGCTGTCTTCGGTGACTCTTCATTGGGAAAGGGGGTGGAAGCCTAAGGGAGACCGCATGCCTCGGCAGTCGCGCCACAGGGAGGTTGGAGGTCATCGAATCATGAACATCGTCAGCCGATTGGTAGCGAGCCTGGCCATCGCGGCGATGGTCGTTGGCGCGTGCACCGCCGCGCCAGAGGGGAGCAAGGGCCCAGTCAAGCTCGTGGTCCTCACGCACTGGGGCGACCAAGCCCTCCTCGCCGTGCTACAACCCATCTTCGACGAGTACCAGAAGCAGAATCCGAACGTGAAGATCGAGCACCAGTCCGTCGCATTCGACGACCTGCTCAAGCGCATAACGACCGGACGCATAGGCGGCAGCGCACCGGACATCTATCACTTCTACAACCTCTGGATGCCGGACTTCGTCTCGAGCGACCTACTCCAGACGCCGCCCGGCGACGTGATCGCGGACATCAAGAAGGGCTATAGCCAGAGCAGCGTCGACGGGTCCTCGTACCGCAATCAGGTCTGGGGCTACCCGACGGAAGTGAATACGTACCAGCTGATCTACAACAAGAAGCTTCTTCAGGAGGCGGGCAGCACGAAGCCTCCCGCGACGTGGGACGAGCTACGTTCGGTCGCAACAAAGGCGACGAAGAAGGGAGCGGACGGCAAGATCACACAGGCGGGCTTCCTTCTCCTCAAGGGTTGGGACTCGGGCGTCGTGCACCCGTGGAGTTCGCTCCTCTGGTCGAACAATGGCGACTATGTCGCCAAGGACAACAGCAAGGTGCGCTTCAATGAGAAGCCGGGGGTCGAGACCACGCAGTTCGAGGTCGACCTGATCAAGTCGGGCGCGGCCGATCTCGGTTTCACCATGGACGACTTCGCCGCGGGAAAGGTCGCTATGACGATCATGGCGAACTGGTGGGGAGCGGCGCTAAAGAAGGCGCTTCCCGACAATGTCGGCGTCGCCCCGATCCCAACGAACGGCGGCGCACAGAGCTCGACGCTCCAATACAACTGGCTATGGGGCGTAGACAAGGGCACTAAGCAAGGCCAGGAGGCATGGAAGTTCCTCACATGGCTGAACGGCCCGCAGGCCGGAAGCAGCTCGCCGATGGGCAAATATCTCACCACGGCGCTGAACGCGATCCCGGCTCGCGTGTCTGACCAGCAGGCGAACGCGTCGTTGCTCGGCGACGCGTTCGTGAAGCCATTTGTCGATTCGCTGAAGACGAGCCGGTCCGAGCCGATCATCCCCGGAGCACAGGAGATCAAGACCGTGCTTCAGAAGCAGATCGAGGCGGCATGGTTCGGACAGAAATCGCCGAAGGACGCGCTCGACACCGCCGCCACGGAGGCGAACCGGATCTTGGGCGAGAAGCGCTAGCCGAAGGTCGGGGCGGGCCTCGGCCCCGCCCCGACCCATCGGCGCGGTGGAGGCCGCGTTGAGCATTGCCATCCCGAGTGTCGCGCGAGTAGCGAACGGGGCCGCCCCGCGGCGCCGCCCGTACGGTCGCCGTGCCCTCGCGGGCTACGGCTTCATCACGCCGGCGATCGTGTTCCTCATCGGCTTCGCGCTCTTGCCCTTCCTCTTCACCGTCTACGTCAGCCTCCATGACTGGAACATGCTCACCGCCGTCACGAGCATGCCGTTCCGCGGGCTGGATAACTACCGCTACCTGATCTTCGAAGACCCGCTCTTTCGCCAGACGTTCGCAAACACATTCGTCTTCGCCGCCGGGAACGTGGCGATCTCCTCGTTACTGGCCCTCGGTGTGGCGCTCCTGCTGAACGGAGAGGTACGGTTTCCCACCTTCTGGCGTGCGGTCTACTTCCTCCCGTACGTCACCTCGTCGGTGGCGATCTCGATCGTGTGGGCCAACCTGTACCACCCGAGCTATGGCCTCTTCAACGGGATCCTCGAGCTCTTCCAGCTGCCGGGAGCACGTTTCTTGGCCAGCCTCGAGACCGCAATGCCCAGCGTGATCGCGGTAGCCGTCTGGCATGCGGTCGGGTACTACATGATCATCTTCCTCGCCGGGTTGCAGAGCATCCCGCTCGAGGTCTACGAGGCGGCGAAAGTCGACGGCGCGAACGCCTGGCACCGTTTCCGCTCGATCACACTTCCGCTCCTGCGGCCGACACTGCTCTTTGTTGCGGTCGTGAACACGCTCGGCTCGTTGCAAGTCTTCGACCTCGCCTTCGTGTTGACGAATGGCGGCCCCGTCAACGCGACAAACACCGTCGTCCTGTACATGTACCAGACCGCATTCAACTTCACACGCATGGGCCGAGCGAGCGCGATGGCCGTAATGCTCTTCCTCGTCATCCTGGTTATCACTCTGGTCCAGCTGCGCCTGCTGCGAGAGAAAGAGTGAGACGAAAGCTCCGCCTAGCTGTGGTGGGCATCGCCATCGTGAAGTACGCCGGTCTGGCGCTCGGCGCTTTTTTCATGCTGCTCCCGTTCGCGTGGATGATCGTCTCGTCATTCATGTCCGCGGCGGAGATCATGGCGCGTCCACTGCGCTGGCTGCCGGCCGAACTGCAGCTTCGCAACTACGAGGCACTCGCGGCGGCGATCCCGCTCGGAAACATGTACGCGAACAGCTTGATCGTGACCATATCGATCACAGTTGGCGTACTGCTCACCAGCTCTTTGGCTGGTTACGGCTTCGCAAAGTTCCATTTCCCCGGCCGGGACATCCTGTTCGTGCTGGTGCTGGCGACGATGATGATCCCGTTCTTCGTTGTGCTCATTCCGATCTTCTTCCTCGTGCGCCAGCTCGGCTGGATGGACAGCTACCTGGGCCTCATCGTGCCGAACATCGTCACGGCGTTCGGGATCTTCCTCATGCGCCAGTACATGCTCACCTTGCCCGACGAGCTGCTCGACGCTGCCCGGATCGACGGCGCCTCTGAGCTCGCCATCTACTGGCGGATCGCGCTCCCGCTGGCCGGACCGGCGCTCGGTGCGCTCGCCATCCTCGCGTTCGTCTACCACTGGAACAGCTTCCTTTGGCCGCTCGTCGTCATCCGTTCGCGCGAGCTCGCGACGATCCCGATCGGACTGAACAGCCTGCGCGTGTACGCGAGCAGCCCGGAGGTCATCAATCTCCAGATGGCCGGCGCGGCCCTCGCCATCATCCCAGTGGTCGCGGTGTTCGCCGTGCTGCAGCGCCACTTCGTGCGCGGGATCGCCCTCACCGGGATCAAGGGATGAGCCGAACCGTCACAACCGCTACAAAGACGAACGCAGTCATCCGACCGTATTCGCCCGCGGATGAGGAAGCGATCATCGAGATCTGGAACTCGGCGCTCGCGGCCGATCCGATCGGTGTCGGGACCTGGCGGACGAAGGTGCTTCTCGACCCCAATTTCGTCCCGGACGGCTGCCACGTCGTCGAAGCACAAGGCCGCGCTCGCGGCTTCCTGCTCTCGCTCACCCGCCAGGTCCCCTTCTTCGAGGATGGGCTGCAGCCGGGCGAAGCCTGGATCACGGCCTTCGGCGTCCATCCCGAGTGGCGTCATCAAGGCTTTGGGAGCCGGCTGCTCGACACCGCGCTCGATCGCTTCCGCCGCTTGAGCCGCACGAGAGTCACCTTGTCAACCTACGTGCCGAACTACTTCACCCCGGGCGCGGACGTCGCTGCCTACGGCCCAGGCATCGCTTTCCTCACCAAGCGTGGGTTCGAAGTCGTTTCGCGTCCGCTCAGCATGCGTGTCGAGCTCACCGGCTTCGCCGTCCCGTCCCCGATCGTCGCGACGCAGGCCCGGCTGCACGCCGAGGATGTGGAGGTCCGGCCGGTCGTAGCTGCGGACATCGTCCCGGTGCTCGATTTCGTGAGGTCGCATTTCTCGGCCGACTGGCGCCGCGAAGCGGCCGACGTCTTCGCGGACCTGTTCTGCGGCGACCCGCGGCAGGTGAGCATGCTCGCGGCGTTCCGCGGCGGGCAGGTCCTCGGATACGCGCAGCATCGCGCGGAGCGCTTCGGTCCGTTCGGCGTCGATCCCGCGCTACGCGGGCGGGGTATCGGCCGCGTGCTGCTCGCGGTGACGCTTGTCGAGATGCGCAAGAAGAACTTCCACGTCGCGTGGTTCCTCTGGACCGGAGATGACGCCGCGCGGCTCTACGCGCAGTGCGGGTTCCGGGAGGCCCGGCGCTTCGCGGTGCTAAGCATTCGCCTGTAGGAGAGAGGCTGATGGACCAGGGTAAGTGCATCATGGTCGTCGGAGCGCACGCGGCCGACGCCGAGATCATGGGCGGGGCAACGGTCCTGAAGCATGTGAACGCGGGATGGCGAGCCGTGCTTGTGCACATGACACCGGGGGAGAAGGGGCATCGGACGCTGTCGCCCGACGAGTACGCGAACGTGAAGGCGCGGGAAGCGGAGGCCGCGGCGCGTGCGCTCGGGGCGGAGTGCGTGATGCTCCCTTTCCGCGACGGCGAACTGCCCGTCAGCGAGGAGGCGCAGTGGGCCGTCGCGGACGTGATCCGGGAGCGCAGGCCGGACGTTCTCGTGACGCACTGGCGGGGCAGCATTCACCGCGATCATCGGAGCACAAGCCTGAACGTCATGGAATCGCTGTTCCTGGCGCGGCTGCCCGCATTCAAGCGACGACATCCGTCATATGGGCCGTCGAAGGTGTTCTTCGCTGAGAACTGGGAGGACGCCGAAGGTTTTCGGCCCGATCTGTACCTAGACGTGAGCGACGTCTTCGGCCGATACCTCGAGGCGATTCGCAGCTACAGCCTATTCCGTGGCGAGGTCGCATCGTTTCCATACGAGCAGTGGTATCGCGGCGCCGCGGAAATGCGCGGCGCCGAGGGCGGCTTCGCGCGGGGCGTGGCGCTGATGCAAGCTGAAGGGCGGAGGCCACTCTCGATCTCGAACGTTCTCCTCTGATGACACGCTCGGTCCGCTCGGGCCTCGAGGTGCTGCTGGCGGACGGCAGCCTCCTCGCCGGGAAGCGCATCGGTCTTGTCACCAACCCGACCGGCGTTGATGGACGTCTGCGGAGCGCCGTCGACCTGCTCCGCTCGAACGGACGAATGCAGCTTGTCGCGCTATTCGCCCCTGAGCATGGCATCCGGGGGGAGGCTCAGGCGGGCGCGCTCATCGCGGACACGGTCGATCAACGCTCAGGGCTACCCGTCCACAGCCTCTACGGCGCGACGCGCAAGCCAACTCCGGCGGCGCTCGCGGAGCTCGACGCGATCGTCTTCGACATCCAGGATGTCGGCGCGCGTTTCGCTACCTACATCTCCACGCTCGCCCTGGTTCTCGAGGCGGCTGCCGATGTAGGGACCCTGGCCGTTGTGCTGGATCGACCGAACCCGCTGAACGGCGTGGATGTGGAGGGCGGCTCCTTGGCCGAAGGCTTCGCATCCTTCGTCGGCATGTATGCCGCGCCGATACGCCACGGTCTGACGATGGGCGAGCTCGCGCGACTCTTCGCGGTGGAGCGCGGCTTGCCTCGCCCGACGATCGTGGCGATGGAGGGTTGGAAAAGAGAGCTGTGGTTCGACGAGACCGGGCTGCCCTGGGTGCAGCCGTCACCGAATCTACCGACCCTCGACGCGGTCACGCTCTATCCGGGAACGTGCCTTGTCGAAGGCACGAGCGTTTCGGAGGGTCGCGGGACCACTCGTCCCTTCGAGCTGGTCGGGGCGCCGTGGATCGATCCATTCGCGCTCGCCGAGGACCTCGGTGCGCGGAGGATTCCCGGCGTTCGGTTTCGTCCTGTCTACTTCACCCCGACGTTCTCCAAACACGCGGGCGTCTCTTGCGGCGGGGTGCAAGTGCATGTCGTCGACCGGCTGGCGCTGCGGCCTGTCGCCCTCGGGCTTCATCTTCTCGTCGCCCTCCGGTCTCAGGACCCTCGCTCGTTCTCGTGGCGGCAGAACAGTGACGGCCGATATGTCATCGACCTCCTCTATGGGACTGACCGGCTGCGCCGATCGATGGAGGAGGGCTTGAGCGCGAGCGACCTGGCAGCCGCGTCCGCGGCGGACGTCGCAGACTTCGAGCGACGGCGTGCTGACGTACTTCTCTATCGGTAAGGAAGGGCTCGGCGCGACTCAGCCCCACACCTCGCGCGCCGTCTCGACGATGAGCTCGAGCTTCGCCTTCTGCTCGTCGGCGGTGATCGCGTTGCCCTCCACCGTCGACGAGAAGCCGCATTGCCCGCTGAGACAGAGCTGCTCCAACGGGACGTACCTGGTGGCCTGCTCGATCCTCCGCTTGAGGTCGTCCTTCTTTTCCAGCGCTCCGCGCTTGGTGGTCACGAGGCCGAGAACGACCACCTTTCCCTTCGGCACGAAGCGCAGCGGCTCGAACGTACCGGACCGCGCGTCGTCGTACTCCAGGAAGAAGCCGTCGACCCCCAGACGGCCGAAGACAGCCTCGGCGACGTAGTCGTAGCCGCCCGACGCGGCCCACGAGGACCGGAAGTTCCCGCGGCACGAGTGCGTACAGATCGTCATGCCGGCGGGCTTGTTCGCGATGGCCTCGTTGATGAGTCGGATGTAGATCTCGTGCTGATGCTCGGCGTCGCCACCTTGCGATGCGATGTACTCGCGCTGGGACGGATCGTTGAGATAGGCAAGGCTCGTGTCGTCGAGCTGAAGGTACGTGCACCCGAGCTTCGCCAGCTCCGCGATCTCACGCGCATAGACGGCGGCAAGATCGCGATAGAAGGAGTCGAGATCGGGGTAGATCTTCTCGTCGATCGCGGCGCGTCCGCCTCGATAGTGCACCATGCTCGGACTCGGGATCGTGAGCTTCGGCGTGTTCGTCGTGACCGACTTCAGAAAGGCGAAGTCCTCGCCGAAAATGGTCCGGTCCAGTCGGAGCTTCTCGGCGACGTGCAGCGCCGCCGGCGTGAACTCGATCACGCCCTGCTCGTTGCGGAACCGGACTGCGATGTTGCTGGCTGTCTTCTCGATGCCACCGATCTGGTAGATGAAGTCCATGTGCCACGACGCGCGGCGGAACTCGCCATCCGTCGCGGAGCGAAGCCCGACGCCCTCCTGCATCTTCACGATCTTGCGGATCGCCTGGTCCTCGACCCGGCGCAGGTCGGCCGCGCTGATTCGACCTTGCGTGCGGTCCTCACGTGCCCGCAGGAGCTCGGGTGGTCGGAGCAAGCTTCCCACGTGATCGGCGCGGAACGGCGGAGCGGTTCGTACGGTCATCGCGTCCCCTCGTTTTCGGCCCGCATTATGGGCTCACCGCGTTCGCTGCCGGTCTAGACTCGCGCCCATCCGCGTGTGGGGAGGGAACGCATGAAGCGTCGAGAGCTGATCAAGAAGGCGGCCGTCCTCGGTGGTTTGGCGACGGGAGGCCCGCTTCTCGCGGCCTGCGCTCCGGCGGCCACCGCGCCGAGCCCGTCGCCGAGCAGCGCGCCCACGGCGACCGCGTCGCCGACGCCGAAGCCGATCCGCACGCTCAAGGTCGGCTACCTCCCACTCACGGACTTCCTCGGCATGTACGCCGCGATCGAGCAGGGCTATATGGCAGACGAAGGACTGAAGCTCGAGCTGCAGGCTATGGCCGGCGGCGCCACGATCATCCCCGCGATCGTCGGCGGATCGCTCGACTTCGGGATCTCGAACTACGTGTCGGTCATCGTCGCGAACGGACAGGGCATCAAGATCAAGGCCTTCAGCGACAGCGCCTACGGCACCAAGGCGAGCCCGCCGTTCGCGATCATCGTTAAGAAAGGCAGCTCGATCAAGACCGCCAAGGACCTCAATGGGAAGAAGGTGGCGGTGAACACGCGCAACGGCATCGTCCACGTCGGGGTGATGGAGTGGATCGAGCGCAATGGCGGCGACCCAAGCACCGTGCCGTACGTCGAGCTTCCATTCCCGCAGATGCCGCCCGCCATTACAAGCGGGTCGGTCGACGCGGCAGCTCCGACCGAGCCGTTCGTGACCGTCTCGACGTCGCAGGACGCCAGCGTCCTGTCGTACTACCTCACCGATCTCCGCGATCCCTGCGCCATCTCCGGGTTCATCTCGACCGACGATTGGATCACCAAGAACCGCGACGCCGCGCAGGCGTTCCATCGCGCGAACACCAAGGGCATGGATTGGGTCGCGAAGAACGACAAGACCGCCCGCGAGTACGCCGCGAAGTACGCGAACCTCGATCCCGCCATCGCCACTAAGATCAATCTCGCGGCTCTCCGGAGCACACCGCTGGTCGACGCGGTCCAGTTCTGGGTGGACATGACCAAGAAGTGGGGGCTCCTCGACAAGGGTTCGACGCTGAAGGCGGAAGACCTCTTCGTGAAGTTCTAGCGCCTCGGTGAGCGTGCTCCTCGACGTCCAGGGAGTCGGGAAGGCGTTCCCGACCCCGGATGGGTCGTCCCTGCGCGTGCTCGATGCGATCTCATTCGGCGTCGGTGAGGGCGAGTTCGTGTGCGTCGTCGGGCCGTCGGGCTGCGGCAAGACGACCCTGCTGCAGATCATCGGCGGCCTGCTCCCGCCAACCGACGGCCGGGTCGTCGTGGGGGGCGAGGCGATCACCGGGCCACAGCGGCAGATGGTCGTCGTCTTCCAGCAGTACACGAAGTCGCTCCTCCCTTGGCGGACCGTCGAGGGGAACGTGCACTTCGCGCTCGAGAACCTCCCGCTCGACGCCGCGGAGCGTGTGAATCGGGTGCGGAGCAATCTCGACACGGTGGGCCTCACCGGTTTCGAGCGCTACCACCCTTATCAACTGTCAGGCGGGATGCAGCAGCGCGTGGCCATCGCGCGCGCGCTCGCGCGCGAGCCGCAGATCATGCTCATGGACGAACCGTTCTCGAGCGTCGACGCCATGACGCGGCAGGGCCTTCAGGATCTGCTCCTTGGGCTGTGGCGCGAGTTCGGCAAGACCATCGTGTTCGTGACCCACGACATCGAGGAGGCGGTCTATCTCTCGTCGTCGATCGTCCTGCTCCGAGGGCGTCCGAGCCACGCCGTCGAGCGGTTCGCCAACGAGCTGCCGTATCCGCGCGACCAGCTCGCGACGCGCGAAGACCCGCGCTTCCTCCGCTACCGCCGGCATGTGCACGAGCTGATCGGAACGGCGACCGGTGGGTAGGACCACACGGCTCCGCCTCGGCGGCTTCGCCGTGCTCGGGCTGCTGCTTGTCCTGTGGGAGGTCGCCTCGCGCGCGGCTCTCGTCAATCAGGTCTACGTGCCGCCGGTGTCGCGGATCGGAGGGGAGCTCTGGCGACTCCTCCTGAACGGCGAGCTGGCACGCCATCTCGGAGCGAGCGCTGTCCGGTTTGGCCTCGGATACGGGCTCGCCGTCGCGGTCGGGCTCGGCATCGGTCTGGTAATGGGGTACTTCCGCGCCGGCTACTTGCTCCTCGAGCCATTGATCGAGCTTCTCCGGCCGCTGCCGCCACCGGCGATCATCCCGATCGCCATCCTGTTCCTCGGCATCGAGAACCCGATGAAGATATTCGTCATCGCGTTCGCGTGCTTCTTCCCGATCGTCGTGAATACCATCCAGGGCATCGCAGGCGTCGACCGCGTCCTGCTCGACACTGCGCGAACGTTCGGCCTGACGACGCGCGAGATCATCTGGAAGATCGTGCTTCCGTCGGCGTCGCCCAACATCGTCGCCGGTATGCGCATCGCACTGGCGATCGCGCTGATCCTCACCGTGATCTCCGAGCTGGTCGCAAGCAACGACGGGATCGGCTTCATGATCCTCGATATGGAGCGCGCGTTTCGGATCCCCGAGATGTATGCCGGGATCTTCACTCTCATGGTCGTCGGCTACTTGTTGAACCGCCTCTTCGTGGTTTTCGAGTCACGCACGCTCGCCTGGTACTTCGGGCAGTCACGCCGCGCCCAGGAGTAGATCCTCCGGCTCAGCGCGTGAGGTCGCGGCCGATCGCCTGTAGCTCCGTCGGAAGGATGACGAGCTCGGGGACGTACGCCTCCGGCCGCAGCGTGACCACGAAGAGGCACGCCGCCGCGATGTCCTCGGGGCGCAGCATCTTGGCCCGCACCTCTGGGGCCGGTGGGACCGGCCGACTGTCGATGAGCGGCGTGTCGATCGCGCCGGGAAGGATGGCGCAGACGCGCACGCCGTTGGTGTGCTCCTCGAAAGCGAGACCGTGAGCGAGCGCGCGTACCCCCGCCTTGGTCGCCTGATAGCCGGGACCTGACCCGTCAGGCCAGCGGCCCGAGACACTCGCGATGAGCACCGCTTGGCCCCGCCGACGACGCAGGGCCGGCAATGCGGCGCGCATGACGTGCATCGCGCCGGACAGATTCGTCTCGAGCATCGTCCGCCACGCCGGATCGTCGAGCGCCGCGAGGCGGCGGTTCTTCACGTTCGTTCCCGCGGCATACACGACGATGTCCACGTCGCCGAGCTCGGCGAAGAACGACGCGACCGCGCGCTCGTCCGTCGCGTCAAGTCGTCGCGGAACGACGCGATCGGTGCGCTCGATGAGCTCGGCGCGTCGCGCGAGCGCGTGTACGCGAGCGCCCTCCGCCGCGAGAGCGCCCGCGACGGCGCGCCCGACGCCGCTCGAGGCGCCGACAACGACCGCCACGCGACCTTCGAGCCTCATGAGCGCATCGGGGAGAGGAACGTCTTGAGCTGCGCGGTCGGTCCGGCCGCGAGGGCTGCGAACGCCTCCGGCCCCGCGTCGAGCGGAAGCGTTCCCGTGAGCTCGCCCAGCGAGACTGTGCCGCTCGTGAGGAGCTCGAGCGCCGCGGCGAAGTCCGCGTCCGTGTACGCGAACGAGCCCTGCAGCGCGACCTGATCGCGCACGACGCGGTGGAACGGCAGCGCGCTCTCGTCCTCGTGCAGCCCAAGGAGCAGGACCGCGCCTCCGGGGCGCACGAGGTCGAGCGCCGAGCGCCGCGTCGCCGTCGCGCCGACGGCGTCGATCACGAGATCGGCGCGTCTCTCCCGCACGACCTCGGCGGCATCGGCGTGGGCCGCGCGTGCGCCGGCCGCGAGCGCTGCCGCGCGACGCGCTTCATGCGGCTCGACCGCGCGAACGTCCGCGATGCCCGCGGCGCGCGCGGAGTGGAGCGCGAAGAGGCCGATCGTCCCGGCGCCGAGCACGACCGCGACCTCGGTCGCAACGAGCCGGCGTGCGAGGCCGACGGCGTGGACCGCGTTCGCGAGCGGCTCGACGAGGGCCCCGGTGCGCGCATCGACGCGGTCGGGCAGCGCGACCAGGTTGGCGGCGGGGACAGCCACGCGCTCCGCGAAGCCCCCTGCGACGTGCACGCCGATGAGGCGCCGCTGTGCGCAGAGGTTCCGCTCGCCAGCCACGCAGCGGGCGCAGGAGCGACAGGAAAGGAGCGGGTTCACCGCGACGCGACGCCCGGACCATTCGCGACCCGCCCTGCCTCCGGCGGCGGCGACCGTCCCGGCGAACTCATGCCCCATGACGAGCGGCGGAGTTCGGTTGGACATCCGTCCGAGGTAGCCCTCGATCTCGGAGCCGCAGATGCCCGCAGCCTCCGGCTGCACGATGACCTCATCGTCGCGCAACCGCGGCTCGTCGACGGTCTCGACCGCCATCTGCCGCGGACCACGCCACACCAAGGCGCGCACGGCAGCAGGCTAAGTCAGTTGACGCATGGTGGGCCGGGAACATACTCGCGGCGACATCCGCGGTGGGGAGGTCCCTCATGATCAGGCGGGAGATCACGACGCCGACGGACCGGCTCTTCTCACGACGTCGCTTCATCTACTACAGCGCGGCACTCGCCGCGGCGGTCGCGTGCGGTCCGGCCGCGACGCCGGCGACCGGGTCGCCGGCCGCATCGCCCTCCGGCCCGGTCCAGCTGAAGGGCACGAAGGTCAATCTCCTCCACTGGACGAGCTTCGTGCCGGATGAGGACAAGTGGTTCAAGGAGACTCTTGTCAACGACTGGGCCAAACCGAACGGTGTCGATCTCACGATCGAGCTCGTGGCAGCGAACGAGGCGCAGCCGAAGATCGTCGCCGCCCTCCAGGCCGGCGGCGGCCCAGACGCGATGCTTTTGCAGTGGACGTGGGCGCACCTCTACGCCGACAAGCTGAGCGACGTGGGGACCGTCGCGGAGAAGGTCGGGAGCGATGGCGGCGGCTTCTACGACGCGGCGAAGCAGAACGCTCAGGTGCAAGGGGTCTGGCGGGCCGTGCCCTTTGGCATCACCGGGAACGCGGTGCACTACCGGGAGAGCCTTCTGAAGCAAGCCGGCGGGGACAAGTTCCCGGCGACCTGGTCCGACCTCGCGAAGATCGGCGCCGACGTGAAGGCGAAGACGAAGCTCTTCTACGGCCAGGCGACGGGCCACTCGTTCGGTGACCCGCCGACGTTCCTGAACCCATTCCTTTGGTCGTACGGCGGATCCGAGACCGACGAGACCGGAAAGAAGCTCGCGATCAACAGCGCGGCGACGAAGGACGCGCTCGTCGCGTTCAAGGACCTCTTCGACAAGGCCTCCGACCCCCAGTGCCTCTCGTGGGACGACTCGAGCAACAACCGCGCGTACGCGGCCAAGCAGATCTGGGCCACTCTCAACGGTGCGTCGATCTACCTGACAGCGCTGACGGCCGACCCCGACCTGGCCAAGGACACCCAGCTGGTGCTCCTACCGGCCGGTCCGAAGGGGCAGTTCAGCCTCGGCACGCCGTTCCAGTACGCGATCCCGAAGTACGTGAAAGACCCGGGTCCCGTGCGCGAGCTCGTGTCCTACATCATGTCGCCGAAGACCTACGGCGGGTTCATGAAGACGGGCGGGAAGGGCTACACGCTCGCTCCGTACAAGAAGGGCGAGGGTGAGCTCTGGCCGTCGTCGGATCCGAAGTTCGACCCCTTCAAGAAGATCGGCACGCTGACCAAGTGGTACGGCTATCCGGCCCCGCCGAGCCCGGCCGCCGCGGAGTCAGGATCCAAGTACATCGTCGTCGACATGTTCGCGAAGGTCGCGCAGGGCGAGACGCCGGAGTCGGCGATGAGCTGGGCGGAGGGCGAGCTGAAGACGATCTACAAGCTCTAGTCCTCAGGTAGGCTCGCATCCGTGCGGGCGGAAACGCGCGAGCGGCCCGTCACCGCGGGGCAGCTCCCGACGATCGGGGAGGTGCTCGACCGTCAGGGCGTGCTCGCATACATCCTGCTTCTTCCGGGCCTGCTGATCCTCGCCGCGTTCATCGGCTGGCCGTTCATCACCTCGCTCTGGCTCTCGGTCACGGACCAGTCCGTCTCGACGAGCGTCGCGCGCTTTGTCGGCCTCGAGAATTTCACGGGCGCGCTCAAGAGCCAGATCTTCCTCCAGACCGTGCGGAACACCTTCGTCTACACGGGTGTGACCGTCGTCTTCAAGCTCGGGTTCGGGCTCGGCCTCGCGGTCCTCATGAACCAGTCCTTCCGCCTGAAGAACCTCGCCCGTGCGGCGCTCCTGCTGCCCTGGATCGTGCCCACCGCGCTGTCGGCGATCGCCTGGCTTTGGCTCTTCGACGCCACCTTCAGCGTGTTCA
>Ga0209056_10002748_pt1 | contig 18845 bp, 11 predicted proteins | sample GraSoiAngelo_114_FD_185876 | JGI IMG/M metagenome (GOLD analysis project Ga0209056, IMG submission 185876) | Grasslands soil microbial communities from the Angelo Coastal Reserve, California, USA - 14_0903_13_40cm (SPAdes) (version 2) | ecosystem: Environmental > Terrestrial > Soil > Grasslands...
CGATAGACGTGATACTCCACGTTCGGGACCGTGCTGATCAGATCGAGATCAAACTCCCGCTCCAGCCGTTCCCGCACGATCTCCATGTGCAGGAGTCCAAGGAAGCCGCAGCGAAAACCAAATCCGAGTGCCACCGATGTTTCAGGCTCGTAGTGCAGCGACGCATCGTTGAGCTGGAGTTTCGCCAGGGCGTCGCGCAGCTCTTCATACTGCTCGGCGTTCGTGGGATACAAGCCCGCAAAGACCATGGACTGGATGTCCCGGTAGCCGGGGAGAAGCGCCAGGTCGCGATGTTCCGCGTCGAGCACCGTATCTCCCGGCCGCGTCTCCCGAACCCCTCGCACGTTCGCGACCACGTAGCCGACCTCGCCCGCCTCCAGCTGTTCGGCGGGCTTGTGGCCGAGCTGCAGGTAGCCGACCTCGTCCACCTCATAGATGTCGTCGCGGTGCGCGCCGAACGCGATCTTCATGCCCGGCTTCAGCACGCCGTCGACGACGCGGATCGACGGAATCGCGCCGCGGTAGCGGTCGTAATAGGAATCGAAGATGAGCGCGCGGAGCGGGGCCTCGTGATTGCCGCGCGGCGGAGGGACCCGCGCGACGACGGCCTCGAGCAGCTCCGGTACCCCTCGCCCCTCTTTGGCCGAGATCCGCAGGATTTCTTCCGGCTTGGTGCCGATGAGGTCGTGGATCTCGTGCGCACGCTTGTCCGGCTCGGCGCCCGGCAGATCGATCTTATTGAGGACGGGTATGATTTCCAGCCCCGCATCCATGGCGAGCAGCAGATTCGACAGCGTCTGCGCCTGGATCCCCTGCGACGCATCCACGACCAGAATGGCGCCTTCGCAGGCAACCAATGACCGTGACACCTCGTAGGTGAAATCGACGTGCCCCGGCGTATCGATGAGGTTGAGCTCATACAACTGGCCGCTTTTCGCGTGATAGCTCATCCGTACCGCATTGAGCTTGATCGTGATGCCGCGCTCGCGCTCCAGGTCCATCGTGTCGAGCACCTGATCGCGCATGAGCCGCTTGTCGAGCGTTCCGGTCAACTCGATCAGCCGGTCGGCCAGGGTGGACTTGCCGTGGTCGATGTGCGCCACGATACAGAAGTTGCGGATGTGATCCTGTCGCATGCGGCCGTAAATATAGCGTGTAGCTTTAATGGACCTTCCTAAATGCCTCCAATCACCGGTTGGTTTGATCCTTCAGCGAAAGGCGGCGCGCTCCGCCTCGCGGCGAACAGTTATCTGCCCGCGAAAGGCGACCCGCCCGTTCGTTTGCCCGGTCTGCGGCGCGGCGACCTGCTCGTGCTCGATAACGGCCGCGTCACGACGGTCAACGGCCTCCCTGCCGCTCAGCTCGACGGACGTCCGGACTTCGCATCGCTCGGCGCCGTTCATCCCAATCGTCCGCTGACGCTCGAAACACCACGCGCCTCGAGCGCGCGCACGGCGGAAACGCAGCGCGTTGTGGACCTGATCTGCCCGTTTGGCTTTGGGCAACGCGCGCTCATCGTCTCGCCGCCCAAGGCAGGCAAGACCATGATGCTCCAGGCGATCGCGGAAGCGGTCGCGGAGAATCACCCCCAGGCGCCGTTGCTCGTCTTGCTCGTCGACGAGCGTCCCGAGGAGGTCACGGAGATGGTGGATTGGGGGCGGGGCGAGGTGATCGCGTCGAGCTTTGATCTACCGCATGAGCGTCATGTCGCCGTGGCGGAGATGGTCTTCGATCACGCGCGCCGCCAGGTCGAGCTCGGCCGTGATGTCGTGATCGTGCTCGATTCGCTCACGCGGCTCGCACGCTCGCACAACACCACAGGGCGGGGCAGTGGCCGCACGATGTCCGGCGGACTCGACGCCAATGCACTGGCCAAGCCCAAGGCTCTGTTCGGAGCGGCGCGGGCCGTACCCCAGGGCGGATCGTTGACCGTGATCGCGACTGCCCTCGTGGAGACGGAAAGCCGCATGGACGACATTATTTTCGAGGAGTTCAAGGGGACTGGCAACGCCGAGCTGCGCCTCACGCGCGCGCTCGCCGACCGGCGGATCTACCCGGCGGTGGACATCGCCGCGAGCGGCACGCGGCGGGAGGAGCTGCTCGCCGACGCCAAGACGATCGAGGCAAAACACAAGCTCCGGCGGGCTTTGGTGGACCTCCCGCCGGAGCAAGCGATGCAGAGTCTCCTGCAGCAAATGAAGCGCGCTAAGACGAACGCCGAGCTGTTGAGCGTTTAGTGCGCTCACGCCGCACGGCGATGACGTGACCAGTTGCGGCATTCACCTGGACGTCGGTCAAACCGGGCCGGCCTTTCCGTTGAACCTTGAACGTATACACGAGCCGGGTTTTCATCTTCGCGAGCGTAACGCCCTCGAGGTCGCCGGGGACGCGCTTCAGCGCGATGGCACGGGCGGCGTCTTCGCTGATCTTTGCCTTGGCAACGAGGCTGTCAGGAACGTTGCGATCCTGAGCCGCGAGATTTCCGGCGGCGAGGGAGAACGCCGCCGCCAGCATGAGTGAGGTAAGCAGGCGCATATTGCAGGCTCCTGAGAAGGTGGTCGTCGCTTGTTGAGACCGCCCCAGTCCTGGAGCCGTCACCGCAGGCGGAACTCCGCACCCCGGATCGCGACAAGCAGCGTGGGCACGGCAAATAACGTGATGGGCGTGGAGAGCACTAACCCTCCAATCACTGCGAGCGCCAGTGGACGCTGCAGCTCGCTCCCCGCTCCAATCCCCAGCGCCAGGGGCAAGAGACCGAACAGCGTGCACAGCGTCGTCATGAGAATGGGGCGCAGCCGCACCCGCGCCGCTTCACGGATGGCGACGTCCAGCGCGACTCCCTCGTCCCGCATGCGCAGCCGCGTGAAGTCGAGCAGGATGATGCCGTTCTTCACGATGAGACCCACGAGCAGAATCAATCCCATGAACGACGCCACGTTCAACGCCGTGCCGGTGACCAGCAGCAGCCCGAGCGCTCCGACGAACGACACCGGCGCGACGAGCAGTACGATCAAGGGCTCGACGAAGGACTCGAACTGCACGACCATGACGGCGCAGACGCTCACCGCGGCGAGCGCCAGTACGAGCAGCAGGGCACGGAAGGCTTGCTGCTGGCTCTCGTATTGCCCGCCGAGCACGACCCGGACCCCCGCCGGTGCAGGATGGGCGCGGAGCGCACGCTGCACGTCGCCCATGACCCCGCCCAGCGAGCGGCCGCTGACGCCGGCCGTCATCGCGATCATCTGCTGTTGGTTCTCGCGCTCCAGGCTGATGCGCGATTGTGTCGGCGTGAATGTCGCCAGGCTGCCGAGCGGCGTGATGCGGCTGCCAGCGACAACGGGCAGCGCCCGCAGTCGCAGAGGATCGTAGCGCACGGAGTCGGGGGCCCGCACCCGCACCCCCACCGGCCGGTCCTCTGTGCGGATCTCCCCGGCCTCCGTCCCGAGCAGCGCGGCGCTCACCGTGCTTCCCACATCCTCGGGGGTCATGCCAATGCGATCCGCCTCGGCCTGGTTCACGCGCATCATGAGCTCGGGAGACGGCTCGGCCACGCCGTTGTACAGGTCCTCGAGGCCCCTGACGCCCTCCAGGTCGGGCGCGAGGCGCTGCGCATACGCTTCGAGCGTATCGAGCCGCTCGCCGAACAGCTTGATCTCGACCGGTTTCGGGTTGCCCGCGAGGTCGTTGACCACGTCGGAGAGAATCTGCACGAACTCGATCCGGAGGCGGGGGACCGCCCCGTTCACCTCGTCCCGCACGCCGTCCATCACCGCGAAGATGTCGCGTGACCGCTCATTGGACGGCTTGAGCCGGGCCACGAGGTCCCCCGTGTTCTGCGCCGTGGCGAACAGTCCCAGCTCGGCGCCCGTCCGTCGCGACGTCCCCGAGATCTCGGGGGTGGCGGCCAGGATCCGCTCGACGATACCGACCTGGCGGTTCGTCTCGGCCAACGCCGTTCCACCGGGCGTCCAGTAATCCAGCACGAACGCGCCTTCGTCCATCTCAGGCAGGAAGCCCGTTTCCACGAGGCGCATGAGCACGATGCCCACCACCATCAGACCCACCGCAACAGCGGCGATTCGCCGCGTATGGTGCAGCACCGCGGCGAGCGCCCGCTCGTAGCGCGATCCCAGTGTGTCGAGGGCCTGCTGCGCGCGGGCCAGGGGCCCGGCGGCGGTGGATTCGACCTCGTGCGCGGTCACGAACTGCTCGGCGAGCAGCGGGATGATCGTCAGGGCAAGCAGCAACGATACCATGACCGCGACCGTCAGCGTCGTCGCCAGCGCCGCGAAGAACTGTCCCACGACACCCTGCAACAGGCCGAGTGGCAGGAAGACGACGACTGTCGTGAGCGTCGAGGTCGTCACGGGCCAAATCAGCTCCTGCACCGCGGCGCGTATCGCTTGCTGTCGGTCGGTCGTGAGACGCAAGTGGCGCGCGATGTTCTCCGTAATTACAACGGCATCGTCGATCACGAGACCGATCGCAATCGCCATCGCGCCGAGCGTCATCAGATTGAACGTCTGACCGATCATTCGCATGACGAAGACGGTGATCGCGAGCGTCAGCGGGATCGATGCCGCACTGATGGCCGTGATGCGGCCGTGGCGCAGGAAGACCAGCAGCACGACGACCGCGAGCGTTGCACCGACGAGCATCGCATCGCGCACCGATTTGACGGCCTCCCGGACGAGCTCCGCCTGGTCGTACACCGGCTTCAGAACAACGCCGGCAGGCAGTGTGGGAGCGACGGTCGCCATGATCCGCGCGACACTGTCGGCGAGGGCGAGGGTGTTGCCGCCGAGCTGGCGCGTGATGTTGATCAGCGCCGCCGGCTTGCCATCTCCCGCAATGATGCGGACGTGGTCCTCCGTCCCCAGCTGCACGGTCGCGACGTCCCGCACCCGCAACCCGCCGCGCACTACCACCGCCCCGATATCGTCGGGGGCATGCGCTTCCTGATCGGTGACGATGAGGTACTGACGGTAATCCTGGGCGACACGTCCGACGGCCTGCACTGTGATGGCGCGCCGGATCTCGTCGGCCAGGTCCGCGTAGGTCATGCCTTGCGCCGCCAGCCGTGCGGGGTCGGCGATGACCTCGAGCTCGCGCACGTCGGAGCCCTGCACCTCGACGCGCCCCACACCGGGCACGCGGGAGATCAGCGGTTTGATTTCATAGCGTGCGAGATCGTACAGCCTCGCGGGCTCTCCGCCCTCGACGTTGTAAGAAAGAATTGGGAACAGCGACGGGGTGAGCTGTTCGACATCGAGCGTCAGGTCGGGTGGCAGCGCGCTCTGGACCTGGTTCACGCGCGCGCGCACCAGCTGCAGCGCCTGATCCATGTTCGTGCCGGGCGCGAACGTAACCGAGATCTCGCTTGCCCCGCGGATCGAGTGCGACCGGACGCGGGTCACACCGGGTACGATGCTCACGGCTTCTTCGAGCGGTCGCGTGATGCTGAATACGATCTGGCGCGCGCCCAGCGTCGAACCCTGGGCGACGACGGTGATGCGCGAGAAGCTCAGCTCCGGGTAGATGGCCGACGGCAGCCGCAGGCCCATCCAAACACCGGCGGCGCTCAGCAACGCGACCACGAGATACACGAGCCGCTGCTGGCGACTCAGGATGTCGAAGAGCTTCACCGCCGCGCGCCGCCGATCCTGGCGCTGTCCTGTACCCCATAGGCGCCGGTCGTAACGACCGTCTCGCCGGCGGCGACCCCCGAGAGGATCTCGACCTGTGATTCCGTGCGTCCGCCGATCGTGACGGCGCGGGCGAGCGCGATGCCTGTCGAATCCACGACGAAGACCCTGTAGCCGTCTCCCTCCGGCACCAGCGCCACGACGGGGATTACGACGGCGCGTGGATTCACACCCGTGACGATGCGCCCGAACACCGATTCACCGATTCGCAGTGCCCTCGTCGGTTGCGTCAACCGGGCCCGCACCGCGACCGCACGCGAGGCGGAGTCCACGGCGGCGCCGATACTCGTAACGACGCCCGGCCCTAGCGCTTCGCCCCCAGAGCCTTCACCGCTGGTGACGGTCACCGTGTCCCCGTCATGGATGCGGCCCGCTTCGGTGGGGGAGACGTTGAAGACGATGTCCAGCGACCGCGGGTCGGCGACCTCGACCATCGTCTGATTCGCATCCACCGACGCGCCGAGCACCGCGTTCATACGTGTGACGACGCCGTTCAGCGGGGCGCGCAGCGTCGCCAGCTGTTGCGCCCGCCGCGCGGTGACCGCGGCAGCCTGGGCCGCCGCCAGATCGGCCGCGGCCTGGCCGCTGTCCTTCTGCGCGAGGACGCCGGCCTGCACGAGCCGCACCGCGCGCTCGTACGCGCGCTCCGCATTCGCCAGCGCCGCGGCGGCGCTCTGCGCGACAGCGTCGAACGGCGCTCGCTCGAACTCGACTAATGAATCCCCTTTCGCGACGCGCTGTCCCGCGACCACGAAAATGCGCGCGACGCGCGTCTGCCCGGGCGGGGCGAGCGCCGCGAAGCGGTCCGGCCGCGGTGTCACCGTCCCGATTGCGCTCAATACATGCGAAAACGGCTGCACCGTGGCGACGCTCGTCTCTACCCCGAGGACGCCGGGCTCTCGGGATGCTGCTTGTCCGCTCCCCGAGGTTCCGCCCCCACACGCGGCGCCGACTCCGGCCAGCGCGATGGTTACCCACGCGCCGCGGCTCACGGCTCGTCCGGCCCGGCGGTGAGCAACTTCACGGCGCGGGTGGCGGCGTCCGCGCTGGCGAGGTCGTCGATGTACCGCGCCAGGATGTCGCGCGCATTGCGCTGCGCCTCGAGCACGGTCGCAAGCGGCACGGCTCCTTCGCTGTACGCCCGCAAGGACATGGTGGCGACGCGGTTGGCGCTCTCGACGAGACCCGCGCTGCGCCGCAGCCGCTCGCGCGCAACCACCAGCTCGCGGCGCGCCCGTGCGACTGCGGCTTCGGTCTCCCGGCGCGTGAGGTCCAACTGCGCGCTCGCCCGGTCCCGCTCCGCGACAGCTCGCAGCACATCGCCGCGGCTCAAGTTGAACAATGGAAACGGCAGCGAGACACCGACCACGGGCAACAGCGCATGAGGTGTTGGACTCGTGGGGTCGCCGGTGTCGAAGCCGAACTGCAGACTCGGCGTGAAGCGGCTGCGTCGCGCGAATGCCAGCGACCGCTCCGCGGACCGCAGCGACGCCTCGGCCGCGGCGATGGGGAGAAGCACACGGCCCTCCGTCAGTGCACTGTCGGGCTGTGGACGCAGCGAATCCACTAATGCAATCGTCGGTTGGTCGCCCGTCAAACCCATTTGCAGTTGCAGCGACAATAGCGTACTGAGCGCCGTGAGGGAATCATCGGCGGCGACGTTGGCGAGCTGACCGGCATTCACCGCCGCGAGGCGAACGTCGAGCTCGCTCACGTCGCCCGCTTGCTGGCGCAGCTCGGCGATCCGCAGCAGACTGTCGGCATCGAGCGCGGTCCGGTGAGACAGGCGCGCATGCAGCTCCGCCGCGAGTCCGCGGGTGTAGGTCGTGTCGACGTCGAACCGGATCGCGGCGCGCTCGAAGGCGAAGCGATATCGCGCGGCATCGCGTGCCGATTCCGCGGCGCCGATGCGCGCCGCGCGCAGCCACGGCAGATCCAGCGGCAGATCGCCGAGGGCGTGGTAGCTCGGTGTGTCCTTCGAGTAGCTCCCCGACACCGTCGGGTTGGGGAACGCGCGGGCCGCCCGCGCGGCGCCGAGTGCCGCGGTGGTATCGGCACGGCCTAGCGCCACGCGCGCGCCCCGGGCGAGCGCCGCGGCGACGGCGTCGGAGCGCGTCACGGGCTGCTGCGCAAAAAGCAGAACAGGCCACAGCGCGGAAACGAATGACACCGGAAGGCGCATGGGCCAGAAACCTAGCGTGTCGACCTTACGGGAGGCTTACACTGTGGCGGGGAAATCAATCTGCACGCGCGTGCCGGTTGCGTCGGATGCGACAGCAATGCGGGCACCGTGGAGATCGGCGATCCAGCGAGCGATAGGAAGGCCGAGCCCCGCGCCCTCGGCATGGCTCCGGGCGCTCTCGCCGCGGTAGAATCGCTCGAAGATCCGTGGCAGCTGATCGGCCGGAATGCCGATGCCACTGTCCGTGATGATGACGGATCGCCTACCGTCGCCGGAAGTCACGTCGAGCCGGACGCGGCCGCCCGCCGGCGTGTACTTGATGGCGTTGTCGAGCACGATCAACACCAGCCGCTCCACGAGTCCCGCGTCGCCCATGATCTGCGCTTCCTCGAACGAACCCACGACCAACGCCACACCCTTCCGTTCGGCCAATGCCCGAGCGGCTGCGACCGCCTGCGAGACGACATCGTCCAGGTAGAGCGATCCGCGCACGACCTTTCGCTCGTCGGCATCGGCACGCGCGAGGGTGAGCAGGTCGCCTACGATTCCGCCCAGCCGGTCCGCCTCCCGCTCGATCGCCTGAAACGCGGCGGTGTCACCCGGGGCATCCCGCGGCTGAGCCAGCGCGAGCTCCGCCCGAGTGCGCAGAATCGTCACCGGCGTGCGTAGCTCGTGCGCGGCATCGGCCATGAAGCGACGCATCTGCTCCATCGACTGCTCGACCGGCGCGGTGGCCTGCCGCACGAGCAGGTACCCCGCGCCGGCCACGAGCAGCAGCGCGGCGAGGGCGGCGGCGGCGAATGTCGCTATCAAGGTGGTGTACTCCTCCTCCAGCTCCATGCGGTCCGCGACGGCAGCGGCCACGTACACCGCCCCCATGCCCCCGGTGAAGCGCTCGGCGTGCACGCGGAACTCCCTGTCCCCGGACGCGTCGCGGTTCATGTCGGCCGCCCCCGAATGCGCTGCCAGTCGCGCGGCGGCTTCGATCCAGCCGTCTGCCTGGGAGGGAACGACAGGACGCCCGTCGGCGTCGAACAGGTACAACGCGCGATCGGGGATGTGGAGCTCCGCCACGGCGTCGGCGACGCCGCGTGTCTGGGTGCGCTCCACTTCGCGGATCAGCGTGGCCTGCATCACGGCCGCCGTGGCGGCCTTGAGCGACGCATCGAGATGCCGCGCCATCTGGTGACGGATGGCGACGAAGATCCCTGCGCCGAGCAGCACGAGGATCACCGTGAGGACCCCCGCGTACCACAGCGTGAGCCGGACCCGCAGCCGGTCGAGTGACGGCATCATGAGCTCACGCGCCCAGCCGATAGCCCGCGCCGCGGACCGTCGTGATCAGCTTCGGCTCGAAGCCATCATCGATCTTGCTGCGCAACCGGCGAACCAGCACCTCGAGCACATTGGCGAACGGATCGTGGTTGTTGTCCCACACGTGGGCCGTGATCGCGGACCGATCGACGACCTGGTCGCGGTGGCGCAGCAGGAATTCAAGCAGCGCGAATTCCTTCGCCGTGAGGCCGATCGGGCGGCCCGCGCGACTCACATGCCGCGAGCCGAAGTCGACCTCGAGATCCGCGACCCGCACGACCGCGGGCGTCACGGTCAGCGCGCGGCGGCGCGCGAGCGCCTGGAGTCTGGCGACGAGCTCCCGAAACGCGAACGGCTTGGTGAGATAATCGTCGGCGCCCACCGCCAGGCCGTGAACGCGATCATCCACGGCGTCGAGCGCCGTGAGCATCAGCACCGGGACGCCGACCTTCTGGCGACGCAGGTCGGCGCAGAGGTCGAACCCGCTGCCGCCCGGCAACCGGACATCGAGGATGACGACGTCGTAATCGCCGATCAACGCTTGCTCGCGTCCTTCGGCAAACCCCGCTGCCACCGTCGGGTCGATGCGATGCTCGCGTAAGCCATCACGGAGCAACCCGGCGAGCTCAGGATCGTCTTCTACGATCAGCACTCGCACGAGGCAAAGATAGGCACGCCCCCGCCCCGGGTCATCCGGGGTCGGGGGGCGGGGGGCGGGGGGCGTGCTGAGTCTCGAGCCTTAGTTAGCGCTGACGATGCGCTTGTAGCTGTCGGGGTTCCATTTCGGCCGCTGGGCGCCGTTGGCGACTTCGACTCCGAGGTAGAAGATGAGCTGCGCGACGCGCGACTCTTTTTCCGCGTCGATTTTGTCCGGCGAGTCACCCACCTGGTGGTAATCGGGGTGCGTGCCGCTGAAGAAGAACAGAATCGGCACGCCCTTCTTGGCGAAGTTGTAGTGATCGGACCGGAAGTAGAAGTTCTCCTCCGGCCAGATGTCGTCGATCGGCCGCATGTTCAGCTCGGGATGCGCCGCGCCGACGCGGTTCAGCGTCGCACCCAGATCCGAGTGTTCCTTGCCGATCGCCACGATGGTGTCTTTCCAGTTCCGGCCGATCATGTCGATGTTGAGGTCGGCCACGATGTTGGTGATCGGCACGGCCGGATGGTCGGAAAAGTACTCGCTCCCCCACAGTCCCTTCTCTTCGCCGCTCACATTCAGGAAGATGAGCGACCGTTTGGGCCGAGGATTCATGCCCGCGAATGCTTCGGCAATCTCCACGACCGCAGCGGTTCCCGATCCGTCGTCATCGGCGCCGTTGCAAATAGAGTCGGCTCCTTTCGCCCGGCAGCCACCGCTGCCTCGCGGTCCCGCGACGCCGATGTGGTCCATGTGGGCGCTGAAGACGACGTACTCGTTCTGGAGCGTAGGGTCGCTGCCCTCGAGGATGCCGACGACGTTGGGCGCGGAGTTGCGTTCCACCGGCTCAATGCGTACATGGACGTGCAGCTGCGCCGCGCCCAACGGCTGTACCTGAAACGTGGCGGCGCCCAGTGCGGCGGACAGATCGATTCCGAGGCCGGACGTCACCGGTGCGATCGACGCGAAGCGAGCGCCGAGTGGCAACGGTCCGCCTGTGGGCCGGCTCGGGTCCCGCAGCTGCGGCCGGCCGTTACGGGCGACGATCTGCGACCAGGTTGAATCGGGGGCACTGGTTACCAGGACCACCCCCGCCGGCTTCCAGTTGAAGACCCGTGCCCGATCGGGGCCGCGCAGACGAGGAGACGCGAGAATGATCATCTTGCCCGCCAGTGCCGCCGTATCGGCCGTAGCGGCACTGAGGGGTCCCGACACCAGCACCAGCTCGCCGGCGTAATCGCCGCTTTCGAACATGTTGTCGGCAAAAATGAAGTCGGTGCCGTATTTCAGCGTGGCGCCGGGACCGCCGTGCACGAACGCCACCGAGCTCTCAGCGACGATTTTTACGCGATCGAGAGAATAACGCTGAATAAAAGTGCCGCGATCGCCTCCTGGCTTCAGCCCCAGGCGGCGGTACTCGCGCCCGATGTACAGCGCGACCTTGTCGAGCTCGGGACTGGGTGTGTCACGACCGCGCATTGAATCATCGGCGATGATGCCGATGCGCCGGCGGATGTCATCGGCCGAAATCGTTTGGGCCGCCCGCTGAACGGAAGCAGGCGTTTGGACAAGCAACGCGGTTGACAGGATTAGCAGCGCGACCAAGAGAGCCTCAGACAAAAGAAAGGGAAGGAAAGCTAACGCGCCCGACCGTGTGCGACTACGATCGGGCGCGTCAGGTTTCAGTCTGAACGTTCAGGGCTTGCGACGCCGCACCTCGGGCTCGTCGCGCGGCTTGGGTGACTCGCGCGGCGGATCGCGACGCGGCTCAGCGCGTGGCGGCTCAGCGCGTGGCTGAGGCTGGCTGCGCGGTTCGTTGCGCGGCTCGGCACGCCGCGGCTCGCGGCGCGGTTCGTTACGCGGTTCGTTGCGCGGCTCGACCCGACGTGGCTCGTCACGGCGCGGCTCGTCACGGCGCGGCTCCGACCGCGGCTCGACGACGCGGGGTTCTTCGCGTCGCGGCTCGATCCGGGGCTGCTCCCTGGGCGGCAGCACCATCGGCCGGTCCGAAGGATCGCCACCTTCGTGGTGATCGGGACGGTCCGGACCATCCGGGCGCTGGCGACGGCCACCGCCGTTTCCGCGGTCATCGTTGCCGTTATTGCCACGATCGTTGCCGTGATTGCCCCGATCGCGGCCGTTGTTGCCTCGATCGTTGCCGTTGTTGCCGTGATCGTTGCCGTTGTTGCCGTGATCGTTGCCGTTGTTGCCATGATCATTGCCGTTGTTCCCATGATCGTTGCCGCCATTGTTGCGGTCATCGCCGGGGCGATTGCGACGATCGCGCACCTCGGGAGGCGGTATGATGCCGAGCCCGCCGAGATCGCGGCCCGTGACGCCGCGACGGCCGTTGTCGTTCACGGGGCGCTCGCGCTCGCGAGAGACAAAACCCTCGCGGCCAGGACGATCGGCTCCCCAGTCCTTAAAGATGAAGCGAGGCTGCGGGCGGGCGGGCCGCGTGAACACGACGCGGCTGCCGCCGTAGTAGCGGTACGGATAGTACCAGGGATCGTCGTACACAAACATGCGGAAGCGCACGCATGAGTTGAAATACGGGTCCCAGTAGGGATAACTCACGTAGGTGTGACAGTCGTAGCACAGGAAGCGCGGATAGTCGTAGTGCTGGCCGACATTGTACGAGATGACGTCGTAGTCCCAATCGACGTAACCTTGGGGTACGATGCGCTGCGCGAGATCGGTCATCGCCACGTACGGATCGCCGCGCACGCGGCCATCCGCGATGACGCGATAATCCCAGTGCTCGCCGCTTTCGATTTGCTCGTAGACAAACGGATCAGCGGAGGCCACGGCGAAGAGGTAGCCAACACCGGGGTAGTCATCGATGGTGAAGCCCTCACGAGAGAGCGTATTCCCATCGACTTCGAGGTCTCGCCCGCCGCGCGCGAAGTTGTCTTCCCACGGATCTCGCGGGAACAGCACGCGAACGCGACCATCCGTATCGACCCGGAAGATCGTGACGTAGGCGTCCTGATCGAGGCGGAAATACAGCCGGACCCGCTCACCGCGGGTATAAACGGCGGCGTCGCCGCGGTTGGTCCACAGCTCAATGCGCGGACGGTACAAACTCGGGCCCCGCACCGTCGATGTGGACAGGACGGCCAAGCTGAGCAGCGCGATGTTTGTGAACATGATGCCTCCCGCCCCCGACTAAGGCAGAGACTGTGCCAGCGCCATAATGCGCGTAAATTATATTGTTATAATGACTTGGCTGCACTGCAGTCCACCCCTGCTGTCCCATGGCAAGGACATTTCTTGGCTGAGCGCCTAGATCTGCTGGATCCTGCCGACGTGGCACGCCTCGGCGGCATCGAGATCGTGGCCGAAGGCATAGTTGAGGGTTTCCTGGCAGGACTCCATCGGTCACCGTTTCGCGGATTCTCGGTGGAGTTTACCGAGCACCGCGCCTACCAGCCGGGCGACGAGCTGAGGTATCTGGACTGGCGGATCCTCGGTCGCTCCGACCGGCTGTTCGTAAAGCAATTCGAGGAGGAGACGAATCTCCGCTCCATGATCCTCGTCGACGCGAGCCGCTCCATGGCGTGGCAGGGTGCGCCGGAACGTCTGACCAAGCGCGCCTACGCGGATCGTCTCGCTGCGGCGCTCGCCCTGATTCTCCTGCGGCAGCGCGACGCGACCGGACTCGTGACGTTCGATGAGCAGGTGCGCCAGGTGATCCCCGCGCGCGTGAAAGCGGGTCAGTGGTCCCGCATCGTGCGCGGCCTGCTCGAGACGCCGGACGGCGAGGGGACCGCGGCACACGCCGCGCTGCAGCGCCTGACTGCGCTGCTCACCAGGCGCGGCATGGTGGTGCTGCTCTCGGACCTCTTGTTCGATCGCGAACTGGCACTCGCGGCATTGCGCTATCTGCGCCATCGCGGTCACCAGGTTATCGTGTTTCACCTCATGGACCCGGCGGAAGTCGAGCTCAGTGGTCCGCCGGAAGTGCGGTTCAAGGATCCCGAATCAGCACTGAGCGTAGTCGTGCGGCCGCGCGAGTTAGCTCGCGCGTATGCGGACACGGTCCGCCGTGAGATCGCGGCGTGGCGCAAGGCCTGCCGCCGGCATGGCATCGCCTACCATCACGTCCAGACCGATATGCCCTTCGGTCTCGCGCTGCGCCTGTTGACGTGAGCTTTATCCATCCGTTGGCATTGCTGGGACTCGCCGCAGCCGCGATCCCGGCGTTGCTTCACCTGTTGCACCGACGCATTCCGCCCGAGATCGATTTCCCACCGGTCCGCTATCTGAGCGTGGCGGAGCGCGAGAGCGCTCGACGGCTGAAACTGCGGCACCTGCTGCTGCTGATTTTTCGCACGGCGCTGATCGTTGCGATTGTACTCGCGGCCGCGCGACCGCTTGTGCCTCTGCGGGGGGGCGGGGCGCACCAGCCGACCGCCGCCGTCATCATCCTCGATAATTCTCCGTCGTCCGGCGCCATCGTAGACGGCGGCCTCGTGCTCGACCGGCTGCGCGTGGCTGCGCGCGCATCTGTTGGGCGCACCACGTCCGCCGATCGGGTCTGGCTGATGCTGAGCGACGGCGTGCTGCGTGGGGGCAGTCGCGAAGCGCTGCTCGCCACGATCGACAGCACTCGCACCGGCTGGCAGCGGCTCGATCTGGTGCAAGCTGTCGAACGTGCCGCCCGTATGGTGAATGCGCAGCCGCTACCGGGTAGGGAGCTGCACGTACTCAGCGATCTGCAAGGCACGGCGCTGGCCTCCGGTCACGCTGAGGTGCCGAGCGGCGTGAGGGTGCTGGCCCTTGCTCCGGGGCGTGCCGTAGCAAATCGTGGAATCGCCGCTGTGACGGTCTCCGAGGGTGCGGCGGTGATAGAGTTGAGCGGTTCGGTGGTGGGTGCTGCCGGTGCACCGCAGCCTGTGCCCGTCACGATTCGCATCGGCGGTGGTCGCCCGAATCGCGGAGAAATCACCGCACGGGGGTTAGCGACGCCCGGCAACGACCGCCCCGGTGGAGCGACGCGGTCGGCGGTCAGCGTATCATTGCCGGCGCAGTCGCTTGCGCCAGGGTGGTGGGTCGGCGAGGCGGCGCTCGAGCCTGACGAGCTGCGAGCCGATGACCGGAGGCCGTTCGCCTGGCGCGTCGCGCCGCCCGCGAGGGTCATGGCGACATCCAGCGCGGGATCGTTTGTAGCGGCGGCCCTCGCGGTTCTCCAAGACGGGAAGCGCATCGTCGACGGCCGCGACGTCGTAATCAGCGGAGGGGAGACGCCCGCCGGTTCCCACGCCATCGTGCAGCCGCCGGCCGATCCGGCTCTCGTCGGGCAGGCGAATCGGGCGCTCGCGTCTCGCGGCGTACCGTGGCGTTGGGGACAGCTGGCAACTCCTGGAGTACTCACCTCGTCCGAGTTGACGGTTCTCAACGGCGTGCCGGTTGTGCGCCGATATCGCATTGAAGGAGCAGGGAGCGGGGAGCAGGGAGCAGGTGTGTTGGCGACCGTCAATGGAGAACCGTGGCTCGTGCGCTCGGGCAGTGTCGTGCTGTTGGGCAGTCGGCTCGACACGGCATGGACCGCGTTGCCGGCTGCGCCGGGCTTCGTGCCGTTTGTCGACGCGCTCGTCAATCGCATCGTGATGGGCGAGGCCGAAGTCGCGGCGGCGGAAGGCGCGCCGCGCGTGGAGTTTCGCATGCGCGGCGCAGATACAGTGGGAGCGACCGTGTTCGGTCCCGACCCGCGCGAATCCGACCTTACCCCCGCCACGCCTGCGGTGGTCACGGCCGCGCTGGGCGGTAAGGATCGTGCGGTGGCGCTCAATGCCGATCGATTCGCCGCCGAGCGGTTTTCCGGCACACGGCGCGCCGACGCGAGCGGTCTGCTGCTCGTTCTGGCGCTGCTGCTCGCCGCGGCCGAGTTGGGGGTCGCGACCCGCACTCGCTGATGCCGCTCGACTTTCTGCTCGAGAGGTTCCAGGACCTTCCCGCTACCCGCTCCCTGATCGGGCGGCTACCCTCGCCCGGAAAGCGCATTGGTGTAGGCGGGCTTCCCGGCTCCAGTATGGCCGTGCTGGTCTCCGCGCTCGCTCGGGCGCTGCCGCAGCGCGTCTTTACCGTCATCGCTCCCACCCCGGCGGACGGGGAGCGCTGGCTCGCGGATCTGCAAACACTGCTTGGACCTGACATGACTGCGCTCTATCCGCAGCGCGAGTCGTTGGGCGCCGAGGAGCCGCATTACGAGCTCGCGGGCGAGCGCATCGAGACGCTCGAGGCGCTGCTGCGCGGGGCGGTGCGTGTCCTGATCACTACAGCGCGAGCCAGCGCCGAGCGGACGGCGGTGCCGGCGGCTCTCCAGCAGGCGCGGCTCGTGATCGAAGTCAATAAAGAGGAAAGGAGACTCACCGACACCGCGCAGCGGCTCGATGCGATGGGATACGAGCGCGTCCCGACAGTCACCGAAGTCGCCCAGTACAGCGTTCGTGGCGGGATTCTCGATGTCTACGGCTTCGGGATGGCGACGCCGGCCCGCATCGAGTGGTGGGGCGACGAAGTCGTCTCTGTGCGCAGCTTCGATCTCGATACGCAACGGTCGGGCGACGCGCTGGATCGCGTGACCGTCTTGCCGGTTCGTGCGGAGTCTCGAACAGGGAACTCGACGATCGGGCCGGCGATTGCCGGAGGGGCGCAGCCTGCTCCGCCCCTCCATTCGAACCTGCTAGACCTCCTCGCGACGGACACGATCGTCGTCACTGATCAGGAGTCCGCCGTGGAGCGCGAAGTCGAGCGAGCCTGGGCCGATGCCGCGCACCATCTCGAGGTCGCGCGCCGGATGGGAGAAGAGCCGCCCGCGCGCGAGGATCTGCTGGTCGAGCCGGGGACGTGGCGCGCGCGGCTGACCGGCCTCGCCCGCATCGCGCTCTCGGACGCCGAGACGGAGCAGCGCTTTCCACTCGCACCGCCCGAGCACGTCGACCGTGACTTGAAGCGCCTGCGGCAGATCGTGGCTGAGCCTCCGCCGACAGTGATTCTCTGCGACAACGAAGGGCAGCTCGAACGGTTGGAGGAGTTGATCGGCTCCGACCGAGCCACGCTCGTGGTGGGCGCGCTCGATGGCGGATTCATCATGCCGACGCTGCGCGTGCTCACCGATCATGAGATCTTCCGCCGCGCGCGACGGCTACGGAGGCCGCGCCGCTATCGCAGCGCGGTGACGACCGCCGCGTCGCGACCACTGACGCCGGGCGGGTACGTCGTGCATCTCGAGCATGGGATCGGCATCTACCGCGGGCTGCAGACGATCGCGGTGGGGGCAGACGGGGCGACGCTCGAGGTTGCCGTCGTAGAGTACGAGGGTGGCGACCGCCTCAACGTGCCGCTCTACCGCATCGACCAGCTGGAGCCTTACCGCACCGCCGGGGATGGCGACGCACCGCCGCCGCGCCTGCACAGGCTCGGCGCCACGACGTGGCAGCGGCAGCGCGACAAGACGCGCGCCGCGATCCGGGTGATGGCGGCGGAATTGCTGGATCTCTACGCTCGGCGGCAGCTCGCCACGGGTTTCTCCTTCCCCGCCGATACGCTCTGGCAGCGCGAGCTCGAGTCCGCCTTCCTTTATGAAGACACTCCGGACCAGCGGCGTGCGTCGGACGAGGTCAAGCGGGACATGGAGCGCGCCCGCCCCATGGACCGGCTGCTCGTCGGCGACGTGGGATACGGAAAGACGGAAGTCGCCGTGCGTGCCGCGTTCAAGGCGGTGCAGGCGGGGAAACAGGTCGCGGTCCTCGTGCCCACGACGATTCTCGCCGAGCAGCACGGGCGCACATTTCGCGAGCGGCTCGCCGATTACCCGGTGCGCATCGAGGTGTTGTCGCGCTTTCGCAGCACGAAGGAGTCGGCTCCGCTGGTGCAACGCATCGCGGGCGGCGACGTGGATATCGTGATCGGGACCCACCGGCTGCTCTCTGCGGACGTCACATTCAAGGATCTTGGCCTGCTGATCGTCGACGAGGAGCATCGCTTCGGCGTGCGCCACAAGGAGCGCCTGAAGGCGCTCAAGTTGAGCGTGGACGTGCTGACGCTGACCGCCACACCGATTCCGCGGACCCTGCACCTCTCCCTGGCCGGCTTGCGCGACCTCACGCTGCTGGAGACGGCGCCGAAGGATCGCTCGCCCGTGCTCACGTTCGTCGAGCCGTGGGACGATGCGCTGCTCGAGGAGGCGATGGCGCGCGAGCTCGATCGCGGCGGGCAGGTCTATTTCGTCCACAACCGCATCGAAACGATCGACACCGTTGCGGCGCGAGTGCGGGCGCTCGCGCCGCGCGCGCGGCTCGCCGTGGCGCACGGGCAAATGCGGGAGACCGATCTCGAGGCCGTCATGGGCCAGTTCGTGCGCGGCGAGGTGGATATCCTCATGTCCACCATGATCGTCGAATCTGGCCTCGACGTACCCAACGCCAACACGATGATCGTAGACCGCGCCGACCGCCTCGGCCTCGCCCAGCTATATCAGCTGCGGGGACGCGTGGGGCGCAGCCACCGGCGGGCGTTCTGTTATCTGCTCGTGCCCGATCAGGTAGAGCCCCTAGCGGAGGAACGTTTGCAGGTCCTCGAGCATCATACTGATCTGGGATCGGGCTATCGTATCGCCCTGCGCGATCTGGAGCTGCGTGGGGCCGGGAACCTGCTTGGCGGCGAGCAATCGGGACACGTGCAAGCCGTCGGGTTCGACATGTACTTGCGCTGGCTCGAAGAAACGGTGCGGGGCCTCAAGCAAGGGGAGCAGGGAGCGGGGAGGGAGCAGTTCAGCCCACCCGACGTGACGCTCGACGCGCCGGCGCATTTACCGGATGAGTACGTCGCCGACGATGACACGAAGCTCGATCTGTACCGGCGGCTGGCGCGGGCTGAGCATCCAGGTGAGATTGAAGCCGTTCGTGACGAGCTGCGTGACCGTTTCGGGCGATTACCGGCGGCCGCGGAGCGGCTCCTGCTCGTCGCTGAGCTGCGCGCGCTGGGTGCCCAGGCCGGTCTG
>Ga0209056_10002749_pt1 | contig 18842 bp, 15 predicted proteins | sample GraSoiAngelo_114_FD_185876 | JGI IMG/M metagenome (GOLD analysis project Ga0209056, IMG submission 185876) | Grasslands soil microbial communities from the Angelo Coastal Reserve, California, USA - 14_0903_13_40cm (SPAdes) (version 2) | ecosystem: Environmental > Terrestrial > Soil > Grasslands...
TACGACCGCTTGGGCGCCTGGCTCTACGCGTTCAGAGCCTTCGCCGAGCATCCTTTAATGGGCATCGGGTATGGCCGGATCGACCGTTACATCAGGCATGCAAAAGAGGCGGGTGTTGACCTGAGGTTTCAACAGGACATAGAGGCGACGTATCAACCGCACAATTCCGTCATCTGCCTGCTCGCCGAAAACGGATTATTTCTGACGGTGCCATTCTTGTTGCTCATCGGGTATTTCATCGGGCACGTGCGCGCGTGCCTTCGCCTGGCCAAATCACCGGCGGATGTTGAGTTTGGTCTATTCGCGGTGGCAGGAGCTTTTGCCATGTTTGCTCCCCATATGACTGACCGATGTCTCAACTGGAATAAATATAATAACTTGTTGTTTGTGCTCTTCGCTCTCGTAGCCGCCCATCATGCGAAGCTGGTGCGTGTTGTGGCCCCGACCGCCGCCAGCGTACCCCTGGAGGACACACCTGTGCCGGAAATCGTCAGGGCGTCGCCGCGTTAACCCAAAAAGGATTGCTGCCCCTTCGATCGGCCCTGCACCCTTCCAAGAACCCCATTAGCCCGATCCATGTTGTTTAATTCAATCGAGTTTGGTCTGTTCTTCCTCATGGTAACGGCGGCGTATTATGCGCTGCCACACCGTTTTCGGTGGTTCCTGCTGCTCGGGGCAAGCTGTGTTTTCTACATGGCGTTTGTTCCTGAATATATTCTTATTCTGTTTACGACCATCCTGATTGATTACGTTGCGGCGATCTACATTGATAGATCGGCAGGATTAAAAGCTCGTTGCCTTCTCATAACCAGCATTATTTCAACCTGCCTGGTCCTGTTTGTTTTTAAATATTTCAATTTTTTCGCCGCTAACATCGATGCCCTCGCCAGGCTCGTCCACTGGAATTATTCGGTCGCGGCTTTGAAACTCATCCTGCCGATTGGCCTGTCCTTTCACACGTTCCAGAGTCTTAGCTACGTCATCGAGGTCTACCGCAAAAGGCAAAAGCCGGAGAAACACTTTGGAATATACGCGCTCTACGTGATGTTCTATCCGCAACTCGTGGCTGGACCGATTGAACGTCCGCAGAATTTGCTCCATCAATTCCGCGAAGAGCATCCTTTTGACTATGATCAAGTGAAGCGCGGCCTTTTGCTGATGGCTTGGGGGTTCTTCAAGAAGCTGGTCGTGGCTGATCGCCTTGCCCTTTATGTCAACCAGGTGTTCACAAATCTGCATGATTACCACGGCGTGACGCTCATCGTTGCGCTGATCTTCTTTGCTTACCAGATTTATTGCGATTTTTCGGGGTACTCGGATATCGCCCGGGGTGTGGCGTCGGTTATGGGTTTTCGTCTGATCCGCAACTTCGACCGGCCTTATCTTTCCCGCTCCATTTCGGAGTTTTGGAGACGTTGGCACATTTCGCTATCCTCTTGGTTTCGGGATTATGTCTATATCCCGCTTGGCGGCGGTCGGACCACCATCGCGAAAACCTGTCGGAATCTGTTGGTTGTGTTCGCGCTAAGCGGACTGTGGCATGGGGCGAACTGGACCTTTGTTGTGTGGGGTGCCCTGAACGGACTTTATGTCATGCTAGAGGTGATAACCAAGCGCGCGCGAAGTCGAGTTTATCACCACTTGGGAGTACCAGAAAATAACTTCATATTGGCGGCGGTACAGATCTGCGTGACCTTCGGCTTAACGCTGATCGCTTGGACATTTTTCCGCGCGGCCACCGTGGGCGACGCCTGGTATATCCTCTCGAACATGGGACGGGGCTTATCTCTCCAGTCGGTATCTGATGGTGGTTTCCGACGGGAGGACTACCTTATCGTTCCCTGGGCGCTGCTCATTCTCGAGGGAGTAGAGTGGGGACAAAGGCGCTTTGATCTTGTCGAAAAATTGGCCTCGCTTTCGATGCCCTGGCGATGGGCAGCGTACCAGGCCGCTGCCTGGCTGATTCTTGCTTTCGGTGTTTTCAACAAGAATACTTTCATTTATTTTCAATTCTAAACTTTGTATATGGCAGGACGTTTTGTGCTTAAGCTCATTTGCTTCGGTCTTGTTTCTTCAGGAATCGCCTTCGGTTTGCAGGAGATTCTGGTGTTTGGACTCAATCGTTGCAACACCTCAGCGCGCGGAGTGTGGAACAAGGTCATTCATGGGGAGGTAAACGCCGAGATTCTGGTGTGCGGATCCTCCCGCGCCCTGATCCATTACGATCCCCGCATTATCAGCCGGGAGATCGGTAAATCAGCTTTCAATACCGGGCGGACTGGAACGTTCCCTGATCTGCAATTGAGCTGGCTTAAAACCTACTTGGTACACAACAGAGCCCCGCATTACATCTTGTTAAACGTCGATCGTAACTGTTTCTGCACGACCAAACACCCTTATGAGCCAGAGCAATATATTCCATACCTGGACGAACCCGACCTGTACAGGGAACTTGTTTCTCGTGAAAGGAGATTTGCCCGAGAACGTAGAATTCCGCTGCTCGGAATAATCGAACACCGACTGGTTCTGACCGCCCTTGGTGGACTTGTTCGGCTCAACACCAGGGAGGATCGTTTCGATGGATTTGAGCCTAAGGACATTCCATGGACAGGCGAGTTCGAGAAGTTCAAAGCCCTGCATCCGACGGGAGAGCTGGCTTCAGTCGAGAATGACGGGGTCAAAGCGTTTCGGAAGCTCATCGAACGCGGTTTGGAGTGTAAAGCCTCAGTTGTTTTGGTCTATTCTCCGGAATACTGCGAAGCCCAGCCTCTCACCAGGAACCGGCGGGATATCATCGAACAAGTCCGGGAAATCGCAGCAGAGTATGGAATCGAATTCTGGGATTTCTCGGATGATCCTATCTGCCTTGACAAGTCGCTGTTCTACAATTCGCAACACTTGAACCGGCAGGGGGCCAGTCTGTTTTCCAGTAAACTCGGTGAACGGTTAAAAGGCTTTTGCAGTAATGGCGCTCTCGCAAACACGCGCGTAGCAGATGGCAAATCGAAGGAGACATGTGGCCGACGTTGATACGAAAAGCACACTGATGGATTCCGTCAGCACCGGGACGAAAGCCCGTGGCTTTTTGCGCTCGCTCCTGGCGCGTGAGCGAGTGCGCCAGACGCTGTTGTTGTACGGTTCCGACATAGGTCTGATTATCCTGACCTTCGGAACTGGCATTCTGAATTCCCGCTTTCTCGGGCCAACTCAGTACGGCGTTTATGCCTTTGTCATCACCGTGGTTGAAGCAGTGATGCTTTTCGCCGGCTTTGGATTCCCTGCCGCTGGCGCCCGCGTGGTTTCCCTTGCCAAGACCAGGCATGACGAGCAAGCCGTACAGGGCGCCCTGGTCGCTATCGCACTGGTGATGGGCCTGTGCATGTCGCTGCTGCTGGCGACCGCGAGCCCACTCATTGAATGGGTGTTCCACACCAAAGAGAAAGGCTGGTTTCTGATCGCCTCCCTTCTGTGCACACTGGCTCCCCTTCAAGCGATGCTAACGCAAGCCTGCCTTGGAGCCAACCGGATCGGGATTCTAGCCACGCTGAATATCCTGCCGAAAGCGTTGTACCTGCTCGGTGGCCTTGGGATGGTTGTCTGGGCTCATCTGACGGCCAAAACCGCTTTAATGCTCTATTTCGGCGGCTCATTAGCGAGTTGTCTTCTCGCGCTCATCGCGCTACGCATCCGTTTCGATCAGGTGCGCAGCCTCACGCGGGAGGTTACCGCCGAGGTCAAGCGTTACGGGTTCAAAGCGTACCTTGGCGGCATCGCCGACACCAGCACTTACAAACTCAACAACCTTCTCATTGCTGGTTATGTGGACACGAACTGGCTGGGTTTCTACAGCATCGCATCGACGATGGTCAGCCCCATGGTGCGCTTCTCTATTGCCCTTTCCAACTCGGCATATCGTTCCTTAGGACAGAAGAAAAGTATCAATAAGAAGTTGTTCATGGCGAACGGCGCCTTCCTCGTTGCCAGCGCAATCTTGATCGCTGCAGTCGTGCGCCCTTTCATAACGATAGTCCTCACCCGACAGTTCCTCCCGGCAGTAGGGCTGGTTTACGTCTTGCTTGCGACCGCCTTTTTTCAGGGCATGTATCAGCCCATCAATGCCTTTCTGTGCGCCCATGGCAAAGGCCGCGAGTTGCGCTCGATCTCTCTCGTCGTCTGCGCGGTGAATCTAATCATTTCTCTGGCGCTGATCCCGCGTTTGGGCGCCTATGGTGCCGCGATTGGCAGCAGCATGGCCAAATGCTGCGAGTTGCTGGGAAACATCCACTACTATCGTAAGATCACTCGACAGTCCTGTTCGTCCTCCTAGCCGGATGGTGACTAAAAGATCCTCATTCTCCCGGCCGATCAATCAGCACGCGCTTTTGAGCGGACCGCAATGCTCACACACAAAATTCGAGAAACTCCGCTTGGACGCAAATCAGGAGCATGATCGGGAGATTCCTTCGAAAACCGGCTTTGTACCGATCAAGGCGGACCGTTCCCGTTTTGAACTGTGAAGCGACACAAGTGCCGAATTCCTGGCCGGCCTTGTCCAACAAAGTGACAACGTGGGATCGTCGCAGTGGTACGGAACCCCAGTGTACTTCTTCATACGAGCCCGATCGCCAAAAAGGCCGCTGCCTTTGGGCAAAACAGTCTACCCGATTATGACAGGCAATATCAAGCGAAGATGACAAAGTATCCTGTATTCTTCACTCTTCCTGCGCGGGCGGATGAGGCAGGCGATTGGGTATTGGCTGGGCGGCGGAATTTCCGGATCATTGCGCCTTGATTTTGGTATGTTTCGTGCGACAACACACCCCTATGAAGACTACGGTCATTTTTTGCTTACTGTCTTTGTTGTCCACGGCGTACGTTAGTCAAGGCCAACCCGCGGCGGCGCGAAACCTGCGGATTATTAATAATCCACCAAAAGCGAGGAATCTCACCGACCTTGTTTTTGCAATATCGCCAGGTCAGGGGACACTCACTAAATCATATAGATTCTACGCAATTGATGTCGATGGGGACGCGATTACCTACAGCGGGAACGGCTTGCCAAACGGGGCGACAATCGACTCTGCGACGGGAGAGTTGCGCATGCAGGTATCGGAAAGCGATATTGGCAAAACATTTTCCAACATTAGTATTTCGATCAGCGACGGGAAAGCCACCGTCTCGAGGACCATCTCCATTTCTATACACCAGCCACAGAAGTATTATGTAGCGAAAGCAGGCTCGGATTCAAACCCGGGAACAGCAAATTTGCCTTGGCTCACAATAAAAAAGTCCACCGGGTATGTACTACCGGGCGACACGGTGTTCATCTCAGCCGGCAATTACCCTGAAAGGGTCGCAACAAGATCTACAGCCAACGGTTCCGACTATATTACCTACACAAACAACGCTGATGGAACCGTCGAAATGCGGGGTTTTGACATCAATCAGGATTCCGTGTGGATCGCCGGTTTGAGCATCACGAATCCCGGGCCCAATATTTCAGGCATCAAGATCGACGGCAACTATCCAAAGATCACGGGCAACTATATCTACAACATCGGGGGCAACGAAGCCGCTGGGGTTACCGGATACTGGTACGATCGTCCTTTTCGCGCTTATATCGCAAGCAATCACATTTTTAAGTGCCAGTATGGAATCTGGACGTACGGCTTCAACTGGACCGTCGAGCATAACAACATCGATAGGCCGTGCCAGTGGAACAGCAATTACGATTCTGATTATATTGAGCTGATGGGAGAGGGACATGTATTTCGTTACAACTACCTTCACGGCGGATTATCGAATGAGCTTGTGAGTGCTCACGTGGACTCCTTCCAGACCTACGATGATGCGAACTCCAAGTATTGGGCGGCAAACATTCTCATTGAACACAACTTCTGCTCTGATTTTGCTGAAGGCTTCGAGGGAGAGGCAACTTTTCTGCGCCGATCACATAACATCGTTTTCAGAAACAACATCTTTTTCAACGGCCTTCCGTTCAAGACGGGCTACCCAAACGGCGTGAGCCCCATCATTGTGCATGACATTCCAAACGTCGTTGTTACCAACAACACATTCTACAACATCAGGTATGGTCCCCACTGGGACCCTACCACGTGGGGTTTGGCCACCAACGCCATCATCAAAAACAACATCTTTTACAACCAGTTATATCCGTACATCTACATCAACGGAACAGCGGACTACAACATGGGCTATCAAGTCCAAACGAGCGGCTACGTGCTTGGCCCGCACGATATCTATGGCGTCAATCCTCTCTTTGTTAATCCGAGTAATCCCCTGGGGCCGGATGGAATAATGTGGACGGCTGACGACGGTTTCCAATTGCAGTCGGGCTCGCGCGGAAGAACCGCCGGTGAAAACGGCGTCCAGGTGGGAGCCTACGGGCCTTAGCATATCCCCGCAAGACCGCGCAACGTGATTTGCAGCCGGGAATGGGGAGATTTACGGGTTTGAGTAACAGGGAGAGCGCTCGCTCTCATTGAACAGTTCGCCAAGGCAGATTCACTCTGAGTCGGTCGGGATGCCCGGTGCAGGTCGCCATATGAACAAGTACGTTAGTTACGCCAGAGGAGGCGTCCCGGCGATCGTAGGGCAAATTGACGAACTCAAGAGCAAGTTTCCGCGAAATGGATCAAGCTATTATGCGCGGCAATGATCCCAAAAAAGTTGTGTGGCTTTATGAGGATGATCACCTCAAACAGCCGTTCATCTGCCTGGCGAAGGAATCGTTGACCGACCGTGGTTACGCGGTCACGATCCTCGATTCTGCGAGTAAAGCTTCGTCGCGAGACTTGCAACGTGCAGCGGTCCAGGGCCGCACCATCCCAGCGAGCAATGGAGCAGCGGGAGGAAAGTTGGCCGTGAGACTCTTCTGGCGCGTCTGGATGTGGTTCAGCAACGGTTGGCTCCGGTCCGTCCCGGGCGCTCGCTGGGCGGAAAAGCTCTTTTTGCATTTCGGGATGGCTGCAAAGGCCGTGTCCGAACGACCCGGTGTGATCCTTGCGACAGGGATTCAGGGAGCCGCGATGGGGTGGCTGGCGAGCGGCATCTCGCGTTCACGGCTGGTCTATTATCCGCTTGAATTGTACGGCGAACAGCACAACCAGCTACGATGGTGGTGGAAACCATTCGAGCGCGTTTTCATAAAGCATGGAATTGATGCGCTGGTTACACAGAACGAGGAGCGCGCAAAGATTTACGTAAGGGAGAAAGGAGCCAGGCTCACCCCGACCATCGTTCATAACTACAAACGATGGCAGCACGTCGCACCTACCGGCAGGTTGAGACAACGCCTGGCGCTCCCGGAAAATATTCGAATCGTTCTTTATGAAGGCATGCTCGGTCAAGGCCGGTGGCTGAAGAACCTCGTTTTATCAGCGGAGCATTTGCCAGACGACGTTCGATTGGTATTTATGGGCAGAGCCTCTGAATGGTGGACAAGCAACGTTCACCCGCTTTTGGCGATGCGTGAGATCGCTCAAAAGGTGTTAGTGGCGCCTTGGGTGCAGCATGCTGATTTGCTCGGGTTCGTCGCTGATGCGGATGTCGGTGTTATCATCTATGACGACAGCGTGCGCAATAATTACTTTTGCGAGCCTGGTAAACTCAGTGACTATGTTATCGCTGGTCTGCCCGTGGTAGTCCCTGCCTTTCCCACCATTGCGCCCGTCGTACGACGTTATCGGATCGGCGCTGTGTTTGATAATCCCGCCCCCGAGCGAATTGCCGAGGCAATAAATGAAGTGCTGGCTACCCCCAAGTCTAACTGGCGAAAGGCGATTGAAGCAGCCCGTAAGGATCTGGTCTGGGAAACTCAATACCCCGCTTTCGAGAAAGCTGTATTCGGCAACGGCGGTCCTGCTAGTGTTTGAGCAACGGCTGACATCAAGAGCAATTACTGAGTGCATGATGCGACCGGCACAAAAGCCAAAGGTTGTCCTGATTTTCGGCACGCGCCCCGAGGCGATCAAATTGGCGCCGTTGGCGCTGGCCTTGAAAACGGACCAACGCCTGGACTGCCGCGTCTGGGTTACTGGACAGCACCGGCAAATGTTGGATCAGGTGTTGCAAGTGTTCGGCTTTAGTCCGGACATCGATCTTAATCTGATGCAGCCGAATCAGACTCTGGGCGGCTTAACCTCGCGGGCTGTTGCTGCTCTGGATCAGTGTTTGGCGACCGAGCATCCCCAATTGATTTTGGTACAGGGCGACACTACGACTGTGTTCTGCGCCGCCCTGGCTGCTTTCTACCATCAAATCCCCGTCGGGCACGTTGAAGCGGGCTTGCGGACGAACAATCTCAAGTCTCCCTGGCCGGAAGAAGCGAATCGTGTATTGACCTCGCGACTGACCTCATTGCATTTTGCGCCGACGGAAACCGCCAAACAAAACCTTATGAGGGAAGGAGTAGATGAAACCAAGATTTTCGTGACCGGAAATACCGTGATTGACGCGCTCTTTTGGGTGCGCAATAAACTCAACGCCAATCCGGACGCCAGCAAACACATGGTCGATCGACTGCGCGTGCCTGCAACTTTCGCTGATCGTTTCCTGGTGAACTCGGCGGTTGCTCGAAATCAGGTCGTTAGCGCGGCGGCAGGCAGCTCACCAGGAGAGCGAGACTTTTTTAACCGCTCTCGCCACTCGCCGCTCATTCTCGTAACCGGACACCGTCGTGAATCGTTCGGCCGAGGATTCGAGGATATATGCAGGGCCATCCGAGAGTTGGCGCAGTTACATTCCGAAGTGGGCGTCATTTATCCTGTGCACCTGAATCCCCAAGTGCAACATGCTGTTCACACGATTTTGGGGGGACATCCTCGCATCCAGTTGGTGGAGCCACTTGGTTATGAGGTTTTCGTTTGGCTGATGGATCATCCTGAGCGATTCCGGCGGTGTTCAAGAGGAGGCTCCCAGCCTCGGGAAACCGGTTTTGGTCATGCGGGACACTACCGAACGCCCTGAAGGGATAGCCTCCGGGACCTGCCGGCTCGTCGGCACGAATCCGGAGTTGATTTTGCGCGAGGCCCGCCTGTTGCTTACCAGCGAATCTGAGTACCGACGGCGCTCAGCCCTTAAGAATCCTTATGGTGATGGACGGGCAACGCACAGGATTGTGGAGGCATGCGTCCGATTTCTTTGCGACGGCAAAAAGGGAAAGCGTATTAATGATCTCCGGTGCCCCCCAGATTACGTCAGGAACTTGAAGAAAAACAACAGAATCGGTTGACAACAGTACTCCTTGAGTTTGACGATGGCGTGCTCCTTGCTCTACTCATTCCTACCAGTCAATTTATGCAAACGAAGGTGCTCATCACAATCGACACTGAGGTTCGGACCCATGGCCGGCCAGATGCCTTCGATCACGACGTAGCAGGCCGTTCACAAAGCAATTCTCGTGGTGCTTACTGGATTGCGGACCAGCTTAAGAGTTACGGCTTTGCGGGAGTGTTCTTTCTTGATGTTTACGGCAGCGGCAGGTTTCGGGGAGCGCCTTATCGAGAGCTTTGTGAAGGCCTGTTGGAAAGGGGCCAAGACATTCAACTCCACACCCATCCCGACCAGATGTATGACTCGAAACGCAGGAACATGCACGAATACTCATTGGCAGAGCAAACCGGGATTGTACGAGATGGGATGGCCCTGCTCAAGGACTGGACGGGCAAGTCCCCCATAGCACATCGCGCGGGAAGCTATGGAGCCAACGAAGACACATTGAAGGCCCTGCGCGTTAACGGAATTCTGCTCGACAGTTCGTTCTTTTATGGCCGGGCCAATTGCAAGTTACCCTTTGGCAACTCAAATAGCCCTTTCAAATCACATGACGTATGGGAGATACCCGTTACGATCGCTCCTGAGCCGGTTGAGAAGCTTGGTTTTCGTTTCCCGTTTTGGACCCGTCATTTTTGGAAACGCTATATCAAGCTGGACGTCAATGCCATGTGCCCGATCCAAATCTGCCGTTCGGTTAGACAGCTGCACGGGGCCATTCCCTACATGATCACTTTCCTGCACAGCTTCAGTTTCATGCGCTGGAAAACAGACGAACCCGATGAACGCGCGATCGCATCCTTCCACTCCTTGTTGCGGCTGCTGGCGGACATGGAAATCCCCGTTGTTACCTTTGAGCAGATTGCAGCAGAACTCGGAGTGGACAGCCAAGGAGAGCCTCGGCCAGTTATCAGGGCTTGAAGTGCCCTGAATTACAGCCTACTCGTCAACCATGTCGAAGCCAGCGTCACTGTCGGGGGCCGGAATGAACATCTGCGTTTGCGTCTGCACATACAGGCGGCACGGCCTGTTGCAACGCTTGCTCACAGACCTTCAAAAACAGGCTACCGATGGGTTGTTCGCTTACTCCGTCGTCGTTGTGGATAATGACGCGGTTCCCTCCGCACGACCCATCGTTGAGGAGATCAGCGAAAAAGCGAGCGTCAACATAGGTTACTTCCATGAACCACGGCGGAACATTTCGCACGCGCGGAATTTAGCCGTAGAAAAAGCCGTTAGTGACTTCGTGGCGTTTATTGATGATGATGAGTTCCCTGCGGACCGTTGGTTGGTTAACCTGTACCAGGCGCAACGACGGTTCAAGGCCGATGGAGTATTAGGACCTGTCATTCCCCATTTTGCTGTTGAGCCGCCTGGGTGGCTCGTCAGAAGTAAGCTCTGTGAGCGACCACGTCTTTCGACCGGATCGGTTGTCACGAACGATCGAGATACCCGAACCGGCAACGTACTCCTGGCGAAGGATGTGTTACGCAGAGAAGACGGTCCGTTCCATCCCCGCTTCGGGACCAGCGGGGGCGGCGACAAGGACTACTTCATGAGGATGGTAGGGATGCGCAAGAAATTCGTCTGGTGCGACGAAGCATGCGTCTATGAGACAGTAACGCTCGACAGATACGCACGCGCCTATTACATCCGACGTGCTTTAGTGCGTGGGAGTGTGACTGCTCGAATGGAACCTTTGTTCGGCATTGGGACGGCCAAGTCACTATTGGCCGTGCCGCTTTACGCAGTGGCGTTGCCGTTCTTGCAGTTGATTGGCCACCATTTCTTTATGAGGTACCTCATCAAAGAATGCGACCACGTAGGGAAATTGGCGGCGCGTTTAGGCATCAACATTGTGAAAGATCGACCGTACTGAAGCAGCACATGAGCGCATCATCGCGGATGCCATGACTCGCCCTCAGACCGTCGTTGCCGCTGATTGACGCGCGACGGTTGTGCAAAGTTCAGGACCGGAGGCCGATCCTTGATTGATCGCTCCTGAGCGCTTCGGAAGCAAAGCAAATACCATTAGGGCTTGGGCAGAGAGCAAAGCTCCGGTAACAAAGCTGGTTGACAACGGCATTCTTGAGCGTGAGGCTTTGACTTCCTCGTCATTGAATCTATGCAAACGAAGGTACTCATCACGATCGACACGGAAGTTCGAACCCCTTCCGACCGTCCCGACGCTTTTGATCACGACGTTTTGGGCTGTTCGCGAAGCAATTCTCGTGGCGCCTACTGGATCGCGGACAAGCTCAAGAGCTATGGCTATCCAGGCGTTTTTTTTCTCGATGTTTACGGCTCCGGCAAGTTTCGGGGAGCGCCTTATCGGGAACTTTGTGACCGGCTCTTGGCCGGCGGCCACGAGATTCAACTGCATACCCATCCTGACCTGATGTATGACCCGAAACGTCAAAGCATGCACGAATACTCACTGGCAGAGCAAACTACGATTATCCGGGACGGGATGGCGCTGTTGAGGGAGTGGACCGGCAAGGCCCCCATCGCTCATCGCGCTGGAAGCTATGGAGCCAACAAAGACACATTGAAGGCCCTTCATGCTAATGGAATCTTTCTCGATAGCTCATTCTTTTACCGCCACGGGAATTGTCGACTCCCATTCGCCAATTTGAATTCTCCGTTCAAGGCCGACGGAATATGGGAAGTGCCCGTTACGGTTCACCCAAGGCCGGTCCGGAGGCTGGGCATCTCCCTGCCATTTGTTAAGCGGTATGGAAAGCTGGACGTGAATTGGATGTCGGGCCCGCAATTGTGTAAGGCGATCGAGCAGCTGCACGGTACGATTCCTTATATCGTCACGTTTCTGCACAGCTTCAGTTTTACACGACGCCAGGCGAATGGCTTTGTGCCCGATGAAGCCGCGATTGCATCGTTCCAGGCCATGCTGCAACTCCTGGCCGAGAATAATATTCCGGCAGCGTCTTTCGAGCAGATCGATGCCAAGCACCTTGAGACCTACGCAGAAGCTCAGCCATCTGCTTCTCCGAGGGAATCTTAGCGCCTTGATCCCGCCAAAAGGAGTCCAGTGTTTACGCGTATTCGTCCAGAGTCGAAGCCTGCGTCAGGAAAGACTGCCGTCGTTGCGCCCATGGGGATGGACACCGATCGGGTTTTATTCGTGGTTTACGATTTTCCGCCCGAAGGTTCGCGGGGGACAAAAAGGTCCTTGAAGTTCATCCGGCATCTTCCGCCTCACGGTTGGTCGGCCGTCGTACTGACCGTCCGAAGCAGCCCCAATCTCTCATTCCATGATGACTCCCTTTTTGCGGAACTGCCGCCTGGTCTCCCCATTTATCGCGCGCGGACGCTCGAGAGTCTCTTCCATGGCTCATCGAAGGGAGATGGTGTGCGCGGCGATGGCGCTGGGGAGGCGAAACCGGGACCTCTTTCTTCGGCACTCCGTCGCGCGGTAGTCCGGCTTTATCGCAGATTGGGAAGATTCACGAAGCTGCCAGACTCGAGGATACTCTGGCTTCCTTTTGCGGTGATCTCAGGTCTGCGGGCAATCCGGCAGAACCGCTGCCGCGTCATCTACACTTCGGGGCCGAGTCACACGAATCACGTCGTGGGCGCCATCTTATCACACGTCACCCGGCTTCCGCTGGTGATTGATTTCAGGGACGCGTGGGTGGGAAATCCCGCGAGGAGAATGCCCAAAGCCTGGATTGCGAAAGGGAACGCATTTCTGGAGCGATTCTGCGTCCGTTCGGCAAAGGTCGTGGTCTGCACGACCGACGGCATCAGAGCTGACTTCGAGAAACGTTATCCTGATCTGCCCGGGAAGTACGTGACGATTTTCAATGGATTCGACCAATCCGACTTCCTGGCGGACACTTCGGTGGGGAGTCGTCCGCGGCGTCCCGTCCTGACCATCGTTCATGCAGGGACGCTCGGTCGAGAGCGTTCGCCCAGGGAGTTCCTGCTGGCGCTCGGCCAACTCCTTAGAGAGAACCCCGAACTGGCGGGCCAGGTCGAAGTGATTTTTGTGGGCCAGAACTCGCCATGCACCGACGGGCGTACTATCGAGGACTATGTTCAGGAATACAGTTGCAGTTCTGTGGTCAAGCTCACTGGTTTCGTCTCGCGCAAGGCAAGTCTGGAGTACATAGTGCGGGCTGACGTTTTACTCCTGATCATTGGGCGGGTGCCCAAGGAGGGGGCTTTTGTCTATGGCATCTCGGGAAAGGTTTACGACTACGCGGCAGCCCGAAGGCCCGTCTTGACCGTTTCTGAACGGGGCTCGACGGCGCAAATCGTGGAGAGCCTTAACCTCGGTCCGGTGGTGGACCCCGATGACACTGAGACAATCAAATCTACTCTCGTTTCTCTCTGGGAAGCACATAGGTCCGGGTCCATTCCTTACAACCCAAATTTGGAACTGCTCAAGTCGTTCGAGTTCTCCCGCTTGACCGCTCGATTGGCGGCGTGCTTCGACCAGACTCACAAAGGTGAGGCTCGGGAATCCTCCGAAAGCCGCGGATAGGGAAAACGCAAATGAATCTCGAGCGCGTTGGAGTTTTAGGCGCAGGCAACATCGGAATTGGAGTCGTTACCGATGTTGTTCTCCATGGACTCTATGCTGTGGTCGTGGATGTCTCGAAGGAGCAGCTTAAGCGGGCGGAAGCCGAAGTATTAAAGAACATCAGATTTGCGCCGCTGTTGTTAAAGAGTGCTCCCCGATTGACCAAAGAGGATGCCCTGAAGCGCATTGTGTTTACGGAGGATTTAAAGGATGTCTCATCCTGCGACTTCGTTATCGAGAATGTCACGGAGAACTGGGATATCAAACGGCGGGTTTATGAGACGCTCGATGTTGTGGCGCCCCCCGCAGTGTGTTTTGGTGCAAACACCTCGTGTATTTCAATCACGAGGATAGCCAGTGTTACGAAACGGCCGACTCAAGTTGTCGGCATCCACCTCATGAACCCCGTTCACTTGAAGCCAACCGTGGAGGTTATTCGCGGTTACCACACCTCTGAACACACCCTTGAAATCCTGCAGCAACTGTTTGCTCAACTGAATAAGCAGGCGATCATAGTCGACGATCTACCTGGTTTCGTTTCCAACCGGATCTCGCACCTCTTTATGAACGAGGCGGTATTTGTGTTGCAGGACAACATCGCAACTGCGGAGCAGATCGACACTATATTCAAGAAATGCTTCGGTCACACAATGGGACCGTTGGAAACGGCAGATTTGATCGGGTTGGATACGGTGATGCGGTCGCTGGACGTGCTTTATGAAGCGTATCATGATCAAAAGTACCGTTGTTCTCCCCTGTTGAGGAAAATGGTGGATGCCGGGCACCTGGGAAGAAAGACCGGAAAGGGCTTTTATGCCTATCCTGAATAAGAGTTTTCGGACGCACTTCGGCTTCTGCAACGGCATTGCAGCTCCAATGCGGTTATTCGATTGCATCTCATCGCGGTAAGACAATTAAATCGGAAATGCTTACAACACAATTAGATATGAATTGCAAGTGGGAGTCGAGCCCGACGGAACGCAGACTGCTAACTGCATCGCGTATGTCAAGTGTCCATCTTTGGCGAGATGGTAGCAGGCGCCGACGAGGGAGTTATGTTCTTCAAAAGAGGCGTAGCCAAGGCGCCTCTGTAACCTGGTTTGATGTCGCAGAGTGCCTTCAAGCCAAGCTCAGTCCTGCTGCGAACCTCCTCATGGATTTGACGCTGCGCAGCTCCTAACAATGCCCATCATCGTCATCGGACTTACCTGATCTGCCAGTGCCTGTTTTCCTCGTGGGAGGGCGGGAATAGAAGTACCTCAATCACATAAGTCCATGGAGAGTGAAAATGATATTGCGATTGTGGGTATATCCTGCAGATTTCCCGGGGCACGGAACCTCGATGAGTTCTGGCGAGACCCTACTGAGGGCGTAGAGTCCTCAGGATGGTGGGCCCAATTCCGTTTTGTTCAGGTTGATTTCCCGCCAGTGTCCCCGTCCGGCAGCGTTCGCTGGGATCGTTCGGCAAACACAGAAAAGAGCTTGCCCAGGCTGCGATTCACATCATGTCGAGAGACTGGCGGCGAAAGGAGTCTGGTGCGCTTTTGTAACCACCAAACACAGACGGTATCAAACCTGCTTTTCTCGCATTCCGAAGAAATGGTGGATGCATTTGTCCCCCGGCCGACTAGGACAATCGCTCCAAGCCGTGCGGATTTGAATCCCATCAGCCGGCTTTTCTAAATGCGCAAATACGCAAGATTTATTTCGGGTCTTCACAAGTACTTCCGCGGGCGGTTGGAGCCTCAGGAAGCGCTCGAGCAGGCCCGCAAACTGTTGAAAAAGCGCATCGCCTCTCGCGAGCGGAATTTTCTCAGCCTTGTGGAAAAGGGGATCTTTGGTTATGCGAAAAGCCCTTATCTGCGGTTGCTCGCGGCGAAGCGCATCGACTTTGCCGATATTCGAAAATGGGTCGAAGGCGAGGGCATCGAAGCCACGCTCGTCCGGCTGCTGCACGAAGGGGTGTATTTTACCGTCGATGAATTCAAGGGGAAGGCGGAAGTCCAGCGTAAAGGCGTCCGTTTCCAGTGTGAGGAGAGCATGTTCGACAATCCCTTCCTTTCGCACGTTTATGAGGTGCGGAGCGGAGCGACCCGGAGTGCCGGCACCCGAATCCGCATCGACTTCGAGTACCTTGAACAACGTTCACTCTACGATGCGTTCCTGCTGCAGACGCACGGCGCGCTGACGTCGCCGATCGCGAACTGGTTCCCGTTGTTTCCGGGGGCGCCGGGGATCAATTCCTCGCTCCGATTCTCCCGCATCGGCAATCCGCCGCAACGCTGGTTTTCCCAGGTGGCCAAGGCGCAGGTGAAAGTGAACTGGGAAAAAGTCTGGGGAACCCGGCTGATCTTTTTAATGGCCAAACTGCACGGCATCCGTTTTGCCGAACCGGAGTACGCCGATTTGAACAATGCGCTCAAGGTCGCCCAATGGGCCACCGTGGCGCTGGACCAGCACCCGAACTGTGTCATCTATACGTTTGCGAGTTCGGCCGTGCGCGTGTGCATGGCCGGGCAGGAACACGGGCTCAATCTCAAAGGGGTGCGTTTCCTGGTGACCGGCGAACCATTGACCGAGCAAAGGAAACGGGAGATTGAGCAGGTCGGCGCCATCGCCGTTCCGGTCTATGGCATTTCGGAAGCCGGAGTCATCGCGGCCGGGTGCGATCAGGTGCATGATCCTTCCGCCAGCGATCACTGCCATGTGTACAAAGACACCACAGCGATCATTGCCCACCCGTACCATGTTCCGCACTTCGACATCACAGTGAATTCCTTTTTGTTCACGACCGTGCTGTTCGAATCGCCGAAGCTGTTGTTGAATGTGGGCATGGGCGACCACGGAACCGTTTGTACCCGTTCCGGGACCTGCGCCTTCAGCCAGTCGGGGTTTGACACGCACATCTCGAATATCCGGAGTTATGAAAAGCTGACCGGCGAAGGCGTGACATTTGTGGATACCGATTTCATTCGCATCATCGAAAAGGAGCTGCCCGGAAGATTCGGCGGGCAGAGCACCGATTACCAGCTCATTGAAGAAGAGGACGAGAAAGGTTTGAATCGTTTGCGGCTTCTGGTCAGCCCGCGCCTTGGCCCGCTCGAGGAAGAGGGGATTGTGCGAGCCTTCATCGAGTTGCTGCGCCGCTCAGAACAGAGTCCGGAGTCCTGGGCGCAATCCGGCTCAGTCATGTGGAAGCAGGCGGGCACGGTGCGGGTGAGTCGGGAGTATCCGATGCCCACGCGTAGCGGCAAGATTCTGCCGTTTCACCTGGTTAAACGCTAGACAGCCACGGAGAGTATCACATGGGATTTCCCACACAACGATTGCGGCGGCTCCGACGAAATCAAACGCTGCGCAGCATGGTCCGAGAATGCGATGTGCGTCGCGACGATCTGATTTATCCTCTTTTTGTCGTTCATGGCCGAGGCATCAAGCAGGAAATCAAGGGGCTGGCGGGAAACTACCACCACTCGGTGGACCTGCTCGTCGAGGAAGCCAAACAGATCAGGGACCTCGGCATTCTCGCGGTGCTGATCTTCGGCATCCCTGAAAAGAAGGATGCCGACGCTTCCGAGGCCTATGCGGAAAATGGCATCGTCCAACAGGCCGTGCGCGCATTGAAGCGGGAGGTGGAGGGTCTGACGGTAATTACCGACGTCTGTTTGTGCGAGTACACCGAACACGGCCACTGTGGGATCATTGAAAACGGCTATCTGATCAACGACCGTTCGCTCGAGCTTCTGGCCAAAGTCACCGTGTCCCACGCAACGGCCGGCGCCGATATCGTAGCTCCCGCAGCGATGTTGGACGGACAGATTCGAACGATGAGATCGGCCCTCGACAAGGAACGGCTCATCGACACCGCCATCATGGGGTATTCAGCAAAATTCGCCTCGAAACTGTACGATCCGTTTTTCAAACAGTGCACGCACTCGGCGGTCGCCTTTGGTGACAAGCGGACCCACCAGATGGATTTCGGCAATTCGGACGAGGCCATGCGGGAGATTGCCCTGGATATCGAAGAAGGGGCGGATATCATTATGGTGAAGCCGGCGCTGTTCTACCTGGACATCGTGGCCCGCGCCAAGGCGGAGTTCAAAATGCCGCTGGCCGTGTACAACGTGAGTGGCGAATATGTTATGCTTAAGGCTGCTGCTGAAGCAGGCCGCCTGGACGAGGCCAGTGTGCGGATGGAAATGCTGACCGCCTTCAAGCGTGCCGGGGCGGATCTGATTATCACATACCTCGCCAAAGAGGTCGCATCGGCGTTGAAATGACTCCTGAACAAACCGGACGGCGCTCAAATGTGGATCTTGCAGGCTCGCAATCTGTTGAGTGCTTTCATTGAATTGGAACCTTTGGCGACGCATTTGTGCCAATTGGTCGTATTCTTACGCGAATGGTCGAGAGTGTCGTCGGGGTAAGACGCCGTAAACCTTCGCATCTTGTGACTCCTATACATGGAAAGGATAAAGGTCATTCATTTCTGGAAGGATTTGGATACCTATTACGGGGTTCATGACCAGCTATTGACTTTGGTGCGATACATTGATCGGAAGGAGTTCGACCTTTCAGTCTGTGTGCTGGGTTACACTAGACTCAAGCTAAAGAACGAATTCGACAAACTTGGCGTAACGATTCACAACCTCAAAGCCCCTTCACAAAAAAGTCCTTTGAATGTGATTCGTTTGGTGAAACTGCTTCGACGCGAACGACCGCGTGTGTTTCAGACCTACTGCCTTTATGCCAACACAATTGGAACGATCGCCGCGCGCTTCTCCGGCGTTCCGGTGCTGATTAAAACCGAACTCACCCAACGAGATCAGGCTCCCACGAGATTGAGGCGCTTCCGGGACCATTTATTGTATCCGCTCGACGCCCTACTCGGCCATTTGGCCGATGCCGCAGTATATGTGTCCAATAACGTGCGCGAGGGCTGGGTGGGCAAGGGACCTTCACCGAAGACAACGGTCATCAATCCGCCATTCAATTACGCAAA
>Ga0209056_10002750_pt1 | contig 18842 bp, 22 predicted proteins | sample GraSoiAngelo_114_FD_185876 | JGI IMG/M metagenome (GOLD analysis project Ga0209056, IMG submission 185876) | Grasslands soil microbial communities from the Angelo Coastal Reserve, California, USA - 14_0903_13_40cm (SPAdes) (version 2) | ecosystem: Environmental > Terrestrial > Soil > Grasslands...
GACCCCGGCTACAATGTCGCTAGCAGAGAAAATGGGGGATGGATTTGGCTTCTCCGTTCGCCCGCCATAGAGCGCGAAGGCGGCGAAGGCTCAAAATCAGCCTGCCTTCGCCGCGCTTCGGCCCTCATCGCGTTGCGCCGGCTTCGCCGCTACGGCGCCCAAGCAACAACGCGATCCACCCCAGCGATTAGTATTTCGCGCCTTTCTCCTTGTGCTCTTTTGCTTCGTTGTGCTTGCTTAGCACCTTGCCGTTGGCATCCATTTCGACGCCCATCTGCTTGCCATTCTTCTCAATGACGGCCTCAAAGTTGGCGCCTTCTTTTTCCCAGCGGACGATTGTCCCGCCTTTTGCCTCCGCGTTGGCAGCTTGCTGCACCGCGGCGGGAACGTCAGAGCTATTGATGGTTTGTTCTTCGTGTTTTTCTTCGTTCGCTTGTGCGGTCATGCCGAATGCCAAGCTGGCGCTGACCGCTGCAATTGTGAATAGATTTTTCGTTTTCATGTCTGTTAAGTTTTGACTGTTAGCTTTTTAGTATCGTTCGAAATTGAGCGCTCATTGGCGCAGAAAAAGACTGCAAAAAAATCGACGCTCAGCCGATCAGCACCGCATCTCAGGTAGAACCTGACAACCGCGCACATTCCGCTTCGTAATCTTCAATCAGTTTCAGAATTTTGGATTGAAACGCGTCCTGCGCCGCATAGACCGCGCCGATGCCGTCACTAAACGCTTTTTGCTTTAGCTCTTCCTCGATCGTCAAGCTGAGCTCGGCGAGCTTTTCGATGTTAGCCCGCGAGTGAAACTCCAACTCCTTTAGCTTGGAGAGAACAGCGAGTGATTTTTCCAGATCGCCTGAATCTGGTGGTTGCGCCGGCTTCTCAACTTCGGTCTTTGCAGGCGCGTTCTCAGTGGCAGCAGCCGATTTAGTTTCCTCGACTTGAGCTTCCCTGGCCGGCTGAGATGCACCAGCCTTTTGAGCATGCTTGGCCTTGTGCTGCTTCTCCTGAGTGACTTTCTTGGCGTGTGCGATGTTTCGTGGGTCTCCCATCAACTTATAGACGGGTTTCAAACGTTTGCCGGTCGTATCCCGCGGCGGGACCGCTTGCGTTTGGAAAATTTGTCTCTCCAATTTTCGCTTGGGAGAACAGCGCCGTGCTTCGCTCAGCGTGGCAGCACGACCAGCTTTTCCCGCGGAATCCTGTCGTAAGTGGCTTTATCGATGTTGAGGTGGGCCATCACCAATTCACGAGGTGTGTGGCTTAGCCATTCTGAAAGCGACAGGTCTTCGAAACGACTCGACCTGAACAGTTCGAGGAAGCGCAAATCTTCGTCACCGGTGTTCTCGATGTAATGCGGCAGCGTTTTCTCGATGTAGCCCACGTCGCCCGCTTCGAAGTCCATCGTGCGTGCGCGCTCGCCGGTGCCGACGACGGTCATTCGTGCCTTGCCGTTCATGTAGTATTGCCATTCGTCCGCGTTTTGATGCCAATGAAGTTCGCGCATCCCGCCAGGATGCACAGTCACAATTGCGGCGGCGACCGTCGTGGAGACCTTGAATGTGCTGGAATCTACAACGCGGGCCTCGCCGCCTTTTGTTTTCTTCACGATGCTTTTTTCGCCGGGGCGGAAAGAAAATTCGCATGGCGACGGGCCGAACGTTCCGGCTGCTTTCTTTTGGTCTTCAGCGAGCGGGCCGGGAACTGGCGCCTGAAAAATGAAAAGCTCCTGGCCGAAAATTTTCCGCAGCACTTTTGGCTCAACGCCACAATTTCTCGCCATAACTTCGCGCGGAATATGCGCCGCTATGTCTGATAGCAGGACCGTTTCGTGTTCGGAGAAATGGCCATCGTCGAACACCAGCAGAAACTCCCCGCCATCGGGTTCCAATCCTTGAATCGAGTGCGGGATGCCTGTTGGGAAATACCAGAGGTCGCCTTCGAAGACGTCGCGCACGAAGCTGCGGCCTTCGGCATCGATCGCAGTGAGTCGCACGCCGCCGTAAAGCATGATCGACCACTCGGCGGCTTTGTGCCAGTGCAGTTCGCGGATGCCGCCGGCCTCCAGCCTCATGTTCACGCCAGCGAGTTCCTTTGCGATCTGTAGCTCGCGAATCGTGACTTCGCGCGACCAACCGCCCGCATAAACGCGCTTGTTCGCGAATGAGAATGGATACTTGAACACCGGCAAACTCCCGACATCGGAAAGCGGTGGCACTTTCGAATCGGGATTGGCGTCGTCCAGGGCGGCGTTCGTTAGGCGCGGGGTGGTAATCGTGTCGGTTCCGCCGATCTTCACCGAGCCGTCGCCCGAAATCTCATGCTCCTGTTTCATTGCTGCGCTTATCGCCGCCGGCGAGTTAGCCAGCCAACCGCAGCAAGAATCGCCGCGATTGCTGCAACTGGCTTCCATCCAAGCCGTGCAGGTTTCTGCACGAACTCATCTTCCGGCGGCTGTTGAGTAGGTCCTCGCGGCCCATCGCGCAACGCCATGGCGAGCACTTCCGCCAGATGCAGCGCTCGCCGATCGGTTGTTTGCGCGATCTGCTCGCGGCAACTAAACCCATCGGCGATGATCAAGTCGTTGCGAGGATTGTTGCGAACACGCGGTAACAATTGGAACTCACCAACTTTCATCGAGATATCGTAGTGGTCGCGTTCGTATCCGAAAGAACCGGCCATGCCGCAGCAACCGGAATCGAGCATCTCGGCATTCATTCCCATCGCATCGAGGAGTTGCTGAGTCGCCTGCATTCCCATCAACGCCTTTCGATGGCAATGACCGTGCACAATCGCGCGACGTTCCAATCGCGGCGGATGATACCCGATGCGCTGGAGATATTCATCGAAAAGGAACGTCTGTTGGGAGAGCCGCCGGGCATCTTCACGACTTGGAAAGAAATTCAATAACTCATCGCGGAAAACCGCCGCGCAGCTGGGCTCAACAAAAACGACCGGCGTGCCTGCGTGAATTTCCTCGCCGAGCACTTTCAGAATATCCTCCAGCCATCGCTTCGCTTTCGTCAGCATCCCGTAATCGTAGAGTGGACGACCGCAACAGAGAACGCGCTGCGGAATCGCCACCTGGCATCCGGCATTCTCCAAAACTTCGACGGCGGCTTTCGCCGTCTTGGGCAAAAAATAATTGTTGAACGTGTCCGGCCACAGAAGCACGCGCGTGTTGACCGCGGAGCTGTAGCCGGCGGCGTTGACGCCGGTCGCAGCTCGCTGCGCAGATCCACGCAGGCCGGGGTCATCCGCCTTCGCCGAGGCTACGGCGGACAAGTCGCCCCCGGCTACAGCAGCGCGAGCGCGTTGTTTAAACCAGGCCTTGAAGGTCTCCGGCGCGAACGCTGGAATCTCGCGCTTCGGCGAAATTCCCGACATTGTCTTTGCGATTTGGCCAAGGAGCGGCGCGTGAGAGAGAAAATTTGCGAGTCCAGGCGCGAGCGACGCGAGGCGCGCCCAGTTTGAAATCAGTCCCATCGCGTAAGCCTGGCGTGGCCGTATTCGCCCCTTGTAGTAGTGTGCGAGGAATTCGGCTTTGTAGGTGGCCATGTCCACCGAGACCGGGCAATCGCTCTTGCAGCCTTTGCACGCCAGGCAGAGATCGAGCGATTCCTTGACGTGCTCATCGCGCCAGCCGTTGGCGAGGACGTCACCGCGCATCATCTCGAAAAGCAGGTGAGCGCGGCCGCGCGTGGTGTGCATCTCCTCGCGCGTTGCTTTGAAACTTGGACACATCGTGTCGCCATTGAGGCCACGACATTTCCCCACGCCGAAACAGCGTTCCGTGGCGAGGGCGAAATTGCCTTTGTCTTCAGGAAATTGAAAATACGTCTCGACTTTTCGAGGCTGGTAGCCAGAGGTCCAACTCGCAAATTGGTATCCAGCGGATAAGGATCGACCACCTTGCCCGGATTCATTTTCCACTGCGGGTCCCAGATGGATTTGAATTCCCGGAATGCCTCTACCAGTTCCGGCCCGTACATCTTTGGCAGAAGCTCCGCGCGCGCCTGCCCCATCCCCATGTTCGCCGGATAGCGATCCGCCGTAGCGGGCAACCAAGTCCGCGGCCTCTTCCATAAAAGAGCGATACGCGCGCACGCCGTCTTTTGTCTTCAAGTCAAAGGTGATACGACAATGAACACAGCCGTCGCCGAAATGGCCGAAAATCGTCCAGCGATAATTGAATTTATCCAGCAGCTTGTCGAAATCGCGCAGGTAATTCCCAAGAACTTCGGGCGACACTGCGGCGTCTTCCCACGAAGGCCAGGCGTCCTCGATGTTCGAAACGCGGCTTGCCCCCACGCCTGATTCGCGGATGTGCCAGACGGCTTTCTGCGCTGCGGGATCGTCAATCACCTTCATCCCAATATGACCCTGGAGGTCTTTTTCGATTTCACGCTGCGCGTCACACGCGCGATCGCGCGCTTCCTCGCGAGTGTCGCCGCCAAACTCCACGATGAGCCACGTGTCGCCCTCCGGAAGAAATTTCTCGCCAGACACGGGTTGCCCTTTGCGCTTCATGTTTTTGATGACGTGCGCTTGAACTGCTTCAAGCCCGATGGGGCCATACTTGCGAATCGGCGCGGCATTGTCGCCAGCGCGGAAAAGATCTGGATAGCCAATGACGAGGAGGGCGCGATGCGGCGGGCTGTGCATTAATCGCAAAGTTGCTTCGAGCACAAGTACGCACGTCGCTTCCGTGCCCACCAATGCGCGCGCGACGTTAAATCCTTTCTCGGGTAGCAGTTCGTCGAGGTTGTAACCCGAAACGCGCCGTGGAATTTGCGGGTAGCGTTCGCGCACCAGATTCGCGTAACGGTCGCGCAAATCGCGGAGCTTGCGATAAATCTCACCGCGCCGTCCGCCCTCGGAAATAATTCGCTCCAGATCCGCATCGCTGGTCGGGCCGACCCGCATCCGCAGCCCGTCGTACGTGAGGATGTCGAGTTCTTCGACGTTATCGACAGTCCGTCCGCCCATCACGGAGTGTGCGCCACAGGAATTGTTTCCGATCATGCCCCCGAGGGTGCAATACTGGTGCGTCGCCGGGTCTGGAGCGAAAGTCAGGTGATGATGCTCGGCAGCATCATTCAAATCATCGTAAATGATTCCCGGTTCGACGTGCGCGAGTTTCCGTTCCGGATCGAGCCAAAGCAGCCGGTGAAGAAACTTTGAGAAGTCGATCACCACTGCGACGTTGCAACACTGGCCCGCCAGACTGGTCCCGCAGCCGCGACCGAGGATCGGAACGCCGCGACGCCGGCACTCTTCGACCGTGACAATTGCGTCATCGATTGTCCGGGGAATCACCACGCCGATTGGTACCTGTCGATAAATGGAAAGATCAGTTGCGTAAAGCGCACGCGCTCCCGGATCAAAGCGGACTTCGCCGCGCAGGCGCTTGCGCAGCGCCGCAGCTAAATCAGCGGACGAACCCGGATCTTCAACTGCGACCTGGGATGGCCGCCGCGGTGATTCTGTGGCTGGTAGGACATCGGTACCCAACATGTCGAATCCCTTCTGCTACGCGCGATCCGCTTCTGGCGAGCGCGCGTCCTAAGAAGTTTTCGCGTCCCAAGGCCACATTGGATTCATTCAGGCTTCGTCACGGCGCGAACTTGGGCTGTTCGCGCGAGAGTTTCTGTCGTTGTGCCAGCGGGCGAAAACCGGGCGCCCTTGTAATAAGCGATAAGAAAGAAAGGCGATCACAATCTCGGCTGCCCCGGGCTAGACGGGCGCGGTCTATGTGCAGCGACAGCGCAACTCGTCTGGGTCACTAAAAATTGAAATTGTAACCCGGAACGTAGATTCAGCGCGCTCAGTGCAACGATGGCGCGAGAAAATTAAGCCGGATTGAACTCGATCCTATTACTTCCGCATTTAGCGCAGTTGTATCAGGCGCAGACTGACGGATGCAATCGACGGAGATAGGCAGTGTCGAAAGCGTGCAGCGCGGCTTCGATCGTGCGGCCGGTGCCAGTGATCTCGTCGCTGTCGTTCGCGCCGAGCCGGGCAACCCAGCGATTACCGCGCTTGAACAAGTGAGGCTGCCGGACGGCTGAAGGGCTGCGCGGATGCGCTTCCCAATATATGTCAATGCGCTGAATAGCCACCCATTGTTCGATTTTAGACATCGAAGAAATTTAATGCGCGAGAAGTGTAACGGCTGGCGCATTGGCGACAATCGGAGAGCAGCCTGATTAAGCCATGATAAAAATCCTCATGCGCCTGATGCAGATTAACAAAACTCTATCCAGACTCGATCTAGGCGAGCGGAAGCGCGCCCTTTTACATCGCAACGCTGCTGCGCGCGAGCGGCTGCGCGAGTCCAGTGGACTCCGGCAGCGTCGCCCACGTCCCACCAAGTCGGGTGCAAGGCCGAAAACGTTTCTCGCGCGATGTACTAAATGGAGTGACTATGCGACAAGAACTGATTGAAGAATTCATTGTACTCCAAGAGCATCGAAGCTCGGCGCAGCGCTGCATACAGCAACACGATGTGGCACACCTCAAATTGGCAGTCGAAGAAATGCGGGCCTTTCTTGATCGGTGGCAGGGTAAGAGCGACGAACCGCAAATTAATCGGAAGCTCGCAGCGTTGCGCCAAAAAAACCAGCAACTCGCAGCCGTGCTGGAAAGCTGGTTTTTGGAAGCGCTACACCGCGCGATCCACAAGCGAATCGGCTGGCTCATTGCGGAGCATCGCTTCAGGTTTGCGGTGGACTACATCCAGATGATGCAGAACGCGCCATGCGATTTGCAGCCGCAACTGCGCGGTTTTTTCTTCGATGAATTTGGTTACGAGTTTCGTGCCGAGCGGCTCTATCGCCAATGGGAAGCGGTTGCAGACCGGTGTGAACGTGACTACAAAAAGGCGCTCTCGGTACTCGCAGCGGATTGGCCGGAGCGCGTCAACGCAGAATTGCGCAGCCGGCTGGGCGCGACCGATCCACGTCAGTTAAGGAGATGGAAAGCGACGCTGCCCATGCCATCGCTCAATAGCTGGAAGCTTACGCTCTGATTTCGTGCCGCTGGCAATTTTTATCATCGCGCCTAGCCGGCGTGGGACTGCCCGCTTTTCAGTCCTTGCACGCCACCTGCGATTCCAAAAGGAAAGGAGCGCAGAACTCTCCCTTTGACGATCGATCTGGGCGAGCGGAAGCGCGCCCATTCGATCGAAGCGCTGCTGCGCGGGAGTCGCTCTACGATTTTAACGATGGTCCGGCCGCGTCGTGCGCAGTTTCTTCTTTGTCTTACGCCATTGCGTGCGCTTTTGTCATGGCATTACCCCAGGCAATTAACCCGATGATGATGCCCAGGATAACGGCACGTGGCCTCAGCGAGACAAAACCGCTCACTGTTCAACAAACGATAAAAAAGAGGCGATTACAGAATCCCGACTGTGCGCGGTTGTTCTGCACAGCGAGATTAGAACTAACTTTGAGAGCATCTCGTGAAATCGAAATTACTGACTGACGAAAATGGTCTGAAAACCTTTGCGCTCGTATTCGATAAGGATGACGAAGTCAAAGAGTCGCTGATGCGGTTCGCTGCTGAAAATCGTCTCCATGGCGCGGAGGTGACTGCTATCGGCGCTTTCAGTGAAGTCACCCTCGGTTACTTCGATCGAGAAAAGAAAAGCTATCGCGAGATTCCAATGAAAGAGCAGGTAGAAGTTCTTTCGTTTGCCGGGAACATCGTGGAAAAAGATGGCGAGCCGATGCTTCATGCGCACGTGGTGGTAGGCAAGATTGACGGCACCGCGCACGGCGGCCATTTTCTGCAGGGACGAGTCTGGCCCACATTGGAAATGATCGTCTCCGAAATGCCAATCCATCTCCGCCGCAAGCACGACGAGGAAACCGGTTTGCCGCTGATCGATTTGTCGTCGTGAGACGCAGCCCTACACTACGTTAAGATTTTGTCGGTCATCTTGATCTGCCTTGAGCCTGATTGCGGAACCACGCCACACCTGATATCGGTGCTCGATATATCATCGGTATGGAGCAATGAAGTCTTGCTTCGTTCTGGGTAGGGGTGAATCATGGCAATAATCTCTTGCTATGGCTTACAAAGACGGAAGCTCCGCCAGAACTGAACGCCACGGCTGATAGTCTGGCAAGCTTTCGACATCGGCTGAATTGGACAAGATTAGTCGGTCGATTGTCAACAACAAAATTTGAGGCCATTTCGTGCTGTCCAGTTCGAAAACATGGCATAACCAATCGAAGAAATGACCACGTCTCCCCAATTTTCAGATAAATCCGCAGGCTCCTTGCTCAAAAGCGCGGCACGGCGGCCATGACGACGGCGCATGCGACTATCCTAGTCTTGCAAAGCGCAATTTCAAAACTCAATCGCGATACTGACGCCACCCCATCCTTCTTTTTTGGCGAACTCATCGATCGCCGACAATGGAAAGCTAAAAGCAGCGAAAGGCTTAATCGTAAAATGGGCAGCCAGCGAGATGGGCACGTCGAGCCCGATTTGAAAGCTGTTCCAGCCTTGCGTGTCGGAGTTGTAATGAAAATCGTAGGAGATTGAAACATACGGCTCCAGGCTTACTCTGTCTTTTACGACCGAGACACTCGTCTTCGACCTTAGCTCAAGAAATCCGCCGCCGATTTTATCAAAGTCATAATTGTAGGTCAGCTTTGTCGTGAAGAGCTTACGAAAGTCGTAGGCAACTGTCGCGAAAAATTCCTGCGTATCCGCATAGCCCAATTTTAGGTGATCATCGTCGGGCGTGTAATAATTGACATATCCGGCGGAGAGCGTAAACGGGGCGATCTCGCGCTCATAAGTCAGCGTGAAATCCCATTCGTCATAGTGCTTGCTCAAACCAATGGCCTGCCAGATGTCGATGGAAAAATCGCCGGCAGCCAACTCCAACTCGGTCACGGCAATGCCGCTACCCGGCAAAGAATTGACTCCGCGAAAAATATATTTGCTGTCGTATTCGGTAGCGAAGGAAGCGGACCATGATGATTTGCCATCTTTTTCCTGTGCTTCAGGCTGCGTTCCAGCTGAGCAAATCGCGGAAGCAAGAGCAAGCAGAGCGATGTAGCCCGAAAATATCTGCATCTTGTGAACGCCCCAGGCCCAAAATCGAGCGCGATCTCGAAAGCCCACCCTTACAGTCAAGTCGATCAATCCATCCATCAGCAAGAAAATATGAACAGGCTCGCTTGAGAGATGATGCTCTTCGGCCAGACTGACCTCGGATGTTTCAACTTCTCGCTGCTGACCAAACTACGAAAGCGCGGCGCGGTCGCTTAACGACTGCGCATGGCGTGGTTGAAACGCCGGCGTTCATGCCGGTGGGAACGCAGGGAACCGTGAAAGCGGTGACTCCGCGCGAATTGCGCGAACTTCATGCTCAAATCGTCCTCGGGAATACTTATCACTTATTTGTGCGACCGGGCATTGACGTGATCAAACATTTTGGCGGCCTGCATAAATTCATGAATTGGGAGGCGCCGATCCTCTCCGATAGCGGTGGCTACCAGATTTTCTCGCTCGCGAAGTTGCGCAAAATCACCGAGGACGGCGTCGAATTTCAAAACCACATCGACGGGACGCGAGCGTTCATTTCGCCGGAGATCGCCATGGAAATTCAGGCGACCCTCGGAAGCGACATCGCGATGGCGCTCGATGAATGCGTTCCGTATCCGTGCGAATACGATTACGCAGCGCAAAGCGCGGAGATGACCACGCGCTGGGCGAAGAGGTGCAGGCAATGGAACCAAGAAAACGTCGAACGCCGAACATCGAACCTCCAACGCTCAACGGAAGAGGCTGTAGCGTCCGTTATCTCAGCGGACTCGCCGCGAGATGCGCTGAGGACAGCACACACTACAGCATGCCAGCTGCTGTTCGGTATCGTTCAAGGGGCGACATTTGAGGATCTGCGGCGCGAATCGGCGCAGGCCATTGCGAATCTCGATTTCGACGGCTACGCAATTGGCGGGGTAAGCGTGGGCGAGCCGGAAGAGGAAATGATGCGAGCGGTTGAATCGGCTGAACCGTTTTTGCCTCCGGACAAACCGCGTTACGCGATGGGACTGGGCACACCGCCGCAATTGCTGGAGATGATCGCGCGGGGGATGGATATGTTTGATTGCGTGCTGCCGACGCGCCTGGCCCGAAATGGAACGACATTCACCGCTGCAGGCACGCTCAACTTAAAGAATGCAGCGTTCGCCTTCGACAAGAATCCGATAGAAGAAAACTGCGCCTGCTGCCTGCCGCGAATTTTCGCGCGGCTACATTCGTCACCTCATTTTAAGGCGGAGGAAATTTTGGGTCTTCGTCTGATCACGCTGCATAATTTGCATTTCTATTTGAATCTCACGAACAGGGCACGCGCTGAAATAGAAAGGGGAACATTCGATCAGTTTCGTAAGGCGTTCGTCGCAGATTACAAAACGCGAGATACGATGACGGCAGACTGATCTTTCATTCTTCGCCAGCTGCGCGTAATGCGACGCGAAGATCGCTGACAAAATGTTTGTATTCGCGCTGCCGCGATGCCTCGTCGGGCTGCCGAAGCAGAGACGATGGATGCACCGTCGCGAGGACCCTCGGCGCCAGCTTAGACGACAACACCTTGCCGCGCTCGCGCGTGACGCGAAATGATGGGCCGAAAATCGTCTGGGCTGCCGTCGCACCCAGGGCCACGACCAGCTTCGGCTTAACAATTCGCATCTCCGCTTCCAACCACGGGCGGCACGCCGCGATTTCGCGCGAGTTTGGTTTCTGATGAATCCGGCGTTTCCCGCGCGGCTCCCACTTAAAATGTTTCACCGCGTTTGTGACATAAACCTGGGTCCGATCTATCCCAGCTTCTTCAAGCGCCTGATCCATGATTTTCCCGGCGGGTCCAACGAACGGTTTCCCGGCGACATCTTCATAATCTCCCGGCTGTTCGCCGACCAACATCATCGTTGCACCCTGCGGGCCTTCGCCAAACACCGTTTGCGTGGCGCGTTTGTGGAGGTGACATGCCTCGCAGTCTTTCGCGGCCTCGCGCACCGCCGACAAGCTCGTCGTATCCGGTGGTCGCGCCGGCCGCGCATATTCTTCGGTTTCTTCCGGCATCTCTTTATGAATCGTAATCCGAGCCCGTATCGCATGTTGCAGTCACCCTCGCTCTGCAGGACGATATCAAACCGATGTTGTAGGGCGTCTGTGTCAGACGCCACCCGACGCGCTTCACAGAAACGCCCTACAAGAATTACATGTTGATCCGTGCGGAACTGCAAACACCTCGTCTAATTCTGCGCCCGTTCCGCAAAGACGATCTCGATGCGTTAGCGGCGTTGATGGCGAACACGGATTTTATGCGATTTTCACTCGGTCCGTACTCGCGTGAACAAGCACAGACCGTGCTGCAGAAATTCCTTTCTTGGGGTGAAGCTGGTTTGCCTTCGCCATTCGCAGTAATTTTTCGCGGAAACAACGCTCTGATCGGATATTGCGGTTTCCTTCATCAGCACGTCGATGGAATGGACGAAATCGAAATCGGCTACCGGCTGCATCCTGATTATTGGAACCGCGGACTAGCGACAGAAGCCGCGCGAGTCGTGCGCGACCATGCGTTCCAAGACCTCAAACTCGCGCGGGTGATTTCGCTGATTCATCCCGACAACATCGCCTCACGGCGCGTCGCTGAGAAAATCGGGATGAAGCTTGAAAAGGAAACGGTGTTTCGCGGGATCCAGCATCTGGTTTTCGCTATTGCTCGGGAGCCTCGAGTGCCCTCGCCGCCGGAGGCGAGTGGCGCTGGATGAACTCGCGCGCGAGCGCGCGATATGCCTGGGCGGCAGCACCGCTTGGCGCGTATTCCAGAATCGATTTCCCAAAGCTCGGTGCCTCGCTCAAGCGCACGCTTCGTGGAATCACCGTCTCATAAACGCGCTCGCCGAAATGCTGGCGCACCTCTGCAACAACTTGCTCGCTCAGGTTCGTCCGACCATCGAACATGGTCATGACAATACCGGCGAGTTCGAGGCGCTTGTTCGCGCCGGAATCGCGCACCTGTTCTACTAACCGCACAATTTTCACTAATCCTTCCAGCGCGAAATATTCGCATTGGATCGGAGTCAAAAGCTCGTCCGCGGCGGCAAGCGCGTTGCTCATCAGGATCCCGAGCGACGGCGGACAATCCAGAAAAACGAAATCAAACGTCTCATCTTCCTGCAATGGCTTGAGCGTTTCCGCCAGGCGCGTGAGATGATTCGGCATGCGGGCGATTTCAACTTCAGCGCCTGCGAGATCGAGATCTGCGGGCACGATAAAAAGACCCTCGCGCTGCGTCGGAAAAATTTTCTCTGTCACCAAGGCGCCGCCGAGCAGCGGCTCGTAAAGACTGATGTCTTCGACTCCTTGCAAGCCAAACGAGCTGGTGGCGTTTGCTTGTGGATCAAGATCGATAATCAAAACGCGCCGGCCCAGTTCCGCGAGCGCAGCGCCGAGATTCACGGCCGTGGTCGTTTTGCCGACGCCGCCTTTTTGATTTGCGATCGCGACGATTCTCATTCAGGAACGAAATTCTCTTGTCTGTGCAGGAGTCGCCAGATGATGTTGCCAGCCGCAGCAAACGGAAACTAAATTTTTCGAATTTCAGATTTGGAATTTCAGCAGTAGCGTTTACTCGTCTCAGCTTGTGAAAACTTCTCCAGTGACAATCGAACCGGGACCGCCTCCAGTAATCGAGGCGGAAGAGCCCGTCGTATTGCGGAGCCAAGACGCGCGTGGCGTAGTCACGCTGACGTTAAACCGGCCGCGCGCTTTCAATGCTTTATCCGAAGCAATGCTCGCGGCGTTGCAGCGCGGGTTCGACGCAATCGCGCGGGATGATTCCGTGCGTGTGGTTGTCATTGCTGCCGACGGCAAAGCTTTCTGCGCCGGTCACGATTTGAAGGAGATGCGGGCGACGCCCTCGCCCGATTACTACGAGCGGCTTTTTGCGCAATGCTCTAATATGATGCTCGCGATCCAGCGCCTACCGGTGCCGGTGATTGCCCGCGTGCAAGGGATTGCCACCGCGGCGGGTTGTCAATTGGTGGCGATGTGCGACCTCGCCGTGGCGTCGAGCACAGCCAAATTCGCCGTGAGCGGCGTGAACCTCGGTCTGTTTTGCTCCGCGCCGGGAGTCGCGCTTTCACGAAATGTTTTGCGAAAGCTTGCCTTCGAAATGCTCGTGACTGGAGAATTTATCGGCGCGCAAGAAGCAAAAGCGCGCGGTCTGATTAACCGGGTTGCCGAACCCGACCAACTCGATGCCGAGCTGGAGAAACTCGTCGCGAACATCATCGCCAAGCCACGCATGGCGGTTGCCATGGGAAAAGAATTTTTTTACAAACAAGCCGAACTCGGTATCGCTGCCGCGTACGAATCCGCGAGCCAAACGATGGCCTGCAACATGATGGACGAAGCAGCCCTAGAAGGCGTGCAAGCCTTCATCGAAAAGCGTCCGCCGCGCTGGCAAAAAAAATGAGGGGCCAAATGAACGGCCCGTTACATCGTTGCATCGCATTTCCGCTTTAACGGTTCAACGGATTAACGATTTAACTTTTGTGACTTTTACTCTCAAACAACTGGCCGCGACGTCCGGCGGCGAATTGATCGGCGATCCGTCGCTGCAAATCACCGGTGCGGCTTCACTGGCGGAAGCAACGCCGGGCGAAATCAGCTTCTTCGGGAATCGGAAATACATTGGACAACTCCGCAAAACGCGCGCGTCGGCAGTTTTTGTTCCGCCGGATTTTGCCGAATCGATTGCAACCGCGCAGATTCGCGTTGCCAATCCTATTAAGGTATTCGAGCAAATCGTGCTCAAATTCGCGCCCAAACCGATCACATTCGTGCCCGGTGTTCATGCCAGCGCGGTTGTCGATCCAAGCGTCGATCTCGGAGAGCGTGTCTCGATCCAGCCTTACGCGGTCATCGAGGCCGGGGCGAGAATCGGCGACGACACGATCATTGGTGCAGGAAGTTACATCGGGCATGAGACAGTGATCGGATCGGCGTGTCTCATTTATCCGCGAGTGACCATTCGGGAGCGAAGCCGGATCGGCTCGCGGGTAATCATTCATAGCGGCGTGGTAATAGGTGCAGACGGTTTCGGATTTGAAATGGTCGATGGCCGACACGAAAAAATTCCGCAGCTCGGGATTGTCCAAATCGATGACGATGTCGAAATCGGCGCGAACACGACGGTCGACCGCGCTCGTTTTGGCCGGACATGGATCCAACAAGGCGTGAAGATCGATAATCTCGTGCAGATCGCGCACAACGTGGTGATCGAAAAAAATTCGGTGATCGCCGCCCAGACCGGAATCTCCGGCAGTACGCGCGTAGGTGAGCGCGTCATGATGGGGGGACAGGTTGGCATTGTAGGCCATATCGAAATTGGTGATAACACCGCCATCGGTGCGCAAAGTGGCATCTCAAAGAACATCAGCGGGGGGACATGGTGGGCGTCGCCCGCGGTTCCGCTTGCAGAAGCAAAGCGACAAATTGCCTGGATCCATCGGCTCGGAAAACTCTTCGCGCGAGTGAAAGAGATCGAAAAGAAATTGGGACTCCATGTGCTTTAGCACGAGGCAACTGAGAGACTAGCCGCGCAAGGTGAAGATAGGCGAGACGCGCGATTTGCCGGGCTGAAAGCGCGATCACAATGGTAGCCCAGCGCAACGCCCTGGATTCCGATGACCCAAAGAACACTTGCCCTGAAGGGGCAAAACAAATAGGCGACGTGCCTTTTTTTTGTGATGCGCTAAGCTCGTCGCGCACTCGCAAGGAGTTCGCGCAATGCTTCTGGCGAAATCCGTTCTGCGCCGCACGCCTGCACGGTTTCAGCTTCCATGGAATCGCCAGTAGCCACCGTCAGCTCGAAGCATTGTGCGTATTTGCTGGCCAATCGCTCGATGATCGCATCGGCTGATTGTCCGCTGCGCGAATAAAAGATTTGCACCTCGCCCGGATCAGAAGTCGTCTCGATCTTTGTCCCTTTGCCATCGAAAACAACGACCACACGCACCCCGGTCCAATCCTGGTAATTGCGCAACTGCTTGATCAACGCGTCGCGCGCGAGGGCGGAACGGCGCGCGTGCAGTTTGCGCAGCTCCGGCCAGGCGAAAATAATGCTGTGACCATCAACGAGCAGATAACGAGCACGCTCCTGCATCAATCTGCGCTGCTGGATTCCCTCTGGGCTCGCTGCTTACCTGCTGCGCCCGGCCGCGTCGCGCTAGCCCGCAGCGCTGCTTTCTTGCGCTCCACATAAGCTCGCCGTCGCTTGCGCTTGGCGCGTACACGATGCTGTTGGCCCACGCACTGTCTATCGATTGAAACATCGAGAAACGCAATCCGGATTCAGACGCCAAGCCGAAATTGCGATTGCATTTATATGATTCGTTGTTAAAAGCACGCTTTATGACGCCCAGGGAGTCGGCGGTTTCCTTGGTCACGCCGAAAAGCGTGACCGGCCTTGCCATCCTGTTCCTGGTTCTGGCAGCTGTTTTCGGATTTTTGAACAGCCAAAAAGTGAAAGCACTCCGCGCGAACGCGGCAGCCGCGCAGGCCGCGCGGGATGTAGCTGCGCGCCGTGCGACGCAGGAGAAACTGAATGGTCCGACTGTCGCAATGGCCGGATCGGAACAACAGAGCAAAGTCGCCGAGGCAGAAAATCGAGCGGCCAAAGCGGAAGCAGAGCTAGCGCAGGTCCACAAAGAGAAGGCCGATCTGGAGGCCAAGTTGAACGCGAATCAGCAAGTGATCGCCTCCCTGCAAAAGCGCGTGGAAGAAGCGGGGAAGAACGCGAATGCCCCCGTCGCCGGCAGTTCTCCCGGCGACAGCGCGCAGGTCGCTGATTTGCAATCGCAAGTCGATGATCTCCGGCGTCAGCTCGATGGCGCGGAAAAAGAAAAAGCATTTCTCTCCGAAAAACTCCAGAGCGCGCAGGGACGCCCGGCCCAGGTTCAGCAGGAAGAAAAGAAACGCCGGGAACCGGCCCCGCGCAGAACGGGCGTGCGCGGCACCGTGCTTGCAGTCAATCAGGCGTACAATTTTGTCGTGCTCAATCTCGGCGCTCGTCAGGGAGTCGAGCCGAACTCGGAGATGCTGGTTTTGCGCGAAGGCACGCTGATTGGAAAAATTCGCATTTCCACAGTTGAACCGGCGACTGCCATCGGCGATATGATCACCAGCAGTTTGGCGCGCGGCGTCCAAGCGCAACCTGGAGATACAGTCATTTATGCTGGCACAAGTCCTTAAACGACGAAAAAAAATCCTCGCACCGCTCTTCTACGCATTGGTGATGATGCTCGCCTCGTGCGCGAGTCAACACGACGTTCGCCTGGTTGATGATCCGGACGATCGCCACGATTCATCCCTCCCCTGGAACCATCAGGAGAAATGGGAAATCGCGCCGGACGCCAACGCCCTCGGCCCTACGGGGTCAAGCGATGCTCGCCGATAGACGTTCGCGATGCGCCGTGGAACAAACAGGAAACCATGGCAAACAGGTCACGGATTTGATGGCGGCTAGGATTCAAAGCGGGATTAGGTCCAAAAATTGGGCATTTCTCTTGAAAGACCCATTTTTTGGTCCGAATTCTCGTTAGGCCTATGCCCCGTACTTATCGCGCGTTTCCGATCGTTTGCCTCGCTGTGTTGACCTGTATTGGAACTAGTCGCGTAGTAGAGGCTGGCCGGATGCCCACTCCGGACGAGGTGCGACAACGACTCCGCGAGCAACAGGTAACTTCCCAAGACATCGAAGAAAATATCGAAGCATCCCAGGAGTGGGTAGAGCGTTACAAACAGCTTGCGCAAACTAATCCTGCCTATCAAGAACGTGTGGCCGACGCAGAGGCCATCTTGCGTCTGTGGCAGGCAGCGAAGCCACACGCTGCCCCCTCGGCCGACAAGCCTCAACCGGATAACAAACCGAGTCAAGTCGAGGCGAAAAATGACGGAGAAAGGCTCTTAGGTAGGGCAAAAAATGATACGGGTAGCTACGACACGAATCCTGGCCTCAAAGTGAGCGACGCTGCGGGCGAAAAATTTAATTGCACGACATACATGGAGACGGCGCTAAGAAAATCCAGCTTTAAAATCACTGAGTCTTTATCGAAGCAGATTAACATCAACGTTCCGAAAGGTACCGATCTGGTACAGCTACTAAACAGCAACGATTCCCGCATGACAGGCGTTGTTGGTGCGCTCGTTGACTCTGGGCAGGCACATTATTAACGGATCGAAGTGAGTGTGCCCAAGGAGACATCTTGCAGATGTGGAAGTTGATCAAGACAAGAAATAAGACAACCGGCAAAGTAGAAACCAAAGCTGTAGGTCACACCGGTATCGTAGAAAAAAAATTGGATGGAACTAAGGTTGATCTTTGGGGCGCGCACAAAAGCCTCGGTAAAGTCGGCACCAATGACTACGACCTAAGTCATTGGCAACACGTCTGGTGTGTGCGACCCAAGAAGCAATGAAGCGCTCCGGATACAACACCGCCATAGCCGCTTTTGTCGTCGGCATCATTTTACATTCGCCCTGTCAAGCACTTACAAAAGACCAGATCACGGCCGCGGACTTAGGCGCTCCATTCGACGACATCAAAGCTACAGAAGTTTTATATCTACAAGAGCTGTCGGCTTCTATCGTAGAATCGCTTGGGTGCAGTGACTCGGAGGAAAAATCGATGCGTGCAGTCATCGAATATCTCGGGAAATCCAATGCTGCACCGCTCGATAGCGGAACGCATTTCGGTGCTCTCACTGAGCAATTACACGTTTCTAATCGAACGCAAATCCCTGACGGTCAACTTCGAAATGGAAAGGCAAAATTGCTTTCTCTAATGCAACAACTAAGCGAGCTACTTCGCTCAGAGCTCTACAGTTTATACGATCGGGGAGACCTATATTCGTCCGCCCCACCTACCCCGAAGGAACTGGCCGCAATTTTAAAGAGTTACCGGAGCGACGACACGTCCGGGAAAAATAAGCTAAGCGTGGTTCTGCAGTCGCTCTCTAAAACAGCGCAAGCTGAGCTGAATATCGGGTGCGGCGATGATGCCAACCGAGGACGTCAAGGTTGCGGATGTCGATCTTAATGAACGTAAGCTCTATTCAGGGCCCTATGTCGGCTACTCGGACGACGAGCTTTCACAGGTCTTAATCACCGAGTTTCTCGAGCCGGAATTCGAATCACATATGAAGTACCCGATCCTTCACGACGCTCGGGAGAAGAGCGTCTATCGCGGCAAGCTTTTGCACTTTCGGCGACTCGACGCGAAAATGGATCTGCCTCCGGGCACCTCTCATAGACTGCTCGTTCCGCTAGCTGCTCGCTATCATCTCAAGGCGGACTTGCTCACCGATAACATTGTTCGCTTCGATGCCTCAGATGAATTCAAAGAGAAAATTCTTAAGCGCAGCTAAATGCCTAACCAGACATCTGAGGTAGTCCGTCAATAGTTTTGGGTGAAGTTATTCAAACACTCTGGGTATTAGGTTGGGCAAGGTATTGGAGCAACGGCGAGCGGCGTTTTTGCAGTGATTTGAGGTAACGGATTTCATCGTAAGGGGAGCGATGCAGCTAACGCCTTCCCGTACCGCGTTCACATTTAGTCATGACTAGTTTACACTCATTCCAGTTCAGCCTCGCTCCCAGAAGGTGTAGCTGATCTTGTTCTCGTTGATATGGCTGTGGATTTGTCAACGGGCAAAAGAAGTCCTGTGGTGAAGGTTTGGATCACTCTGTATCATCTGCATAAGTAGAAGCAGTTTTGAGGCGGCCGATCAGTCGGGGTGAGTTAGGGTCCC
>Ga0209056_10002751_pt1 | contig 18839 bp, 16 predicted proteins | sample GraSoiAngelo_114_FD_185876 | JGI IMG/M metagenome (GOLD analysis project Ga0209056, IMG submission 185876) | Grasslands soil microbial communities from the Angelo Coastal Reserve, California, USA - 14_0903_13_40cm (SPAdes) (version 2) | ecosystem: Environmental > Terrestrial > Soil > Grasslands...
GCCTATGTGCGCGACGTTCGCGCCGGGCGCCGAGGCAGCATTGCACGGTACTACGACGCGCGCGGAGCCTTGATCGTGGTCGGGGGCCACCGTCGCTATTACTCCCGCGCCGCCATCGACAGCTTCTATCGAGGCCCATGGCAGGCTCCTGCGTTCTTTGCCTGGGATACGCTGGCGTTTGATTCGCTTGCCCCGGGTCTGGTAGTGGTGACGGGTCAATTCCGCTGGTTGCGGCGAGGAACCGCGGACACGGCCAGATTCATTTATGCGGCGGTTGTACAGCGAGCGGACTCAGGGATGGTCATCCGAATGGAACATGAGACGCCGGCCCCCCCACCACACAAATAATTCTTGTGAGGGCGGCCACCTAACACGCGCCTGAGGTTGCCGGCGCCACGTTCTCTGAAGTAGTCTTCTGTCTTATGAACTGCAAAGCACGGCGCCGCAGCTTAGGCGCACCGCGTTAGACGGCGGCCCTAGATGTTGCGTCGCTCCCACAGTTGACAATGCCAACCCTGGCCTTAGCCTGAGTCGTGAAGCCCCACGTTGAGGGTGTCATGAAACACGTTCGCGGTGCTGGTGTGCTCCTGGTGGTCGCGGTGTTGGCCTGTTCGTCGGTTGTTGATCCGAAGTCTGATATCACGCTCCTCGTCACCAATAGCTCGTGCTCGACTGGGCGTTGCGATTCTCTCGAGGTGCTCGGATTCCCCAGCAATCAGCCGCGCACACCGGGCGGATTCTGGTCGATTGACCTGGGACTCCTGACGACGCCCGAGGCGTGTTTCAAACTTCCTCTTGCCGCAACGTTCCGTGTGATCGGGGTGAACGACGACGGTACGCGAGATACGACCACGTTCACTTGGACGAGTGTCGTACCGCTCGCCCTGGGAGTGCAGCCGCCCTCTGGCTTTCGGACCCAAGCCAGTCCGAGCACGACGGCTTTCATCCCCGTTACGTCTGCTGGTTGGAGTATCACACTGCCAAGCGAGTCGCACGCCAGTTCGGGCCCTCGCTGCGGTGCCGGCTAGGCCGCCGTGTAAACGTTCGCCAGAAGCTGACGGTGCCCGACGAGACGATGACGGTGAACTCAAGATGCGCGTTACTGCTGTTGATCGTTTGCGCACTCGCCGCTCCACGATTGGGTAGGATCGAGAATGCGCCGCACGATGCTGGTCCTCTGTTGTATCGGCTGCGGCGCGGGTTGGTCCCGACGCTCGCTTAACTCGCTTGATCCAGTTCCGGCTCGGCAGCAAGTCCAGGTCTGGCACCGGGGGCGAGCCGACATCCTCCACGCGGTACGAATCGACTCGACAACAGTCACTGGGATTCCGTTCCACAAGTCCCTAGCGTGTGACAGCTGCTACGTGGTGATCCCTCGAGCCCAGATCGACTCCGTGCGCGAGGGGGACCTTGTGGATGGGTTCTGGCGGAGCACGGCGTTAGTAGTAGGTGGGCTCTTTGTCGCGGGCTTCGTGTATTGCCTCAAGCGAGACTGTGGTGGGACCTAGGTGTGCCTGTCAGCTCGAGCTTCCGCACATTCATCGTTGATCAGCTGAGTCGTGTTGTGCCGCAACTTCGCGCACGCGGTATGTTCGGCGGAGTCGGCATCTATGCCGGTCAACTGTTCTTCGCACTCATTGCCGATGACACGCTGTACTTCAAGGTGGATGATTCCAATCGCCCAGAGTTCGAGCGGTTGGGAATGAGACCGTTCCAGCCCTACGGCGAGGGCGGCGAAGTCATGCAGTACTACCAGGTGCCCGCCGAACTCCTTGAGGATCCGGAGGCCCTCCGCCCCTGGGCCGAGAAGGCAATCGCGGTTGCGGCCAATAAGAAGATGAAGGGGAAGCGTGGTCGACGCGCGTAGATTCCAGATCTCAGCAGGATGAATGCTCCGAGCGGATCCTGCCAATCCTAGCCGTCGATAGAGTAGTCGACGCGATTCGTACATGCTCACTTCACGCACAACGAGTCGTCGTCGCTATTGATGGGCGCAGTGGTAGTGGCAAGACCACCGTAACCGAGGCGGTCGCGCAGGCCATCGGCGCTGTCATCGTGCCATGCGATGATTTCTTCGCTGCTAGCGTGAGCAACGCGGAATGGGACCGCCGCACACCAGAGCAACGGGCGCGAGATGCCATTGATTGGCGCCGGCTGAAATGTGAAGCGATCGACCCGTTGCGGGCCGGTCGCTCTGCGCGTTGGTATGCCTTCGACTTTCTGGCTGGTCCTCGCAGCGACGGCACCTATCCCTTACGTACGACGCCAACCGAGCGTGCCCCGAAACCTGTCGTCGTGCTACTCGACGGCGCATATTCCGCGAGACCCGAGCTCGCAGATAGCCTTGACCTCAGCGTGCTGGTCGAGGCGACTTCGACAACACGCGAGGCTCGGCTCGCGGCGCGTGAGGGCGCGGATTTTCTCCGACAGTGGCACGCGCGCTGGGATCCGGCCGAGGAGCACTACTTTGGATACGTGCGGCCGCCTGCGAGCTTCGACGTCGTCATCCAGACGGATGGGGTTGCTGCTTAACGGCGCCCGAGAGGTGAGCTAGAATCCCGTTGTGACAGCCATGCGCATTCCTCCCTGCTACCGCGTGCTGACGCTTCTGCTGAGTTCCATCGTCTTCGGCGGTGTCCTCGGCGCTCAGGGTCCGGTCGGCGTCTTTGCCACGCACACGGAGGTCGGCCGAGCGAGAGGTTCCGCGTCTTACGACCCGCAGCGGCAGACGTATCTGGTCGCGGGCTCGGGTCAGAACATGTGGGGCTCCCGCGACGATTTTCATTTCGTCTGGAAACGGATCAGCGGCAATTTCATCCTCTCCACACGTGCGCGCTTCATCGGCGCGGGCGTGGAGGAGCATCGGAAGATCGGCTGGACCATTCGGCCCTCGCTCGACCCCGGGAGCGCGCACGTGACCGCGGCGTTGCACGGCAACGGCTTGATGTCGCTCCAGTTCCGTCGACAGACCGGCGGGATCACGGAGGAAGCCAAGTCGCCGGACAGCCTCCCGGATGCTGACGCCATCATCCAGCTCGAGCGGCGCGATGGGGATTATTTCATGTCGGCTGCGCAATTCGGCGACACGCTTGTCACGCAGGGACTCACCAACGTCTCCCTCCCCGATACGGTCTACGTCGGCGTGTTCGTGTGCGCGCACAATGACACGGTCACGGAGCGGGCCACGTTCAGCAACGTCCGCATCACGACGCCGGCGAAGCGGGACTTCGTCCCCTACCGCGATTACATCGGCAGCAACTTGGAGATGCTCGACGTCGCGACCGGGAACGCGACGATTGTGCACCAGTACTCGGGATCGTTTCAGGCGCCCAACTGGACTCGCGACGGAAAAGCGCTCATTTACGTGCAGGAGGGACGGCTCTACCGCTTCGATCTCTCCTCAGGCTCGGCCGCTGCGATCAACACGGGATTCGCGACGCGCAACAACAACGACCACGTTCTGTCGTTTGACGGCCGGCTGATGGGCATCAGTCACCATGCCGTCGAGGATAGCGGCGCCTCGATTATCTACACGGTGCCGGCACTCGGCGGCACGCCAACCCGCGTGACCGCGAAAGGACCATCGTACCTGCATGGCTGGTCCCCTGATGGCCGGTGGCTCGTGTATACCGGGCAGCGCAGCGCCGAGTTGGACGTCTACAAGATCCCTGTCGCCGGTGGGGGGGGCGACGAGATCCGCCTCACGACCGCGCCGGGACTGGACGACGGACCGGAGTTCACGCCCGACGGAGCGTACATCTACTTCAACTCGTCGCGTAGCGGACGGATGCAGATCTGGCGGATGCGGCCCGATGGGACCGCCCAGGAGCAGGTCACGAACGACGGCCTCAACAACTGGTTCCCGCACATTTCGCCCGACGGCAAGTGGATCGCGTACCTCGCCTTCCCCCCGGACGTTGCGCCGGACGATCATCCGTTCTACAAGCACGTGCTGCTTCGGTTGATGCCCGTCGGTGGTGGAGGGGGACCAGCGCGAGTCATCGCCTACCTGTATGGTGGTCAGGGAACGATCAACGTCCCGTCGTGGTCGCCGGACGGCACGCGACTGGCGTTCGTGAGCAACTCAGTAATGCGGTAATGACGGGCGCACCCGCCGCCCACTCGGTTCTGCCCTTGAGGACACCCATGGATCATCTCCTCGTCCTGCTCGGGACGTTCGGCTTTTGCGTGGGCAGCGCCATGATTCCCGTGCTGCACGCGGAGACGTATCTCGTCACCGCCTCGCTGGTCGCACCGCCGGAGCTCCGCTGGCCCCTGGTCATCGCGGCGACCATCGGTCAGATGCTCGGCAAGGTCGGGATGTACTACGCCGGCCGGGGGATCAAGCTGATTCCGGGCGAGCGCATGCAGCGTCGCCTGCAGCAGGCGACGGCGCGATACGGCGAGAAGCGTCAGATTGGCAGCGGTCTGGTGTTCGTGAGCGCGTCGTCGGGGTTCCCGCCTTTCTATGTCGTGAGCATCGCCGCGGGCATGCTCACATTCCCACTCCTGCCGTTCATCATTTTCGGCTTCGCCGGTCGCTTGATCCGGTTCGCAGTGGCCGTCTTCCTCCCCCACTTCCGCAGTGGATAGCGCTCAACCGGAGTCCCGGCGTGCCGAGGCGAAGCACATCGTGGGCCTCGCGACGCGGACAACCAACAGCGCGGAATCAAGTCCTTCCACAGCGAAGATCCCTCTGTTGTGGGGCCGATTCACCAACGAGCACTGGTCTGAGCGGTTGGAGGAAATCGGTGCGTTCGGGCCGACGATTGCGGTCTATTCAGCGTATGAAAGTGATGTCTCTGGCAGTTACCAGCTGTTGGTGGGGCGCCAAATGCGTGACTCGCGACCGGTGTCGCCGCCGCTGCAAATCGTGGCTGCTGCTCAAGGGGCGTATCTCGCGTTCCGGTGTTCCGGCCCGCTCCCACAGGCTGTGATTGATGGCTGGCGCGACGTGTGGGCATATTTTGCGCGTGGTGATGCGCCGGCGCGCGCCTACACCTTCGATTTCGAGGTATATCCCGATCGGGGCTCGGTTGAGATCTGGGTGGCAGTCCGAGACCGCCAACAGCCGGCGGACTGACGTCCGCCGGCCGCTTCGCGACGCTTCTGTCAGGACCTAAGCTCCCTTCGGATAGAAGCGCACCTGCAACAGCTTCAAGCCGTTGTTGTCGTACTGCCAGAAGAACCCTTGGAGACACGGGTCGAAGAGGCTCACGGTCGTGCCGCCACACGCGGTCACCGCCGCGGCATTGGCGAGCGGATCGAGAGTGATCGTCGTGAGGGCGTCGGTCACGTTGCGGAACTTGCTGCCGCCCGTCTCGCGGACGAAGACCTCGTTGAGCGTCGAGCAGATGACGTCCGGAGTGGTGAGGGAGATGTCGGTTGCGCACGTGGTGATCTTCGCTTGTCCGCCTGGGGTCCCGAGCGCGCGCGCCCAGACGGTGTAGGTACCGGGGGCGGGGAGCGAGAAGGACGCTTCCCCATCGGTGCCGTTCTTGTCGAGCACGTCGAACACACCGGACGTCGTACTCTGACTGAGGAGAATCTTCGTGGTGACGGTGACGTTCTTCGACCCGAGGTTCACGAAGATGACGTGCCCGCTGGCCCAATCCGGATTGCTATTCTTCTCGCGCGGGACGCCGATGATGTTGAGACTGTAGTGCGTTCCGTTGGGAGCGCCGTTTCCATTCTGCGCGGCAGCCACGGCCGTCGCCAACGTCGTTGCAGCCAGGACGGCCGCCAAGCAACCTGTGATGCGCATGAAACCTCCGTCGTGATGGTGATCGACCCACCGTCCTGGGGCGTTGCAGCCTCTGACAAAAACGAACCCCGTCGGCCGATTGCGGGCGCAACGGGGCTGCGGTGACAGAGGACTGCCTCTGGGTCGTTCGACACGATGGCCGTCGTTCATCTCCCTGTGCGGTGACGACCATTACGAGAGGTCCGGTCGGAGAACGCGAGCGAGGACGCTGCCTTGACGCGCAGGTTCCTGAGCGGCTATGCTGCTGACGAACGTCTGCCCCGTTGCGCCCGCGATTGGCTCAACGGGGCGTTCCATTTCTGGGCGGAGGGTGGCCCCATGCGCGTTTGGAAGCGGAGCCGACTGGCCGGCGCAGCTCGGGCGACTGCGTGATCCGACTGCTCGTCGCCGACGACAGTCCGGTCGTGCGCGAGGGACTGAAGGGCATCGTCGCCGGGTGTCCGGACATGACGATCGTGGGCGAAGCGGCGACCAGCGAGGCCGTGCTCGAGGCCGTGCGCTCGACCGAGGTCGACGTGCTGCTCATGGACGTCTGCGTGCCGGGGTCCGCCCTTTTCGAAATGACCCGCCAGCTGAGCAACCGATGGCCGGGTCTCCGCGTGCTGATCGTGAATGTGCACAGCGAAGACCAGCACGCGCTCCGCGTGCTGCGAAGCGGCGCTGCCGGGTACCTCGCCCGCGGGCATCCGCCGAGCGAGCTTGTGGAGGCAATCCGCAAGGTGGCCAGAGGCGCGCGGCACGTGAGTCACGTGCTCGCGGAGGAGCTCCTATGGGATGTCACGACCGGTGCGGAGCGGCCGGTGCACGAGGAGCTGTCCAATCGGGAATACCAGGTGCTCTGTCTGCTCGGCACGGGCATACCGCTCAACCGCATTGCTACCGATCTCGGGCTCAGCCCGAAAACCATTAGCACCTACCGTGGGCGCATTCTCGAAAAGCTCAAGCTCAATAACAGCGCGGCAATCATCCGCTACGCGATTGAGCATCGGCTGGTGACCTAGCCAACGCGGCGAGTTGCCCTGTCGCGCCAGCACCACACCAGCGCGTGAGCAAAGTCTGACAGCTCCACCAGCGAGAAGACCACCGGAAGATCAGAAGTGCGCCGATACCGCCGCCTCAACGCGTCCGGTGAGGTTCCGGCGCGCGCGTTTTTGGGTTTGACGCGCCGCGAACCTCAACTCGGAGGTGTACGATGAAGCTTTCCCAATCTCTGCCAGTTGCCGCCCTGGCAGCCGCGCTGTTGGTCGGCGCGTGTTCCGAGGCGCGGAATCCGGCCGCACCAGGGCCGGCGTTCTCAACCACGTCGGCGCCGGGCATTACGTACAGCGGCCAGGCCACAGTCGTGCAGGCGGCGCTTGCGGGGCTCGAGCCGATCACATTCGCGGACGCCGGTCCGCTCCCTCCGGAGGGCGGTTCAGATGACGCGTCGCTGGTCGATGCGTCGGTGCCCGGAATGCTCACCGTTGAGGTACTGCACGCATCCACCGTCGCCGAGGGCAATCACAGCCGGTCCGAGGCGTCCGTGGCGAGTTTGTCGCTTACGGCGGGCGGGAACACCATTTCCGCCGGGTTCCTCATGGCCCAAGCGGAGGCCCGGTGCACCGGTGGGGGGGCGACGACCAGCGGCAGCTCGGAGATCGCGGAGCTGACCATCAACAACCAAACCATCGTGGTGAGCGGGCAGCCCAACCAGACGATCCCACTTCCGAATGGGCAGGTGGTGATCAACGAACAGCTCACCGCGCCACCGGGTGCGATCACAGTCAACGCGCTCCACGTCATCGTGCCCGGAGTGGCGGACGTCGTGATATCGTCCGCACACGCTGACATCGGCTGTCCGCAGCCGTTGCCGCCACCGCCGGCTTCCTGCCCGGATTTTGTGACTGGCGGGGGATGGATCATCGCTCCATCGGGGGCCAGGGGCAATTTCGCTGTGGCCGGTGGGCTGAAGAACGGCGCCTTCTGGGGGCACTTGGCCTACATCGACCACGGCGGTGGGCCGAAGGTGAAGGGCACCGGCGTCACTGGCTACGTGATCGACGACACTAGGCGTCGCATCTCGGGAACCGCCGAGATCGACGGTCAGCCAGGGTTCACATACGACGCCGAGGTCGAGGATGCTGGCGAGCCCGGCCGCTCGGACCGCTTCGCTCTGACGCTGTCGAATGGGTACACGGCTTCCGGGAATTTGAGTGGAGGCAACATCCAGCTGCACACCTGTCCCTAAGACGGCGGGGGACGTTGTAGGGACGCGGGATCACCGCGCCCCTACGCATCCTCCATGGCTAACCTTTAGTTGCCTTAACCTCGTCCCATAACTTGTCGAGCTCTTCCAGACTCGCACGGCCCATTTCCAGGCCGCGCTCCTCCACTAACTTTTCCACCTGCTCGAATCGCTTGGTAAACTTCGCATTCGCGCGCTCGAGCGCCTGACCCGGTTCGACGCCAAGCTTCCGCGAAAGATTGATCGCGGCAAATAACAAGTCGCCAATCTCCTCTTCAATCGTTTCCCGTCTCCCGTGTCCCGCTTCCCGCTCCAGCTCACCGGTCTCTTCCTTCACCTTCTGCAGGGGACCACTCGCGTCCGGCCAATCGAAGCCGATGCCGGCCGCCCGCTCCTGGAGGCGATACGCCATCAGGAGCGGCGGCAGCGTCGGTGGTAGGCCCGCCAGCGTCCCGCGCTTTCCACCACCGCGCGGCTCGCGCCGTTTCACCAGCTCCCATCCCTGATGATCGCCGGTGCCGGCGCGCCCTTCGCCGAAGAGATTCGGGTGGCGGCGCCACATTTTTTCTTCGAGGGTGTGGGTGACGACCTCGGCGTTGAATTGCGATCGCTCTTCGCCGATGACGATCTGAAACGCGAGATGCAGCAGCAGATCGCCCAGCTCGTCGCGCATCGCTTCGGGGTCGTCGGTCTGAATGGCCTGATCGAGCTCGAGTGCTTCCTCGACCAAATACGGACGGAGTGTCTGGGGACTCTGCGCGCGGTCCCATGGACACCGCTGCCGCAGTTCGCGCACGAGCCCGAGAGCACGTCCAAGCGCTGAATCGCCTTGCATTTAGCCTCCGGGCGGGGTATCATACCCGCGCCTTGAGAGCGATGTCAATGAGCGGGAAGGGTCAACCTCCGCGGGCATGGGTGGAAGTGGCCGTGGATGCACTCATCGACAACGCCCGCACGATCGCACGAGTCTCGGGCACGCGGCTCCTCCCTGTCGTCAAGGCCAACGCGTACGGGGTCGGAGCCGTCCTTGCCTCTACGGCTCTCGAGCAGCTCGATCCCTGGGGTTATGGAGTCGCGACGATCGAAGAAGGCGCGGAGCTGCGCGCCGCGGGAATCACGCGTCCGATTCTCGTCTTCATGCCGACGCGCGCCCAGTTATTTGCTGAATACGAGCGGCACCGCCTGACGCCCGCGCTCGGCGACGTGGGGAGCATTCTCGAATGGACGACACGCGGCGACCGCCCCTTTCATGTCGAGATCGACACGGGGATGGGACGAGCCGGCGTGCGGTGGGACGAGGTGGACGAACTGGGCGAGGCCGTCGACACGCCCGCGTTCGAAGGCTGTTACACGCACTTCCACTCCGCCGACCGGACTGACGGCACGGCCGAGGAGCAGCTGGAGCGATTTCAGGCCGCGGTGCGCAGTCTGGCGCGCCGGCCCACGCTACTGCACGTCGCAAACAGCGCCGCGGCGCTGCGCGGCAAGCAGTTCGCGTTCGATCTGGTGCGGCCCGGCATCTTCCTGTACGGCGGAGCGCCCGCGGAGCGCCTGATGCGGCCACGGCCGGTGGTGAGTGTGCGGGCGCGCGTGCTGAGCGTGCGACGAATCCGCAAGGGCGAGAACGTGAGCTATGGCGCGAGTTGGATTGCGCCACGCGATACCGTCGTCGCGACGCTCGGCATCGGGTACGCCGACGGGATGCGGCGCGGCGTAGCCGCCGGTGGCAAGGCGCACGTGCTGCTGCGGGGCCAGCGTTGTCCGATCGTGGGCCTCGTGCAGATGGACCTGACGATCGTCGACACGGGCACTCTCGAGGTGCAGGTCGGTGATGTCGCGACCATCGTCGGCGAAGACACGAAACAGCAGATCACGTTGGAGGAATTCTCCGCGTGGAGCGGAGAGATCGTGCACGAGTTTCTTACGGGACTCGGGAGCCGATTGCCGCGAGTGGCGGTGTGACAAAACGCGCGGCGATCATCGTCCTCGACGGGCTCGGCATCGGTCCCGCGCCGGACACGGCGGCATACGGGGACGAGGGATCGGACACCCTGGGGAATGTCGCCCGCGCTGTTGGCGGGCTGAAATTGCCAAACCTGGAACGCTTCGGACTAGGGAAGGATCGGCCCATCCCCGGGCTTGCGCCCGGGGTCAGCGCGACGGCCGCTCACGGGATTGCGCAGCCGGCGTCAGCGGGAAAAGACAGCACCACCGGGCATTGGGAGATCTGCGGCGTTCTCTTGAAGAAAGCGTTTCGGACGTACCCGAAGGGATTCCCGGTTCCGTTGCTCGACGAATTCGCGCGACGGACGGGGCGCGGCTGGCTCGGCAACAAGGCGGCGTCCGGTACCGCGATCATCGACGAGCTCGGCACCGAGCATCAACGCACGGGGAAGTGGATCGTCTATACGTCGGCGGACTCGGTGTTTCAGGTTGCGGCGCACGAGCGTACGGTTCCGCTCGAGGAGTTGTATCGCGCCTGCGCGATCGCACGCGAGATGCTGATGGGGGAGCATGCCGTGAGCCGCGTGATCGCGCGACCGTTCGAAGGTCAGCCCGGGGACTACCGCCGCACGGCGCAGCGGAAGGATTTTTCGATCGAACCTGTCGGGACGACGCTGCTCGACCGGCTGGCGGAAGCGGGCGTTCCACGCGTCGGCATCGGCAAGGTCGACGATTTGTTCGCGGGACGAAACATCAGCAGCGAGCATACGCCGACGAACCAAGACGCGTATCGCTTGATTGAGCGTGCGTTGGATCAGTTCGAAACGGGATTCGTGTTCGTCAATGTCATTGAATTCGATCAAACGTGGGGGCACCGCAACGACGTGCCGGGGTTTCACCAGGGTCTCAAGGAGCTGGACGCGTGGATGCCGCGCCTGCTGGTCCGGTTGCGCGGGGATGATCTGGTGATGTTGACGGCGGATCACGGCAACGATCCCACCACCCCGTCGACCGATCATTCGCGGGAAGTCGTGCCGCTGCTCGTGCTTGGTCCGAAGGTGAAGCCCGTTTCACTCGGCACGCGGCGGACGTTTGCCGACATGGGGCAGACGGTCGCCGAGTATTTCGGCATCCCGCGGCTCGCCGCGGGAACCTCGTTTCTGAGTACCGTCTTCGCGTGAGCGACCTCGTCGGCCAGGCCCGCGCCGCCATGCGCCACGCGTGGGCACCGTACAGCAACTTTCACGTCGGCGCGGCCATCGAAGCGAACGACGGTAAGGTGTACGTCGGCTGCAATGTCGAAAGCGCGTCGTACGGCCTGACCATTTGCGCGGAACGGATGGCGTTGGGCGCCGCCGTCGTCGGCGGGGCGCGTAAACTGAAGCGCATCGTCGTAACGACGGAGGTCGATCCTCCGGCAGCGCCCTGCGGTGCCTGCCGCCAGCTACTCGCGGAGTTCGGCATGGATCTGGAAGTGATTGCGGTCGGACCGGCCACAGAACGGCGCTGGACGCTGGCGGCATTGCTGCCCGATGCGTTCACCAAAGAGTCGCTCGACCGGTGACGCGACCACTCACCTGGTTGCTCTTCCTGCTGAGCGCGGGAATCGCGTCCTGCACCGAAGAAGCCACAGCACCCGGCCGGTGTCCGAACTTTTGTCCGGGCGGCACCACCGACATCAAGGACACGATCTTCACCGACGTGATCCAGCGAGACTCGAGCTACCGCGGCTACCTGCCGCCCTATGCGGCCGAAGCGATGGCCGCCGCCGATCTGCCCAACATGGACAGCCGCGCGTTGGTCGTGCTGCCGCACAACATGATCACGACCGTCCATACATCGTCCACGGACACCACGTCGGTGCCCATCGTCGTCGACTCATCGAGATTCCGGCTCACGATTCTGCGTCGCGATACCAGCGCGACGAATCTGAAACTGCGGGTCTACAGACTGCCGATCACCACCGACTCGAACTCGACGTTTGCGTCGCTCGATCCGGACTTCACCGCGGCGCCGATCGACACCGTGAACGTGAGCCAGCTGCTGGCGCGGCCGCCGATCGTCGACACCGCGAAAGCCGACAGCGCGAACCGCAGAATCTTCGGCGATACCACCCGCACCGATTCGGCAGGACACATCCTCACGGTGGCCGACAGCGGGAGGACGCTGACGCTGTACTTCCACTTCGACACAGTGCAGGCGCCGTTCGTGGCCACCGATTCCGGACAGCTCGCGTTCGGTTTCCGGGTGGCGGCCGATTCCTTTGCTTCCGCCTCGCTCGGCTCCACCGAATCGGCGCATAGTCCCCTCATGCAATGGTTCTTCCATCATACGATTCACGACACGACCGGTGTGAAACCCGATAGCAACGTCTACGACAACCGGCTGCGCACGCCGCAGTTCGACAGCTTCGTGTTCAATCCGCCGACGGCTCCACTCGACAGCAATCTGGCGGTGGGCGGCGCGCCGTCCGCGCGCAGCCTGGTCAGGCTCACGCTGCCGAAATTCCTGCACGACAGCCTCGATGTCGTGCGGGCGACCGCGATCCTCGTGCCGGTCGCGCCGGTCGTCGGAGCGCCGAGCGACTCGTTCAGCATCCTGGTGCGTCCCATCCTCACGGACTTAGGCGGGAAATCGCCGCTGAGCAGCGCGTTCAGCGCGACGCGAACCATCCATACCGGCACGGCGGATACGGTGACGATCGAGTTGACCGATCTGGTACGCGCGTGGGCGCAAGATACGACCGCTCAGACGGCATTCTTCCTGGCCCACGTCCCGGAGGCCGCATCCTTTACCGAGATCCGATTCTATTCGTCTCGCGCGCCCGCGTTTCGGCCGGCATTGCACATCACGTACGTGAAGCGCTTCCCATTCGGGACACCATGACAACGGCGGTTAGGCGGTTCGGCGGTTGGGCGTTTAGAACTGCACTCGCGGCGGGGGCCATCATGTTTTTCCAACCGCCCAACCGCCTAACCGCCCAAGACTCTCAGTTTGGTATCCGCGGTCTGGGCACGCCCGGGAAGTGGGAGAGCGTCCGCGCCCGCTCCACCGGTGGCGCGTTTGCTCCGTTCGATCCGTTCTCGCCGTTGATCGACGCACCGCTGGGTGACATCCGGCGCATGAGCGCAAGCATCACGACCGGGACGTCGTGGCGTTCCGCCGCGTTCGACTCCGGCAACACCTCGCTCCGCGGTACGCGCTTCCCGGCGCTCGTGCTCGCCGGCCCCGCGACGCGACGCATCGTCATTGGTGGCGGTTTTTCGACCTACCTCGACCGCACCTTCGGCATTCTCACGCACGATACGATCGTCCTGCGTGGCGTCCCACAGCCGATTACGGATCTGCTCCAGAGTGACGGCGCCGTGACCGATCTGCGAATCGCGGCGGCGAGTCGCGTCAGCAACTGGCTCACGCTCGGCGCCGGATTTCATCTCTTGACGGGCTCGACGCGCATGATTGCCACTCGCACCTTCACGGACACTGCCTATCGCACGTCCACGTCGCGCGACGAAGTGGCGTACTCGGGAAAGGGCGGCTCATTCAGCGCGCTGATCGATCTGAGCCGGGATCTTCGGATCGCGGGTTGGTATCGCGTCGATTCGAAGCTGCGCACCGATCTGAACGGCCGCACCGCTGCGGAGAACGATCTGCCCCCGACCTACGGCGCCGGCATCCAGTGGCGCGCGGGCGGTCAGGCGATCGTAGCCGCAATGGCATCGTGGCGAAACTGGGCGAGCGTCCACGCAACGCCCGATGCGCATAACACCTTCAACTGGTCGTTCGGCGCCGAGCTGGGCTCCACCGCGCCGCTCCGGTTCGGTGTCCGTGGGGGGCAGTTGCCGTTCGCTGTCGGGCAGACGCCCACTGAGGTTGGGTTCTCCGGTGGGCTGGGCCACCAATTCTCGGGCGGTCGGGGCCGGCTCGACCTGGGCATCGAGCGGCTGCAGCGCAAAGGCGCCGGGCTCACGGAACGGGTGTGGACGCTCCTGCTGGGGCTGACTGTGCGGCCGTGAACGTCTACTTCCACACGTTCGGATGCAAGGCGAACCAGTACGACACCGATCTGGTTCGCCAGGCCTTCAGCGATGGCGGCGCCACCGTCGTCGACGATCCCTCGCACGCTGATCTCGCCGTCATCAATTCCTGCACCGTGACACACGAAAGCGAAGTCAAGCTGCGGCGCTTCGTGCGGCACGTGGCGAAGAGCGGGACCGCGCAGACGATCGTGATGGGATGCGCGGCCGCGCTGGACGACGGCACGATCGCGGCGCTGCCGGCGGTGCGCGCGGTCGTACCGAATGCGGATCCGAAGACAGTGTTGCGTGCGGCAGGGTTGACCTCACCCCCTGACCCCCGCTCCGCGTTGCGGCGCGGGGAAACGATGGGGAAGAATCGCGCCCTCTTGAAAATCCAGGACGGCTGCGACGAGCATTGCACCTTCTGTGCGACCACGATTGCTCGCGGCAACAACCGGTCGCGGTCCGTCGCGGAGCTCGTACGAGAGGCGCGCGAGCTGGCGGAGCATCACGCGGAAATTGTCTTAACAGGTGTACATATCGGGACATATGGGCAAGACGCGAACCAGGGTGTGTTGACCCCGGGCTGCCAGCCCGGGGTTAACCCACCCACACTAGGTACTCTCCTCGAGGCCCTCATCACCGCCGTTCCCTCGGTGCGTTTCCGCCTGTCGTCGGTCGAAGCCACCGAAGTCGACGACACGCTCGCCCGGCTCCTGATCGAAGCGCCGCGGAATGTGGCCGCGCATCTGCATGCGCCACTGCAGTCAGGGTCCAATCGCATCCTCAAGCGGATGGGGCGACATTGGTATACGGCGGATACCTACCGCGCGCGTATCGAATGGCTGGCCGTGCGGTTGCCGGTCTTCGGTCTCGGTGCGGACGTGATTGCCGGTTTTCCGGGAGAGACAGAGGCCGATCATCACGCCTCACTCACGCTTTTACACGCCTTGCCGTTCACGTACCTGCACGTCTTCCCATTCTCGGTTCGCCCCGACGCTCCCGCGGCGAAGCTCCCGGGGCAGGTCCCGCCTGCCATCATACGCACGCGCGCGCGCGAGCTGCGCGAGCTGGGCGAATCGAAGGCCGCCGCGTATCGGGCAAGCCGCGCCGGACAGGCCGCCGATGGCGTAGTGTCGGGCCGGCAGGGGGGTCGAGTCGAGGTCCTGACGCAGGATTACTTGAGCGTCTATGTTCGTAGCGAAGCGTGGAGTGGTCGTCCCAGGTTCGAGGTCGTGATCGACTGATGCCGCGCGCGCCGCGGATTTACATCGAGACCTACGGCTGCCAGATGAACGTTTCGGACTCCGAGCTGATGTTAGGAGTGCTGGGACGTGAGGGGTACGTGCGCACCGCGGATCCGGCGGAGGCGGACGTGCTGCTCGTCAACACGTGCGCCGTACGCGATCACGCCGAACAGCGAGTGCTGGGGCGAATGGGCGAGCTGAAGCGCTACAAGCGGCCTGGAGATGTCCTGGGCGTCGTGGGTTGCATGGCGCAGCGCCTCGGTCCGAAGCTGCTGGAGCGGGTGCCGCAGGTCGACCTCGTGATCGGCCCGGACGGTTATCGCGGCCTGCCGGAGCTCATTGCGCGCGCCCGCGACGGCGAGCGCGCCGCCGAGACCACGTTCCGGAGCTGGGAGCACTACGAAGACGTTCCTCCCGTTCGCGAGCGGCAGGTTTCCGCGTTCGTCACAGTACAGCGTGGCTGCGATTATCGGTGCACGTTCTGCATCGTTCCGATGACGCGCGGGCCGGAACGGAGCCGCAAGTTGGCGGACGTCGTGCGTGAGGTCTCCGGGTTGGCGGAGTCCGGCACCAGCGAGGTCACGCTTCTTGGGCAGACGGTCAACAGTTATCACGATGGCGACCACGACTTTGCCGACCTGCTGCGCGCAGTCGGCGCCGTTTCAGGCATTCGCCGCCTGCGCTTTACGTCGCCCTATCCGACCGATTTCACGCCGCGCGTACTTGCGGCGATGGCCGAAACGCCCGCCGTCTGCGAGCACGTGCATTTGCCGGTGCAGAGCGGCAGCTCGCGCACGCTCAAGCGCATGCTGCGCCGCTATGACCGTGAGGCGTACCTCGAGGTCGTGCGCGCTCTACGGGAAGCGATACCCGGCATCGCGCTGTCGACCGACATCATCGTGGGATTCCCTGGCGAGACGGAAGCGGACTTCGCCGCAACGCTGTCGCTGGTCGAGCAGGTGGCATTCGACGACGCGTACACTTTCAAGTACTCGGTACGCGAAGGCACGCCGGCCGTGCGAATCAAGGATCACCTTGCGGAAGAGATCAAGACGGAGCGCATCGGGCGGCTCATTCAGCTGGTGCGGCACGTCGCGAAGCAGAAGAACATCGCGCTCGTCGGGACGACACACGAAGTCCTGGTCGAAGGGCCGGCCAAGCGTGGCGGGTTGTTGCAGGCCCGCACGCGCACGAACAAGATCGCGCTGCTGGAAGGTCGGACCGACTGGATCGGCACGTACGTCAACGTTCGCTTCACAGGCACGACCGGATCGACCTTCACGGCCATGCGGGAAGCACTCGTCGAGTCGTGGCAGTAACGAATGTGACGTTCGAGGTCGTGCAGCGCGAATACCGCAGTCTGCGCGACGGTTTCCCCAAGTTTTGCGGCTGCGATACGTGCCGCGGCGATGTGCTCGTCTACGCGCTCAATCGCCTGGCCCCGCATTACGTCTCCACGCGCCAGGGAGAGATTCTCACCGAGCTGTCACTCGCGAGCGACCAGGAAAAAGCGAAGCTCGACGTGGCGCTGCTCGAAGGATTCCGCAAAGTCGCCCTCGCACCTCGCTGCGGAGCAAAACCCAGCCAGCTGTAGTCTGAGGCGGCCTCCGTGCGGCCGCCGATCCTCTATCTCACCGTAGCGTTCGGCGCCGGATTGTTTACGGCGTTGAGCGGCCTGGACCTGCGGGTGACGGCGTGGTGCGTCCTCGCCGGGGTCGCGCTGGTTCACCGTCGGGCTCCTGTCGGCGCGGCGAGCGGATTGATGCTCGTGGTAGGCTTGTTATGGGGCGCGGCGGCGCAGCGGGAACGCGCGGTTACATGCGCTGGACAATGGGGCCGCCAGGGTGTGTTAACCCCGGGCTGGCAGCCCGGGGTTAACACACCCACTCGGGCTGCAGTCATTGTGCTGGTCGACCCGGTTTCCGAATCAGGCGGCGTCGCTGAGGGGACCGCTCAGTCAGGCTCGTGCAGCGGCTTGCTGACCATTCGTTGGCCCGACCACCACGCCGCCCATGGTGGTACGACTTGGCTTGTCGCCGGCCGTTTCCTGGGCGCGCCGAATCGCGGCATCCTCGTTGCGCGGCGCCTGCGCGAGCTCGATGGAACACCGCGCGGCCGCGGCGCGCTCCGCGACCGGATCAGCGAGCGGAGCCGCCGCCTCTTCGGCAAGCGGGCGCCGCTCGTCGACGCGCTCGTCATCGCGCGCCGCACCGACCTCGACGCCGAGCTGCGCGAGCGCTACGCGCGCTCGGGGCTCGCGCACCTCCTGTCGATCTCCGGGTTACACGTCGCCTTTTTCGCGGCCTGGCTCAATCTCCTGCTCAAACGGCTGCGTCTCAGCGCTCGCGCGCAATTCGTTGCCGGGACCGCGGTCATGCTCACTTACGTCTGGCTACTCGGTTTTCCGACGCCGGCGACGCGCTCCGCGGCGATGCTGGCGCTCCTCGACATCGCGAAGTTGCGCCAGCGGATTGCCGCACCGCGGGGAACGATCAGCCTCGCCGCACTCCTGATCATGCTGACCGATCCGTGGTCGGTGCAGTCGGTCGGCGCGTGGCTCTCGGTCGCGGCGGTGGCAGCCGTGATCTGGGCCGGGCGGGCGACGGAACGCCATCCGAGAGCTGTGCGTCTGATCGCGCCTGCCGCTGCGGCAACGCTGCTCACGGCTCCGATCACCGCGTACGCATTCGGCACGGTCGCCCCGATCGGCGTACTCGCAAACCTGCTCGCGATTCCGCTGGCGGGCGTCGCGGTCCCCGGTCTCATGGTCGCGTTGCTGACTTCGTCGAATCTGCTCGCCGCAGGATCAGGACTATGCCTGGCCTTGCTCGACGTGGTCGCGCGCGCGGCGGCGGCGATTCCGGGCGGCCATTTCATCATGATCGCTGGGCCGCGCGCCGCTATGCTCTGGCTCGGCGTCGTCGTGCTGGCGTGGTGGCTCTGGCATTCCCCGCGGCGTCGCTGGGTCGTTGCCGCGCGGCTCGCATTCGTCGCCGCGCTCGCCACGTGGTCAGCGTCTTTCGGCGCCCTCCGGCGTCTTTCAGATTGTCATTGCCTAACCGTACATTTCCTGGACGTCGGTCAGGGGGACGCGATCGCGCTGCGGACGCCCGCTGGGCGCTGGCTCTTGATCGACGGCGGACCGCGTGGACCGCCGCCGCTTGGCGATGCGGGGCGCCGGGTGGTGGTGCCGTTCCTGAGGAGTCACGGCGCGACGCGGCTCGCCGCCATCGTCGCGACGCACGCGCACCTCGACCACTTCGGCGGGCTGCCCGCGGTCCTCGAGGCGTTCGACCCGGCGTACGTGCTCGAGCCCGGCGAGCCGGTGCCGGACGCGAATTACTTCGGCTTCCTGGGCGCCGTCGAAGCGGACGGCGCCGAATGGCGGCCGGCGCGCCGTGGCGATCGGCTCGAGCTCGACGGCGTAATGTTCGACGTGCTGAGCCCCGATTCCGCCTGGGCGGTCAGTCAGACGGATATCAACGAGGAGTCGGTCGTCCTCCTCGTGACGTACGGGACGACGCGCCTGTTGCTCGCCGGCGATGCCGGCCTGCCGACGGAAGCGCACATTGCCGGCACGGTTGGGCACGTGACGCTGCTCAAGGTGGGGCATCACGGTTCGCGCGGGGCTACGTCGGACC
>Ga0209056_10002752_pt1 | contig 18831 bp, 21 predicted proteins | sample GraSoiAngelo_114_FD_185876 | JGI IMG/M metagenome (GOLD analysis project Ga0209056, IMG submission 185876) | Grasslands soil microbial communities from the Angelo Coastal Reserve, California, USA - 14_0903_13_40cm (SPAdes) (version 2) | ecosystem: Environmental > Terrestrial > Soil > Grasslands...
TGCCGATCACCACCGATCCGGCACCTGCTCCCGTGCGCTGTGGTCGTTGGTCGCTATTTACACTGCAACCCGCTCCAGGCTATGTCGGGGCACTCGCGGTCTCCGCCAGGATGAGCCGCCGCAGCTCCTCATGCTGCGCCCGAATCGCCGCCATCACGCGGTCGATCAACGCCTGGGCCGTCTGCCGCGTGCGCGGCCGCGCGAGAAACTCCGCATAATCCAAAGGCGGGCCATACGTCACGGAGATCCGCTTGAAAATCCGCGGGACGGAGCGGCCGATGGGTAACACCTCCCGCATCCCCTCGATCGTCACGGGAATCACCCGCGCCCGGGTCGCCAGAATGAGCAACCCCGTGCCCGCGTGCCCCGGCCCCACCGAGCCGTCCCGCGTCCGCGTGCCCTCCGGGAACAGCGTCATCACGCCGCGCGGCAGCACTTGAATCATGCGATGCAGCGCGTGCAGGTCGCGCCGTCCCGGCTGCACCCAAATACATCTCCAGTTGTCCGCGAGCCACGCGAGAATCGGCGTCCGATAGAAGTTCTCGGCCGCCGCGGGATTCCACGGCAAGAGGTGCGGCTGGAGCAACGAGCGCGGATAAAACGCCGCGAGACCCACCAAAAAGCTGTCGAGCATCGATTGGTGATTGGAGAGCAGGAGCGTATTCGGCGCCGTGCCGACATTCTTGCGACCCGATACTCGCGTCCGGTTCAAGACGAAGAAGAGCACCCAGAACACTGTGACGGTCAGGTTCGTGACCAGGTAGGATGTCACCGGCCACAGGAGCCGGAACAGTCGTCCGCGGCGGGGCGGAGTGCCGGAGTGTCTCGCCATCACGGGTGCATACCCGGCAAAGTTAGAGAACCAGGGTATACTCGCACATGCGAGAGCCCCGTTCCAGAGTCCACATCGCCTTCGAGATTGGCGTCGTCCTCAAGGGAATCAACGGCCTCCTCGAGCTGATCGGCGGTTTCGTCCTCCTCTGGATGGGGCCGGGCACGCTGCAACATCTCGTGGCGCGACTGACCCAGAACGAGCTCAGTGAGGATCCGCGCGACTTCATCGCCACACATCTGCGCGAGGCCGCGGGCCACCTGAGCGCCAATGCCCAGCTCTTCGCGGCAATCTATGTGCTGGCGCATGGCGTCATCAAGGCGCTGCTGGTGTACGGGCTGCTGCGCGATGCGCTGTGGGCGTTCCCGACGGCAATTGGCATCTTCGGGTCGTTCGTGATGTATCAGATCTACCGCTACGCGATCACTCCGTCGGGATGGCTGCTCGCGTTGACCGTGCTGGACGTCGCCGTGATCCTGTTGACCTGGGCCGAGTGGCGTCGCGTCACGAACGCTCGAGCCGCTCGGTCAGACGGTCGTTAGAAAGCGCTGCCTCCTCCGCCCCCTCCCCCACCACAACCCCCGTCGCTTTCCCCTGCTCCGCGATCGCCTGCCGCAGCTCCCGAATCTGTTCGTCCGTATGCCCCGCCGCCCGCAGTTTCCGATTCATCTCGACCGTCTTCACCGCCGCCTTGAGCGTCCCCAGCGCCAGCAGCGCACATCCGGGCCGCGCCTCGGCGATATCGCGGCCGAGTAGATCGATCGTCTGCTCCGGAGGCAGGGACAGGATCTCTTCAAACGACGGATGATCGCGATTGACCCGCTCGGCCAAAATCGACGCCGCCGCCTGGCTGAGCGTGCACCCCACGCCCTCGAACCCGACGGCGGCAACGCGATCCGCTCCCGGCTCAGCCTTGAGATACATGGTGATGATGTCCCCACACCCCGGATTGCCGCCCGGCACGCGCGCGTCCGCATCCGGCAACGCGCCGCGGTGGCGCGGACGGTGGTAATGATCGACCAGCCAGGCGATGCGGGTCTCGCGATCCACTACGGCTTCTCGATGGGCGACCGCACGAGATTGCCCCACTCGGTCCACGAGCCGTCGTAATTCCTGACGTTCTTGAAGCCGAGGAGATAGGTCAGCACGAACCAGGTGTGCGACGACCGCTCGCCGATCCGGCAGTAGGCAATAACGTCATCCTTTGCGCCCAACCCGTTCTCCGCCTCGTAAATGGTGCGCAGCTCCTCCGCGGGCCGGAAGGTATGCGTCTCGGGGTTAACCGCCCGCCCCCACGGAATGCTCTTCGCACCGGGGATGTGGCCGCCGCGCAGCGCGCCTTCGTTCGGATACTCCGGCATGTGCAGCCGCTCGCCGCGATACTCCTCAGGACTCCGCACATCCACCAGGTTCCCGCTCCGCTTCACATGCTGCTCCACCTCGGCGCGGAACGCGCGGATCCGCGAGTCGTCGCGCCCCTGCACAGTGATGTTACCCTGGGGATACTTCGGCACTAGGGTGACCAGCTCGCGCCCCTCATCCGCCCAGCGCAGCCGGCCGCCGTCCAGGACCTTGAGATTCTCGACGCCGAACAGCTTGAACACCCAGAAGGCATACGTTGCCCACCAGTTGTTCTTGTCGCCGTAGAAGACGACCGTGGTGTCGTTGTCGATCCCCTTGGCGCGCAGCAACCGCTCGAAGCGCGCGCGATCGACGTAATCGCGCACCAGCGGATCATTGAGCTCGGTCACCCAGTCGATCTTCACGGCGCCGGGGATGTGGCCCGTCTCGTACAGCAGCACGTCCTCGTTGGACTCGAGCAAGCGGACCTTGGGATCGTTGCGATGCTCCTCCACCCAGTCGGTGGAGACCAGCACCTCGGGACGCGCGTAGCCGCGCGTCGAGATGTCGGTAACCGCTGCTAGGGTTTGCGGCATGACTCCTCCTTGTGGTTTAGCCTGTCTAAGAGCAAAACGGCTGCGGTTCCCAATCCTCCGGGACCACAGCCGCGTCATACTCCAAAACTCCTCGCGCTACACTACGGCCGCCTCCCGGGCAAATGGGGCATGCTACAGGGGCAGGCGCAGCACATGGTGTAGGCCATCACCTAGGTAGCTAGACGGGTCGCTACTCGACGTCAAGGGCGACGGTCCCTTAGTAGATTTCCCGTCCCGTGAACCGTCCCCGTGCAGTCGTGCTGTTGAGCGGCGGCCTCGACTCCGCCACCACCCTCGCGATCGCCAAGCGCGAGGGCTTCGACTGCTACGCGCTTTCATTTCGTTACGGCCAGCGCCACGCCGCCGAGCTCGATGCCGCTCGACGCGTGGCGCAGCACCTCGGCGCCGCCAAGCATGTCATCCTCGATATCGACCTTCGCCAATTCGGCGGGTCGGCGCTCACCAGCGACATCCCCGTGCCGAAGGATCGAGCGCTGGACGACACGATCCCCGTCACCTATGTCCCGGCGCGCAACACGATCTTCCTTTCCTTCGCGCTCGCGTGGGCCGAGGTCCTTGGAGCCCAGGATATTTTCATCGGCGTGAATGCGCTCGATTACTCAGGCTACCCTGATTGCCGACCCGAATACATCGCCGCCTTCGAGCGCATGGCCGGCCTTGCGACCAAAGCCGGCGTGGAGGGATCGCCCATCACGATCCACGCACCGCTCGTGCACATGACCAAGGCCGAGATCATAAGGAAGGGGACGGAGCTGGGCGTGGATTTCGACATGACCTTGAGCTGCTACGACCCGAGCCCCGCCGGTGAGCCATGCGGCCGCTGCGACGCCTGCCAGTTGCGAGCGAAAGGCTTCGCGGAAGCGTCGGTATGACCTATACGGTCAAGGAAATCTTCTATACCCTCCAGGGAGAGGGTGCAAATACCGGTAGACCCGCAGTGTTCTTGAGATTTGCGGGATGCAATCTATGGACTGGTCGTGAAGAAGATCGGTCGACGGCGATTTGTCAGTTCTGCGATACCGATTTCCTGGGGGGAACGAAGTTCGCAACAGCGGAGCGGCTCGCCGAGGAAGTCGCCGGCCAATGGTTCGGCAACGGCACGTCGAAGCGGTTCGTGGTAATCACGGGTGGTGAGCCGCTGCTGCAGCTCGATCGCCCGCTGATCGACAACCTGCACGCGCTCGGCTTCGAAATCGCGATCGAAACGAACGGCACCATCGACGCTCCTGAAGGGCTCGACTGGATCTGCGTGAGTCCCAAAGCTGGGACGGTGATTCGCCAACGCTCGGGCAATGAGCTCAAGCTGGTGTATCCGCAGGTGGGGCAGATGGGTACAGCGGTAGGGGCGCAGCATGCTGCGCCCCTACTCGACCCGGCATCCTTCGAGCAACTCGAGTTTCGCTGGTTTTTCGTGCAGCCGATGGACGGGCCCGATGTCGAGCGGAACACCGACCTCGCGGCGCGCTATTGCCTGGAGAATCCGAAGTGGCGGTTGAGCTTGCAGACGCACAAGCTGTTGGGCATTCGATGATGGAAATCCGTAAATTATTCACGATCGAGGCCGCCCATCGGCTGCCGAACCTGCCACCGAGCCACAAGTGCGCCAGGCTCCACGGCCATTCGTTCAACGTCGAGATCGCCGTGTCGGGTCCGCTCGATCCCGAGAAGGGCTGGATCATGGATTACGGCGACATCAAGCAGGCCTTCCAGCCGATCTACGCCCAGCTCGATCACAACTATCTCAACGAGATTCCCGGACTCCAGAATCCTACCTCCGAGATCCTCGCAATGTGGATCTGGGAGCGGCTGAAACCGGAGCTGCACAATCTGACCGCCGTGATCGTGCACGAGACGTGCACCACGACCTGTGAGTATCGCGGCCCTACTCTCCCCGATTAGCTTCGGCCACTATCGCGATCCCGCCCCGCACATTCTGGGTGACGCGCACCGTGAGTGATTTCGGCTTGATCGCGTAGACGACGTCGTCGGCAATCTGCGCCGCGAGTGCCTCGCAAAACGCCCCTTCGTTGCGGTAGGACCAGAGATAGTACTTCAGCGACTTCGACTCGATGCAGCGGTCGCGCGGCGCATACTCGATGATCACCGTCCCGTAGTCGGGCTGGCCGGTCTTGGGGCAGATCGACGTGAACTCCGTGCCAGTCATTGTTACGAGCTGCGTATTCGGCGCGGGGAAGGCCTCGGACTTGAGGAACTCGCGGGCTTCACGTGGGTTCTCGGGCCGGGGGAGTGGGCCGGTGGCCGGCAGCTTCTTGTTGCGCGATTTCATGGGTGAGAATGTACACACAGCTCTTCAGAGCTGGCGCAGTGGCCGAGCCGCCTGTTCTTTAGGGGCCGGACTGGTCATCGGCCATCAGTAGGATTGCGCCTCAGGCGCGGTGATTCACCGGGCCCACTCTTTAGAGTGGGTCCGGGACAGCTGCAGCAGCTGCGCCGCATACGCGCGCCACGGCCGCCACCGCTCCGCGCGCGCGAGTAAGTCCTTATCGGTCGCCGGAAAGTCGTCCGGCTGCGCGCCCTCCAGGCGCGCGAGCGAACCCGGCACCCGCACCCCCGGCCACCGCGCCACCAGAGGCCCTAGCCCACCCGCCCTGAGATGCGCGTCGATCACCGCGGGCTCGGCATCGAGATCGAACACGCGCCTGAGCCCCGCGATCAACGGCATCAACACCGGCAGCAGCGACTCCGAGATTTCGACCACGAGATGCGCGTCGGCCGCACAATGCTCGACGGCGACGACACCGCTGTGCCCGGCGATCGCCACCGTCGCCTCGCGCGGTAGGGCACGAGCCAGCGATTCCCACGCGAGCGGCGGGCGATACGCGAGCGTCAACCGCAGCGATCCGTCTTCGCGTGCGGTCAGCTTGCGACCGCGCCGGAGCGCGCTCGGGGGCATGCGATACTGCGCGCGAAACACCGTGTTGAACCGCCTGAGACTCTGAAATCCACTCGCGTACGCGACGCGCGTCATCGGTAGATCGGTATCCACGATCAGGCGCTTGGCGAGCAGCAAACGATGCGTCTGCGCCAGCTCGAGCGGCGACACGCGCACTTCGCGCTCGAGCGCGCGGCGGAGATGGCGCTCACTGACGCCCAGCTCCGCCGCGAGATCCGCAACGCTGCGGCCGTTCAGCGCCCCCGCCGCAATCTTCTGAGCGGCGAGTTGCGCCAGCCGCGACACGGCCGCCAGCGCGGTCGCCCCCCGGCCCGGCGCGAGCTCCGGCCGGCACCGCAGGCACGGCCGGAACCCCGCCCGCTCGGCCGCCGCCGCCGAATCGAAAAAGCGGCGATGCCGATCGTACGCGAGCCGCGACGGACAACACGGCCGGCAGTAAACGTGGGTCGTCGTGATGCCGACGAAAAACACCCCGTCGAATCGCGGATCCCGCGCGTCCACCGCCAGCTGATACGCCTCGCGTTGCTGCCCAGCCCCAGAGACCATGACCAAAACCTATTGCGGGGTGACCGGCGTGGCCACGAACGGCACCTGCATGTTCGTGCCGTGCAGCACCGCCCGCCCCACGATCACGCCATCCTCGTTGATGTGCTGCGCCACGATGAGCAGATCGGGGAAGCCCGCGCCCACGAGCCCGTTGAGATCCTGCATGAGGCCGTTCTCCCACAGGAACGCGCGGTTCAGCGCCCCGCTCGACACGCCGACCACCTGATGGCTGGAATTGACGCCCAAGGCCTGGCTGTTGTCGTCGCCGGGGAGCGTCTTGAGGTCCTGGATGCCCGTCGCTTTCGTCCACAGGACGGCGTGCGGGTTGAAGTCGATGCCCACGACGCCGCGCGGGTTCGAGAAGCCGACGACGTCGCCCGCGTCATCGATGTCCATCGGCGTGTGCCAGGCGTCACCGCCCAGGTCGCCGATGTTGGTCGGGACGCCGTTCTCCCAAATGACCGAGTGGCGCGCGGAGAGCTGGCCGACCGCGATGTCGCAGTCGCCGGAGATGCCGACGACCTGGCCTTGATTGTTGATCCCCGTCGCGGCCGACGTCGAATCGCCGGGCAGCGGCCGCAGCTCGCGCTTGGTGCCCTTTTTGGTGTCCCACAGGACGGCGCGGAACTGGAGCTTTTGCGGCGGGTTGCACGTCGGATCGAACACCGGCGTCTCGGCCCAGCCCACTACCTGCCCCGCGCTGTTGACGCTGGTCGCGAATCCCTGCGTGCCGCCCAGGGTGGGCAGCGCCTGCATCACGCCGTCCTGCCACACGAAGCCGACGCAGATGTGTCCGGTGACGCTGGGCAGGAACGCCGTGCAGCTCCACTCTTCGTGCAACGGATCGAGCTCGGCGGTTTCGGTGATCCCGGCGACGATGCCGTTGCTGCTGACGCCGGGCCACTGCACGATGCTGTTCGGCCCGCCCAGGGTGCCGAGCGTGTCGAGCGAGTTGCCGTGCCAGAACGCGGCGACGCGCGTCGCGTTGCCGGGCCGGTTCACGAAGCCCGCGATCAAGCCGCTGTTGCTGATGCCGCTCGGCCGGTTGCGCGAGCCGCCGAGCGTGGCGAGATACGTGACCGTGTAGCGCGCTTCGGCCGTCAGCGTGCCGCGCGACACGCGCGGGTCGAAAGAGACGCTTGTTTCGTGGCTGCATCCGAACGCGGTGACGACGAGTAATGCGCACGAGACATGACGCATGAACTCCTCCGGTATGGGTCTGCTTCACCATACCGGAGGAGCCATGTGACTGCGCGCCGATTTCGGACGCGGAAATTCCTAGCCCCGCGCCTTCAACCGGACATCGATATCCGTGATGATGTCACGCGGTTCGCCACGCTTGGCCCAGCCTTTGTGCTTGCCGTGGTCGCCGTGTTCGCCGCGTTCGCCGCGTTCGCCGCGTTCGCGCGCTTCCCACAGACCGCGCACGGCAACACGGTCACCGCGCGGCGTCGCGAAGATGCGGACGACGTCGTCGTCGCCGCGCCGCGCCCAGATGATCCGGTTGGGGCCATCGCGCTGCACGCGGTACACCGTCCAGCCCCGCGTGACCAGCACGTCGCGCGTCACGACCACGACGCGATCGACCGGCACGACATACTCGTACTCGACCGGCTCGGCGTAGACGTACTCCGCACTGGCGTATCCGTATCCGGCGCAGCCCGCGAGACTCAGCGTGGCCGCGAGGATGAGCAGCTGACGTTTCATTGAGCGCACCTCCTCGTGAACGTTGTGCGCTCCTTTTGACCCCGCAGGGGTCCAGATGTTTAGCGGTTCCCTGTGATCTGCGTCACACAACGCTACAGGTAGCGCGCGACCGCCATCCCCGCGAGCGCGAAGAGCAGGAGCACGCCCACGAGGCGTCCCAGCACGTTGCCGCGCGCGCGCAGCCGCTGAATCTCCGGGCCGGTACCCGGGGCCCCCGACTGCGCGAGTTGCTGCGCCCGTATCATCGCAGGCCGCATCACCGCGATGCCGATCACGAACGCGATCAAGGCGGCGGCGCCGCCGAGCGCGAACGCGAGCCCCATCGGCGTCGCCAGCAGCGCGGACATGTTGCCGCCCGCCAGGCGGCCGAACAGCCACATCCCCGACACCAGCGTGATGAGCGCAAACAGCGGCATGATGGTCATGATCCGGCGCCGCTGCAGCGCCGCCATGAACTTGCCGCCATCAGGGCCGACCTCTTCGACAGCGGGCCCGACGAAGAACGTCCCCATGACCATCATCCCGACCCACAGCGCTCCGAAGAACACGTGGGCGAACCGCAGCACGATCATCAGCATGCCGGAAGCCTCCTCTTTAGAGTGAGACAATGGCGAGTAACTTGATAATATGGACCGCTCCTCCGTTTCCACAGTCATTGCCGAGCATTTTCGCCGTCACGTTCAGCTCGCCGGCATCAAGGCTGAGATCCCCGACGCCGCCACGATCGACCGCATCGTCAACGCCGCCTTCTGGGCGAGCCTGCGGCGGGAAGAAGGCCGCGAGCCGACCATCTCGCTGGCCTACCTCCCGCCCGAGGCCGCCGGCACCGCGCTCTTCGTCGAACGCCCGCTGCCGCTCGACCCCGCGAACCTCACCAAGCTTTCGCCCGCGGTCGAACGGCCCGGCATTCACCTGGGTGTCTGGAAGAATGGCGGCGATCTGCATGTCTGGGGCGCGACGCGCACCATCCCGCCGCTTTGCTTTGTCGTGGAGGTGATCGAGCCCGGCCTGCTGGTGATCAAGCACCGGCGCGCCGATCCGGACGGCAAGTTCGCCAACGTCGCGGTGCTCGAGGGCGATCAGGTGAAGATCGTCGACGCGGAGGGGACGCTGGCGTCCGAGTGCCCCGACTTCGTCACCACGCTGCTCGGCTTCGATCCCGCGTCGGGCAACTCGGACAACGTGCTGCTGCCGCTCGCGCTCTCGATGCGCGCGCACGGGCACGGCGGCTCGCTGCTGGTGGTGCCGCACGGCAGCGACGCGTGGCGCAAGTCGATCGTCTCGGTCCCCTACACCGTCGCGCCGCCCTTCTCGAAGCTCGGCGACCTGGTGCGCCTGGGCGACCGCGACGGCGCGTTCAAGGACGCGACCGACGCGATCGGCGGGCTGACCGCGGTCGACGGCGCCGTCGTGCTCAGCGATCGCTGGGACGTGCTGGCATTCGGGGCGAAGATCGGGCGAACGGAGTCAGGACCGTTCGTCGGGGAGGTGCTCGTGCGCGAGCCGATTCTCGGTCACACGCCGGTCACGGTGCATGCGTCGGAGCTGGGTGGGACACGGCATCTGTCGGCGGCGCAGTTCGTGCACGAGCAGCGCGACTCGCTCGCGCTCGTGGCGTCGCAGGACGGCCGGTTTACAGTCTTCGGATGGTCTCTTCGAGCGAAGATGGTGCACGCATATCGGGTGGAAGCACTTCTGCTCTAGAGTTCAAGAAGGCCTCATACACGGAGTCTGACCACCAGCCGCGACACCTTTCGATCTCCACCATCGCGGCCTCGTGCGACACCGCGGGCCGGTAGGAACGCGCGGTCGTCAGCGCGTCGTAGACATCCGCGATTCCCACGATCTGCGCTGCGACCGGGATCTCGTCGCCGCGCAGGCGGTCGGGATAGCCCGTGCCATCATAGCGCTCGTGATGCCAGCGGATGATGGGCTTCAAGTCCCAGGGGAACTCGACGGCGGCGAGCAGCTCGAGGCCCCAGATCGGATGCATCTGCACGATCTCGAACTCCTCGCGCGTCAGCGGGCCGGGCTTGTTCAGGATCTCGTGCGGCACCCGGACCTTGCCAAGATCGTGCAGGTACGCGCCCAGCCGAATCGTGGTCAGGGCCGTTTCATCCAGCGTCAATTCGCGCGCTACGGCAAGGGCGCGCTGCGCCACGCGCTCGCAATGGCCGAACGTGTAGCTGTCCGCCGATTCGATCGACTGCCCCCACTCGCGCACCACGTCGAAATAGGTGGTCTCGAGCTCCGAGACTTTGCCGCCGACGTAGATGAGGTCGACGCGCGCGTCGAGCCGGCCGAACAGCCGGTGCGCCTGGTTCAGCAGTGTCAGCGCGTCCTGGTTGCGGCCCATGGCCTGCATCAGCAGCGCCAGTTCGCGCACCGCCTCGGCTTCGTTTAGCACGGAGCCGGCGCTCACGGCCAGCTCGATCGCCGAGCGCAGCCGCGACTCGCCGAGCGCGGGCCGGCCGGTCTCGCGATAGACCATGCCGATGAGCTTGTAGGCTTCCGACTTGTCGGCGCGCAAATCGAGCTGATCGAAGATCGCGAGCGCGGCTTCGGCCATCCGGCGCGCCTGGTCGTAGCGCTCGCGCAGAAGGTACGCCTCGGCGTGATTCGCGAGACACATCCCCTGCAAATACACGTCGCCTGCACGCTCGGCGATCTCGTAACTCTTGCTGAAATAGCTGTCGGCCCAATCGTACTGCCGCAGGTCGGTATGAGCGATGCCAAGATTGACGTATGCCCTGGCCGAGCCATGCTCGTCATTGGTGGCGCGATAGTTCTCGACGGCGCGCTCGTAATGCCGGACAGCCTCGACCAGCTGGCCCCGGATGTTCGCGAGAATGCCGAGGTTCTGCTCGACGCGTGCGAGGAGCTCGCGGGCCTGCCCGCCGCGCTCGAGCGCCTGGAGGAAGTACCCGCGCGCCTCTTCCACCGCGCCCGTGCGCAGCGCTAGACCACCCATCGTGTTCAGGGCCTCAGCGGCGAGGACGTCGTTGCCGAGCGCGCACGCCAGCTTGTAGCTGCGGTCACAGAGGTCGCGCGCCCGGGCCGACTCGTTGCGATGATGTACCACGACGGCGAGCCGCCGCAGCGCCTCGGCGAGAATCGCCTTTTCGCCGGAGCGTTCGGCAGTGGAAATCGCTCCCTCGTAGAGCTGTACGGCTTCGGGGATGCACGCGGCCCGTTCGCGGCTGCGCGCGTCGTGCAGCAGATCGGCTGCCGATCTATTTACCACGCGACCACGTAAGCAGAGAAGTGATTGACCTTACCCGTCACGCGCTTCGACAAGAGATTGTCGAGCGACAGGAGGTACGAGAGGATGTTGAGATTGTCGTCCGTATAGGCAATCTCCTTCGGCAGGAGAAGGCCCAGCAGACTGCAGTTCGAGTAGCTCATCGTCAGCGCTGCGGGCGTGAGGAACCGCAGCCCTGCCGGCTGGAATTTGACGGCGTTGACGCCGAGCCCCGTGGGCACCGTCATCGTGATCGCAGTCGGGCTGAGCAGGGCACGCGGTGGGATGATCAGCGTATGCGGTCCGGCGCTGATGCTGCCGCCCGAGGGCCCGATCGTCGCAGTCGACTGGGCGTAGGGCAGACTCGAGCACTTCAGCAGCCCTGTCGGCGCGAGCAGCGAGCCGATGAGACTGGCTTCGGGTGCCGGCGTGGGTGGTACCGCTGAGGATGTAGGTGACTCACTGCACGACGGTGAGACGAGCAAGACGAGGACTAGGACCGCGAGCACGCGAACGGCCTTCATGAGCTTCTCCCTAAAGCATGCGGGTCGGAGTATGGGGGACTTGCCGAGGTACAAAATGGGACTATCGCGGGGTCTGTGCGGTGAGAAAGGTCACATTAGTGACTGACTGGAACTTTATAGGTGACTACATTGGCTCCGTTTGCACCTCGCACACCGTAACCCCATAGTAGCGCCCATGTCTGCGCCAACGTCCGCACCGGAAGGTACGCTCGCCAAGCTCGGCCGCGCTCTCGGTCCGAAATACGAAGTGCGCCGAGTCGTGGGATCGGGCGGCTTCGCGGAAGTCTATGAGGTGTGGGACAAGGACTTAGAGCGTCGTCTGGCGGTGAAGGTGCTGCGCCCCGATGTCGCCTGGACCAGCGGCATGATCGAGCGCTTTCAGCGCGAGACCCGCGCCGCGGCCCGGCTCGAGCACCCCAATATCCTGCCGATCCACTTCGTGGGCGAAGGTGAAGGGCTCGTCTATTACGCCATGCCGTTCGTCGATGGGATGTCGTTGGGTGAATTATTGAAGAGATCTGGGGCGCTGCCGGCCGAGCGCGCGCTCGCAATCATCATCCCGATTCTCGAGGCGCTCGATCACGCCCACAAAGCCGGTCTGATCCATCGCGACATCAAGCCCGACAACATCATGCTCGACACCGCGCGCGGCCGGCCGCTGCTCGTCGACTTCGGCATCGCGCGGCGACTCGACAGCGAGGCCGGCGCGGCCCTCACCCAGACCGGTCTCGTGATCGGCACGCCGCACTACATGAGTCCCGAACAGGCGCTCGGCGATCCGAACCTGGGACCCCGCTCGGATCTCTATTCGCTCGGCTGCGTGCTGTTTCAGATGGTGACGGGCAGCCCGCCGTTCGACGGCGAGTCGTCGCAGCAGGTCGTCGGCAAGCATATCGCCGATCCGCCACCCGCCGCGTCTGATGTGAACCCCAAAGTGCCGCGCGCAATGTCGGATGTGATCCTGCGCTGCCTCGCGAAACAGCCCAGCGATCGCTATCAATCGGCAGGCGAAGTGATCGCGGCACTCGAGAGCGACCACAGACCCAGCACGGTGCGCTCGCGGGCGAGCGCGGCGCAGGCGGCGACTGAGTTGCTCGTCAGCGGAGCGCGGACGGCACCCCGCACGGCCGGACGGCCTGGCGGTCCGACTGCCAAACCTCGCCGGGTCGGATGGGTCGTCCTCGCCATCGCGCTGCCTGGGCTCGCGCTCGGCGCCGGCGCGCTCTTCTTCCGGCAGCCAACATTAGTCTTCGAGAATCGTCTGACGGACATGGTGGCTGTCCAGGTCGCCGGGGAAGAGCGACGCATTCTGCCCGGGGGCTCGTTCAGTCTGAAACTCGAGCGGGGTCGCCGGCTCGATCTGTCGTGGCAGCTGGTCTCGCGGCTCGGCGTGTCGCTCGGCGACACGATCGCGCTGGCGCAGCCCCGCGGGACGGTGCGGCTCGCGGCGACGGCGCGGCCGACGCATGGAGCCTACTTCGCGCCGGTCATTACGAATGAAACGGGCCGGCCGCTCGCGATCACGGTCAACGCGGGACTGGCCGGGTCGATGCGCTGCGGCTGCACGGTGCCGCCCGGCGCGGTGCGCATGGCGATCGGGTACTATCGGCTGTTCGAGAACTCGACCGTGCGCGCCGAGGACGACGCCGGTCATTCTGCAACATTCAGGGACCTCGGGCGGCAAGTTGAGGCGTTCCGTGGGGTAGTAGGACTCCTGTTTCGCGCACGAGACATGCAGTAAGATTGAAGGAAGGAGCTTCTCTATGATACTTGCCCTAGCTTTATCGCTTGCTGTTCAAGGTTCTGATCCACCTGTCTCAGTCAAAATCAATCACGATCAGTTTTCGAGCGGCGATCATGCGCGCGTCTATGTCGAGACCGCACAGGATGGCTATCTCGTCGTGCTGCACGCCGATCCGGATGGCCGGATCCGCGTGCTGTTTCCCACCGACCCACGGGACGACGACTTCATCCGGGGTGGCCGGCGGTTCGAAGTGCGGGGCCGCAGTGATCGCGATGCCTTCCAGGTCGAGGGCGACGAGGGATCCGGCACGGTGCTGGCCGCCGTATCGTCCGACCCACTCAACTTCGACGCATTCGTCCGCAACGATCATTGGGATTTCCGCGCGCTCGGCGGCCCGTCCCGGGCCGTAACGAATGACCCACTCGCACAGCTGCTCGACATCGTGCAGCGCATGTCGGGTGACTCGAGCGGACGGTTCGATTACGACCAGGCGACGTACGTGGTCAGATCCTCCCGGTACGCTTCGCGCTACGGCTACGGCTACGATGACCCGTATCACTTCGGCATTGGACTCTCGTTCGGGTACCCGTACGGGTTCGGCTACTACAACGCGTTCTACAATCCCTTCTGCGATCCGTTCTGGGGCTGCTATGGCGGATTTGGCTATCCGTACGGCTACGGATTCGGCTACGGCTTCATTTACCGGACTCGGATCTATCGTCCGCGTCCGTTCGTGTTCGACAACTTCGGCAGACAGTTCGCCACCACGCGGACACTCGTGATGCCGGCGAGCCGCGACCGGCCGGTATCGTTCCCGGTGCGCCCCCGGACCGAACGCAGCGATCCGCTGCCGATTCGGAATCGCGGGATCGACTCCCCCGGTCCGCGCGTGGCGCCGCGCCCGTCCAGCAGCCCACGGAGCAGGCCCAGCATCTCACGCGGGTGGAGCGGTGGGGGGGGGAGCGGCGGCAGCTCGCGTCCGGCGCCTCGCTCATCCGGCGGTAGCCGGAGCGGTGGCGGAGGTGGAGGCGGACGGCGGCACTAGTGGGTTAGTGCCACAATCCGATCGAAGTCCTCCGGTCGCTCCGGTAGCGTGAGTGAGATGCCAGCGTTGGACTGGGCGACCAACACTCGCGCCCCGCTCGGCCACAGCCTCGCCTTCCAGCGCCCCGGCAGCACCGGCAGCGCCAGCACCGGATCACTCCAGTCCAGCACATGCACGAAGACCGTGTCGCCGCGCTGCGTCGTGACGCCCCAGCTGCGCGGGGCAATCGGACCGGCCCGCGTCCCGTAAATCGATCCACCATACGTCGCCATCCAGGTGCCCAACGCACGCAGTCGCTCTTCGGCCTCCGGCGGGACCGTGCCGTCGGGACGCGGCCCGATGTTGAGCAACAGATTGGCACCCTGCCCCGCGGCCTTCACCAGGTAATGGATCAGATCGCGCACCGACTTGTAGTTGTGGTCGGTGAGATTGAATCCCCATGAGTCGTTCATCGTCAGCGACATCTCGAGCGGCAATCCGCCGATCGTCTGGGTATTGAACCCGGCGGTATTGGCGCCCGGCAGATCCTGTTCGAACGTCTGCACATCCTCGCCCGGGAGCGGCGCCTTGTGATGATTGGGCACTATCAGCGCCGCGGGCTGCAGCCGGTGAATCAGCGCGTAGGTCTGGGGCAGCCGCCAGTCGGCGTCCGGTTTGTCCCACATGCCGTCGAACCAGATGCCGCCCACCGCTCCGTAATTCGTGAGCAGCTCGGTGAGCTGGGCATCGAGAAAATCGAGGTAACGGCTCCAGTCGCCGCTCTCGGGCCGGCCGGTGCGGTGGCCCGTCGATCCGCGCGGCCAGTAGTCGGGGTGATGCCAGTCGAGCTGTGAGTAATAGAAGAACAGCTTGATGCCCTGGCGCCGGCACTCCTCGGCCAGCTCCTTGAGCGGGTCGCGCTGGAACGGCGTCCAGTTCACGATGTTGTAGCGGGTCGCGCGCGTCGCGAACATCGAGAAGCCGTCGTGGTGGCGCGAGGTGATCGTGATGTATTTCATGCCCGCCGCCTTGGCGAGCGTCACCCACGCGTGCGCATCGAACTTGGTGGGATTGAAGGTCGAGGCGAGCCACTCGTAGTCGGGCACGGCAATCGGCCGATTCTGCATCACCCACTCGCCCTGGCCGAGCAGGCTGTATACACCCCAATGAATGAACATCCCGAACTTGGCGCCCGAGTACCAGTCGCGCGCGGCGAGCCGCTCCGCGGGCACGGAGTCCTTGCCCTGCGCGAGGGCGAGCGTGAGCGCTACGACGGCTCGGAGAATAAACCCACCTCTGCAATCGCGGGACAGACGGTCGCTTGCGCGACCCGCAGCCTGACCCGCGATGTCGTGATGCGCGGGCCGCGAATCAGACGGCAGTTGCCGATGCTCGTCGCCGCCCTGAACTCGACCCAGTCACCGTTCTGCCACTGATCCAGCCCGACCGCATCGACGCGTTGGCCGAGCGGCAGGTGCTCGCGCAGCCGCACCACGTTGAACCCGATATCGTGACCAAACTCGAGGACCAGGGTTGGCGTGCGCACGCCATCGTCGGTCGCCCAATAGGTGATGCGGCTGCCGTCGAGCACGTTCGCCGGCGCAAACCGCCGATCGCGGCCACCGCGCCAGTTGCTCGCGGTGACGCGTGCGCCGGCGGCGAGATTGGTTGCGAACGTCGCGTCGATGATGCGGCGAAAGCCCTGCAGCGAGGCGACGTCGGTGTCGGGAATCCGGCCACGGCGATCGGGCGGGAGATTGAGCAGGAACGAAGCACCCCGTCCCACCGAAGAGTAGTAGAGATCGACCAGCTGCTGCGGTGTCTTGACCTGGCCATCCTCGTGCTTGTGGTAGAACCAGCCGGGCCGGATCGACACATCGCACTCGGCGGGCACCCAGTGCGTGCCCGGACGGTCGCCGCGATTGAGCCGCGCTTCGTCGGCGTGCCCGGGCGCGAAGTCTTCGCTGTTCTGCGTCGCCCAACACGTCTCGCCCGCGATGCCGCGCTCGTTGCCGACCCAGCGGATGTCCGGCCCCGCGTCGCTGAACAACACCGTGTTCGGCTGGAGATCGCGCACGATCTGCCACGTGTTGGGCCAGTCGTAGTACGTGCGATTGTCGATCTCACGCCGCTCGTACGCGCCGCCGTAATAGCCGTCGCCGCCGTTCGCGCCGTCGAAGAAGATCTCGAACACCGGGCCGTACTCGGTCAGCAGCTCGCGCAGCTGATTGCGGTAGTAGACGAGGTATTCAGGCGTGCCGTAGTCCTTGTGATTGCGATCCCACGGCGAGAGGTAGACGCCAAATCGCACATCCTGCCGGGCGCACGCCGCGGAGATCGCTTTCACGACGTCGCGTTTGAACGGGCTATTCTTGACCGAGTGCTCGGTGTAGCGCGACGGCCAGAGGCAGAAGCCGTCGTGGTGCTTGCAGGTGAGGATCAGGCCTTTCATCCCACCGCCCTTGGCGGCGCTGACGATCTGGTCGGCGTCGAAATCGGTGGGATTGAAAATCGCCGGCGACTCGTCGCCGTCGCCCCATTCGCGGTTCGTGAAGGTGTTGACGGTGAAATGAACGAAACCGTAGAACTCGAGCTCGTGCCAGGCCAGCTGGCGGGGAGCGGGGAGCGGGGCGAAGGGAGCGGGGGGATCGACCTGCCCGTCTGGGCGTAACGGGAAACCCGCAAGCGAGGCGCTCGCAGCAGCGGTGGTCGTGATGAAGTCGCGGCGAATCACGCGTGAACCTGTAGCGCCTCCAGCAAGGACTCGCGGTCCCATGAGCCGTCATACCGCACGCCATTGATGAAGAACGTCGGAGTGCCGTTGACGCCGCTCTTCACGCCGCTCATGAAGTCGTCGCGCACCCGTGCAGCGTGCGTTCCGGCTTCCAGCTCACCGCGCAGCCGGTCGGCATCGAGCCCGAGGTCGGCGGCGTACTCCACGAGACGGTCGTCGTCCAGCGCGAATTGCCGTTCGAACAGCCGATCGTGCATCGGCCAGAACGCGCCCTGGGCTGCAGCAGCCTCGGCGGCCTCCGCCGCATGTTCCGCTTCGGGATGGATCCTCGTCAGGGGAAAGTTGCGGAAGACAAATCGCAGCTGCGAGCCGAGTGTCCGCTGCACGTCCTTTACGATCGGATAGGCCCTCCCACAGTGCGGACACTGGTAATCGCCGTATTCGACCAATGTCAGCGGCGCATTGGCCGGGCCCGCAGCATGGTCGTGCGGTGTGACCGGCGGCGTCAGCTGGGCGCGATCGTCACGCCGGCTCATGGACACCCCCCGACTGCAATTCCTCCAGCGCCTTGAGAATGCCGTCGGCGCCGGGATTCACGCGCGGATCGGAGACGTAGCTCCAGCGGATGTTCCCGTCGCCATCCAGCACGAACAACGCGCGCTCAGTCGTTCCCGCGCGGGCGTCGTACACGCCGTAGGCCCGCGCCACCGCTCCCTTGGGCTCGAAGTCTGCGAGGAGCGGAAACCGCAGCTTGCGGGAGTCGGCATAGGCCGCGTGACACCACGAGCCGTCGACCGAAATGCCGACGAGCTGCGCCCCGTATTTCTCGAACTCGGGCAGGACCTCGTTGTAGAGCGCGAGCTGATCGCCGCACACGGGACTCCAGTCCGCCGGATAGAACACGAGAACCACGGGCCGCCCGCGCAGCTCCTCGAGAGATAAATACTTGCCGGGTGCACTGGGCAAACGGAAATCGGGAGCGCGTTTCATTGCGGATGACCTCCATCCTCGCTTGAGCCTGCAAGTATGTCGCACCGGATCGGCGCCGCCAAGGCGGAGTGGGTGAGCGCGCCGATCGCAATCAGCGACGCGCCCGCCGCGGCATAGGCGCGCGCCGTGCCGCCCGTAATGCCACCCGAGGCCTGGATCGTCACGGCAGGTCCCGCGCGCCGTGCCCAGGCGGCAAGCCGGTCGGGTGGCTGGTTGTCCACCAGCAAATGTGTGACCCCCGCCGCGAGTGCCGCCTCGACCTGCTCGTCGGATTCGACCTCGACGATAACCGGGAGGCCGTCAGGCGCGTTCCGCAGCGCGTCGCGCAGCGAACGGCCGTCGAGCAATGCCCAGTGGTTGTCTTTCCACAGGATCGCGTCGGCGAGCGACGCGCGGTTTTCCACGCCGCCCCCGATCCGGACAGCATACAGCTCGAGATTCCGGAGTCCGGGTGTCGTCTTGCGTGTGTGAGTGATTTTCGCGCGCGTGCCCGTCACGGCATCCACCGCCTGACGGGTGAGCGTCGCGACGCCTGACAGTCGTTGCAGGAAGTTCAACGCCACGCGCTCGCCCGCGAGCAACGCGCCGGCGGCGCCGCGCACAGTCGCGAGTCGTGC
>Ga0209056_10002757_pt1 | contig 18825 bp, 18 predicted proteins | sample GraSoiAngelo_114_FD_185876 | JGI IMG/M metagenome (GOLD analysis project Ga0209056, IMG submission 185876) | Grasslands soil microbial communities from the Angelo Coastal Reserve, California, USA - 14_0903_13_40cm (SPAdes) (version 2) | ecosystem: Environmental > Terrestrial > Soil > Grasslands...
CGAGCGCACGCCGCAATCGGCAGAGGAACTCGCAGAATAGGCCCTGTGTTACGAAGCGCAGGGATCACGGCTAAATCATCTCGTAAATCCGAACACAGATGGATGGCCAAAAGAAAAGATAAGCGCGTGGCGATTGTTGCCGGAGTCGGACCCGGCTTGGGAGTAGCGCTGGTGCGCAAGCTTGCGGGAGAAGACTGCTGCGTCGGCATGTTCGCGCGCTCGCCTGAATTCATCGGCGAACTTGCTACTGAGCTTGGAGCGGATGCGCTGGCAGTTCCCACGGACGTTTCCAATGCAAAACAAGTCGCGGCGGGATTTCGCAAAGTGCGAGAAAAGCTCGGTCCAGTGGAGATTCTCATCGCGCACGCGAGCGGTTCAGTCGGCGAAGGCTTGATGAAGACCACGCCCGATCAATTCGAACAATCATGGCGTGTCGCAGTGCTGGGCGCGTTTCTGTGTGCGCGCGAAGCAGTGCCCGATATGCTCAGGAACGAGCGCGCGCAATTATTTTCACCGGCGCCACTTCTTCGGTGCGCGGGCGCGGCGGTGCGGTTTCATTTAGTAGCGCAAAGTTCGCGGTGCGCGGACTGGCACAATCGCTTGCCGTCGAACTGTGGCCAAAAGGTATTCATGTGGCACATGTCATCATCGATAGCGTAATTGATACGCCAAACGTGCGCAAGACCTACAAACCTTCTGCGAAAGAACCGTTGCTCAAACCGGAGGCGATCGCGGACGCATATTGGAACCTTATCCAGCAAGAGCGCAGCGCATGGAGCTTGGAAATCGATGTGCGTCCTTATAGCGAGGCCTTTTTCGAATAACGCTATTGGTAGGGACGCCCCGCCGGGGCGTCCGGTCGTCGCAGCGCGACGACCCTACCGGTTACTTGAAGATCTTGTCCAAGAGCAGCTGTGCCTGGCTGTAATGACGGCCGTGCGGTCCCTGATCGTTCAACCCCCAATTGTAGGGTAGATATTTGATGTCGTAATTTCCGCTGGCGGCAAATTCCCGGACTGATTCCGGTGCGTAGTGTCCGAGAATTTTCGGAGTGCCACCGGCTTCGTCGAAATCCGGCTTGAACCATTTGAAGATACTGGAGATTTCGACCTTCTGCTCTTTGGGTAAAAACTTGTTGAGATCTTGCCGCGCCAGCCACGCGCGATACGCGGTGTCGCCTTGTTCATCGAATTTCTCGGCTGTGTAGGCGAAGCGCTGCAACGGCGGACAACTGCGCGCCGCGCAGACCAGCGCCGCGTGCGCGCGATAACGGATCAACGGTCGCAGCGTTCCATGCTCGATGTCATCCAACGCAACTTTTCGCCCGTCCATGTCGTTGCGTTTTGCGGAAAAAGAATCCTTCAACTGCTGAATACTTTCCGTTGGATAATTCGACAAAATCCAGCGAATCACCAAAGCGTTGTAGGCATTGACCAGCGTAGCTGCTTTCTCGTTGCCTTGGGCTGGAGCGTGGGTCTTGGCGGCGAACTGCCTCAAGTACTCGTCGAGCGCCGACAAATCCGCCGTCTCTTTTTTCCAGACGCCGTAGTTCACGAGTCCCCGGTCGTTCACGTATTTTTTCAGCAGCCGGTCGAACTCGTCATGATGAATGCCGGCGGGCACATCGACGTTTTCACCCGTTTGCGCACGCGTGAGGAGACTGATGAAGGCAAATCCCAGGATCGAGAAAAGAATCCAGAATCTAGGCATTTTCTATTTCGGTGAGTTAATTAGCGCCCAAACGTAGCCGTAGGTCAGCGACCTTTCCGTTCCCTAGGTATATTTTCGGGGTTCCTGCGCGATCCGGCTTCGGGCTTTAGCGATCGGAAATAATCATCGCGAAGGTTGGGACGACGTTATAAGGAGGGTTGAATTTCTTTTTCGAAACTTGCTTTGTCGTCGTAGCCCAAGTGCCCACTCACGATGTGACCTTGTCGATCAATCACAAAGGTCGTCGGAATGGAATCGATCCTGCCGTACGCCTCCGCGACTTTGTCGTTTCCGATGACAATCGGGTAGTTCACCGCAAGTTGTTTGACAAACTTCTTCACCACTTCGGGACCTTGGTCATCCAGCGAAATGCCGATCACCGTAAAACCCTTATCAGCGTATTGCTTTTGTAGCTCCACAAAGTGTGGGATTTCGATGCGGCACGGAGCGCACCAAGTCGCCCAGAAATCGAGAATTACAACTTTGCCGCGAAAATCGGAAAACTTCACTGTCTTGCCATTCAAGTCCTTTAGCTGCCAGCCGGGCGCAGGTTTTCCGGCGAGCGACGTTTCCTGTGCGCGCGCCCGCGCTGCGCTTAAACAAATAGATCCGACCGCCAGCAAAGCGATGAGAGAAACGCTAAGCCAGCGAGAAGCGCAATGAATTTTCATCGTGACCATACCAAGGATGCCCTTGTGCCCGCTATTATTCCCTCACGTCGGAAGCTGGTTTCTGGTGTCCACTCGATCGATCGAAAAAGCTCACACTAAAAAGGATGTCCAGATCGCGCAAATAATAGAGGGTAAAACATCAGCGATGCCACACTGGTGCGATTGCGATCATCGAGCAAATTCATCTTTGAAATGCTAGGGACCAATTTGGGGAGAGTATCAAGTGATCTATGCTGAGCCACCCAGGTCCTGAAAGAAAAAGCCAAAAAAGAATCACCAGATTAAGCACATCTGGAACGTATAAAAATTCTGAAAGCCAGGCGAGCGGTGACGTTGCTTTGATGTTTTTGATCGCGGTGGTGGCAATCGCCATGATCATCACGCAGCTGAGCATCACGCACGCGAGCGGCGTCGCAAGGCCGAGGATCAGCAGAAAACCAAAGACAAATTCCACCGTTGCAACGAAAACGGCATTAAAATCAGGAAAGGGAACCTTCGCAGCAACCAGCGTCTCACGCATCTGCTCGCGTCGCTCAGGCACAAAAAGCTTGCCGCGTCCGGATAGAAAAAACAGCAAACCGACTGTGATCCGCGCCACCAGAACGCCAACCCACTGCCACGCATTCAGCTCACTCAGAAATGTTCGGATCCACGACATTCAAATCAATAGGATAACGCTGCACTAACGTTTATTCCTTTGCCTGATCAGCTGGCAACGGAATAATCAAGTCAATTCATATCTCTAAACTTCGCAGCACGTCCGAATGAAAAAAGGTGAAGAGGTTTATAACGTTGTCGTAATCGGCGCCGGGACAGCCGGCCTGGTCACGGCCGCCGGAACGGCAGGACTCGGCGGGCGCGTCGCTTTGATCGAGCGCAATCTGATGGGAGGCGATTGCTTGAATTTCGGCTGCGTGCCGAGCAAGGCGCTCATTTCCTCGGCGCGATTGATCCAGCAAATTCGTGACTCCGAAAAATGGGGCCTCAATCGGCAAGAGCCAGAGTTCGCTTTTGAAAAGGTGTTTGAGCGGATGCGGGCGCGTCGGGCGAAGATTGCGCCAAACGATTCGCAGGAACGCTTTGAGTCGTTAGGCGTAGATGTTTTTCGCGGTGAAGCACGATTTGTTTCGCCGCACGAAGTCGAGATCAATGCACCGGAAGGGCAGTATAATACCGCCCTTCCCTCGATGCGACTGCGTGCGCGCAACTTTGTGATCGCGACTGGCAGCCGCGCCGTCATTCCAAAAATCGAAGGGATTGAAAAGATCCGTTATTTCACGAACGAGACCATTTTTGACGAGCTGAAGGAAAAACCGGAGACCATGATTGTGCTTGGCGGCGGGCCGATTGGTTGCGAGCTCGGGCAAGCGCTGAGCCGGCTTGGGGTGCGGGTGACGGTGATCCAACGCGGCGACCAGCTTTTGCCAAGAGAAGATCGAGATGTGTCGGAATTCCTCGAGCGGCGATTGATCAACGAAGGCGTGCGTGTAATCAAGAACGCCGATGCGCATTCAGTTGCGACCAGCGACAAAGGAAAAGTTGCGCTTGAGTGGCTAGATCGACAGTCGGGTCGGTTAGCCGAACGGACTTTGTTTGCCGACACCCTGCTGGTCGCCATTGGGCGAATGCCAAACGTCGAGAACCTGGGCTTAAAGTCAGTGGGAGTTGACGCCAATGAGAGAAGCGTGCGCGTTAATGAATACCTGCAGACATCTCAACGGCACATTTATGCCGTAGGCGATGTGATTGGGCAATTTCTGTTCACACACATGGCCGATGCGCAGGCGCGTGTGGTCGTGAGGAACATCGTCGTCCCCTTTCAATTCCTCCGGCGAAAAATGGATTATTCGATCGTGCCTTGGTGCACGTATGCGGATCCGGAAGTTGCACACGTCGGGCTGGGCGAAAAGGAAGCCACGCAGAAAAACGTCCCCTATGATCTGTTCGTCGTTCCGCTCGAGGACATCGATCGAGCAGTCGTGGAAAACGAAGAAGCAGGCTTTGCAAAGATTCTAACGGTGAAAGGTTCCGATAAAATCCTCGGTGCGACTATCGTCGCGCCGCACGCGGGCGATTTATTGCATGAGTTTGTGCTGGCGATGAAGGCCGGCGTCGGTCTCGGCACGATTGCATCAACGATTCACGCCTATCCCACATTTGCCGAGCTCGCGCGCAAAGCGGGCGACAAATACAACAAGACGCGCCTGACTCCGCGCGCGAAGACGATTTTCACCTGGCTGTATGGACGCGCCCGGAGATGACGCTTCCGGGGAGCGCACGCGCCTCGCGTGCTGGTTTCGGCGCCCTCGCCGAAACCCCCCCTACGCACCGCAACTGCAATCAACAAACAAAGAGGACAAACCGCGCCGCGCGGACATAGAAAAAAGTCCGCATTGGCGAGAGCGCCCATGCCAACACGCGAGGGCGCGTGTGCTCCCCAGATTGCACGAAATGACGAACGAACAGAAAAGCGCAGTCGCGCGGCTCATTGCGCTCGTTGCATTCATCATCGCGCTTTTTCTTGCGATGAGATTTCTGCCGGTCCAGCCATGGCTGAGAGATTTCAATGACTGGATCGGCCAGATGGGCGCGGCTGGCATCTTCATTTTTATCATCGTTTACGCCGCCGCCACGGTTTTGCTCGCACCCGGAGCAATCCTCACTATCGGCGCAGGATTCACATTCGGCCTGTGGAAAGCATTTCTAGCCGTATCCGCTGGCGCAACGCTTGGCGCAGCGTTGGCTTTTCTGGTTGCCCGTTTCCTCGCTCGCGACAAAGTCGAAGCGATCGCGCAACGGAACGAAAAGTTCCGCAACATCGACACCGCGATCGGCAAACAAGGCGCGAAGCTGATTTTCCTGCTCCGGCTCAGTCCGGTGATTCCGTTCAACCTAAGCAATTATTTTTATGGATTAACCGGTGTAAAATTCTGGCCGTACGTGCTGGCGAGCTGGATCGGCATGATGCCCGGCACATTTCTCTACGTTTACATCGGCACTGCGGGCAAAGCCGCTGTCGCCGCCGCAGCTGGTGACGGAGTGGTGAAACACGGCTGGCAATACTGGACGCTTTTGAGCGTCGGTCTCGCCGCCACCATCATTGTAACAATCTGGGTAACGAAAATCGCGCGTGACGCAGTCAAGAAAAGCACCGATGTAAAGTAACCGGTGGTAAAAAACGCTTGCTTTCGGTCCTTGTTCGTCATTAAGTCGATCTAATTCCATGCGCCAATTTTCGAAATCGAACTCGGCATGTCGGCCTCTCTCCGGCCGGATGAGCCGTTACTGGCGCTGCTCAATCTAGGCAAAGCGAAACTTCTGGCTTCTTGCCAGCCCGGCAAAGTTTCGCCGCAGGCCCCAACGTCTTCGGAGTCGCGTTGACGATTCTGTTTTTCGCGCGCCTGCGATCAAACCGATGCCTTCATTCAAATGACCTAATTTTTCCGACGATATGTTGATTGTGATGAAACCCAGCGCGACCGCATCCGAGATTGATGCGGTGGTTGAAGCAGTTCACTCGATGGACTTGCGAGCGCATCCGCTCGCCGGCGCGACGCGGACCGCGATTGGAATCACGGGTAACACCGGAGTGATCGATGGCCGGCGCTTCGAAAGTCTCTCCGGCGTCGCTGAAGTCATTCGCGTAACCAAGCCGTACAAATTGATCAGCCTGGATTTGCGGCCGGAGAAAACAATCGTCCGCGTCGGTGACGCCACGATCGGAGGAAACGAGCTGGCGATCATCGCAGGGCCGTGCGCGATCGAGAGTCGCGAGCAGGCTTTCACTGTAGCCGAAGCGGTCAAACAAAGCGGCGCGCGTTTCTTTCGTGGCGGCGTGTGCAAGCCGCGCACTTCGCCTTACTCGTTCCAGGGATTAGGCGAAAAAGGCTGGATGATCATGACCGAGATCCGGGAGCGTTTTGGATTAAAAGTCGTAAGCGAAGCGCTCGACGACTCCAGCGTCGATCTGGTCGAACAGCATTGCGACGTCATTCAAATTGGCACCCGTAACATGCAGAATTTTTCGCTGCTCAAGCGCGCGGGTCGCTCAAAGCTGCCGGTGTTGTTGAAACGAGGAATGGCCGCAACGCTGGAGGAGTTTCTGCTCGCGGCCGAATACATCATGGCGGAGGGCAATTACAACGTCATCCTGTGCGAGCGCGGCATTCGCACGTTTGCGCAACACACCCGCAGCACGCTCGATCTCGGAGTCGTGCCGGCGATCCGTCGGATTTCGCATTTGCCGGTGATCATCGATCCGTCTCATAGCGGCGGAACCAATTACATGGTGGCGCCGTTGGCGCGCGCCGGTGTTGCGGTAGGCGCCGACGGACTCATGGTCGAAGTTCACAACCAGCCGGAATCCGCGCTTTCCGATGGTGCACAGGCGCTGACACCCGCCGAATACGCGCAACTGATCAAGGAAGTGCAAGCCATTCACGAACTCAGGGTGTCGCCTGCTTAAAACCAATGCTTCTGCTTTTGGATAACTACGACTCGTTCACCTACAACCTCGCCCAATATTTGGGCGAGCTTGGATGTGAATTGTCCATTGCACGGAACGATGCGATCACCATCGATCAGATCGCGCCTCTGATGCCCAGTCACATTTGCATTTCTCCCGGACCAGGAACGCCGCGCGAAGCAGGCATCAGCAAAGAGGTCGTCATCCGCTTCGGCAAACAAATTCCCATCCTCGGCGTTTGTCTGGGGCACCAATGCATCGCAGAAGCGTACGGCGGGAAAGTGGTGCCGGCTCCGCGTCTCATGCACGGAAAATCGTCACTCATCTATCACGACAACACCTCGATATTGTCGGATTTGCCGGTGCCGTTTGAGGCAGGCCGGTACCACTCGCTCGTCGTTGAAGCCGATTCATTTCCGTCGTGTCTTGAAGTCATCGCGCAAACTGATGGGAACGAGATCATGGCGCTCCGCCATCGTGAATTCCCTGTGTATGGCGTGCAATTTCATCCTGAGTCGATCCTTACACGGGATGGCAAGAAAATCTTGTCCAACTTCCTCGAGTTCAAAAGCTAAATGACCACGACACCTCTCAATCCATCGCTCGACGAATTCGTTCGCCTTGCTGCTCGCGGCAATGTCGTTCCGGTTTTCGCCGAGTTCATGGCCGATACGGAGACACCGGTTTCGGCATTCAAAAAGCTTTACCGCGGCGGAGGCGATTACGGTTTCCTTTTTGAATCGACAGAGAAAAATGATGTATCGGGCCGCTTCTCGTTTGTCGGAACGAAACCGCGCGCGGTCATTCGAAGTTACGGCCGCCAAATCCAGTTGCTGAAGCGTGGCGGCGAGCAGCGTTTCGAAACATCGACCAGCCCGCTGGATGAAGTCCGCAAATTGTTAGGGCGTTACCGATTCGTGGGACGGCCGGAGCTATCGCGATTCGCGGGCGGCGCCGTCGGCTTTCTTGGCTACGACGCGATCAATTTTTTTGAGCCGACAGTTCCCGTCGCTCCAAACGACGAGCTGCGCCTGCCGGAGATGCTTTTCATGATCACGAGTAGCTTTCTAATTTTCGACCATCGGCTGCGTACTTTGAAAGTCGTTGTTAACGCGTTCCTGGAAGACGGCACACCGGAAGAGGTCTATGCGCGGGCAGGGCAGTCGATTGACGCGATCGTGCGCAAGCTCGCGGAACCAGCCGAACTACCCGTCATCTCAATCAACGGCAGGGACCCGCGGCCGCCGCGCAGCAATTTCCGGCGCGAAGAATTCGAGGGTGCCGTCAACCGGGCAAAGGAATACATTCGCGCCGGCGACATTTTCCAAGTTGTCCTGTCGCAGCGCTTCGAATCCAATTTCGCAGGCGACCCCTTTGATTTCTATCGCTGCCTTCGCTTCATCAATCCGTCGCCATACATGTTTTGTCTGGGATGCGGTGACGATTTTGCACTCGTTGGCAGCTCACCGGAAATGCACGTGCGACTTACCGTTGATACGGTTGAGATTCGGCCTATCGCAGGGACGCGTCCACGCGGTGAGACTCCCAGCGACGACGAAGCGAACACGCGCGAGTTGCTGGCCGATCCCAAAGAACGCGCCGAACACATCATGCTTGTCGATCTTGCCCGCAACGACCTCGGGCGCATTGCGGATTTCGGAAGTGTGCACGTGACGGAATTTATGAATATTGAGCGTTACAGCCATGTCATGCACATCGTCTCGGACGTGTGCGGCCGGCTTCGGAGTGGCTGCGACGGATTTGATTTGGTCAAGGCGACGTTTCCCGCCGGGACGGTTTCAGGTGCGCCAAAAATCCGGGCGATGCAAATCATCAGCGAGTTGGAACAAACCAGACGCGGCTGTTACGCCGGCGCAGTCGGGTATTTCGGATTTGATGGCAACGTCGATTCCTGCATCGCTCTGCGATCCGCGGTGCTGAAAAATGGCAAAGCTTATTTTCAAGCTGGCGCTGGAATTGTGGCGGATTCCGACGCGCACCGGGAATACGAGGAAACGATCAACAAAGCGCGCGCGATGATGCAAGCGCTGGCTTTGGCTGGCGGATGAATTCAAACAGATGAACTGCGAACAGATCATCGGCAACGGCGCGTTGGGCGAGGCAACGTCGCGCTTGCTGCGAAGCGAAGATCTCACCGAGACCGACGCGGCAGAATTCTTGCAAGCCCTTCTTGAGCCGGACGCGAGCGATGCGCAGATCGCGTTCGCGCTATCCGCCATGGCCGCGAAAGGCGAAACAGCTGACGAACTGGCGGGCATGGCAGCCGCGATGCGTGCACGCGCTGTGCCGTTGCCGACGCATCATACGCGTTTCATCGACACGGCAGGAACCGGATCGAGTGCAGTAAAAACTTTCAACGTTTCCACCGCAGCCGCGTTCGTCATTGCCGGCGCGGGTCTGCCAGTTGCAAAACATGGCTCGCGCGCGGTCACATCGCGCGCCGGCAGCGCCGATGTGCTCGAAGCGCTGGGGGTGAACACGGGCGCTTCTTTGGAACAGACTCAACGTTGCTTAAACGAACACGGAATCTGTTTCATGTTTGCGCCGCTTTTCCACAGCGCGACCGCGCGCGTCTCGCGAGTGCGTCGTCAGCTTGGCGTCCGCACCGTCTTTAACTTGCTCGGTCCGCTGGTGAATCCTGCGCGTGCGCCGTTCCAGCTTCTCGGGGTCTGGCATCGCGCGTTGCTCGAGCGTGTGGCCGCCGCGCTCGCGCGAGTCGGCGTTGCGAAAGCCTGGGTTGTTCATGGCACCGATGGTCTCGATGAAATAACACTGACAGGCGAAACGATGGCCATAGCCTGCTCCACGGAATCGGATGGCAGGTTCGCCATGGAAAGTTTTTCCACTTCGCCGCGCGATTTCGGATTGGAACCGCGACCTATCGATCATCTTCGCGGCGGCGGGCCACAGGAAAATGCCCAACTGATTCGGGCGATTATCGATGGTGACAAAAGCGCCGACGTGACCGCCGCTCGGGACCTGGTGATCATCAATGCAGCTGCGGCTCTGCACATCGCAGAAATAGCGCCTGATCTTTTGACGGCAACAACTCTCGCCCAACAAAGCATCGCGAGCGGACAAGCGGCAGCGAAGCTGGATACGCTGATCCGGGAGACAAATCGCAGGCTATGAGCAAAGATTTTCTTTCAGAGATCGTCGCGCGAAAGCGAGCTGCTGTGGCGGGCCTTGTCGCGCAGAAAGATGCAAGCGCTTGGCGAGACCGGGCGCTGGAAAATCGAAAACGCGCGCTGCCACATCGTTTGCGCGAGGCGTTGGAGACGGACTCGATGCCGCTCAAGATCATCACCGAGTTCAAGCGCATGTCGCCATCTCGCGGTGTAATTCGCACCGATTTTGCGCCTGCCGATGTGGCCGGTTGCTACGAGCGCGGCGGCGCGTGGAGCATCTCTGTTGTAACTGAGGAAGAATATTTTGGCGGTTCCATCGCTGATCTCATCGCGGTTCGCGCAACTACGCGATTGCCGATCCTGCGGAAGGATTTCATCATCGATGCGATCCAGATTTACGAAGCAGCCATTGCCGGCGCGGACGCCGTGCTTTTGATCGCCGCCATTCTCGACGATTCCGCCCTTAAGAAGATGCGCATCATCGCCGAAGACGAACTGCAGCTCGATGCGCTGGTCGAAGTGCATACTTCTGATGAATTTCGCCGCGCGCGCGACTCTGGCGCAAAGCTCATCGGTGTGAACAATCGGAACCTCCGGACGTTTGAAGTTTCAATCCGCGCAAGCGAACGCATCATCGCTGACGCGCCGCGCGATGCGGTGATGATCAGCGAAAGCGGATTACGAAGCGCAGAGCAACTCCATCATCTTCGCGCCCTCGGATTTCGCGGTTTCCTCATTGGCGAAGCTTTGATGGAAGCGCCGGACCCAGCAACGGCTCTTCGCGACCTAATCCTTGCTGCCTCAGAAGTGCACGGCGCACAGCGCCATGGCTACAGGTCATTCAGGCTTCGCCGCGTATAACCCAATGTAAAAATGCAGAGAGCGCATCCACATTCACGCGGCTTTGTCATTAATTCGTCATTCGTCATTCGAGCTTCGTCATTACTCCTATGAAGCGCGTGCAAGTCAAAATCTGCGGCGTCACCAACATCGATGACGCGAAAACGTGCGCGGAGTTCGGCGCGGACATGATCGGGCTGAACTTCTTCCGCCAAAGCCCGCGCTACGTTAAACCAAAGATTGCGCGGAAAATTATCGAAGCCGTACCGCGCGAGGTTTGCGCGGTGGGCGTTTTTGTCGAGCCAAGCTTAGTTAAAGTGCGCAGAATCTTGGCGATTGCCGATCTCCATTGTTTGCAACTCCATGGAAACGTCCCAGCTGAAATGTGCCGGAAGCTGACGGAGGAATTTCGCGTGATCCGCGCCTTGCGTACGCACAGCCGGTTTCAGCCGAAAGATGCACGGTTGTTTTCCGGGTGTGACGTGCTCATCGACGCGCATCATCCGGAGTTGCACGGTGGAACGGGGCAGACCAGTGATTGGTCTGCAGCGCGGGCAACGTTGCCTTTCACGCGTTTCCTGATTCTTTCCGGCGGTTTGAATGCGAATAATGTGGCCGAAGCGATCGCAGCCGTCGCGCCGCACGCGGTCGATGTTTGCAGCGGAGTCGAAAGCGCGCCCGGTGTGAAGGATCATCGCGCGATCGAAAAATTCATTACCGCTGTCCGGGCTTGATGGAAAAGCAAAGATCAATCATCAGCCGCAGCGAGCCGGATGAGCACGGCCATTGGGGCAGATTCGGCGGCCGCTACGTGCCGGAAACGCTCGTCGCGCCGCTTGATGAGTTGACCCGGGAGTTTACGCGCGCGCGTCGTGACGCGCGCTTCTGGAACGAACTCGAGCATCTTCATCGCCAGTACTGTGGCCGGCCCACGCCGTTGTATCACGCACAGCGATTGAGCGCGCATGCGCGGGGCGCAACGATTTTTCTGAAACGGGAAGACCTTGCCCATACTGGCTCGCACAAGATCAATAACGCGGTAGGCCAGGTGTTGCTTGCGCGCCGCATGGGCAAACAACGCGTGATCGCGGAGACCGGCGCGGGCCAGCATGGGGTCGCCACCGCAACCGTCTGCGCATTGTTCGGTTTACAGTGCGTAATTTACATGGGCGCGGAAGACGTGCGGCGACAGGAGCTCAACGTTTTCCGAATGCGACTGCTGGGGGCCGAAGTGGTGACGGTGAACTCGGGGACCCGCACATTGAAGGACGCCATCAACGAAGCTTTGCGCGCTTGGGTCACGAACGTTCACGACACTTATTATCTGCTGGGCAGCGCGTTGGGTCCGCATCCTTATCCGCTCATGGTGCGCGAATTTCAAAGCGTGATCGGGCGCGAAGCGCGCCAGCAGATTCTTTCTCAAACCAGGCGACTGCCGCACACGTTGCTCGCGTGCGTCGGCGGCGGCTCGAATGCGATCGGCTTGTTTCATCCTTTCATCGCAGACGAACAAGTGCGCCTGCTCGGGGTGGAAGCCGGCGGCCGAGGCGACGCGATGGGAGAGCACGCCGTCCGATTTCACACCGGCGCGGCGAGCGGCGGCGGGCGCATCGGCGTGTTGCACGGAACCATGTCCTACGTTCTCCAGGATGCCAACGGACAGATCGCAAACACGCATTCGGTTTCCGCCGGCTTGGATTATGCGGCGGTCGGCCCCGAGCACGCGTTTCTTCACGATAACGGACGGGCCGAATACATTTTCGCCAGCGACGCGGACGCGCTCGAAGGCTTCAGGCTTTGCACTCAACTGGAAGGAATCACTCCCGCGCTTGAGACCTCGCACGTCGTCATTCCCGCCATTCGCATCGCGCAGCAATTGTCTCCGGACGATTCCATCATCGTGAATCTCTCGGGACGCGGCGACAAAGACGCCCAGCTTGTCGCGCAACTGCTAAGAGACTGTTGAAATACTGCGATGGCCCGCGTTGCTGATGATTTTTGGCCTGAGCAAGGCGGGACGAAGGAGCATACCCTTCATGGGTCTGTGACTGAGGAGCAACGCAGCTCAGACCAAAAAGCGGCGCAACCCTTCGGGCGGAAGCAATTTGGGGCATCTGGCTGCGTTGCTCGCTCGTTACAGGTCGCTGCGGACATGCGCCTCGCTCGCGCCTTGCCATTCGCCCCAACTTGCTTCCGCGCGGGCCATCGCAGTATTTCAACAGTCTCTTAAGCAATGAGCCGGATTCGAGAAAAATTCGCCGAACTCAAGCACGCAGGCGACGGCGGCTTCATTCCTTTCATAACCGCGGGCGATCCCGATCTCGCAACCACCGAGCTATTGCTGATCGAACTCGCCACGGCTGGCGCCGACATCATCGAGCTCGGAGTTCCCTTCAGCGATCCAGTGGCCGATGGCGAAGTGATCCAGCGCGCATCCGAACGCGCCTTGCACAACGGCGTGACGCTCACGCACGCGCTCGATTGCGCGGCGCGCGCGAGAGGCCGCATCGGCACGCCGATGGTGTTGTTCAGCTATTTCAATCCGCTCTTGCATTTTGGCGAGGCGCGGCTCGCTCGCGCGGTGAAAGCCGCCGGAATCGATGGCGTGCTCGTGACTGACTTGATTCCCGAAGAAGCAGAATCATGGATCGAGCAACTTTATCAAAACGATCTCGATCCGATTTTTCTCGTCGCGCCAACGACATCGGACGAGCGGCTCGCGCACATCGCGCAACGCGCGCGCGGATTCATCTACGCCATCTCGCGCACGGGCGTGACCGGGCAGCGCGATGCGGTCGCCCGCGATGCGGAAGAACTTGTCCGCCGGATTCGCGCGGTCAGCGATCTTCCAATAGCGGTCGGATTTGGCATTTCGACCAGCGAACAGGTGAAAGAAGTCTGGCGTTTCGCTGATGCCGCCGTTATCGGAAGCGCAATCGTAAGCGAAATTGAAAAGCTGAACAGCGCAGCGGATCTGGCCAGCCGCATTGGTGATTTCACGCGATCACTGTCCACCAGATAGAACACGCGCGCTCAAGGGGCGGGGTTCGAACTTCTTGCTGCTAACTCATGTCTGCCAGTGATGAGAGCGTATAGGCGATTACAAAATCAGAACGACTCTCTTTTCGCTCGACGCGATGGGCAAGCAATCGGCGCCGCGCAGCTAGGCGCGGCTTTCGTTCCTTTTGCAATTTAGCCGTCCGAGCGAATTGCGGCTTTTCAGGAACAACACATCCTGCTAAAGCTTCGCATTGTCATGATCGAGACCAGTCGTAAAGAAACCGTCGTCCGCCAGCGATACGCAGTGGGAGCAAAAGCACGCGCGGACAAACTTTGTTGTCCCGTCGAATACGAGTCGGAATATCTGAAGGTGATCCCCCGGGAAGTGATCGAGCGCGATTACGGCTGTGGCGATCCGTCGCGTTATTTGCACGAGGGCGAAACCGTCCTCGATCTGGGCAGCGGCACGGGAAAAATCTGTTTTATTGCCGCGCAAATCGTCGGGCCAAACGGCAGAGTGATTGGCGTTGATATGACCGATGAAATGCTCGAGGTCGCGCGACGTAACGCGCCGATTGTAGCCGAGCACATCGGTTGTTCAAATGTCGAATTCCGCAAGGGCCGCATCCAAGATTTGGCGCTCGATCTTGAATTGCTGGATCGCGAACTGAAGAAAAAACCGATCACAGACGCGGCGCCATTTCTTGCCGCCGACGAACTCGCCGAAGAACTGCGGGTGAAACATCCGCTGATCGCAAGCGATTCGGTGGATGTGGTCGTTTCCAGTTGCGTCCTTAACCTGGTTGAGCCGAAATCGAGACCGCAGTTGTTTGACGAAATTTTCCGTGCTCTGAAAAGAGGCGGGCGTGCCGTTATCTCGGACATCGTGAGCGACGGAGCGGTGCCCGAGGAAATGCAAAACGATCCAGAACTTTGGAGCGGCTGCATCTCGGGCGCGTTCACCGAAGAGGGTTTTCTTGCCGCGTTTGAGAACGCCGGCTTTTATGGGATTCAAATCCTGAAACGCGACGCGCAGCCGTGGCGCACGGTGCACGGAATCGAGTTTCGTTCTGTGACGGTCGAGGCATTCAAGGGTAAACAAGGCGCATGTTTCGAGCGCAATCAGGCGGTGATTTATCGAGGTCCGTTCAAGGAAGTGCTCGATGACGACAATCACCGCATGGAACGCGGCAAACGCTACGCGGTTTGTGACAAGACTTACGGTCTCTACAAGAAACCTCCCTATCGTGATTTCTTCGAGTTCATTGATCCCATTGTCGATGTTCCGCTCGAACAAGCAAAACCGTTCGATTGCTCGCGCACGTCACTACGGCATCCGAAGGAAAGCAAAGGGCAGAATTACAACGCCACGATCGAAGCAAACAGTAAATGCTGTGATGGCAGCAGTTGTTGCTGATTAGGATGAATCGTTTCGCGCAGACACTGACGGAGTATTCGATGTCACTTCGGCGAGGGCGTCCTGAAATTCTTCAGGTCAACCTGGGCAAGCTCTGCAACCTCACTTGCATGCATTGCCACGTGAACGCAGGCCCGAAGCGCAAAGAAATCATGACGCGCGAGACAATTGACCGAATCATCGATTGGCTGGCGAACACTGAAATCACTGTCGTCGATCTCACCGGCGGCGCGCCGGAAATGATTCCCGATTTTTGTTACTTCATCGAAAGCGTGAAAACCCTAGAACCTTCGCGCCATGTCATCGACCGTTGCAATCTGACAATCTTGCTGGAGCCGGGCTACGTAGACCTCGCGGGATTTCTTGCTCGGAACAAGGTCGAGATTATCGCCTCGATGCCGTGTTATTCGCCGGAAAATGTAAACGCGCAACGGGGTGAAGGCGTTTTCGAAGGAAGCATCGCTGCATTGAAAATGCTCAACTCGTTAGGGTATGGAACCCAGCCGGAGCTGCCGCTGCATCTCATTTACAATCCGGTGGGGGCATTTCTGCCGCCGTCGCAGGCTGAACTTGAATCTGATTACAAACGCGAGCTCGCCAAACATTTCGACATTGTGTTCAACAAACTCTACACGATCACAAATCTGCCCATCGGGCGATTCGTTGCTTACCTGCAACACAATAACAAGGTCGCCGAATATATGGAACTGCTGATCAGCGCGTTCAATCCGGCCACGATCAATGGATTGATGTGCCGCAACACCGTCAGCGTTGGCTGGCGCGGCGAAGTTTATGATTGCGATTTTAATCAACAGCTCGGGATGCAATGGAGCAATGGCAAGCCGATATTCTTGTGGGACCTCGAACCGGGCAAGATCGAGAATCGTGAGATCATGACCGGCAATCATTGTTTCGGCTGCACCGCCGGCGCCGGCTCCAGTTGTGGCGGCGCGATTGTGTGATGCGGATGTCAGGCAGCTTGCCTGACTCGGTCGTCAGGCTGCCAGCCTGGCGAGGTGAAAGCAGATTTGACAGGCAAGCTGCCTGTCAGCCGAGACAGGCTGGAAGCCTATCTTCCGACCGTGATTACGCGCGCCGCCATCGGCACAACGAATTCGTTTCCTTGCGCATAGCGCTTGATTCCATCTTCGATTGCCACGCGGATAGCTTCTAATGTTCCCGGCAATTGTCGCGCCAACATCCCCGCGGTGCGAACGCCTGCATCGCGTTCCGCTTCGAATAAATAGCGCGCGCTTGGAAGATGCCACTCAACTGTGTGCGTCTCGTAAGTCATCGAGCTGCCATCAAAACCGGCTTGCTCCAATGCTTTTCGGCATTCTTCTCTTTCGCCGTACAAATAGCGCGGCGGCCCTTCGGGCAAGCTCACATCCAAGTTTGCGTACGCTTGGATTGCGTCATTGACGATTTGAGCGCCAGGACTCTCCTCTGGTCCGGCCCAGACTGTGAATCCAAATCTTCCATCCGATTTCAAAGCACGGCATACTTCGGCGCAGGCTCTTGCCGGATTTGAGACATGCAGCAAGCCAAAATTCATCAGCACGCGATCAAAGCTGGAATTTGCAAATGGCAGATCCTGAGCGTTGCCCTGGAGGAATGTAATATCGGGGGACATCGTCTTTGCGATGGCGATCATTTTTTCGGAGAAATCAATTCCCGTTGGAATAGCGCCAAACTGCTTTACCGCCGCGGACACATAGCCGGGTCCACAGGCGACATCCAGAACTGACATGCTTGCCGAAACCCCGGCAGCATTGATCAAATAGGGAATAAACTGCCGTGTGAGCGAGGACCACACAGAATCGTATTTGTCCGCTACACGTTCCCAGCCCGCGTGTTCGAACCGAGTGAAGGCGTCGTCCATTTCCGAAGTTCATTGTAGAGCAGGCGCTCCGCCTGCCAAGATTTCCGGTAGCCGAAAGTGTGGTAGGGCGCGCTCGCCGAGCGCGCAGCAACGGACGGCCCGGCGGTCCGCCCCTACCATTACTCCAGCGGAAATTCGATGCGTTCCTCGGGTTCGCGAGCGACGAGTTTGTTCCGCTCAATGATTCGTGCGCAGGTATTCCAGCGCAGGATCGCATCGTCGTGGCCGGGCGGACGGAGCGGCTCGGCTTTTTCGAACCAGTCCATTGCTTCGAGCAAAAGATCGTACGCCTGAAAGCGGGAGCCCGGTGTGTGCTGCCGCAGTTTCATCTTTGCCCGACGCTCGGCAACAATTCCAGAATAATACGCGCGGTCATATTCGGATTTCATGCGCGCCAGCAACTCTCTCGTTTGCGTTTCGCTGACGCCGTAGCCTTTCTCGAAGCGATCCGTCAACGCGAGCAAAAGCACGATGATTGCTCGTTGATTTTCCGGATCAACAGCGAGAATATCGAGGCAGATGCTCTCGGCTTCCGCAGGCTCATTGAGCAAACGATAGCGCTCGGCTTTTTCCAGCGCGGCGGAAATGGCGTCTTTGTGTAGTCGTTTCAAATCGGGCATGGCAAAATCGTTGACCCGTTAAAGCGTTGAAGCGCTTTGCGTTCGTTGCATTTTCGCTTCAACGCTTCAACGCTTCAACCTTTTGACGATCCGATCTCTTCTTTAGCCACCTCCAAATCCAGCCAAACGGATCATAGAAATCGTCCACCACCCGCTCTTTCAAGGGAATGATTCCGTTATCCGTGATCTGAATGCTCTCAGGGCAAACTTTGGTGCAGCACTTGGTGATGTTGCAGTAGCCGATCCCCTGCGTGTTCCGCAATTCTTCGAGCCGATCTTGCGTATCGAGTGGATGCATCTCCAGTGCGGCGACGTGAATGAGAAAGCGCGGCCCGATGAATTTGTCGTGCATCTGATGATCGCGCAGCACGTGGCAAACATCCTGGCAAAGAAAACATTCGATGCATTTCCGGAACTCTTGGACCCGATCGATGTCCTCCTGTCGCATGCGCCAGGTGCCGTCCGGCGCGTCAGGCGGTCGCGGTTTAAAGGGTTTGATTTTTTTCTTCACGCGAAAATTCCACGAGACGTCCGTCACCAAGTCCTTCACGACCGGAAAGGCTTTCATCGGCTCGATGGTCACGGGTTTTTCCAACGGCAAGTCGCTCAACCGCGTCATGCACATGAGCTTCGGCATGCCGTTCACTTCTGCCGAGCACGACCCGCATTTACCCGCTTTGCAGTTCCATCGGCAGGCGAGATCCGGCGCCTGGGTCGCCTGGATCTGATGCACCGCGTCTAGCACCACCATGCCTTCGGCGACCTCGGCCGTGTAATCACGAAGCTCTCCGGCTTTCGCATCGCCACGCCAGATTTTGAAAGTGGCTATTGCCATCGTTGAAGCGTTAAAGCATTAAAGCGGGTGACGCGGTTGCCGGGTAGCGCACGCGTCCCGCGTGCTGGTTGCGGCGTCGCGCCGCAACGGACTTTCCTGCAGATTCCTTCCTTGGAATAGCACACAGCCAAAGAGAAGTTCGCGAACGCCAGAGGCCTTCGCCAGCACGCGAGACGCATGCGCTACCCAATCCGATCCTACGCATCGTCATTTCATTTCTTCAATAATTTGCCTCA
>Ga0209056_10002760_pt1 | contig 18813 bp, 19 predicted proteins | sample GraSoiAngelo_114_FD_185876 | JGI IMG/M metagenome (GOLD analysis project Ga0209056, IMG submission 185876) | Grasslands soil microbial communities from the Angelo Coastal Reserve, California, USA - 14_0903_13_40cm (SPAdes) (version 2) | ecosystem: Environmental > Terrestrial > Soil > Grasslands...
GTCACGGAGCTCGCGCTCGTGCTCCCGCTCTCGTTCGTGCTCTTCATCGGCATCCTCGATTTTGGTCGAGTCTACTATTCGGCCATCGCGGTCTCGCACGCAGCGCGGGCAGGGGTGCAGTACGGGGCTCAGGACAACGTCAAGTCCGGCGACTTCGCCGGCATGCGGCAGGCGGCCTCGGATGCCCTGGGCGATGTGAGCAACTTCACGGTGACCGCGTGCAGGTATTGCCGGTGCGCAGATGGAACCGGCTCCTGCACCAGCTGCAACGCCGGTACCGATGGTTGCAGCTCCGGCTCCGGCTGTCTCGGTACCTGCGGCTCGGCCGCGCCGCAGGTCTACGTCCAGGTGACCGTCGACAAGGTCTTCACGACGCTCTTCCCCTATCCGGGGCTCCCCAGCAGGGCCGACCTCAATCGAAGAGCGACCATGCGGGTGCAATGAGATGGCGAACGATACTGCGGATCGAGGACGAGAGCGGGCGCAGCACGGCCAGTCGCTGACGGAGCTGCCGATCGTCCTGGTGCTCTTTCTCGTCCTGACGTTCGGGATCGTGGACGCCGGCCGGCTGATCTACGCGTACAACGCGGTGTCCCTGAGCGCGAGAGAGGGAGTGCGCTGGGCGGCGGTCCGCGGCGGCACGAGCGGCCGCACGGCGTCCAAGGCCGACATCCAGGACTTCGTCCAGAGCAAGACCGTCGGGGTCCCGGTGACCGTCGATGTGAGCTGGCTTCCCGACAGCAACAATCAGCCCGGCAGCACGGTCGTGGTGACGGTGACGAACGACTTCGCCCCGATCGCGCCCTTGCCGTTGGTTCCGAAGACCATCAAGCTCGCCAGCAGCTCGAGGATGATCATCTCTCGCTGACGCGCGCGATCCGCGGCGTCGGGGCAGATCGCAGGGACGCCGAGCTAACGTCGTTGGGATCGCTGTGCACGCGAGGCGGTAGGGTGTGATATCGCCCGCCTGCGGACAGACGCTGGAAGAGCTTGGCGGTGAGTCGCGGGCAAGCAGAGCGTCAAGACCGTGCCGGGGCGGCCGACATCCTTGTACGGCCGCGATTTCGCCCCGCATTCTCGCACCGCGCCCTCTCGAAGGCACGGGCCTTGCACCCTTCGGAACGCATCGCGAGACAAAGCAAGCGCCACGCGCCAAGAGTGGCCGCGGAAGGGGTCAGAGTATGACGGACCATCCACGTAGCTTCGAGCGCGCCTTCGCCGCGCCGGCCGAGCCCGCACGCGTCGAGAAGCGAGCCGGCGAGCGAGGCCAGGTCCTCGCCATGACGGCCATCTTGCTGATCACGGTCTGCGTCCTGGTCGCCGTGGCTGCCGACATGGGCTACTTCTTCGACTACAGACGCCAGATGCAGACGGGCGCCGATGGTGCTGCGATGGCGGGCGCGGACCAGCTGCGGAGACGTGCGAGCGACTCGGAGATCCGATCGGCTGCGTTCAACGGTGCCTCTTCCAACGGGTTCACCAACGGCGCGAACGCAGTTCAAGTCACCGTCAATCATCCCCCCGTCAGCGGGTTCTATGCAGGCAATGACGCGTTCGTGGAGGCCACCATCAGCCAACCCCGTCCCACGATATTCATGGGCACCCTCGGTTTCCAGAGCGCGACCGTGAGCACGCGCGCGATCGCCGGCGCGCAGGACTCGCCCAATTGTGTCTATGCCCTGGACCCGTCGGCCACCCATTCGTTCAACACGTCCGGCAGCGCGTCCGTGAACGCCGCGTGCGGCATCGTCGTCGATTCGAGCAGCGGCAGCGCGATGGTGAGCAGCGGAGGCGGCCAGGTGACCGCCGCCTCGATCGCGGTCACGGGGGACGCCGTGGGTTGTTGTTTCTCCCCGCCGCCGCAGACGGGTGTCCCTCCCGAGCCGGACCCGTTCGCCGGGCGAGCGGCTCCTCAGTTCTCGGGTTGCGATTACACCGACCTGCACGTCAATAGCGTCACGAAGGTTCTCACGCCTGGCGTCTATTGCAACGGCATCGACATCAGTGGCGGCAACTCCAGCGTGACGTTCTTGCCCGGTCTCTACGTCCTCAACGGAGGGGGCCTCTCGGTGAGCGGTGGCGGCACCATCAACGGGAGAGGGGTCACCTTCTACAACACCGGGAGCGCCGGCTATGCGTACAAGCCCCTGGGGATCAGCGGCGGCACCTTGGGAATGCTCGCCGCCCCGACCAGCGGACCCATGGAGGGGATCCTCTTCTTCCAGGACAGATCGATCACGTCGAGTCAGACCAACACCGTCTCCGGTGGCAGCACACTCAGTTTCGAAGGCGCACTCTACTTCCCCACCACCCCCCTCAATTTCTCCGGAAACAGCAGCGGCAGCGCCGCCTACACGATCATCATCGCAAAGACGATCGACTTCTCCGGGCTGAGCAATCTCCGCGCCGGCTTCGGCAACCTGCAGAACGGCAACCCCATCAAGAAGGTTGCGCTCGCCGACTGAGGTCCGGCCGAGGCGGCACGAGCGGTCGCGCCGCAACGCGAAGGACATCGCTTCCTTCGTGCAGGGGCTGACCGAGCGGCATCCCGACGCGCCGCACGTTCGGGCGGACGAGTCGCCGGGGCGAGCGGAGGCCGCCCCGGCTCCCAGAGGCTACTTCGCGGACGCCAGCTCGTCGTCGATGATGTTCTTGAAGCTCTCGAAGGGCTGCGCGCCCGACACCAGGCGGCCGTTGATGATGAACCCGGGGGTACCCCGCACGCCGACCGAGCTGCCCTCCTGCATCTGCGCGTCGACCGCAGCGGCGCTCTTCTGGTTGTCGAAGCAGTCAGCCCACTTGGTCATGTCGATGCCGGTGTCGCCGAGGAACTCGGTGGACTTCTCCTTGACGTTGTCCTTACTCATCTGGCCCTGGTTCTCGAAGAAGCTCTTGTAGAGCTTCCAGAAGGCCTCCGGGTTCTGCTCCTTCGCGCACTCGGCGGCGATGGCGCCCGGTTTGGCCCACGGATGGAAGGGTAGGGGGTAGCTCTTGTAGTAGAAGCGGACCTTGTCGCCGTACTGCTTCAAGACCTCGTTCTCGATCGTGCTGTAGCCCCGGCTGCAGAACGGACACTGGAAGTCGGAGTACTCGACGATGGTCACCTTGGCGTCGGCGGGGCCCTTGGCGGGCTGATTCTTCAGATCGATCTTTGCCATCACGGCCTTCGAGGGGTCGACGGTCACGTCCTCGACCGTGCCGAAAGCCACGAACTGGCCGTCCGGCGACGTGAGGAAGGTGACCTTCTGCGCGCCCGGCCCCTCGCCGACCTCCAGCGTCCCTTCCCGGGCGCCTTTGATGCTCGAGTCGTGCACCCCCGTCACCGCCATCTTGGCGCTCGGCGGCAGGTTGTTCTTCTTGCGGTAGTACTTGACCAGCTGGTCAGTATTGGTGCTCTCGCTCGGCGCCGGCGCGGGCGCCGACCCGCAGCCTACCGCCGCCAGCAGCGCGCCGAGCAACACTACGCTTCTCACACGCATGGACTCCTCCTCTCGTCGGCCTCGGCCGACTTAAGGGGCCATAAGTGCCCGTCATTGCGGGCGGGGTCAAGCGTGCCGACCCCGTTGCCGCCGCCGGCGCCGCCCGCTACATAAGGCTGCCCCATCACCCCTTACCCCAAGGAGGAGACATGGCGATCAAGGTTGGCGACACGCTCCCGCTCGACTTGAAACTCAAGGAGATGAAAGAGGGCGCTCCGAAAGACGTCGCCCTGGGCGAGATATTCAAGGGGAAGAGGGTCGTTCTCTTCGCCGTGCCGGGCGCCTTCACGCCCACCTGCTCCATGAAACACCTCCCGGGCTTCGTGACGGAGGCCCAGAAGATCCGCGCCAAGGGTGTGGACGACATCGTGTGCGTGGCCGTGAACGACGCCTTCGTCATGGACGCGTGGGGGAAGTCCTCCGGGGCGACGGGCAAGGTCCGCATGCTGGCCGACGGCAACGGCGAGTTCACGCGCGCGGTGGGCCTCGAGCTCGACGCGAGCGGCTTCGGCATGGGCAAGCGCTCGCAGCGCTACGGCATGGTGGTGAAGGACGGCAAGGTCGAGCAGCTCCAGGTCGAGCCCGGGCCGGGGCTCAACGTGTGCAGCGCCGAGTCGATGCTCGCCAAGCTCTAGGAGGTGCGCGCCATGACACGCTCGCTCACACTTGCAGCGCTGATCCTTCTCCTCGCCTCGCCCGCCGGCGCGCAGACGGCCCCCCGCAAGTTCGGGCGCGGGCTCGCTGGCATGACGACCTCGGTCCTGGAGGTGCCGGGCAACATCGTGGCCGAGAGCCGCGCGCGCGGCTACGGCGAGGGCATCCCGCTCGGCTTCGCGAAGGGGCTCGGCATGATCATCCCGCGCACCCTGGTGGGCGTCTGGGAGTTCCTCTCCGCGCCTTTCCCGCTCCCGGCCGGCTATCAGCCGATCCTGAGCCCCGAGTTCCCGTGGAGTTACTTCGAGGGCGGCCACGCGGAGACCCCGACGAAGAGCAAGGAGCGCGGCCACGCGGAGACCCCGACGAAGAGCAAGCGCCACCCCTAGCCTGACGTCGGGGCGTACGACTGCACCCGGCCGTGCGCCTCCTGCCCCCAAGCTGGCGACTGTCCCGCGCCGTGAGACTCCCCCCGGCGTCGCCGCCCGCCGCCCTTGGCGGCGGGCGCCCCGACCCGCTACAAGAGCCCCCATGGCCGACCTCGTCATCCGGGGCGCGCTCCTCTGTGATGGCAGCGGCCGCGAGGCCGCGCACGGCGACCTCGCCGTCAGCGGCGGCCGCATAGCGGCCGTCGGGCGCGTTGCCGAGCGCGGCGCACGCGAGATCGACGGCGCGGGCCTCGCCCTCGCGCCCGGCTTCATCGACGTCCACACACACTACGACTGCCAGCTCTTCTGGGACCCGCAGGCGAGCCCCTCGCCGTGGCATGGCGTCACGACCGTCGTGATGGGCAACTGCGGGTTCACCATCGCGCCCTGCCGCGAGGCGGACCGCGAGACGCTCATGCAGCTCCTCCTCTTCGTCGAGGGCATGCCGATCGAGACGCTGCGCGCCGGCATCGGGTGGGCGTGGGAGGACTTCGCGGGCTACCTGGGCGCGCTCGAGCGGGGGGGCGTGGGACCGAACGTGGCGGCCTTCATCGGCCACTCGGCGGTCCGCTACCGCGTCATGGGCCGGGCCGCGGTCGAGCGCGCGGCGACGGCGGAGGAGTCCGCCGAGATGGCGGCCCTCGTCCGCGAGGGCATGGCCGCGGGCGCCATCGGCTGGTCGACCTCGCTCTCGCCGACGCACTTCTTCGGCGACGGGACCCCTGCGCCGAGTCGGCTCGCGGACGAGGCGGAGCTCCTGGCGCTGGCTCGGGCGCTCGCGGACCTGGAGCGCGGCGTGATCGAGATCGCGCCGCGCACGACCATCGGGCCGCCCGCCGACAAGGCCGAGGAGCAGCGCTTCTTCGCCGAGCTGGCGCGCGCGAGCGGGAAGGTCGTGTCGTGGGCGCCGCTCCTCGACAACCCGTTCGCACCCGGGAGCGCCCGGAAGATCATCGAGGAGTCGGCCGAGCTCCAGGCGGGGGGCGTCCAGGTCGTGCCGCAGGTGGGCTGCCGCCCGCTCGAGGTGCGCTTCGACTTCACCGAGCCCGCCTTCTACCTCGAGCAGAACCCGTTCTGGCGGCCGCTCATGGCGAAGTCGCGCGACGAGCGGCGACGGCTGTTCGCGGAGGCCGAGTTCCGGGCCGAGCTCGGCCGGCAGACCGGCTTCGTGGCCGCGCTCGCGCAGGGCTGGGACCGGCTCGTCCTCCGCCTGGCGGCGAGCGAGGGTGTCCGGCGCTGGCAGGACCGGAGCGTGGCCGAGATCGCGGCGGCCGAGGGCCGGGCGCCGCTCGACGCCTTCTGCGACCTGGTGCTCGAGGACGACCTCGCCACGCAGTGGGGCGCGGTCCTGATGAACCACGACGAGCGGGCCGTCGCCGAGCTGATCCGGCATCCCGCCGGGCTCCTCGCGCTCTCCGACGCGGGCGCGCACGTCGACACGCTCTGCGACCAGGGTTTCACCACCTACCTCCTCGGCCACTGGGTGCGGGAGCTCCGCGCGCTCGCGCTCGAGGAGGCGGTGCGCCTGGTGACCTCGGTGCCGGCGGAGCGCTACGGGCTCCACGGCCGGGGCCGCCTGGCGCCCGGCTGCGCCGCCGACCTGGTGCTCTTCGATCCCGCGCGCGTCGCCATGCGTCCCACCGAGATGGTGTACGACCTGCCGCGCGGGCAGCGCCGCCTCCTCCAGCGTGCCGAGGGGATCGTCGAGGTGCTCGTCAACGGCACGCCGGTGGTCGCCGACGGTGCGCCGACCGACCGCCGCCCCGGCCGCGTGCTGCGCGGCGGCGCCTGAGGGGAGCGATGCGCACCGACGCCGAGGCGCGGGAGCAGATCATCCAGATCACGAACGAGCTGTTCGCGATGGGGCTCCTCACGCCGACGGGGGGCAACGTGAGCGCCCGCGCCGCCGACCCGGAGCTCTACTGGATCACGCCGAGCCGCATGTACAAGGGCGGCCTCAAGCAGGAGGACCTGGTCTGCATCAAGCCCGACGGGACGGTCTGCGAGGGCACGAAGCAGCCCTCGGTCGAGTACCAGATGCACTGGGCCTCCTACCAGGCGCGTCCGGACGCCAGCGCGGCCGTCCACACCCACGCGCCCGTCGCCACCGCCTTCGGGATCACGAACCAGAGCTTCCCGCCGATCAACACCGACGCCGTCTTCCTCGCCGACACGAAGATCGTGCCCTGGTACATGCCCGGCTCGAAGGAGCTGGCCGACGCCGTGGGCGAGGCGCTCAAGGCCAGCCGCGGGGCGATCCTCCAGTGCCACGGGCTGATGACCGTCGGCAAGACCATGCGCGACGCCGCGACGCGCGCCATGATGCTCGAGGAGACCGCGAAGGTCCTCCTCTACTGCAAGCAGTTCGGCGGGGCGCTCGCCCTGATCCCGAGCGAGTGGGTCGAGCGCCTGGCGGCGATCGCGGAGTTCGTCTAGCCTCCTAGCCGCGGCCACAGGCGGCACGTCATGCCGGAACCCACCCTCGGCGTCCTCGGCGGCAGCGGGCTCTACGACCTGCCCGGGCTCGAGGGGGTCGAGCGCCTCGCCGTCGACACCCCCTTCGGCGCGCCGTCCGACGAGCTGGTGATCGGCCGCCTGGGCGGTACGCGCCTCGTCTTCCTGCCGCGGCACGGGCGCGGCCACCGCCTCCTCCCCACCGAGATCAACTTCCGCGCCAACATCTTCGCGCTCAAGCGGATCGGCGTGGAGTGGATCGTGGCGGTGAGCGCGGTCGGGAGCCTGCGCGCCGAGATCGCCCCCGGGCACGTCGTCGTGCCCGATCAGTTCATCGACCGCACCCGCCTGCGCCCGAGCACCTTCTTCGGCCGCGGCGTGGTCGCGCACGTGCAGTTCGCGGACCCCGTCTGTCCGAGCCTCTCCCGCGTGCTCGCCGAGGCGGCGCGCGCCGAGGGTGCTGTGGTGCACGCGGGCGGGACCTACCTGTGCATGGAGGGCCCGCAGTTCTCGACCCGCGCCGAGTCGCACCTCTACCGCAGCTGGGGCGCGCACGTGATCGGCATGACCAACCTCCAGGAGGCGAAGCTCGCGCGCGAGGCGGAGATCTGTCTCGCGACGCTCGCGCTCGCCACCGACTACGACTGCTGGAACGCGGCGCACGGCGAGGTGGAGATCGAGGACGTGCTCAGGGTGCTGGCGGCCAACGTCGGCCTCGCGCGGCGCACGATCACGCGCGTGGCGGCGGCGTTGCCCGCGCGCACCGGCTGCCCGTGCCCGACCGCGCTCGACCACGCGATCGTCACCGAGCGCGCCGCCATCCCCGCCACCGTGCGGCGCGAGCTGGCGCCGCTCCTGGGGAGGCACCTCTGAGCGCGATCACGGTGGTCGGCTCGGTCGCCTTCGACACGATCGAGACCCCGGTCGGGCGCGCCGAGGAGGTGCTCGGCGGCTCGGCCACGTACTTCGCGGTCGCGGCGAGCTTCTTCGCGCCGGTCAGCCTGGTCGCCGTGGTGGGCGACGATTTCCCCGAGGCCGAGCGCGACTACCTCGCCTCGCACGGCATCGACCTCTCCGGCCTCGAGGTGCGCCCCGGGCGGACCTTCCGCTGGAGCGGGCGCTACCACGAGGACATGAACGTGCGCGACACGCTCGCCCTCGAGCTGAACGTGTTCGCCGACTTCCGGCCCGAGCTCTCCGAGGCGCACCGCCAGTCGCCGTTCGTGTTCCTCGCCAACATCAATCCCGAGCTCCAGGAGAGCGTGCTCGAGCAGTTCGACGACCCGGCCGTCGTCGCCTGCGACACCATGAACCACTGGATCGCGAGCGCGCGCGCGTCGCTCGTGGCCCTCCTCCCGCGCGTCGACCTGCTCGTGGTGAACGACGAGGAGGCGCGTCTCCTCGCCGGCGAGCACATCATCGCGCGCGCCGCGCGCCGCATCCTCGAGCTCGGGCCGCGCAGCGTGCTCGTCAAGCGCGGCGAGTACGGCGCCATCCTCTTCTCGCCCGAATCGGTGTTCGCGGTCCCGGCCTATCCGCTGGAGGAGGTCTTCGACCCGACCGGCGCGGGCGACGCCTTCGCGGGCGGGGTCATGGGCTACCTGGCCGCCACCGGCGAGCGCTCGGAGGGCGGGCTCCGGCGCGCCATCGTGTTCGGCAGCGTGCTCGCCTCCTTCGTGGTCGAGGACTTCGGCGGCCAGCGCCTGCGCACGCTCACCCGCGACGACATCGACCGGCGCTACCGCCAGTTCGTGGCGCTGACCGAGTTTTGAGCACCCCGGCGCCCGCGCTCTCGATCGTCATCCCCGTCTACGACGAGGTGGAGAGCCTGGGGCCGCTGTTCGCCGAGCTCCGCCGCGCGCTGGCAGGGCTCGACCGCCCGGCCGAGGTCGTGGCGGTGGACGACGGCAGCACGGACGGCAGCTTCGAGCGGCTGGTCGCGCTCGCAAGCGGCGACCCACGTATCCGAATCGTCCGGCTCGCGCGCAACTACGGCCAGACCGCCGCGCTCGCCGCCGGCATCGAGCACGCGCGGGCGCCGGTCATCGTCTCCCTGGACGCCGACCTGCAGAACGATCCCGCCGACATCCCGCGCCTCCTCACCGTCCTCGACGAGGGCGTCGACGTGGTGAACGGCTGGCGGAGCCCGCGGCGCGACCCGTGGCTCACGCGCCGGCTTCCCTCGCAGATCGCGAACCGCCTGATCTCGCTCGTCACGGGCACGCGGCTGCACGACTACGGCTGCACGCTGCGCGCCATGCGCGCCTCGGTCGCCAAGGAGCTCCGCCTCTACGGCGAGCTGCACCGCTTCATCCCGGCGCTCGCCGCCGATCTCGGCGCGCGCGTGGCGGAGGTCAAGGTGAGCCACCGCCCGCGCACGCTCGGCACCTCCAAGTACGGCCTCTCGCGGACGCTGCGCGTGCTGCTCGACCTCCTGACCGTCAAGTTCCTCTCCGGCTTCTCGACCCGACCGATCCAGCTCTTCGGCCTCTTCGGGCTCGTCTCGGCCGCGGCGGGGCTCGGCCTCACGGCGTACCTGGGCTTCGAGCGCATCGTCCTCGGCGTGCACCTCGCGAACCGCCCGCTCGTGCTGCTCGCCATCCTGATGGCGGTGGTCGGCGTGCAGTTCGTGTCGCTCGGGCTGCTCGGCGAGATGCTGGTGCGCACCTACCACGAGTCGCAGGCGAAGCCGATCTACCGGGTGCGCGAGGTCGTGCATTGAAGGGAGCGGCGGCCGGGCTCGCGCTGGCGACTCTGGCCGCGCGGGCGTGGGCGCTCTCCGGGCCCGAGGTCTACGCCCAGGCATGCGCCGCCTGCCACGGCGCGGACGGCCGCGGCGCGCCCGCCGGGAGCGGCATCACCGTCCCGCTCCCCGACTTCACGGACTGTACCGTCTCGACCGGCGAGACGACCGCCAACTGGGCGGGCCTCGTGCGCCACGGCGGCCCCTTTCTCGGCATGTCGGACGAGATGCCGGCCTTCGGCGACGCGCTCACGGAGGAGGAGATCCGCGCCGTGCTCGCCCACGTGCGCGGCTTCTGCACGGAGCCGCGCTACCCGGTCGGCGACCTGAACTACCGCCGTCCCGTGTTCGTCGAGAAGGCGTTCCCCGAGGACGAGGCGGTCCTCGGCGGCGAGATCGAGTCGGCGCGGCACGCGCGCGGCTACGCGAGCGAGCTGGAGCTCGAGACGCGGGTCGGGCCGCGCGGGCAGATCGCCGCGAGCCTGCCGGTCGGCGTCGTGGACCCAAAGCGCGCACCGCTCCGCGCCGGCGTGGGCGACCTCGCGCTCTCCTACCGCCACGTGTTGCTCGCGGCGCCAAACCAGGCCTCTCTCGTCTCCGCGGGCGCCGAGCTCGCGCTCGCGACCGGCAACCGCCGCCACGGCCTCGGCGCCGGGACGACGGTGGTCGCGCCGCAGCTTCTCTCGGGCCACGCGCTCGGCCCGCTCGTGGTGCAGACGCAGGTGCGCGCCGAGCTGCCGGCGGAGCCCGCCCGCGCCGACCGCCGCATGCTCTACCGCCTGGCGCTTCAGCTGCCGCTCGGTCCGTACAAGAAGTGCCCCGTGCCGGCGCTCGAGCTCGAGCAGTCGCACGCCCTCGACGCCCGCGTGCACGCCGCCACGCTCCTCGCCCCGACCCTCTACCTCCCGCTCAGCCGCCGCGGCCACGTCGCGCTCGGCGCGGGCGTCGAGATCCCGGTCGCGGGCACGCGGCCGTTCGACTGGCGGCTCGGCACGTTCCTCCTCTGGGAGTACCGCGACGGGCCCTTCTGGGCGTGGTGAAAGGCGCGCGCGTGAATTGACTTCGCGGGGGGCCGCCGGTATGCGTGCCCGATCATGAAAATCTGCGTCATCGGCACGGGCTACGTCGGGCTCGTCGCCGGCACCTGCTTTGCGGAGAGCGGCAACGACGTCCTCTGCGTGGACAACGTCGCGGCCAAGATCGAGGCGCTCCGGCAAGGGCACGTGCCGATCTACGAGCCGGGGCTCGAGGAGCTGATCCGGCGCAACGTGAACGAGGCCCGGCTCGCGTTCTCGACCGACCTGGCCGATGCCGTCAAGAAGAGCCTCGTCTGCTTCATCGCGGTCGGCACGCCCTCCGGCGCCGACGGCGCCGCCGACTTGAGCGCCGTCATGGCGGTGGCCGCTGCGATCGGCCGCGCCATGGACGGCTACCGCGTGATCGTCGCCAAGAGCACCGTGCCGATCGGCACCGCCGGGCGCATCAAGGGGGCGGTGGCGGCAGCCACCCAGCATCCCTTCGACGTGGTCTCCAACCCCGAGTTCCTGAAGGAGGGGGCCGCGATCGAGGACTTCATGAAGCCCGACCGCGTGGTGATCGGCGCGACCAGCCAGCGCGCGGTCGACATCATGCGTGAGCTCTACGAGCCCTTCGTGCGCACCGGCAACCCGATCCTGGTGATGGACAACGCGAGCGCCGAGATGACCAAGTACGCGGCCAACGCGCTGCTCGCCACGCGCATCTCGTTCGTGAACGAGATCGCGAACCTGTGCGAGCGGGTGGGCGCCGACGTCGACCAGGTGCGGCGTGGCATCGGCTACGACCGGCGCATCGGCCACCACTTCCTCTTCCCCGGCGTCGGCTACGGCGGCTCGTGCTTCCCGAAGGACGTGAAGGCCGTCATCCACAGCGCGCGCGAGCACGGCATGGAGTTCGCGCTCTTGAACGCGGTCGAGGACGTGAACGAGGGGCAGAAGGGCCGCCTGGTCGAGAAGGTGGTCGCCGAGTTCGGCCCCGACCTCCGCGGCCGGCGCTTCGCGGTCTGGGGCCTCGCCTTCAAGCCGCGGACGGACGACATGCGCGAGGCGCCGGCGATCACCATCGTCGAGGGGCTGCTCGCGCGCGGCGCGGCGATCGCCGTCCACGACCCCGAGGCCCTGAACGAGGCACGCAAGGTCTTCGGCGAGCGGGTCACCTACCAGCGCGTCAACTACGAGGCCCTCGCCGGCGCCGACGCGCTCCTGATCGTGACCGAGTGGAACGAGTTCCGCCGCCCGGACTTCGCGCGTATGAAGCGCCTCCTCCGGCGCCCGATCATCTTCGACGGCCGCAACCTCTACGACCCCGAGGTCATGCGCGAGCACGGCTTCACCTACCTCCCGATCGGGCGCGCGGTGGTGCGCGCCGCCTAGATGGCGCGCATTCTCATCACCGGCGGCGCCGGCTTCATCGGCTCGCACCTCTGCGAGCGCTTCCTCGCCGAGGGCGACGACGTCATCTGCATGGACAACTTCCTGACCGGCACGCCCGACAACGTCGCGCACCTCTTCGTGGACCGCCGCTTCACCTTCATCCAGCAGGACGTGACCACCTACATCTACGTCAAGGGCCCGGTGGACGCGATCCTCCACTTCGCCTCGCCGGCGAGCCCCGTGGACTACCTGGAGCTCCCCATCCAGACCCTCAAGGTGGGCTCGCTCGGCACGCACAAGGCGCTCGGCCTCGCCAAGGAGAAGCGCGCGCGCTTCCTCCTCGCCTCCACCTCCGAGGTGTACGGCGACCCGCTCGTCCACCCGCAGAAGGAGGACTACTGGGGCCACGTGAACCCGATCGGGCCGCGCGGCGTGTACGACGAGGCGAAGCGCTTCGCCGAGGCGCTCACCATGGCCTACCACCGCACGCATGGGATCGAGACCCGGATCGTCCGCATCTTCAACACCCACGGGCCGCGCATGCGGCTCAACGACGGCCGCGTCGTTCCCAACTTCATCTCGCAGGCGCTGCGCGGCGAGCCGCTCACCGTCTACGGCGACGGCTCGCAGACGCGGAGCTTCTGCTACGTGTCCGACCTGGTGGAAGGGATCGTCCGCCTGCTGCGCTCCGACCACAGCGAGCCGGTCAACTGCGGCAACCCGATGGAGATCTCGATCCTCCAGTTCGCGGAGCGGATCAAAGCGCTCACCGGCTCGAAGAGCGAGATCGTCTTCCGCCCCCTGCCGGAGGACGACCCCAAGGTCCGCCAGCCCGACATCGGCAAGGCGCGCGCGCTGCTCGGCTGGGAGCCCCGGGTCCCGCTCGAGGACGGGCTCCGGAGGACGATCGACTTCTTCCGCCCCGTGGTGCGCAAGGCATGAAGATCCTGGTGACGGGTGGAGCGGGCTTCATCGGCTCGCACGTGGTGGACGCCTACGTCGCGGCCGGTCACGAGGTGATCGTGGTCGACGACCTCTCCACCGGCCGCCGCGAGAACCTGAACCCCAAGGCCCGCTTCCAGCGGCTCGACATCACCGACCCCGCGCTCGTCGAGCTGATCCGCGACGTGCGCCCCGCGGTGCTGAACCTCCACGCCGCGCAGATGGACGTGCGCCGCTCGGTCGCCGAGCCGCTCTTCGACGCGCGCGTGAACATCCTCGGCACGGTGAACCTGCTCGAGGCGGCGCGCAAGGCGAACGTCCGCCGCGTCCTCTTCGTGTCCTCCGGCGGCGCCGTCTACGGCGAGCAGGAGGCGTTCCCAGCGCCGGAGTCGCATCCCACCAACCCCGTCTCCCCCTACGGCGTCAGCAAGCGGGCGGGCGAGCTCTACGCCTTCTTCTACCAGGCCGAGTACCAGCTCCCGTTCGTGGCGCTGCGCTACGCCAACGTCTACGGGCCGCGCCAGGACCCGCACGGGGAGGCCGGCGTGGTCGCCATCTTCACGGGCAGGATGCTCGGCGCCGAGCCGGTCACGGTGAACGGCGACGGCAAGCAGACGCGCGACTACGTCTACGTCGGCGACGTGGCGCGCGCCAACCTCCTCGCGCTCGAGTCCACCGCGACCGGGCCCTTCAACATCGGCACCGGCATCGAGACCGACGTGAGCACGCTCGCGCGCCTCCTCCTCGAGGCGACGGGCAGCCGTTCCGAGGTTCGTCCCGGGCCGGCAAAGCAGGGCGAGCAGCGGCGCAGCGTCGTCGACTCCCGGCGCGCCGCCGAGGTCCTCGGCTGGCGGCCGGAGGTGTCGCTGGCGGAGGGTCTCGGGCGCACCGTGGAGTGGTTCCGGACGCGGGAAGGCGGGTGACGCGGGTATGCGGATCGCCCGACCGTCGGCACGCCGAGGTCAAGCCGCGCTTGTCCTGCGCGCGCGATGTCGCTGACGGACGGTGACCTTGCCCTTCTTTACGCGCACGGTGACCACGTCCCCGTTGGGTAGCTCGAGGGTTTGAGCGTCGGCCGCACGGGCGACGTCGTCGAACTCCACCCCGAGGAGCTCGCCGTTCGGGGCGAGCCACGCCACCCCGCGACCCTTCACGGCCTCGACGGCGTCACCGTAGGGGCCATCGTGCCAGTAGATCGACAGGGGTCCGGAGCCGGAGAAGTGACGGAACGAGATTCGGGACTTCCTCATGGCAGCACCTTCCTGAACCGGCGGTGCGACGGCCGATACCGCGTTGAGCGTTGCCGGGATTGCGAACAGGCCGACGGTCACCAGAAGCTCCGCGTAGACGTCGCGCCGCGGTCGGGTCGACGTATCGCCCACCCGCCGCTCCGTCGCGGCCTCCGCGCTCGCGGCAGGTTGCGTCACGGGCGCGGTGATGGCACCAGGCGCGCGCCGTCGTCAAGCGCCGCGCTTGCGAACGGAGCGCGCCACCCATAGATTCTCCCGATTCTGGACCCCACCCACATCCGCAACTTCTCGATCATCGCCCACATCGACCACGGGAAGTCCACGCTCGCGGACCGCATCCTCGAGGCGACCGGCGCGGTCTCGGCGCGCGAGATGTCCGCGCAGTTCCTCGACGACATGGAGCTCGAGCGCGAGCGCGGCATCACCATCAAGGCGCGCTCGGTCCGCCTCGCCTACCGCGCGCGCGACGGCCAGGACTACGTCCTCAACCTGATCGACACGCCCGGCCACGTCGACTTCACCTACGAGGTCTCGCGCAGCCTGGCCGCCTGCGAGGGCGCCATCCTGGTGGTCGACGCCTCGCAGGGCGTGCAGGCGCAGACGCTCGCCAACGTCTACCTGGCGCTCGACCACGACCTCGCCGTCGTGCCCGTCATCAACAAGATCGACCTGCCGAGCGCCGAGCCCGAGCGGGTGCGCCGGCAGATCGAGGAGATCATCGGCCTCGACGCCTCGCACGCCATCCTGACCAGCGCCAAGGAGGGCATCGGCACCGACGACGTCCTCGAGGCCGTCGTGCGCGACATCCCGCCGCCCCGGGGCGACCCCGACGCGCCCGCGACCGCGCTCATCTTCGACTCGTGGTTCGACCCCTACCACGGCGCGGTCGTGCTGGTACGCGTCTTCGACGGCCAGCTCGCCAAGGGCCGGCGCATCCGCATGATGGCGACCGGGAAGGAGTTCCTCGTGACGCGGGTCGGCGTGCTCGCGCCGCGCGCGGTCGAGGTGGCGGCGCTCGGCCCGGGCGAGGTCGGCGTCCTCATGGCCGCCATCAAGGAGGTGGGCGACACCAAGATCGGCGACACGATCACCGACGCGGACCGGCCCGCCGCCGCCCCGCTCCCCGGCTTCCTCCCCGTGAAGCCGATGGTGTTCAGCGGCCTCTACCCTGCGGAGTCCGCCCAGTACGACGCGCTCCGCGACGCGGTCGAGAAGCTCCGCCTGAACGACTCGTCCTTCACCTACGAGCCCGAGACCTCGCTCGCCCTCGGCTTCGGCTTCCGCTGCGGGTTCCTCGGGCTGCTGCACATGGAGATCGTGCAGGAGCGGCTCGAGCGCGAGTTCGGGCTCTCGCTCATCACGACCGCGCCCACGGTCGCGTATCGGGTCGTCAAGCGCAATGGCGAGGCGGTGGTGATCGACAGCCCGGCCAAGCTCCCCCCGCCGCTCCAGGTCGACCACATCGAGGAGCCCTACATCCGCGCCTCGGTCCATCTGCCGGTCGAGTTCCTGGGCAACGTGCTCGCCCTCTGCGAGGAGCGCCGCGGCCGGCAGACGGAGCTCCGCTACCACGGCGAGACGCGCGTCCAGCTCGGCTACGAGCTGCCGCTCTCCGAGATCGTCGTGGACTTCTACGACAAGCTCAAGTCCGTGACCCGCGGCTACGCCTCGATGGACTACGAGTACCTCGACTTCCGCCCCGGGGAGCTGGTGAAGCTGGACATCCTGATCAACGGCGACGTCGTGGACGCGCTCTCCGTCATCATCCACCGCGACCATGCCTACCTCCGCGGGCGCGAGCTGACGCAGCGGCTGCGCGCGCTGATCCCGCGGCAGATGTTCGAGGTGGTGATCCAGGCGGCCATCGGCGCCAAGGTGATCGCGCGCGAGAGCGTGAAGGCGCTGCGCAAGAACGTGACCGCCAAGTGCTACGGGGGCGACATCACGCGCAAGCGGAAGCTCCTCGAGCGCCAGAAGGAGGGGAAGAAGCGCATGAAGCAGGTGGGGCGGGTCGAGATCCCCCAGGAGGCCTTCCTCGCCGTGCTCAAGGGTGGCGGCTGATGGGACGCTCGGCTATCATGCGCCGCCATGGCTAGCCCCGAGCGCCGGCGGCGGGACGCGGCCCCGGCTCTCGTGCGGCCGGCGGCGAAGCCGAAGTCCCAGGTCCGCGAGTATGCCGAGGCGCTCGCGGTCGCGCTGCTGCTCGCGCTCGTCATCCGCACCTTCGTGGTGCAGGCGTTCAAGATCCCCTCGGCCTCGATGCTGCCCACGCTCCAGATCGGCGACCACCTGCTGGTCAACAAGTTCCTCTACGGGCCGCGCCTCGAGATCCCGCTGACCGACATCTCCCTCGCGCGCCTCCCGGGGCTGCGGAAGCCGCGCCCGGGCGACGTGATCGTCTTCCTGGCGCCGGCCCGCGCCTCGGCCGACCGCCAGCGCCGCGACTTCATCAAGCGGGTGATCGCGGTCGAGGGGCAGACGGTCGAGGTGCGCGCGAAGCAGGTCTACATCGACGGCAGGCCGTGGGACGACCCGCACGCCACCTTCCTCTCCGGCAAGCCGGACCCGACGGCGGAGCGGCCCTCGAATCCCCTGCTCCGGCCCTGCGGCAGCCTCGAAAGCCAGACCAGCGGGCACAGCTGCGCCCCGTACACGGTGCCGCCGGGCGACGTCTTCGTCATGGGCGACAACCGCGAGCAGAGCTACGACTCGCGCTTCTGGGGTCCGGTGCCGATCAGCGACATCAAGGGGCAGGCGCTCATCATCTACTGGTCGTGGGACGGCCCCGACCGCTGGGTGCGCTGGGACCGGATCGGGCGGCTGGTGTACTAGGCGAGCAGCTTCTCCAGCGCCGCGTTGAACGCCTCGGGCTCCTCGAGGTGTGGCGCGTGCCCGCTCTCGGCGAAGACGGTCAGCTTCGCGCCCGGGATCCTCTTCGCCAGCTCCTCGCCGTGCGCGAGCGGCAGGAGCGCGTCGTGCTTCCCGTGCAGGACGGCGGTCGGGACCTCGAGCTTCTTCGCCCCCGCGCGGAGATCGGCGGCGAGCAGCGCGTCGAAGCAGGCCTCGGCCACGTGGGGCGGGGTCTTCTGCATCTGCCCGGTGGCCCAGGAGAGGAGCGGCGAGTGCGGGTCCTTGAACAGCTGCGGCGCGAAATCGCGCACGAAGGCGCGGAAGTCGGCGGCGATCGCCTTCTTCATGTCGGCCGCGCGCTCGGTCTCGGCGAGCGGGTTCTTCGCATCCGCGAGCCCGCCCGCCGTCGTGCACACGAGGCCGAGCGCGCTCACGCGCTCGCCGAGCCGCTGCGCCAGCTCGAGCACGAGCAGCCCACCCATCGACCAGCCGACCAGCGCGATGCGGGGCACGCCGAGCGCACGCACCAGGTGCTCGAGGTCCGCCACCAGGGCGCCGATCGTGTAGCCCGTGCGCGGGTGCGACGACTCGCCGTGGCCGCGCACGTCGACCGTGACCACCAGATGCCGGTCGCGCAGCGCGACCACCTGGCGCTCCCAGAAGGTGCGGTTGGCGGTCCAGCCGTGGACGAGGAGCACCGGCGGGCCACTGCCCGCCCGGTCGTAGCGGAGCGAGACGCCGGCATGGGACAGGAAGGGCATGTCGGGCTCGTAGCCCGGGTGCCGAGCGGACCGCAAGGAGCCCAGGGAGCGCGGATGACACGCTGCATCGGTCAGGCCGCGGCCTCCCGGATTTCCGCCGGGGTCGGCTCCCTGCTTCGACCGGTGTCGGACTTCTCCTACCGACTTGACGGGACGACGTAGTCAGGCGTATGCCTCGGCAGGCCTACCGTGTCTCGGAGAGCACTTTTCAGGCGATCGGAAGCGCCAGCCGAGCGGGGAATGTCACGATGAACGAAACGGTAGATTGGCGGGAAGGGATGCGCGACCTCGGGCGCCAGCTGCGTCGCGTCCGTGAGTTTCTCGGTCTGTCGCAAGATCAGGTGGCTCGTCTCGCTGGGGTGAGCCAGGGCGCCGTCAGCCGGCTGGAGGCGGGCCGCGGGCTCGCCACACCCATGATGGTCGTGCTGAAGGTCCACCGGGTGCTGACGCGCGCGCTGCGCGCGTTCGATCCCGCCATCCCCGACGAGGAGGTGCGCGCCACGCTCGGCCTCGAGCGCCTGATCGCGCCCCCGACCGACAGCGGCAGCCGCGAGCCGCTGCCGATCACGAGGGATGCGGACCTCGAGATGCTGGTCCACCTCTACCGCACGCTGTCCGAGCGGCAGCGGCGCACCCTGGTCGCGGTGGTGCGCGCGACGGTCAGCTCGCTCGGGGACGTGGCGTCGGCGGCTGCCGAGCTCAAGATCTCTCACACCGGCTCGTAGCGGCTCACGCCGCCGGTCGAGCTGACGCGGCCGACGCGGCCGACCTGCTCCTCGCGCTCCATCGCCTCGAGCACCGCGCGCTCGGCCCGCACCACGGCGAGGAAGCGGCGCCCGTC
>Ga0209056_10002763_pt1 | contig 18800 bp, 17 predicted proteins | sample GraSoiAngelo_114_FD_185876 | JGI IMG/M metagenome (GOLD analysis project Ga0209056, IMG submission 185876) | Grasslands soil microbial communities from the Angelo Coastal Reserve, California, USA - 14_0903_13_40cm (SPAdes) (version 2) | ecosystem: Environmental > Terrestrial > Soil > Grasslands...
CGATGATCTTAATCACTCGGCGGAATCGCGGGTCGCGCATCAGCCGCCGGAACGGCTCGGCGCCGATCGAGCCTTCGCCGATCCACTCGTGTCGGTCGAGCCGCGATCCGGGCGCGGCCTTCGAGTCATTGAGGTGCAAGCACTTGAGCAGAGCGAGCCCGACCTCGCGGTCCAGCCGCTCCCACACCCCCTCCAGGTCGCCGGCCACGTCATACCCCGCGGCATGCAGATGTGCCGTGTCGAGGCAGAAGCCGACGCGGGCGCGCGCCGCGACGGGGAGCGCCTCGCGCAGCGCCCGCAGCTCTTCGAACGTGGCGCCGAGCGCCGTGCCCGCGCCGGCCGTGCCCTCGATCAGGACCCCCACCTCGCCCGGGACGGCGGCGAGGCATTCGGCGTAGCCGTGGGCGTTGCGGTCGACGCCCGCCGCGCGGTCGTCGATGTAGTTGCCCGGGTGTGACACCACCCACGGGATCCCGAGTGCGCGGCAGCGCATCAGCTCCGCGACGAAGCTACGGATGCTGCGCGCGCGCAGCCGCGGGTCGGGTGAGGCGAGGTTGATGAGGTAGCTGTCGTGCGCCACCACGACCTCGGGCCGGATCGCGGCGCGCGCGAGCGCAGTCCGAAAGCGCGCCACCTCGTCCGCGCCGTGCACCGGCTCGCGCCACTGGTTCGGCGTCTTCGTGAACAGCTGCAGCGCGCTGGCGCCGATCTCGCGCGCGCGGGGCGGGGCGGTCGCGACCCCGCCCTCCGTCGAGACGTGCGCGCCGAGGTAGTCGTCCGTCACCGCCACTCCGGCTCCTCCGTGAACGCGAGGCGCGAGATCAGCGGCACGAACCGCACGCCGCCGGCCCGCCGCTCCCGCGGCGTCCCATCGGAGCCCCGTTCCCATATGACCAGCTCCTGGCTGGCGAGGTCACCGATCGGGATGACGAGCCGCCCCCCGCCCCGCGGCGCCACCTGGTCCGCGAGCGGCTGGGGTACGTGCGGGGCGGCGGCGGTGACGAGGATGCCCTGGAACGGGGCGGCCTCCGGCCATCCCGCGGCGCCGTCTCCCAGCCGCGTCTCGATGCCGGTGAGCCCCAGCCGACGAAACCGCTCTTCCGCCTCGACCAGGAGGTCCGGCAGCCGCTCGATGGTGTAGACGCGCGCGCCGAGGTGCGCCAACACCGCGGCCTGGTAGCCGGATCCGGTGCCGATCTCGAGGACCTTGTCGCCGCGCCGCGGGGCCAGGCACTCGGTCATGAGCGCGACGATGTAGGGCTGCGAGATCGTCTGGCCGCTGCCGATGGGCAGCGGGGCGTCGTCGTAGGCGTCGCCCGCGAGGTGCGGTGGCACGAACCACTCGCGCGGCACCCACGCCATGGCGGCGAGCACTCGGCGCTGCCTGATGCCGCGATCCACGAGCTGGCGCGCGACCATACGCCGCCGCTGACGCCGCGTCTGCTGCGCGGGCGGGCTCATGCGCGCGCGCTCCGTGCTTGCCGTGCCATCCACTGAACTATACCTTGACTCGCCTCTACACGCGGGCCACAGCCTTGCCGGAGCCCCAATCCCGGATCCTCCTCGTGGGCGATCCCGCCGCCCGACCCGACGGGTTGGAGCGGTTTCTGGTGCGCGGGGGCTTTCAGGTGACGGAAGCGCCGTACCCACCCACTGGGCCCGACCGCCCCGACGCCTCCCCCCCGGATCTCCTCATCTTCTCAGTCGATGGCCGCGACGCCGGGCTGGGGGGAGCGGTACGGGAGCTCGCGACGTCCCTGCGCTACGCCGGGGCGCCGCTCGTGGTGCTGGTCGCGGAGGGCGGCCCGGACCCCGTGACCGAAGCCCTCCAGGCCGGGGCGCAGGACGCGATGGCCAGTCCCGTCCACTTCGGGGAGCTGCGCGCCCGCATCGAGGCCGACCTGCGGATCCGCCGCGATCTCGAGGAGGCTCGCGAGGCGCTGCGCACCCGCGATCTCTTGTTCGACATCTTTCAGGAGGTCTCCGCGGCGCTGCGCGCGGACGAGATCTTCCAGACGCTGGTGCGCCGCGTCGGCCAGGCGTTCGGGCTGACGCACTGCTCCTTCGTGCTCACGGCTCCCGGTCAAGAGAGGGGGCGCGTGGTCGCGGTGTACGAGAACCCCTCCATCCGCGACCTGCGAGTGGACCTGGAGCGGTATCCCGAGATCCAGGAGGCGATCCGCACCGAGCGCCCGGTGGTGATCCACGACGTGCACGAGCACCCGCTGTTCGAGACGATTCGCAAACGCTGGCTGCATCAGCAGCTCGAGGTGAACGTGCAATCCGCCGTGGCGCTTCCCGTGTTCGTCCAGGGGCGCGCCGCCGGGGTGTTCTTCCTGCGGACCGTGCAGGGCGATCCGCGGCTCCGGCCGCAGGACGTGTCGTTCGCGAACACGATCGCGCAAGCGGCGGCGCGCGTGCTCGAGAACGAGGAACGGCGGTCGGCCATCTACCGTCGCCAGATCAGCGCCGGCGTCACCGATGCGCTCACGGGGTGCGCCAGCCTCGATTCCCTCGACCGCCGGCTGCGGGACGAGTTCGAGCGTGCCCGCCGCTACTCACTGCGCTTCGCGCTCGTGCTGCTCGATATCGACCGGCTGCGGGAGGTCAACGAGCGGCTCGGGCAGGCCGCGGGGGATCGCGTGCTCGCGGAGTTGGGGGCGGTGATGCAGCGCGAGATCCGCGCGCCCGACTTCGTAGCGCGCTACGGCGGTGACGAGTTCGCGCTCATCCTGCCCGAGACGGATGGCGAAGGCGGCCGCCGCTTCGTGGATCGGCTGCGCCAGGTCGTGAACCGCCACGCGTTCCCCGACCTCGGCCCGGGCCAGGTGCCGGCCATGTCCGCCGGCGTGGTCGCATTCCCGCACAGCGAGGCGCTGCGCCCCGAGGACCTGTTCGCGCTGGCGGAGGCGGCGCTGGACAAGGGGAAGAAGGACGCGCCGGATCGCATCGGGGTAGCGGGGCCGTGAGGGCGGCGCTCTCAGCGGTGCGTCTTCAGCCAGTTGACCGGGTCGAGCGCGATGCCTCCCTGGCCCCGGATTTCGAAGTGGAGGTGCGACCCCTGATCGCTCGCGGCGCCGCCGACGTGTCCGATCACCTGACCGCGGGCGACCCGCTCGCCTTTGGTGACGGCGGCGTCGCCGAGGTAGCCGTAGAACGTGTAGTAGCCCCCGCCGTGGTTCAGTAGGACCGACGTGAGGTAGCTGCCGAGCGGGCCGGCGAGGCTGACGCTGCCGGCGGCGACCGCGCGCACGGCTGTGCCGGCCGGCGCCGCGATCCCGATGCCGTGCCAGGGGATGCGGGTGTTGTTCGGGCCGGCCGCGGTGCCGAACTGGTACAGGATCTTGCCGTCCACCGGCCAGTCGAGCTGGCCCAGGTCGGCGGTCGTGATCGTAGCGGCCGCGGTCGCGGCGCCCCGGGCCTCCGCCTCGCGGCGCGCCCGCTCGAGCGCGGCGATGCGGTCGTTGAGGCTGCGCTCGTCCCGCTCGAGGGCGGAGAGCCGCTGCTCCGCCTCGCGCGCGCTGCGTCGCGTCTCGACGAGCGAAGCCTGCCGCGCGTGCTCCAGGCCCACGTAGCGCTGCAGCTCGTCGCCCCGCTCGCTGCGGCGCCGCCCCAGCGCGTCGCGCGCGTCGAGCAGCGACTGGCGTTCGCGTGCGATGCGGTTGCGCAGCTTCGTCATGTCGTTCGCGAGCAGCCGGTCCTGGCGGCTCACCAGGTAGAGGTACTTGTAGCGGGACAACAGGTCGCCGAAGCTCTCGGCGGCGAACAGCACCTGGTAGGCGTACAGCGGCCCGCGCTTGTAGATGTCCACGAGACGCCGCTCCAGCACGGCCTGCTTCTCGACCAGCGCGTCCTCGGCGAGCAGCAGGTCCACGGTGATGCGATCGATCTGACTCGTGAGCCCGTTGATCTGACGGTCCAGCTCGTTGACGATGCGGTTGGTCGTTTCCTTCTGGCGCTCGATGTTGTAGAGCTCGTCGGTGAGCGAGTGCGCCTGCGTGCGCAGCCGCTCGAGCTCCTGCTCCACCTCCGAGCGCTCACGCCGGATGTCTTCCAGCCGCCGCTGGTTGTCGCGCAGCTGCTGGTCGAAGGGTGGGGGACGTTGGGCGGGAAGGGGGAAAGGGGAAAGGGGAATGGTGGCCGCCGCGACGAGGAGAGCGCCCATGATCAACACCCTTCCCCTTTCCCCATTCCCCTTTCCCCGATTCATACCCGTCGAAGGTGCCGACCCACGCTGGTCGCGCTCCCGACCAGCCCGATCAGCGTCCCGAAGACGACGACCGCCGCCGCCTGCTCGCGGGTGAAGAACGCCGCCTGGATGAGCCAGCGGTTGATCAGCACGTACGCCCCGTAGGACAGCCCGATCGCGACGCCGCCGCCCAGCATCCCCTTGATCGCTCCCTGGAGCAGGAAGGGCCGGCGGATGAAGCCGTCCGTCGCCCCCACGAGCCGCATGATGGCGATCTCGCGGCTGCGCTGCAGCACGGCCATGCGGATCGTCGTGCCGATGATGATGACGGCCACCACTGCGAACGCGGCCCCGACCACGAGCCCCACCGCGGCCGCGATCTGCTGCAGCCGGTCGAGCTTCTCGACCCAGTCCCGCCCGAAGCGCACGTCGTCCACGAACCCGAAGCCGCGGAGCCGGTCGGCGACCTCGTTCACGTGCTCGGCGTCGCGGAAGCCGGCCTTGAGCTTGACTTCGATCGAGCCGGGGAGCGGGTTGCGCTCGAGCTCCTGCAGCACGTCGCGGAACTCGACCAGCTCCGCCCGGGCGCGGGCGAGCGCCCGGTCCTCGCTCACGTACGTCGCCGAGCCGACCTCCGGGAACGCCTCGATGTCCTTCTGGGCGAGGGTGATGCTCTCGATCGGCGTGCCGGGGAGCAGGTAGGCCACGATCTCGACCCGCTCCGCGACCTGGCGCAGCGCGTGTTGCAGGTTCACGGCGACGAGCCCGAACAGCCCGACGGCGAACAGCGAGAACGCGATCGTCGTGACCGAGAGGGCGGAGAGCAGCGGCGCGCGGCGGAAGATGAGGAGCGCCTCCCGCAGGACGAGTCTCACGGGCTCGCCGCCTGATCGCGCGGCTCGTCCACCGCCGAGTCGTAGACCAGCGCCCCCTCCTGGAGCTCGATCACGCGGTACGGCGCCTGGCGGACGAGATCGAGGTCGTGCGTCGCCATGACCACAGCGGTGCCGCTCGCATTGATGTCGCGCAGCAGCTGGAACACGCCCCGCGTGGCGCGCTCGTCCAGGTTGCCGGTGGGCTCGTCGGCGAGGAGCACGGTAGGCTCGTTCACGAGGGCGCGCGCGATGGCCACGCGCTGCTGCTCGCCGCCCGACAACTCGCGGGGGTAGGCCTGTGCCTTCGCGGCGAGCCCCACCTGGGTGAGCACCCGCATCACGCGGGCCGGGATGGTGGCGCGGCGGGCGGCGGTCACCTCCAGCGCGAACGCCACGTTCTCCTCCGCGCTGCGATCCTCGAGCAGCCGGAAGTCCTGGAACACGATGCCGAGCCGACGGCGCAGCATCGGGATCTCCTTGCGGCGCAGCTCGGAGAGGTTGAACCCGGACACGCGCACTTCGCCGCTCGTCGGCGGCTCGTCGGCGTAGACCAGCTTCAGGACGGTGGACTTGCCGGCGCCCGAGTGGCCCGTGAGGAAGACGAACTCGCCCTTCGCGATGTGAAAGGAGACGTCCTTCAGGGCGAGGCCCCCCTTGGGGAAGGCCTTGAACACATTGGTGAGCTTGATCACCTACAGCGGCGCCAGGGCCTGCGTGAAATCCGCGATGATGTCGTCGGCGTCCTCCAGTCCGAGGGAAAATCTCAACAAGCCGTCCGGAATGCCAGCCCGCGCGCGCTCCTCGGGCGTGAGCGAGGCGTGCGACGTGAGGCGCGGCTCGGACACGAGCGTCTCCACGCCGCCCAGGCTCGGAGCGTGCGCCGCGATCTTGAGGGCCCGCAGGAAGCGCTCGGCACCACGGGCGCCCCCTTTCAGCTCCACGGCGAGCATGCCGCCGCACCCCGTGAGCACGCGCTGCGCCGTGTCGTAGTCCGGGTGGCTGGGGAGCCCGGGGTAGTGGACCGCCGCGAAGGCGGACTGGGTGGCGCACCACTGCGCCACCCGGAGGCCGGTCTGGTTGTGCCGCTCGACGCGCACCGCGAGCGTGCGCATGCCGCGGTCGATAAGCCACGCGGCCAGCGGGTCGAGCGCCTGCCCCCACACCTGCATCAGCTTGCGCACCTCCTCGATCACGGGCTCCGCCGCGGCCACGGCACCGGCGATCACATCGGAGTGGCCGTTCAGGTACTTGGTGGCGCTGTGGATCACGATGTCGGCCCCGTGCTCGAGCGGGCGGAAGTTGATGGGCGTCGCGAAGGTCGAATCCACGAGCAGCACCAGCCCCTCGGTCTGGCAGAGGGTCGCGACCGGCTCGAGATCGATCACGCGCAGCAGCGGGTTGGTCGGCGTCTCGACGAAGATCGCCCGGGTCGTCTTTTTCATCGCGCGCTTCCAATCGCGCGCGTGGGTCGGATTCACGAAGGTGACGTCGATCCCCAGGCGCCCGAACTCCTGGGCGAACAGCCGGTGCACGCCGCCGTAGATCCACTCGCTCGACAGCAGGTGGTCCCCGGGCCGCAGCACGGCGAGATGGGCCAGCGCCACCGCGCCCATCCCGCTCCCGACGAAGAGCGCGGCCTCCGCGCCCTCGAGCGCGGCGAGCCGCTGGGCGATGGCGACCTGGTTGGGATTGTTGCCGTAGCGCGTGTAGAGGACTTCCGCCGTCGAGCCGATCGGGTTGGTAAAGGTGCTGCTCTGATAGATCGGCGGCGCGATCGGCGCCCAGTCCGGACGGGCGTCCGGGTTGCCGTGCACGGCACGGGTGGAGAGGCCGAGCCGCTGTTTCACGAGAGCGTCAGCGCGACCGTGCCTCCCGCGGAGCGCGCCGCGAGCCGCCGCGCCACGAGTTCCTCCACCAGCGCGGCCGCCGCTTGCGGCGCGCCGAGGGCGTCCAGCGTGCCGTCCGGCCGCTCGAGCAGGGCGGCGAGGCCGTGCCCCGCCAGCACCGGCTCGATGGCCTCGCGATGACCGTCGCTGATCCCCGTGAGCACCAGCACCGCCGGGCGCGCGCGCAACAGCTTGGCGACGATCTCGTCCGCGCACGAGTAGTCGATGCAGCCCACGCCCGTGAAGTCCATCCGCGCGATCGCAAACGCGGGCTCGGCCGCGGCGATGGTCCGCTCGATGTGCTCGCGCACGACTCGACCGGTCGTGCGCGTGACGAGGTCGGTGTACACGCCCGACACGGTCTCTTGCAGTACGGCGTGTACGTCGATGTGCTGGATCACCGCTGAGCGGACTCCTGCTCGGGAATGATGATGAGCACCTGGGCGCCCGGGAACGGCGGCACGCCCTCCCGCAGCGGGACGTCGTCGTCCCACTTCGGGACGATCGCGATGCGCGCCGTCCCGCTCCGGATGGCGATCTTGCCGTCCCAGCGGGCGAGATAGCGTCGGATCCCGGCCAGCCCTTGCCCCCGGCCCGGGTCCCGGAACCGGCTCACACCCTGGATCAGCGCTGCCTCGAGCGCCGCAGCATCGCCCCAGCGCTCGCCGAAGCGCTTCGCCTGCGTCGGCTCGAGTGAGTGGCGGAACCCCACGCCGGCGTCCGCCACCGCGATCACCACGACCCGCCGCGCGAGCGTGCGGCGCCAGTGGTAGCTCTGCACCGCGACCCAGCCTCCGGTGCCGGCGTGCTCTACAATATTCTGACACGCCTCCGAAAGCGCCATAGCGAAGCCCATCGTCGCTTTCGGATCGAGCCCCAGCTCGGACGCCAGGATGGCGGACGCGCGCTGCTGGATCTTGCTCACCACGGCGTGCACGTCTTCGGCCGCGCGCACCGGCGTCACGGGCAGGAGCACGTCGCTCTCGTCTCCCTTGCCTCGCGGCACGCGGCCGTGGATCTCGAACAACGCGGCCGCTTCCCGGAAGAACCCGGCCCGCGCCCAGTAGCGCAACACGTCGGCATGAGTCGGCACCGTGAGCAGCGGCTTCTCCCCGCCGGCGCGGCGCGCCGCCTCACCCGCCGCGAGCAGCCCCACCAGCCCGTAGGGCGACGCCCACTCGGCCGCGTGCGCGTCGAACAGCAGCCGCTCGCCGTCCTTGCCCGCGGCCGCGAAGCCGCTCACGAACTGGTCGAACGAGCGGTCGTCGAACTGCACCGGCACCTCGACCAGCCGGGTCATGCCGGGGCGAGCTTCCCGAGGAGGTGATCGCGCAACCCGCTGGCACCACGGTGCGACACGTTCCGCATCGCCATCCGCGTTCCCAATCGCAGCGCGTCCTCGAGCCCGCGGCCGGCGACGAGGGAGGCCACCACGGTCGCGCCGAAGACGTCGCCGCAGCCGGTGGGATCCCCCTCGAGCACCGCCCCGCCTTCGACCGGCACCAAGGCGGTGCGGGTCGGGGTCCCAGTGAAGTAGGCCGCCCCTCGCGCGCCCAGCGTGACGCACACGGCGGTGCAACCCTGCACCAATGCCCCCGCCGCGAGCGCGAGCGGGTCGTCTCCCAGCTGCGCCAACTCCTCCTCGTTCAGCTGCACGTAGTCGAAGCAGCCGAACCAGGCCGGCGCCTGCGGCAGGGGCCGGGGGACGCGCGTCCCGTCGGGCTCCTTGCCGAGGAAGAGGCTGTGGAGGTCGGCGTAGAGAAAGCGGCGGAAGCTGTGCCGCAGCAGCCGCGCCGTCGGGAGGTCCATCTCGTAGCCCGAGATGAAGTTCAAGTACAGCGCGTCGAGGTCGGCCACCATGGGCCCGAGCTCGGGCCACGTCCAAGGCGGCACCCCTCCGGACATCTGCTCGCAGCGGCGCTCGAGGGCGTAGTAGCGCAGGGTGACCCGATTATTCGGCGCGGGCACCTCGGCGAAGCGGGTGCCGGGCGCCAGGTGCCGCAGGGTGCCCAGGAAGGCATTCGCCCTGGCGGCCAAGTCACGCCCCACCTTTATGATCGGCACGATCTGCCATTCGGGCGTGAGGGTCGCGTCGAGCGCGGCGAGGGAGTAGGCGACGCCGCCCCACTCCTCCACCGCGGGCTGGGCGGGATCGCGGCCATAGATCGTGTCCCACACCATCGACCCCACGACGCCCAGTCGCCTCACAGCCGGCCCCAGGTGCGCTCGACGAATACCGCCGCCGCGCCATACACGCCGGCCGTGCCGGTCAAGGCGCCGGGTAGGATGCGGCACACGTCCACCGCCGGCTTGAACGCGCGCCGCTTCACCTCGCTCCGCAGCGGCACGAACAGGCGGTCGCCGGCGAGGGTCACGCCGCCGCAGATCACGACGACCTCGGGATTGAACACGTTGACGATGTTCGCCACGCCGGCGCCCAGGAAGTGCGCCGTGTCGCGTACGACGTCGAGCGCGTAGGCGTCCCCGTCGTGCGCCGCCTCGTAGACCACCTGCGCGGTAATGCGCGCGAGCTCGCCCTGCACGTAGCTGGGCAGGGTCGTCTCGGCCCCCGCCTCGATGCCCTCGACTGCTCGGGCCGCGATCGCGGGGCCCGAGGCGTACGCCTCGAGGCAGCCATAGTTGCCGCATTTGCAGCGGCGGCCGTTGGAATCGATGGTCATGTGGCCGATCTCGCCGGCGATGTCGGAGGCGCCGTGATAGATCTCGCCGTGAAGCACGATGCCGCCGCCGATCCCGGTGCCGATCGTGAGGCCGACTACGTGGCTCGCGCCGCGCGCCGCGCCGCGCCACCATTCGCCGAAGATGGCGCAGTTGGCGTCGTTGTCGAGGGTGGCGGGCAGGCCCAGCGCCTGCGCGATGCGATCCCGCAGCGGGAAATTCGTCCAGCCGAGATTCGGGGTCAGCAGCACCACGCCGCGCGCCGTGTCGAGCGGGCCCGGCGCGCCGATGCCCACGCCCGCGATCTCCTTGCCGCGGGCCGCGGCGACCGAGGCGCGGGCGAGCTTCAAGATGCGCGCCACGACCGCGTCGGCGCCCTGCTCGGGGAACGTCGGCTCCGACACGAGCCCGACGAGCTCGGAGCCGTCCTCCGCGACGGTCCCGGCGACGATGTTCGTCCCGCCGATGTCAATCCCGACGACGTAGCGCACCGGTCTCCTCGATGGCGGCGAGCACCCGATCCACGGACAGCTCGCGCATGCACCTGTGGTGGCCTAGCGGGCACGCGCGCGGGCCGTGGTCGGAGCAGGGGCGACAGGCGAGCCCCACGAGCCCCACGCTTGCGGCCCCCTCCCCCTCCCCCTCCCCCTCCCCCTCCCGGAGCGGGCCGAACCCGAATTCCGGGATCGTCGGTCCGAAGACCGCGACGACCGGCGTGCCCATCGCGGTCGCGAGATGCAAGGGCGCGCTGTCGTTCGTAACGAGCAGGCGCGCGCGTCCGATGAGCACAGCAGACTGGCGCAACGTCAGCCGGCCGCAGGCACTGACCGCCCGACCGCCCGACCGCCCGACCGCCGCCGTGATCTCGGAGGCCAGGCTGGCGTCCTCGGCCCCTCCCACCACGACGATCCCCGCCCGCCGCGCGAGCTGCTCCGCCAGTTCGCGGTAGTAGGGCCAGCGCTTCGCGCCCCAGATCGAGCCCGGCGCGAGCGCTACGAAGCCGCCGTCCAGCGAGCCCTGCACGGCGTCCAGCCAGGAGTCCACCGCCGCCGCGTCGGCGGGCGTGGGCCAGAGGCGCGGGGCGAAGCTGCGTGGCGGCTCGCCGGCGAGCGCCAGCAGGCGGTCGCTCTCGTGCCCGTCGGCGGGGCGGCGCCGCACCTCCGTGTAGAGGAGCGGCCAGCCGTCGTGGAACCCGATGCGCCGCGGGATGCGGGCGAGCCAGGCCAGCGCGCCGCTGCGCAGCGAACGATGGGGAAGATACGCGGCTTCGTAGCGCTCGGCCCGCAGCGCGCGCGCCAGGGCCAGGAACGGGGCCATGCCGCGGTCCTGCCCGCGCTTGTCGTAGGGGATCGCGCGCCGCACGCCGGGGTGGGTCGCGACGAGCGGCAGCGCCGCCGGCGTGGTCACGACGTCCACCGGGCCGGCGCGCCGCGCCAGCGCCTCGAGCAGCGGCGTCGTGAGCACGACGTCGCCCAGGAACGCGGTCTGGATGACGAGTGCCGTTCCAACTCTCTCGTGGGCCGATCCGGTTGTCTGCAGAACGGGGTTCCGTTGGAACGGCACGAGGCTAGTCAACCTGGAGGACCGCGAGGAATGCTTCCTGCGGGATCTCGACCGTTCCCACCTGCTTCATCCGCTTCTTGCCCTCCCGCTGCTTCTCCAGGAGCTTGCGCTTGCGCGTGACGTCGCCGCCGTAGCACTTGGCGGTCACGTTCTTGCGCAGCGGGCGGATCGTCTCCCGCGCGATCACCTTGGTCCCGATGGCCGCCTGAATCACCACCTCGAACAGCTGTCGCGGGATCAGGTCCTTCAGCTTCTCGGCGATCTTGCGGCCCCATTCCTGGGCCTTGTCGCGGTGGATGATCACGCTGAAGGCATCCACCGGCTCGCCGTTGATCAGCATGTCGAGCCGCACCAGGTCGCCCGTCCGGTAGCCCGTGAACTCGTAGTCGAGCGAGGCGTAGCCGCGCGACAGCGTTTTCAGCTTGTCGTAGAAGTCGAGGATGATCTCGGCGAGGGGAAACTCCCAGGTGAACTCGACGCGCGTCGGGTCGAGGTAGTGCATCCCGCCGTACACGCCGCGCCGTTCCTGGCCGAGCTTCATGATCGCCCCGATGTACTCAACGGGGGCGACGATGCGGGCCTTGACGTATGGCTCCTCGATCCGGTCGACCGTCGAGCCATGCGGCAGCTTGCTCGGGTTCTCGACCAGCTCCATCGCTCCGTCGGTCTTGTGGACGTGGTACTCGACGTTCGGCACGGTGCTGATGAGCGACAGGTCGAACTCCCGCTCCAGCCGTTCGCGCACGATCTCCATGTGCAAGAGGCCGAGGAAGCCGCAGCGGAAGCCGAACCCCAGCGCCACCGAAGTCTCGGGCTCGTAGTGCAGCGACGCGTCGTTCAGCTGCAGCTTCGCCAGCGCGTCGCGCAGCTCCTCGTACTGCTCGGCGTTGGTGGGGTAGAGGCCGGCGAACACCATCGACTGGATGTCGCGATACCCGGGAAGCAGCGGCGCGTCCCGGTGCTCGGCGTCGAGCACGGTGTCCCCCGGCCGCGTGTCGCGCACGCCGCGGATGTTCGCCACGAAATACCCCACCTCGCCCGCCTCCAACCGCTCGGTGGGCTTGTGGCCGAGCTGGAGATAGCCCACCTCGTCCACGTGGTACGGGTCCGCGTTGTGCGCGCCGAACGTGATGGACATCCCCGGCCGGATGGCGCCGTCCACCACGCGGATCGACGGTGTGGCGCCGCGGTAGCGATCGTAGTAGGAGTCGAAGATGAGCGCGCGCAGCGGACCGTGCGGGTCGCCCCGGGGCGCCGGGACGCGGTGCACGAGCGCCTCCAAGAGCGCCGGGATGCCCGTTCCTTCCTTGGCGGAGATCCGCAAGATCTCCTCCGGTCTGGCCCCGATCAGGTCGTGGATCTCCTGCGCCCGCCGGTCGGGCTCGGCGCCGGGGAGGTCGATCTTGTTGAGGACCGGGATGATCTCGAGCCCCGCGTCCATCGCGAGGAACAGGTTCGAGATGGTCTGCGCCTGCACGCCCTGGGACGCATCGACCACCAGGATCGCCCCCTCGCAGGCGGCGAGCGAGCGGGAGACCTCGTAGGTGAAGTCCACGTGGCCGGGGGTGTCGATCAGGTTCAGCTCGTACAGCTGGCCGCTCTCCGCCCGGTAGTGCATGCGCACGGCGTTGAGCTTGATCGTGATGCCGCGCTCGCGCTCCAGGTCCATCGTGTCCAGGACCTGTTCGCGCATCAGGCGCTTGTCGAGCGTCCCCGTCAGCTCGATGAGCCGGTCGGCCAGGGTGGACTTCCCGTGGTCGATGTGGGCGACGATGCAGAAGTTGCGGATGTGGGATTGGCGCATTGGGAGCGAAATATAGCTGTCAGCTATCAGCCGTCGGCTGTCCGCTTAGCTGACGGCTGACCGCTGACGGCGCAGTGTAGATTACACGATACCCTCCGTGCCACCAATCACCGGCTGGTTCGATCCCGCGCCCAAGGGCGGCTTCGTCCGCTTCCCGGCGAGCAGCTACCTCCCCGCCAAGGGCGACGCCGCGGTCCGGCTCCCCGGACTGCGGCGCGGCGACCTCGTCGCGCTCGAGAACGGTCGCGTGGTGAGCGTGAATGGCGCGCCGCCGGGTCCGGGGCTCGCGCACCGCCCCGAGTTCGCGAAGCTCGGCGCCGTCCACCCCTCGCGACCGCTCTTGCTCGAGACCCCCGGGGCGTCGGGCCCGCGCACCGCCGAGATCCAGCGCGTGGTGGACCTGGTGTGCCCGTTCGGCTTCGGCCAGCGGGCGCTCATCGTGTCCCCGCCCAAGGCCGGAAAGACGGTGATGCTGCAGGCCGTGGCCGAGGCGGTGGCCGTGAACTATCCGACGGCGATTCTCCTCATCCTGCTCGTGGACGAGCGGCCGGAGGAGGTGAGCGAGATGGAGAGTTGGGGTCGCGGCGAGGTGATCGCGTCGAGCTTCGACCTCCCGCACGAGCGACACGTCGCGGTGGCCGACATGGTGTTCGAGCACGCCCGCCGCCAGGTGGAGCTCGGCAGGGACGTCGTGATCGTGCTCGACTCGCTCACGCGGCTCGCGCGCTCGCACAACACAACCGGGCGGTCGAGCGGACGCACCATGTCAGGCGGTCTCGACGCCAACGCGCTCGCCAAGCCGAAAGGGCTGTTCGGCGCGGCGCGCGCGGTGCCGGAGGGCGGCTCCCTCACCGTCGTCGCGACCGCACTCGTGGAGACCGAGAGCCGCATGGATGAGGTGATCTTCGAGGAATTCAAGGGGACGGGCAACGCCGAGCTGCGACTGACGCGCGCGCTGGCCGACCGGCGCATCTACCCGGCGGTGGACATCGCGGCGAGCGGGACACGGCGGGAAGAGCTGCTGGGGGACGCGGCCACCGTCCAGGCCAAGCGCGACCTCCGGCGAGGTCTCGTGGGACTGCCACCGGAGAAGGCGATGGAGACCTTGCTCGTGCAACTGCGGCGGACGAAGACGAACGCGGAGCTGCTCGCTCCGTCGTAGCTCCGGTCAGTTCCCGGCCGCCTGCACGATCCTGCGGTAGCTCTCCGGGTTCCATTTGGGCCGCTCCGACGCGTTCGCGATCTCGAGCCCGAGGTAGAACACGAGCTTGACGATGCGCGACTCCTTCTCCGCGTCGATCTTTGCGACCTCGTCCGATACCTGGTGGTAGTCGGGGTGGGTGCCGTTGAAGAAGAACAGGATCGGCACGCCTTTGCGGGCGAAGTTGTAGTGGTCCGAGCGGAAGTAGAAGTTCTCCTGCGGCCAGATGTCGTCGATGGGCGTCATGCGGAGCTCGGGATGCGCGGCGGCGACGCGATTGAGCGTCCGCCCCAGGTCCGAGTGCTCCTTCCCGATCACGGCGATCGTGTCCTTCCAGTTCCGCCCCACCATGTCGCTGTTCAGGTCGGCCACGATGTTGGCGAGCGGTACCGTGGGGTGCTCCGCGAAGTACTCGCTGCCCCACAGCCCCTTCTCCTCACCGCTCACGGTCATGAAGACGAGGGAGCGCTTGGGGTGGGGGGTGAGCTGCGAGAAGGCCTGCGCCGCCTCGATGACGGCCGTGGTCCCGGACCCGTCGTCGTCCGCGCCGTTGCAGATGGAGTCCGCGCCCACGGCCCGGCAGGAGGGGTTGCCCGGCCCCGCGACTCCGATGTGGTCCATATGCCCCGTAAAGAACTCGTACTCCTGCTTGAGCTTGGGGTCGCTCCCCTCGAGCACGCCGATGACGTTCGGGGCGGATAGCCGCTCCAGCACGCGCTGCCTGGCGCGGAACGTGACGGTCGTTTCCTGCAGCCGCCGGGCGGTGCGGGTCTGCTGCGATCGCAGCGCGGCCGGGTCGATGCCCAATGCGCTCGCGGCGGTGGCGTCGCGGACCTCGACGAGGCCGAACTGCGGGAGCGTGTCCCGCGCGACCTCCCGCCATGCCAGCACGACCGACGGAGTCGTGAGGTGGGCGAGCCGGCTCTGCCACTGGGCGTCGGGCCGGTCGGAGACGAGAAGCGCGCCGATCGCGCCGGCCTCCACGGCGGCCTGCGCGGTCACGCCGTCGAACGGCACGCCCCGCGGCGTGGCCGTGGCGATCAGCGCGACCCAGGCCCCCCGCACGTCCGCCCCGGCGAGCGGGTTCGCGGAATCGGCCGGCCCGGCGAGGACCACGACCGGCCCCGAAAGCTCCCGCCGGGGCAGCGGTGCGAACGGCAACACGTTCACCTCCACTCCGGGTTGGAGCGTCACCGTGGTGCGGCCCGCGATCACGAGCGCGCTCGCGGCGGTGTCCAACTGCTCCCGGAGGATGCCGTACCGCTGCAGGAAGCCGCCGCTGTCCCCTCCCGGTCTCAGGCCGAAGTGCTTGAACTCACCGGCGACGTACGCGGCCACCTTCTCGAGCTCGGGGCTCGGCGTGTTACGGCCGCGCATCGAGTCGTCGGCGATGATCGCGATGCGGCGATGAATGTCGCCGGGCACGATGGAGCTTACGGCGTGCTGGACCGATGCCGCAGTTTGCGCGGCGAGCGCGCCGGGAAGCAACGTGAGCCACACGTGGGAACCGCGACGCACGTGAGCCGCTCCTTGAACGAGGAGAAGGGGACCGAAAGCTAACGCGCCCAGCCGTGTGGGACTACGGCCGGGCGCGTGGCCTCGCTGCGGTGAGCTCAGGGCTTGCGCCGCCGCAGCTCGGGGTCGCTCCGCTGGGGTTTGTCCTTGGGCGCGTCGCGCTTCGGCACGGCACGCGGCTCGCTCCTGGGCGGAGGTGGCGCGGGCTGCGCGCGCGGCGACCGCTCCGGGGCACGCGACTCGACCGGCGGGCGACTTTCCGGCTGGCGGCGCTCGCTTCGCGGTGCGCGCACGTCAGGGCTCACCCGCTGAGCGGACCGATCGGGGCGATCGGGTCGGTCGGGGCGATCGGACCGATCGGGCTGCCTGCGGCGCCCATCGTCGCTGCCGCGCTCGCTCGGACGCTGACGCTCGTCGCCCGTCCCACCCGGAATGTCCGGGCGCCGGCGCGGCGGGGGAATGACGCCGATGCCGCCCAAGTCGCGCCCGCTTACGCCGACCTCGCGCCGGCGATCGTCATTCACGGGCCGCTGCGCCATCCGAGTGACGAATGCGTCCGTGCGGCTGCGGTCCTTGAAGATGAAGCGCGGCTGGGGCCGGTACGGCCGCGTGAACACCACGCGGGTGCCGCCGTAATAGCGGTAGGGGTAGTAGTAGGGATCGTCGAAGACGACGATGCGGAAGCGGACGCACGTGTAGTCGTAAACCGACCACAGCGGATAGCTCACATATGTGTGGCAATCGTAGCACAGGAACCGCGGGTAGTCGTAGTGGCGGTTGACGTAATACGGCGTGATGTCGTAGTCCCAGTCGCGGTAGTCCGCCGGCACGATCCGCTGCGCCAGGTCGGTGAGGGCGACGTACGGGTCGCCGTGCACACGCCCATCCGCGATAGCGCGATAATCCCAGTGGTCGCCGGTCTCGAAGGCGTCGTACACAAACGGGTCGGCCGAGGCGACGGCGAAGATGTAGCCGACGCCGGGATAGTCGTCGATCGAGAAGGCATCCGGGCCGTAGCCGCCTTGCACCTCGTACTCACGGCCGCCGCGCGCGAAGTTGTCCTCCCAGGGCTCGAGTGGGAACAGCACCCGCACGCGACCGTCGGTATCGACGCGCAGCACGGTCACGTAGGCATCGGCCTCGGTCCGGAAGAACACGCGAGCGCCTTGACCGCTGGCGTACGCATCGTCACCCCGGTTGGTCCAGACTTCGATGCGCGTGCGAGCGGCTGCATCCGGCCATGCGACGGGCTGACCGGAACTCGCGAGCAAGCTGAGCGCTGCCAGATGCGTCAACATGGTTCTCCTCCCGCGCGTGGGAGGAGCAGGCGGCATGCCACCCGAGCGACGGGCGGTGATCGGTTCAATCCATTGCCGGAGAATGGGTTACACGAAGGCGTGCGGGGCATCACGCCGTTCCGGTGTGTCCTCTACCCCGGACAATCCGCGGATTATTAGCTTCCGCCACGCATGGTCGACTCCCGACGCCTTGATCTCCTGGATCCCGCGGAAGTAGCGCGGCTCGGTGGGATCGAGATCGTGGCGCAGGGGGTCGTGGAAGGATTTCTCGCCGGCATCCACCGCTCGCCGTTCCGCGGGTTCTCGGTCGAGTTCACCGAGCACCGCGCCTACCAGCCCGGCGACGAGCTGCGCTACCTCGATTGGAAGATCCTCGCCCGCGCCGACCGCCTGTTCGTCAAGCAGTTCGAGGAGGAGACGAACCTGCGGGCGATGATCCTCCTGGACGCCAGCCGCTCGATGGCGTGGCGCGGCGACCCGGCGCGCCTGACGAAGCGGGGCTATGCCGACCGCCTCGTGGCGGCGCTCGCCCTGATCCTGCTGCGCCAGCGGGACGCGACGGGGCTGATGACGTTCGACGAGGCGGTGCGCCAGGTGATCCCGGCGCGGGTGAAGGCGGGCCAGTGGACGAGGCTGGTGCGCGGACTCATCGACACACCGGACGGCCTGGGAACCGCGGCTGAGGCGGCGCTGCGCCAGCTTGCCGGGCTGCTCGCGCGGCGTGGGCTCGTGGTACTCGTTTCCGATCTCCTCCTGGACCGCGAGCTTGCCCTGACCGCGCTTCGCTACCTGCGGCATCGTGGCCACCAGGTGATCGTGCTGCACGTGATGGACCCGGCCGAGCTGGATTTGGCGGGGCCGCCCGAGGTGCGGTTTCGCGACCCCGAGAGCGCGGCGAGCGTCGTCGTGCGCCCCCGCGAGCTCGCCGGGGCCTACGCCGCGACGGTGCGCCGGGAGATCGCGGGGTGGCGCACCGCCTGTCGGCGGCACGGCGTCGCCTACCATCACATCCGGACCGACATGCCGTTCGGCATGGCGCTGCGCTTGCTGGCGTGATGTTTCTCCATCCGCTGGCGCTGCTGGGGCTCGCCGCGGCGGCGCTCCCCGCGCTGCTGCATCTGCTCGAGCGCCGCACGCCACCCGAGGCCGAGTTCCCGCCGCTGCGCTACCTGCGGGACGCGGAGCGTCAGAGCGCGCGCCGCCTGCGGCTGCGCCACCTGCTGCTGCTGATCCTCCGGACGGCGCTCGTCGCCGTGATCGTGCTCGCGGCCGCGCGGCCGATCGTGCCGACGGGGGGGGGGGGGGGGGGGGGGGGGGGGGGGGGGGGGGGGGCCGGTCGGGAGCGGTGCACGCGCCGACGGCGCTCGCGGTCGTGCTCGACAACTCGTTGTCGGCGGGTGCGGTCGTCGACGGCCGGCCGGTGCTGGACCGGCTCAAGGCGCTGGCGCGGGCGTCGCTCGCGCAGGCAACGGCGGGCGATCGACTCTGGCTCGTGCTCGCGGACGGCGTGGCGCGCGCGGGCTCGCGCGAGGCGCTGCTCGCGAGCGCGGACGGCGCCACGGCGACGCCGCAGCGCCTGGAGGTGGTGCCCGCGGTCGAGCGGGCGGCGCGGCTCGTCGCCGCGGAGCCCTTGCCTGCCCGTGAAGTGCATGTGCTGAGCGACTTGCAGCGGACGGCACTCGGTACGGGCACAGTCGACGTGCCGGACGTCGCTTTGCTGGTGCTCGCGCCGCCCGAGCGCGTGCCCGCCAACCGCGGCGTCGCTGCGGTGCGCGCCGGCGAGGGGGGGC
>Ga0209056_10002766_pt1 | contig 18799 bp, 18 predicted proteins | sample GraSoiAngelo_114_FD_185876 | JGI IMG/M metagenome (GOLD analysis project Ga0209056, IMG submission 185876) | Grasslands soil microbial communities from the Angelo Coastal Reserve, California, USA - 14_0903_13_40cm (SPAdes) (version 2) | ecosystem: Environmental > Terrestrial > Soil > Grasslands...
CGACATCGCGCGCATCCGTCGGGCCCTCGAGCGGCCGACCGGCGAGCGCTTCAAGACCCGCATCTTCACACCGGCCGAGCAGGCGTACTGCGAGCAGCGGCGGCGGGGTCGCTTCGCGAGCTACGCCGCACGCTTCGCCGCCAAGGAGGCGGCCATGAAGGCGCTCGGCACGGGCCTGGCGGACGGCATTCGCTGGCTCGACGTCGAGGTGGTACGGCCGCCGAGCGGCCCGCCGGCGCTCGTCCTCCACGGCCGCGCCGCCGCCATCGCCCGCCGCCGGGGCATCCGTCGCTGGCTCGTCGCGCTCAGCCACGGCGACTCGAGTGCGGTCGCCTCGGTGATCGCCGAGGACCGCGGCGGGCGCTCCCCCGGTCGCTGAGCGACAGACTCTCATGGCAGGCGGCCGGGTGCGGGCGGGGCCCCCCCGCGGCGCGGCAGCAGGATCAGGACGGCGACCGCCCAGAGCCCCGCGACCAGGCCGAGGGCGGTCCACACGCCCTTCGGGTAGCCGTTGTTGTGCGCGAAGAGCCGGCACATGATCGCGTCGCACACGTGCAGCGCGAGCGCTGTCCCGAGGAGGGTGTCGGGGTCGACGAGCTCGGGCGCGACGAAGCGCAGGCCGGTCCAGTAGGAGAGGAAGACGGCGGCGGTCATGCGCTGCCTCGCTGCCAGGCGTCTTTGATTTTCGAAGTCGCGTCTCTATACTCCGACGCTTCGCGTTCAGCACACGCGGCCGATTCGCGTCCAGCCGACATGGACGCTTCGCGTCCTGGAGACACGGTGATCGTCAGGCGACTGTGCAGCCTCGGTGGGGAAGCGTTCGGGACGCTCGCCGCGAGCCTGTTCGCGAGCCCGCGCTTCACGGAAGCGTTCGGACGCGCCGTGCAGGCGGCGCTCGACGCCAAGGGACGCGTGGACCGGAACGTCCAGACGGTGCTCGGCCTCCTGAACCTCCCTTCCCGCGCCGACCTTGCCCGCATCGCCACCAAGCTCGAGGCCATCCAGGGGAGCCTGGTCAACCTGAACCTCAAGGTGGACCGCCTCCTCGCCGTGAGCAAGCCGCGGCGGCGGACGAGCCGCAAGCCCGCCGGCGCACGCCAGGAAGCGCAGGAGTAGCCGGCATCAGCGGCCGAGCCGGCCGGCCGAGGGCGGGGCCGCCGGCGCGGGGAAGAGATGCCGCGCGATCACGCCCAGGTCGGCGAGCGAGCCGAGGTCGCCCGGCAGCAGCGGTACCTCGGCCAGCACGGGCGCGTTGGCGCCTGCGACGAGCGGCGAAAGGACGGCCTCCTGCCGCGCGGCGAGCGTGGTGAGCTCGGCGTACGCGCGCCGGAGGCGCGATACGAACGCGGGGGCGAGGCCATCGGGCGGCCGTGGCGCGGTGGGCGTGAACAGCGCGCGCGGCAGCATGCGGTTCACGATGATGCCGCCGATCGGCAGGCCGAGCCCGGCGAGCGCGTGGGCGAGCCGAGCGTTCTCGTCCACCAGCCGGGGCTCCGGCGCGGTCACGAGGACGAGCGCCGTGCCCTCGGCGCGCAGCAGCGTGTCCGCGGCGGAGACCCGTGCGTGCAGCGCATCCGTCAACGCCTCGATGGCGCGCACGAAGTCCCCCACCTCGCGCACGAGCTCGAGGCCAGTGAAGCGCTCGAGGCCGCGCAGCACCGCGCTCAGCACGAGGTGCGCGAGTCGCGAGCCCGCCGCCGGCAGGATGACGGTCGGGTCCTTCAGGATCGCGAAGGCGCGCGAGTCGAGGAGCGCGAGCAGCCGGCGCGGCGCGTCGAGGAAGTCGACCACGTGGCGCGCGGGTGGCGTGTCGACCACCAGGAGGTCGTATCCCCCCTCCTCGGCCAGGCGGAAGACGGTCTCGACCGCCGTGTACTCGGCGGTGCCCGCGAGCGTCCCCGACAGGTTCTGGTAGAGCCGGTTCTCGAGCACCGCGCGCGCCTGCTCGGGCGTCGCCGCCAGCCCGCGGACGACCTCGTCGAAGGTGCGTCGGACGTCGAGGAGGACGGCGTCGAGGTGGACGCCCGCGCCGAGCGAGACACGCCGCGGCCGCGCATCGAGCGTGTCGAGGCCGAGGGCGTCCTTCAGGCGTGGCGCGGGATCGACCGTCAGCACGGCGGTCTTCCGCCCGCGCCGCGCCGTTTCGACGGCGAGCGCCGCGGCCGTGGTCGTCTTGCCGACGCCGCCGCTGCCGACGCAGAAGAGGATGCGCCGCCCCTCGAGCATCCCGTCGAGCGTCATCGTCGGCTCACGCCGCCAGGCTCGCGGCGGCCGCGAGATGGGAGGCCAGGCGCGCGACGCCGCCCGGGGCCTCCGGCCCGGCGAACAGGAAGGGCAGCGAAACGGCGGAGGTGTGAAGCGCCCGGCGAAGCGCGGTGACCTGGCGGAGCGCGCGGCGCCGCCGCTCGAGCTGATAGCGGGCGGCCGCGAGATAGGGGTGCGCGCCGCAGGCGGCTTCCAGGTGGGCGAGCGCTGCTTCGTCGCCGGCGCCGAAGCGGCGCGGCGGGAGCGCGTTCACGATCGGTGGCGCGACGGGGAGGCCGAGCGGTCCGGCGAGCTCGCGGTGAAGCTCGATCGTCTCGCGCACCGCGAGCTCCTCCGGGGTCGTCACGAGACAGACGAGCGTTCGGGACGGATCGGTGAGGAGCGCATGGATCTTCGCGAGCACCTGGGCGACGGGGCCGAAGCGCGCGAGCGTGCCGAGGGCACGTGGCGCGGCGAGGAGCGGCAACGAGTGGCCCGACGCGGGCGCGTCGACCAGCACGAGATCGTACGCGCGCCGGCCGAGCCGGCGCTCCTCCACCCAGCCGAGCAGCCGGTGCAGCACCAGGAGCTCGGGCAGCCCCGGCGCGGCTGCGGCGAGCACCTGGAACGACGTGCTCTCGAGCAGGCGGCGGGCGAGCACGCGGAAGCGCAGGATGCCGTGCACGAAGTCGCCGAGCGCCTCCTCAGGCTCGAGCGCCGTCGCCCGGAGCCTGGGGGCGACGAGCACGGGGGCCGGCCCGAGCGGGCGCCCACCGAGCAGCGGACCGAGACCGCCACGCGCCACCTCCACCGCGAGCACCCGCCGCCCCGCACCCGCCACGGCCCGCGCGAGAGCGGCGGTCACGGCACTCTTGCCGACGCCACCCTTTCCCGTGACGATCACCAGTCGCTGGGCGGCGAGCGGCAGGCGGGCCGGCACGTCACGGTCATAGCTGCGGCTCGCGCGAAGTGTCAATTTGCGGGCCGTCCAATTTGACACGCGCCTGGGCGTCTCCTAGCTTCCCCACGTGTCCGACGCCGATCGACCGGACGAGCGCGATCGCCGCGAGCCGGCAAGCGCTCCATCCGACGCCGCAATCCGGCACCTGCGTGTCGTGCGACGGCGCGTGCGTCACGCGCGGCCGACGGCGCCACCCGCCGGGCGGCCGTTGGGCGACCGGCTCGGTGTGCTCGAGCGCGAGATCGACGCGGCGCTCGCCGGGCACGTGATTCCGGGGCGAGCGGGCCGCCAGGCCCTCGAGACCGCGCTCGACGAGCTGCTCGCGGCCTATGCGAGCCTGCGCCGCGGCCTCGGCGCCGACCTGGTCGGCGCCACGCTGCTGCGCGGGCTCTACCGGTTGTGGTGGCGAGTCGACGCGGTCGGGCTGGAGCGCGTACCGGCACGCGGCCGAGTGCTGCTCGTGGTCAATCGCGCCGGGATCCTGCTCCCCTACGAAGCGCTCATGGTCGCGGTGGCACTCGCGATCGACCATCCGGCCGGCCGCATGGCGTGGCCGCTGGTCGACGACTGGGTGGTCCGGCTGCGTCTCGGGAGCGCGCTCGGTGTGCTCCGCGCCACGCCGGGCGTGATGCGGCGCCTGCTCGAGCGCGACGAGGCCGTGATCGTCCTGCCCGAGGGACGCGAGGCGTGTGCGAAGAGCCGGCGTCGCTGGTATCGCCTCGCGGGCTTCGGGCGCGCCACCTTCGCGCGTGTCGCGCTCGAAACCGGCGCGGCGATCGTCCCGGTGGCGGTCGTCGGCGCGGAGGAGAGCCAGCCGGTGCTCTGGCGCCTGAACACCGTCGGGCACTGGCTCGGCCTCCCGACTCTCCCCATCACGCCGACCTTCCCGTGGCTCGGGCTCGCCGGGCTCGTGCCGCTGCCGACCAAGTGGACGCTCCACGTGGGCGATCCGCTGGACGTCGCCGCGCATCATCCGCCGGAGGCCGCGCGCGATCCGCGGACGGTGCTGCGCGTCCGCGACCAGGTCCGCGAGCGCCTGCAGGCGCTGGTGAGCGAGGGCGTGCGCCGCCGCCGCGCGATCTTCCTCGGCTAGGGATGGCCTACGTCGTCGCGGTCGATCAGGGCACGACGGGGTCGACCGTGCTCGTCTTCGACCGCCTGGGACGCGTGGTCGGCCGCGCCTATTCCGAGTTCACGCAGCACTATCCCCGGCCCGGGTGGGTGGAGCACGATGCGGAGGAGATCTGGCAGGTGACGCTTCGCGTGCTGCGCCAGGCGTGCCGGCGGGCGGGCGCGCGCGGCCGCAACATCCGCGCGCTCGGCATCACGAACCAGCGCGAGACGACGGTCCTCTGGAGCCGCCGCACGGGTCGCCCCGTGCATCGGGCGATCGTCTGGCAGGACCGCCGCACGGCGCCGCTCTGCGAGGAGCTGAGAGCGCGCGGCCTCGAGGCCCGCGTGCGCCAGAAGACCGGTCTCGTCCTTGACCCGTATTTCTCCGGCAGCAAGCTCCGCTGGCTGCTGGACAACGTCGCGCGGGCCGCCGAGCGCGCGGCCGAGGGCGAGCTCTGCTTCGGCACCATCGACTCCTGGCTGGTGTGGAAGCTCTCGGGCGGGGCGGTACACGCCACCGACCCGACCAACGCCTCGCGCACGCTCCTCTACGACATCAATTCGCGTGCGTGGGATGGGGAGATGTGCACGCTGCTCGGCGTGCCGACGGCCGTGCTGCCCGCGGTCCGTCCGTCGAGCGGCGAGTTCGGCACCACCACGGCCGACGTCCTCGGCGCGCCGATCCCGATCGCCGGTATCGCGGGCGACCAGCAGGCCGCGCTCTTCGGGCAGGGTTGCGTCGAGCCGGGGATGGCGAAGAACACCTACGGGACCGGCTGCTTTCTCCTCCTGAACACGGGTGCCCGGCCGGTCGCCTCGGAGCACGGGCTCCTCACCACCGTCGCCTGCGACGCCGCCGGCGGCCCGGCCTACGCGCTCGAGGGCTCGGTCTTCATCGCCGGCGCGGCCATCCAGTGGCTGCGCGACGGCCTCGGGCTCGTCAAGCGCGCGGCCGAGTCGGAGCGGCTCGCGAAGAGCGTCGACTCGACCCTCGGGGTCTACCTCGTCCCCGCGTTCGTCGGCCTCGGCGCCCCGCACTGGGATGCCGGCGCCCGGGGCGCGCTCCTCGGCCTCACGCGCGGCGTGACGCGCGCGCACGTCGTGCGCGCCGCCCTCGAGGCGCTCGCCTACCAGACGCGCGACGTCGCCGACGCCATGGCGGCCGATGCCGGCGAGTCGCTGCGCGCGCTCCGGGTGGATGGGGGGGCGGCGGCCAACGACTTCTTGATGCAGTTCCAGGCCGACGTGCTCGGCGTGCCGGTCGACCGGCCGCGTGTGGTCGAGACGACTGCCATGGGCGCGGCCTTCCTCGCCGGGCTGGCGACGGGCTTCTGGCGCTCCCAGGCGGATCTTTTGCGCGCGCGGAGGATAGACCGACGCTTCCGGCCGCGCATGACGCCCGAGGCCCGCGACGCGCTCTACCGGGGCTGGCAGGATGCGGTCGGGCGCGTGCGAAGCGGCGCGGCGCCGGCATGACCGGTGAAACCGACGGCACCTTCGCCGGCGCGGGCGGGGTCGCGATCTATTATCAGCGGTCCGCTCCCGCGGCCCGCCCCCCGCGCGGCGTCATCCTGATCGCTCACGGCTATGCGGAACACCTCGGGCGCTACCGCGAGTTCGTCGCGCATCTCACCGGACGCGGGTTCGCCGCCGCCGCGGTGGATCATCGCGGGCACGGGCGGTCGGGCGGGTCGCGCGGACACTGCCGGACGTTCGACGACTTCGTGGCCGACCTGCGCACGCTCGCGGGCATGGCGGAGCGCTGGTGGCCCGGCGTGCCGCGGCTCCTATTCGGCCACAGCATGGGCGGCCTCATCGCGTTCCTGTATCTGCTACGCCACGCGGAGACGGTCAGCGCCGGTGCGCTCTCGGCGCCGGCGTTCCGCGTGCCGGACGCCGCGCCGCGGCCGTTGCAGGTGATCGCCCTGGTGCTCGGGCGGGTCGCACCCGGCATCGGACTCCGCTCGAACCTCGACGAGCGCCTGCTCTCCCGCGATCCGGCGGTGGGCGCGGCGTACGTCGCCGATCCCCTCGTGCACCGGCGGGCGACCGCCGGCTTCTACCGCGCCGTGCTCGCCGCGCAGGCGGTGGTGCACGCGGAGGCCGCGCGGCTCAGCCTGCCGCTCCTGATCCTCCAGGGCGACGCCGACCGGATCGTCGACCCCACGGCCGCCGGCGAGGTCGCCGCTCGTCTCAGCTGCCCGCACGAGCTGGTGATGCTGCCCGGCTACTACCACGAGCTGCTGAACGAACCAATTCCCGCCCGAGCCCGTGTGCTCGCTTTGCTCGATGCATGGTTTGATCGCTGGGCCTCCACCTGAGTCCCCGGTAGCCTTCACCGGCAGCAGGTCCATGGACCGCCCGCTGAAGCTACTGGGTAGGTTGGGATTTGTGACGTCCATCGCCTTCGTCGTGGGCGTGGTCGTGGCCAAGAGAGCATATCAGCTCGAGGTTGTCGTCGACGCGACCATTCCGGCGGGGTCCTGCCTGCAGACGTTCACGCAACCTGACGGCGCCCCCAGAGAGTCTTGTTCCAATGCGCCGACCCGGCACCAGTTCGTTCACCGGACGCCTGATCACCGGCTCACCTATCTGCGCATCCACCCCAATTGGAACGGGGCGACGAGCGTCCTGCACGAGGTCCGCGTGCGCCAGGGCACGCGGGAGCTGGAGTCGTGGAGTCCCGACGATCTCCGCAAGTGGTCGTGGCTCAACGTGACAAGCACCGAGGCGCGTGACGACGGCATCGTGATCACACCTGCCAACGCCTTCCCCCAGCTCGTTCGAAACGGGCCGTCTATCGAAGGTGAAGCGCCGGGACGCGTCAGCGGGTGGTTAGAGGAACAGGAAGAAGACGCCGTGGCCGGCGTGCTCTGCTTTGGTAGCCTGCTGTTTCTCTTGCTCGAAGCGCTGGCCGCTCGGCAGCCGCGCAGGCGACGCTGGGCCGAGGTCACGGCCAATGCCCGCAGGTTGGACGTGGTCATGCCCGTCCTCGTCTTCGCGACCCTCATGCTGATACACTTCGATTTTGTGCCCGTCTGGGACGGGGCGGGGTACGCGAACTGCATTACCGCGGCCGAGGGGGGCCTGGGTCAGTTCAACTGTCTCCACTACAACTCGTACCCCTACATGGCGCTCCTGCTCGTCGGCAAACACCTGGTCAATAACGCCTACTGGGGCGTGCATCTGATGAACCTCGGCCTGGGTGTCGCAGCCATCATCGTCTTTCGTCGCCTGTATTTGGCAACGCTCGGCGCCCGGTCCGGCAAGGCTGGCGCGTTGCTCGCGACCCTCCTGCTCGCAGTGAATCCTCTCTTTGTCATAAGCGCGCTGAACACAAACTTCGATTTTCCAGTCGCCGTCGTGGGGCTGGCTTTCTTGGAAGCCTGCCTGGCGCGGCGCGCGCGGTGGGCCGCCGTGATGGGGCTCCTCCTGTGCTTCGCCAAGGTCACGGGCGCGATGCACTACTTTGTTTTCCTCGCCCTCTTCGCGCTGTTGTCGCCGTGGCTTCCCGGCCGGGCTCTGAGCGTCTGGGAGAAGATGCTCTTGGTAGTGCCCGGCGTTGTCTACACGGGCGTCGAAGCGCTCTACAAGATCACCGGCGCGTGGATGAGGTTGCCCGAAAACGTGGTGCTAGAGAACGTGTTCAGGCTGCTGTTCGACATCGGTCTGACGAGCCACCGGTTTCACCAGCTGCTCGCCGGCATTACGATCCTCAACTTCTCCTGGTTGCTTCTACCGTTCATCGCCGGGGGCCTGGGCTGGCTGGTGTGGCGCATCTGCGTTTCGACGGACACACCGGCAGCCTGGCAGCGCAGTGACGGTGCCACGCTGCTCATTTGCAGCGCGTTGCTGGGAAGTCTCTACGTGTCGTCACGCTTCCTCCCCTACTTCAACCCGCGTTACTTCTTGTTTTCTCAGCTCCTCTTCGTTCTGGTCGGAGCGATTTGCCTGAGCGTCGTGATCAAGCGCCCCGCCCAGCGGCTGGGCTTGGGAGCCATCCTCTTGACGTGCCTGGGGATCTCCAACTTTCTCACCGTGGATCCCGTAAGCAAGAAGGTGTTCGGAACGTTCAAGTTCGGCGACCACGAGATGCTGGCCCTAGGTCGGATGGATGACTGGCCATTGGAAGCGGGCCCGGAGGGGGACCACTTCGCCGGCGGCAGGGATCAGATCGTCTACAGCCCTGAGATCACCGCCGTGCATGCGGTGCTGCAGAACCTGTACCAAACCGTTCGACTCGATCCGGGCACCCCCGTGGTGGCATCCCCATTGTCGGACGTACGTCACTTCGCTTACGTGAGGGCGAGCGACGCTTCCCGCACGGCATGGCCCAGCCAGGCGTTCGGCGTCTGGAGGGAGAGCCTCGAGGATGCGGTGCGGGCGCGAAAGGACTTTATCGTACTTGGAGAGCCCTACTTCGCTACCGAACCGCTCGTAGACGAGATCCCGGCCGGCTTCGTGCAGACGCAGAAGGGTATCGCGAGCCACCGAGGCTACGCCTTGCGGTGGGTGAGATTGTCGCCGGCCGCTCCCCAGCCCAATGCAGAAACCAAGGCCCAGAGCTCTGATGCGCCGAACCCTTGACGTACTTGTCGAACCAAGCGGTCGTGTACCAGGCCACCGCGTCTGCTCCGCGCAGCGTGGCGGGGAAGGCGACATTGGGGATCCAGCGGAACTCGTAGTGGGTCCCGCCGCGGATGATGAGCTCGCCGGTGGCAGGTCGATCGCGCCGTCGACGCCAAGGCCGGTCGGACGCGCGGAGCGCGGGCAGCGCCTTCACGGTTCCCCTCCGGCGGATCCGGGCGGCGCCGGCCGGTCGGCGTTGACCGCGCCATGGAGGCGGCCCGCAAGGGTCCTTGCTGGCTTGGCCGGTATCCTATCGTTCGCTGTGGTCGTGTTCGCCCTCACTAACGAGATCGGGACGGACGACAGGGAGGGTTTCACGTTTGTGATCGTCGCCTTTGTGAGCGTGACGGCCGGCTTGTACACCCTTGCTGGGGGCAAGCCGGGATCGTCAAATTAGGGCAGTTCCTCCGAGGCCCTCGCGTTGCGCGCGTCGGACCCCGCTGCTATGGTGTCGGCCTCTCCATGAAGGAAGGCATTCATCCGCGGTACGACAAGGCGAAGATCGTCTGTGCCTGCGGTAACGTCATCGAGACCCGCTCCACCGTGCCCCAGATCCACGTCGAGATCTGCTCGGCGTGCCATCCGTTCTTCACGGGCAAGCAGAAGCTCGTCGATACCGCCGGCCGGGTCGAGCGCTTCCAGCGCAAGTACGGGATCAAGGGCAGTCCCGGCTCGCAGCCCGCGTAGTCCCGTGCCCGCCGGCCGGGCAGGCGCCGGGACCTGAGCGCGATGTTCGAGCGCCTGGCGGACGTCGAGCGGCGATACGAGGAGCTCGAGCGTCTCGTGTCGGACCCGCAGGTGATCGCCAACCGCCGGGAGTTCGCCAAGCTCGCCCGCGAGCGCGCGCAGCTCGAGGAGACCGTCGCCTGCTGGCGTGAGCGGCAGCGCGTGGCGCGCGAGGTGACCGAGCATCGGGAGCTCGCGCACGGGAAGGACGAGGAGCTGCGGGAGCTGGCGCGCGGCGAGCTTCCGGGGCTGGAGCAGCGTCTCGAGGAGCTCAACGCAACCCTCAAGCGGCTGCTCGTGCCGCGCGACCCGAACGACGAGCGCAACGTGGTGCTCGAGATCCGCGCCGGTACGGGCGGCGAGGAGGCGAGTCTCTTCGCCGCCGAGCTGTTTCGCATGTACAGCCGCTACGCCGAGCGACAGGGCTGGCGGGTGGAGGTGCTCTCCTCGAGCCCGACCGGCCTCGGCGGGTTCAAAGAGGTTATCGCCCTCGTGCAGGGCAAGGGCGCCTACAGCCGGCTGAAGTTCGAGGGCGGCGTGCACCGCGTGCAGCGCGTCCCGGTGACGGAGACGCAGGGCCGCATCCACACCTCGGCGGTGACCGTGGCCGTGCTGCCCGAGGCGGAGGACGTCGAGGTGGACCTCGCCGACAAGGAGCTCCGCATCGACGTGTTCCGCTCCTCGGGGCCGGGTGGGCAGAGCGTCAACACGACCGACTCGGCGGTGCGCGTGACGCACCTGCCGACCGGGCTCGTCGTCACCTGCCAGGACGAGAAGTCGCAGCACAAGAACAAGGCGAAGGCGCTCAAGATCCTCCGCGCCCGCCTACTCGAGCGGGCGCGGCACGAGCAGCAGTCGGAGATCGCCGCCAGCCGCCGGGCCATGGTCGGCTCGGGCGACCGCTCCGAGAAGATCCGCACCTACAACTTCCCGCAGAGCCGCGTGACCGACCACCGGGCGAGCCTGACGCTGCACACGCTCGAGCGCGTGCTCGACGGCGAGCTCGACGCGATCATCGACGCCCTCACCACGCGCCAGCAGGCCGAGGCGCTCGAGGCCGCCGGATGATGTCCGTCGGAGCGGCGCTCGCGGGCGCCATCGAGCAGCTCGGGGCCGCGGGGGTGCCCGAGCCGCGGCCCGACGCGGAGGTACTCCTCGCGCACGCGCTCGGGACGAGCCGTGCGGGCGTGATTGCCCGGGGGCGCGAGCCGCTGCTCCAGGAGGTCGCGGCTCGCTTCGAGCGGCTGGTCGCCCGCCGGGCTGCGCGCGTGCCGCTCCACCACCTGGTCGGCGAGCGGGAGTTCTGGTCGCTGCCCTTCGCCGTCGACGCCCGGGTGCTGATCCCGAGGCCGGAGACGGAGCTCCTCGTCGAGACGGCGCTGGCCGTGGCGCCCGCGGCGCGGCGCGTGCTCGACCTCGGCACGGGAAGCGGCGCGGTCGCGGCGGCGCTCGCCCGCGCGCTGCCCGCGGCCCGCGTGTGGGGGAGCGACCGCGAGCGGGACGCCCTCGCCGTCGCGCGCGCGAACCTCGCCCGGCACGCCCCCGGCGTCGGCTGCGTCGCCGCCGACCTCATCGCCCCCTGGCGGGCGGGAGCCTTCGACCTGATCGTGTCGAACCCGCCCTACGTCTCGGATGCGGAGCTTGCCACGCTCGCGCCGGAGGTGCGTGACCACGAGCCGCGCGCGGCGCTCGACGGCGGGCCCGACGGCCTCTCGTGCATCCGGCGGCTCGTCGCCGACGCGCCTCGGGCGCTGGCGGCGGGGGGGTGGCTGGTGATGGAGATCGGAGCAGGACAGGCCGCCGCGGTGAGCGAGCTCGTCGCGGTCGACGGGCGCTGGGTCGGCGCGCGGCTGGTGCGCGACCACGCCGGCATCGAGCGCGTGGTGGCGGTCGAGAGGAGGCGGGACGAGTGGACACGATCGTGATCCGGGGCGGCACGGTCCTCGACGGTGAGGTCACCGTGAGCGGCTCGAAGAACGCGGCGCTGCCGCTCCTCTTCTCCACGCTGCTCACCCCCCGCCGCTGCGTCATCCGGAACGTGCCCGTGCTGCGCGACATCCGCACCGCGGTGGCCGTGCTCCGCCATCTGGGCGCGCGGGTCGCGCCGGGCCCCGACGGGCACGAGATCACCGTCGAGGCACGCGACGTCGCCCGCAGCGAGGCCCCCTACGACCTGGTGAAGACCATGCGGGCCTCCTTCCTGGTCCTCGGCCCGCTCATCGCCCGCTTCGGGCGAGCGCGCGTCTCGACGCCCGGCGGCTGCGCGATCGGCGCGCGGCCGGTCGACCTCCACTTGACGGGGCTGCAGAAGATGGGAGCCCGCATCCACATCGCCGAGGGCTACGTCGAGGCCGAGGCCGAGCGGCTCCGGGGGGCGAAGATCGTCCTCGACATGCCCTCGGTGGGCGCGACGCAGCAGCTCATGATGGCGGCGTCGCTCGCGGAGGGCACGACCGTCATCGAGAACGCGGCCCGCGAGCCGGAGAACGTCTGCCTGGCCGCCGCCCTCGAGCGCATGGGGGCGCGGGTGCGCGGCGCCGGCACGCCCGAGGTGACCATCGAGGGCCGCCCCGAGCTCGACGGTGCCGACGTGACCGTCATCCCGGACCGCATCGAGGCGGGCACGTACATGGTGGCGGCGGCCATTACGGGCGGCTCCGTCGTGGTGGCCGGCGCCTGCGGCGACCACCTCGACGCGTTCACCGCTAAGCTGCGCGAGGCCGGGGTCGCGGTGCGCGAGGGCGAGGGCGGCATCCGCGTCGAAGCGAGCGGCACGCTCGGCGCGGCCGACGTGAAGACGATGCCTCACCCGGGCTTCCCGACCGATCTCCAGGCGCAGTTCATGGCCCTCATGACGCAGGCGACGGGCACGAGCACGATCACCGAGACCATCTTCGAGAACCGTTTCCTCCACGCCCAGGAGCTCGTCCGCATGGGCGCCGACATCCGGGCCGACGGGAACCGGGCGATCGTGCGCGGCCGGGCGGCGCTGTCAGGAGCTCCGGTCATGGCGACGGACCTGCGCGCGAGCGTCTGCCTGGTGCTCGCCGGGCTCGCGGCGCGCGGTACGACACGGGTCGCGCGCGTCTATCACCTCGACCGCGGCTACGAGCGCGTCGAGGAGAAGCTCCGGGCCCTCGGGGCCGATATCCGGCGCGAGGCGGGCGCAGCGTGACCCAACTCGTCTGCACGGCCGGCAGCGCCGCCGCGCGGCGGCGCCTCGCGCGCCTGGAGCGGCGCGGGGAAACGGCGGGCGCCAGGGTGGAGGCGGAGGTCCGCCGCATCATCGAGGCCGTACGGCGGCGCGGGGACCGTGCGCTCCTGGCGCTCACCCGGCGGTTCGACGGCGTGTCGCTCCGGCGGGCCGAGCTGCGCGTGCCCGATGGCGCGCTCGCGCGGGCCTATCGGAGGCAGCCGCCGAGCGTGCGACGGGATCTGGCGCTCGCCGCGCGCCGCATCCGCGTCTTCCACGCGCGCCAGCGCGAGCGCTCCTGGTCCTTCCGCGACGCGACCGGCGCGCGGCTCGGCCAGCGCATCGAGCCGCTCGCGCGGGTGGGTGTCTATATCCCGGGCGGCCGCGCGGTTTACCCGTCGACGGTCCTGATGACCGTGGTCACCGCCCGGGTCGCCGGTGTCCGGGAGGTGGTGGCGGTCACCCCCACCGCGAAGACGGGCGACCACCCGCTCATCCTGGCGGCTTGCCACGTGGCGGGCGTCGACCGGCTCTATCGCCTGGGCGGAGCCCAGGCCATCGCCGCGCTCGCGTTCGGCACCGAGACCGTGCCGCGCGTCGACAAGATCGTCGGCCCGGGCAACATCTACGTCGCGACCGCGAAGCGGCTCTGCTACGGGCACGTCGCCATCGACGCGATTGCCGGCCCGAGCGAGGTGGTGATCGTGGCCGACCGCTCGGCCGACCCCGAGCTGGTGGCTGCCGACATGCTCGCGCAGGCCGAGCACGACCCGCTCGCGGCGGCGGTCTGCCTGACGACCGACCGCCGCCTTGCCGCCCGCGTCGCCGCGGCGCTCGCGGCGCAGCTCGCCACGCTTCCGCGGCGGGCCATCGCCGAGCGCGCGCTCACGGCCTTCGGGGCGATCGTTGTCACGCGCTCGGTGGCCGAGGCGGTCGAGATCGCGAACCGGCTCGCTCCCGAGCACCTCGAGCTCGCGGTGCGCCATCCGGGGCCGGTGGCGGCGGGGGTGCGCCACGCGGGCGCCGTCTTCCTCGGGCAGGAGGCGCCCGAGGCGTTCGGCGACTATCTCGCCGGCCCGAATCACGTGCTGCCGACAGGCGGGACGGCGCGCTTCGCGTCGCCGCTCGGCGTCTACGACTTCGTCAAACGGACGAGCGTCATCGGGGCCGGCCCGCGCACGCTCGCCACCCTCGGGCCGCCGATCGTGCGTCTGGCTCGGCTCGAGGGCCTCGACGCGCACGGCCGGGCCGTCGAGCGGCGGCTCGCCGCCATGGGAGGAGGAGACCGATGACCCTTCGCGCCCGCCGCGCCCCGTCGCGCCCGCACGAGCGGACCGCCACGGTCACGCGGCGCACCAAGGAAACCGACATCCACCTGCAGCTCAACCTGGACGGGGGCGGGCGCTACCAGGTGGAAACCGGCATCCCGTTCCTGAACCACATGCTCGAGATCTTCGCCCGCCACGGCTTCTTCGACCTCACCGTGCGAGCGACGGGCGACCTCGAGGTGGACTATCACCACACGGTCGAGGACGTCGGCCTGGTGCTCGGCCAGGCGTTCCGCGAGGCGCTCGGCGACAAGGCCGGCATCCGGCGGTTCGGCGAGGCCGCGGTGCCGCTCGACGAGGCGCTGGTGACGAGCGTCGTCGACCTCTCCGGACGTCCGTTCTTCGTCTACGACGTCGGGATCGAGCAGGCGAAGATCGGCAGCTTCGACGTCGAGCTGGTGCACGACTTCCTGCTCGCGCTCACCAATCAAGCGGCCATGAACGTGCACGTCCGCATGGCCTCGGGCCGCAACCCGCACCACATCGTCGAGGCGACCTTCAAGTCGCTGGCCCGCGCCATGGACCTGGCGACGCAGCGCGACCCCCGCCTCTCGGGCGTGCTCTCGACCAAGGGGACGCTCTAGCTCTAGCCTGGGAGCCGTGATGCGCCCGCTCGCCATCGTCGACTACGGCATGGGGAACCTGCGCAGCGTCGCCAAGGCGTTCGAGCGGGTCGGCCAGGCGGCGGAGGTGACGCGCGACCCCGAGCGCATCGCCGGCGCGCCGGGCGTCGTGCTCCCCGGCGTCGGCGCGTTCGGCGCGTGCATGGCGAACCTCCGGGCGCTCGGCCTCCTCGAGCCGGTGCACCAGGCGATCACCGCCGGGCGTCCCTTCCTCGGCATCTGCCTCGGCATGCAGCTCCTCTTCGACGAGAGCGAGGAGTTCGGTCCGATCGAGGGCCTCCACATCCTGCCCGGCCGCGTCGTCCGCTTCGCGCCCGACCCGGACCGGAAAGTGCCCCACATGGGGTGGAACACGCTCCGCGTCGCGCGGCCGGCGCCGCACCTCGCGGGCATCGCGGACGGCGCCTACGTCTACTTCGTGCACTCCTACTACCCCGTCCCGGCCGATGCCGCCATCGTCGCGACCGCGACGCCGTACGGCGTCGAGTTCGCCTCGAGCGTGTTGCGGGACAACGTGTTCGCCTCTCAGTTCCACCCCGAGAAGAGCCAGGCGGTGGGACTCCGCCTGCTCGAGAACTTCGTGCGGGTGGTGCGCGGCCGGCCATGATCGTCTATCCGGCCATCGACCTGCGTGGCGGCCGGTGCGTCCGGCTCCTGCGAGGCGAGTTCGACCGGGAGACCGTCTACGGCGACGATCCGGTCGCGGTCGCCCGCGCGTGGGCTGCGGCGGGGGCGCAGTGGTTGCACGTCGTCGACCTCGACGGCGCACGCGCCGGCCGGCCGATGCAGACGGCACTCGTGCGGGAGATCTGCCTGACGGCGGCGATCCCGGTCCAGGTGGGCGGCGGGCTGCGCGACGCCGACGCGGTGGCGGCCGTGCTCGCCGCGGGCGCGGCACGTGTCGTCGTCGGAACGGTCGCGGTCCGCGACCCGGCGCTCTGCCGGATTCTCTGCCGCACCCACCCGGGCCGCGTGGCCGTCGGCCTCGACGCGCGCGCCGGCCGCGTGCGCGTCGCCGCCTGGACCGAGGCCGAGGATCTGGATGCGGTCACGGCCGCGAGCCGCGCGGCCGGCATGGGCGCCGCGGCGGTCGTGTACACGGACGTCGAGCGCGACGGGACGGAGCTGGGTCCCGACCTCGCCGGCACGCGAGCGGTGGCCCGCGCGGCGGGCGTGCCGGTGATCGCCTCGGGCGGTATCGGCTCGCTCGACCACCTCCGGGCCGTCGCGGCGCTGGCCCGAGACGGCGTCGCGGGCGTCATCATCGGGCGCGCGCTCTACACCGGCGCTGTCCGCCTGGCCGATGCGCTGGCGGTCGCGGAGGCCGCCTGATGCTCGCGCGCCGCATCATCCCCTGCCTCGACGTGAAGGACGGCCGCGTCGTCAAGGGCGTGCGCTTCGTCGACCTCATCGACGCCGGCGACCCCGTGGAGGTCGCGGCCCGCTACGACGCCGACGGCGCCGACGAGCTCTGCTTCCTCGACATCACCGCCTCGCACGAGCGCCGCCCGATCATCCTCGACGTCGTCGCCCGCACGGCCGAGCGCGTCTTCATGCCGCTCACCGTCGGGGGCGGTGTGCGGACGGTCGACGACGTGCGCGCGCTGCTCAAGGCCGGCGCCGACAAGGTGTCGATCAACACCGCGGCGGTCGGCCGGCCCGACTTCGTCCGCGAGGCGGCCGAGCGGTTCGGGACGCAGTGCGTGGTGGTCGCGATCGACGCGCGCCGCCGCGTCGCGGAAGACGCGGCGCGTGGCTGGGAGGTCTACACGCACGGCGGGCGGACGCCGACCGGCCTCGACGCCGTGGAGTGGGCGGCGGCCATGGAGGCGGCGGGTGCCGGCGAGATCCTGCTGACGAGCATGGACCGGGACGGGACGCGTGCGGGATACGACCTCGAGCTCACCCGGGCCGTCGTCGAGCGGGTCGGCGTCCCGGTGATCGCGTCGGGGGGCGCGGGCTCGCTCGAGCACCTCTACGAGGGGCTCGTCCCCGGCGGCGCCAGCGCCGCGCTCGTCGCCTCGATCTTCCACTACGGCGAGCACGGCGTGCGCGAAGCGAAGGGGTACCTCGCCGCGCGCGGCGTGACGGTCCGGGTGTAGCGTGCTCCCGCGCGGCTGGATCACGGACACGGCGGCGCTCTACGGCCGCGTCTTCCGCCGAGGCGCGCGGCTCGCACTCACCAACTGGCCCGTCGGCCTGATGGTTGTGGCCTACGGGGCGCTGCTCGGGCTCGTCGCGCAGCTCACGGCGCCGTTCGGGGTCGTCGGCGGGCTGCTGCTCTGGCTCGTCATGATGGCGTGCCTCAGCTCGTGGCTCTCGCTCGTCGAGCAGGTGATCCGGTCGGGCCGGGTGCGCCTCGGCGACGTGCCGTCGAGCTTCGCCGCCTATCTCGGGGAGCTGCTGGCGGTCGGCTTTCTCACCTCGTTGCTGGGGCTCGTCGCGTCGGTCGTGCTCGCGCCCTTCCGCTTCCTGGCGATCGTCTTCGGCCTCGCCGTGCTCGTCTTCTTCAACGCCGTCCCCGAGCTCATCTACCTCGGGCGGCACTCGGCGGCCGAGCTCCTCGTCGAGAGCTACCGCTTCATCGGCGAGAACTGGATCGAGTGGTTCCCGGCGACCCTGGCCCTCGGCGCGGCGGTGGTCGCGGTGGCAGCCCTTCCCGGCGGCCCGTTCGGCATCGTCGGCGACGCAGTCGCCGGCGTCCTGCTCTACTTCATGATGATCGTGCGCGGGCTCCTCTTCCTCGAGCTCGCCTCGTCGAGCCGCCGCGCGCGGGAGTTCCGCCGTCGGATGGCCGGGTAGGGCCACGAGCGGCGGGGAGGCGGGAAGGGGCCCCACCGCGGCTCCCGGTCCTCGGTCCACGCGCGACTCGTAATTGCGGCGTCCCCCCGCAGCCGCGGGCGCGCGCGGGAGCTGCGGAGGTCGCCGCGGCGGTACCCCTTCCCGCCCCGCATGCCGTGCGCTACCCGACGCCGCCCGCCGGATGAGCGTGCCGCGGCGCGCGTCGCGGGAGCGGGGACGCCGGAGCGCCGACTCCGCAGCCGCCGCGCGCGCGTGCAGCTGCGGGGGGACGCCGCATGTACGAGGCGCGCGTGCGGCGAGGACCCGGAGGCGAGCCGGCGTCCCCGCTCCCGCGGACCGACGCCCCGGCGGCCAGCTCACCCGTGCTGCGCTTCGAGGAAGCGCTCGGCGTCGATCGCGGCCATGCAGCCGGTGCCCGCGGCCGTGACCGCCTGACGGTAGCTCGGGTCCTGAACGTCGCCGGCCGCGAAGACGCCGGGGACGCTCGTCGCCGTCGTGTGCGGCCGGGTGATGATGTAGCCGCGCTCGTCCATCTCGAGCTGGCCGGCGAAGAGCTTGGTGTTCGGCTCGTGGCCGATGGCGATGAAGACGCCGTCGACGGGCATGGTACGGCGCCCGCCCGTGCGGGCGTCCTCGAGCACGACGCCGGTGACGCCCCCCGCTGCCGGGTCGCCGACGATCTCGCGCACCACCACGTTCCAGACGAAGGCGATCTTCGGGTTGCGGCGCCCGCGCTCCTGCATGATCTTGGAGGCGCGGAGCTGATCGCGCCGGTGCAGCACGTGGACGCGCGTCGCGTACTTGGTGAGGTACGTCGCCTCCTCCATCGCCGTGTCGCCGCCGCCGACCACGGCCAGCTCCTTGTCCTTGAAGAAGAAGCCGTCGCAGGTGGCGCACGCCGACACGCCGTAGCCCATGAGCCGCTGCTCTGAGGGGAGGCCGAGGAGCTTCGCGCTCGCGCCGGTCGCGACGATGACGGTCTCGGCGCGGTGGACCTCGTCGCCGATCGTGACCCGGAAGGGCTGGCTCGACAGATCCGCCGCCGTGATGTCCCCGTAGATGAAGTGCGTCCCGAAGCGGCCGGCCTGCTCCTTGAACACCTCCATCAGCTCGGGGCCGAGGATGCCCTTCGGGAAGCCCGGGTAGTTCTCGACGTCGGTCGTGATGGTGAGCTGGCCGC
>Ga0209056_10002770_pt1 | contig 18796 bp, 10 predicted proteins | sample GraSoiAngelo_114_FD_185876 | JGI IMG/M metagenome (GOLD analysis project Ga0209056, IMG submission 185876) | Grasslands soil microbial communities from the Angelo Coastal Reserve, California, USA - 14_0903_13_40cm (SPAdes) (version 2) | ecosystem: Environmental > Terrestrial > Soil > Grasslands...
CCGAATGCTGGCAGGCACGCGACCGGGGCGAGGTCGATCGCATTCCGGCTCAATGCTTCGTGCGCTCGGGCGAGCAGGCGGGAAAGTGACGCCCCGAGATCCGGGTCCTCTTGCTCGGACGGTTGCCTCTACCGCCACGCAGACGCGTACTGACTACGCGGAATCTCAAGTGCGCCCAGGGTGATTCGAACACCCGACCTTCTGATTCGTAGTCAGACGCTCTATCCAACTGAGCTATGGGCGCGTGGCGAGGAACGCCTTGTACTGGCTGGCGTTTCCGCGGTCAACAGCGTTCCGCAGGAGATGGCGCCCCAGTGGGGGCGCACCGGCCATCGGGTATCCCTGCGATCCGACTTCCGGTCGAGGGTGCCCTGAATATCGGCTGCGGAGACTACCGGCAGGAGCCGTTTGCGCAATATTGCGGGACGGTGACGGTCGCCGTCCCGTCACAGTCGTTGTCCTCCAGCAGTCCGTTCCTCGACCGCGCGATATAGGTGATCGTGTACACGCGATCGGTGCCGGTTCCTGATCGTTCTGACCGGACATTGACCGCCGCCGACACCGAGCCGCGGCCCGTTCCACCCGGATTCGTCACCTGCCAGTCCGGGCTGGTGTTCCCTGCACCGGTCAGCTCGACGCCGCCGACCGTCTGGTTGTCGCTGACACCGGTGATCGTCAGCGTGAGATCGTGACTCGGGTTGGTGTCCGAGTACGTGATCGTCACCGACTCGAACTGGTGGTTGGGGGGCCACAACGTCGTGGGCTCCCAGGTGACCTGGTGCTCACCGGACGGATCGCCGCAGTTGCTCGTGCCGGTGCCACTGCTCGCTCGCATCGGGCACGTCTGCACGGTGGGATCGCACGCGGTCACGCTGGTGGGGTAGTTGAGCTGGGTGGCGATCGCCGCCGGCAGCGAGGGCACTCCCGCGGTGAACGTCACCCGGTACACGCCGCCCGCGTTGTCCTGTGGCCCGCAATTGAGGGAGCCGTCGGGATTGGGAGCACCGCACGAGATGTGAATGTCGACGAAGTAGAGGTCGCCCGCGGGAGTGAAGGCGAGCCCGAAGGGGCTGTAGTTCCCGGCCGGGAGCGGCCCCTTGCCGGCATAGGGCGTGCCGTCGTCGTTGTACCACGCGATTGCCGGCGACCCGATGACGCTGCTCACCGCCCACCGGTGAGTCGACGGATCACGGGCGATTCCCAGGGGGAAGGGTTGCGACGCCGGGCTTCCCTGGATGAAGACCTGGACGCTCACCGGGGCCAGCGGCATGTTCGAAGGCCCGGGACACCGGCTCGCATCGGCAGGGAAGGAGGACCTGAGGAACTCGAGGACGCGACCGAAGCCCGGAAGCTGCCCGGTCGCGGGGTCGAGCGCACCCCCCTCGGGGACGTAGATGTTGTCGGCGTCGTCGCGGGCCAGGGTGCCGGGGTCCCGCAGACCGCCGCTGCCGTCCACGTGATGTCCGGTGCCCGCGTCGCCCCCCATCGTCGGACCGAAGAGGATGCAGTAGGTCGTGTAGTTCGTGTCGGCGAACCACTCGATCAGGCGACCATTGTCAGGCGGCGGGAACTGGCCTTGCGCCTGACCGATGTCGACGGCGAAGAGATTGCCGCGGGAGTCGAAGACGCACCCGGTGTAGGTCCCGTTGTCGTTGAAGGTGTTGCCGTTGGCCTGGTCCGGTGGAATGTCGCCGCCGACGGTTGACCCGGGGTTGGTGTACGGGCCGGGAACGAAGATGGTCTGGCCGGTGAAGTTGCCGTGCTGGTCCCACACCGCCTCTCCGACGGGCGGGTCCTTCAGCGGGAACGTTCCGAGCCCCTGATCCGGCAGCGTCGGGTTGTAGCCGGTGACGAAGCGCCCCGAGCCGTCCGGGAATAGACACATCTGGCCGTTGGGGTCCCAGGTGGGAACGATCGTGCCGCTGGGGCCAGCCGGGTCGACGAAGAAATCCTCCCGTTCGTCATGGTCCCAGAAGATGATCGTGCCCTGGGGAGGCGTTCTCAACACCGGCGAACCGCCAAGCGGTGTGTAGGCGAAGACGCCCGCCGGCGTGCCCTGCTCCGAGGTGCCGGTCCCGAAGAAGAGGGCGTTGCCCGCGACCACCACGCCGGAGTCGCTACCCGCCGGCAGCGCCAGGGTGTTGAGCAACAGGCCGCTGCCAGCATCACGTATCTGGATTTGTTTGCTGATGCCCGTTCCGACGAACGTCATCCCGCCGGCGACCGTCGTCGCCCCGAACGATTGGGATAGCACTTGCTGCCAGACCAGGTTTCCGGTCGCGACGTCGAACGCGTGCATGCTCGGTTCCTGGATCAGCTGGTCCTGCGGGTCACCGGGCCGGCAACCGGCGGCGTTGGGGGAGGGCTCGAAGCGCCCGAAATCGCCCAGAGCCGTCGCACCGTAGACGCGGAGCCCGTCGTAGGCGGTGGAGCCGATGAACCCGCCGGCGAAGCCGCCGAAGACGACGTTGTGCTGCCAGCGCAGGTTGCCGGTGGCCGGATCCAGCGAGTAGTACGTCCCATCCTTTCCGGCCACCCCGAGGAAGGTCGGCGCGCCGCGCGAGTCGGTCCCGACGTTCGCGGTGGCGCCGAAGTCCCAGTCGCACGCCGGGTCGCCCTGCAGGAGGCGCGGCGGGGTGAACGTCCACCGGATCGTCCCGTCGCCGATGTTCACGGCGAGCACGCGTTCGTGATACGGGGGCGTGCCGTTGTAGTGGCAATCGGAGACGGCGACGACCTCCAGGTTCATGCGCTCGATGATGGTGGGTGAGGCCCACACGTTGCCGCAGCCGTCGTTGAGGATGTTGCCGTTGGTGTCGACGTCGAGCTCACGGATCCACTGGGGGTTGCCGGTGCTCACGTCGGCCGACACCAGATACCCGCGGTAGCCGGAAGCGCCGTCGGCATCGACGCTGAAGAGAACGTGAGTGCCGACGACCGCCGGAGACGAGAAGATGCGGCTCCCGTCGTTGTCCGGGTCCGGCGGCAGCTCGGGCCGCCCCGTGTACGCGTGCTTCCAGTACAGCGAGCCAGCCTCGTGCCCGAACGCATCGCCGTTGGCGACGAGCGCGTACAGCGTATAGCCCGCGCCGAAGATCACCAGGTCGGGTCGGCTGCCGAGCTGTGGCAGGAAATAGGCGGCAGAGGTGATGATGCCCCCGTCGGACGTCGCGTCGCCGGGCTGCCGGTTGCCCGGCTGCGGGTGGACCGCGCCCTGGGCGTCGACCGTGAATCTCCACCGGAGCTGTCCGCTGACCGCATCGATCGCGTAGAAGTTGCCGTCCCACGAGCCAACGTAGACGCTGCCGCCCACCTCGATGGGGTTCGCCGTCACCGCGTCGCCGGTGGGGAAAAACCACGCGGGTGCCAGCGTGCGGACGGAGGTCTGGTCCAGTGTCGTGCTGGCGGAGAAGGTCCGATGCACGTCGTGCCCGTAGGTCGGCCAGTCTGCCGGGCCGGGGGCCGTCGCACCCGCCCGAGTGGCCAGCGAGCTGGCCAGCGCGGTCGCGATGAACAGTCTCCACGCCATTGAGGAGCCTCCGGCTGAGGGACTTGATCGGTCGATTGAGCAATCCCTCCCACGGATGTTTTCCCCCCACCAATCCCCAACTTCATGGAACTGCCGGATCGAAGATACGGGAGGTCAGTCGCGGCAAGGGGCGATCGGCTACCGGAGTCCTGCCGGAGCCCGTCGGTGGGCGACCTCGCCCCCTCAACGCCCGAGCAGCGCCCGCGTCTCCGCCGCCTGCGGCCGCTCGAGCACCTCCGCAGCCGTTCCGCTCTCCACGATCCGGCCGCCGACCAGCACGATGACCCGATCCGCGACCCGGCGTGCGAAGGCGATCTCGTGGGTCACGATCACCATCGTCTGCCCGGCCGATGCGAGATCGCCGACCACCGCGAGCACCTCGCCGACGAGACGCGGATCGAGGGCGGAGGTCGGCTCGTCGAAGAGCATCACCACCGGCTCCATGGCGAGCGCCCGTGCGATCGCCACGCGCTGCTGCTGCCCGCCCGAGAGCGTCTGCGGGTATGCGCCCGCGTGCTCCGCGAGCCCGACGCGCGCGAGCAGCGCGCGCCCCCGCGCCTCGGCGGCCGCCGCGTCGAGCCCGAGCACTCGCCGCGGCGCCTCGGTCACGTTCTGGAGCGCGGTCAGGTGCGGGAAGAGATTGAAGCTCTGGAACACCATCCCGACGCGCGTCCTCACCGCGCGCAGCGCCTCCGCGTCGGCCCGCTCGCTCATGCCCGGCCGGAGCGCGTGGCCCGCGATCTCCACCTCCCCCGCGTTGAAGGGCGTCAGGTAGTTGAGCGCGCGCAGCAACGTCGTCTTGCCGCTCCCCGACGGCCCGACCACCGCCACCACCTCGCCGCCCCGCACCTCGAGGTCGATGCCGCGGAGCACCTCGGTGGCGCCGCGCCGGGTCTGGAGCCCGCGCACCGTGACGACGGTCATGCGGGCGCGGGCGCGAGGCGCTGCTCGAGGCGGCGCGCGAGGCGTCCGAGCGGGTAGCTCATCGCCAGGTAGAGCGCGGCGCACAGGAGGCCCGGCCCGAGCCAGCCGCGCACGTCGACCGCCGTGATCGTCATCTGCTTGGTCAGCTCGACGACGGTGATCACCGACACCAGCGACGAGTCCTTCAGGAGCGCGATGAAGTCGTTCGCCACGCCCGGGAGCGCCACGCGCAGCGCCTGCGGCAGCACGATCCGCCGGAGCGCCAGCCAGCGCGACATGCCGAGCGCGAGCGCCGCCTCGCTCTGCCCCGCGGGCACCGCCTCGAGCCCGGCGCGGTAGAGCTCCGACTCGTAGGCGGCGTAGTTGAGGCCGAGGCCCACGACGGCGGCGGTGAAGGCGTCGAGCGTGAGCAGCGGAGCGAGGCCATAGTAGAGCACGTAGAGCTGGAGCAGCACGGGCGTGCCGCGGAACAGCTCGACGTAGACGCCGGCCGCCGCGGCGACGACCGGCCCCCCGTAGCGGCGCGCGACGCTCAGCACGAGCCCGCCGGCGATCGCGATCGCCATCGCGAGGACCGAGATGACGACCGTGAACCCCGCGCCGCGGAGGAAGAGCGGGAGGTAGGCGAGCGTCCCGGCGGCCGCGGCGGCCTCCGCCGACGGCGCCGCCGCGCCGGCGAGCGTCGCCTGGCGCGCGTCCCAGAGCTCCCAGCGCTCGAGGATGCGGCGCAGCTCGCCGTCGCCCATCAGGGCGGCGAGCGCGCCGTCGACGGCGCCGAGCAGCTCCGGCTCGCTCGGGCGCACGGCGATCGCGTACACGCCCTCGCCGACCGTCCCCGCGGCGCGCAGTGTCGCGCGCGGAAGCCCGTAGCGGGCGGCGATGATGTTGTCGAGGAGGACGGCGCGCAGCCGGCCGCGCTCCAGATCCAGATAGGGCTCCTCGACGCCTTCGTAGAGCACGACCTCCACGCCGGGGGCGGCGCGCAGCAGGTCGAGCGCGAGCGAGCCCTCGAGCGTGCCCACGCGCGCGCCGCGGAGATCGCCGAGGCCGTGCACCGGCCCCTCGTCGCGCCGCACCACGAGCGTCTCGGCAAAGCCGTAGTACGGCCGCGTGAAGGCGACGCGCGCCCGGCGCGCCGGCGTCACCTCGATCCCGTTGAGGGCCACGTCGAAGTCGCCGCGCTCGAGCGAGGGGATCAGCGTCTGCCAGTCGTTCTGCGCGAACTCGGCGCGCACGCCGAGGCGGCGCGCGAGCCCCTCGGCGATCTCGACCTCGAAGCCCGCGAGCCGGCGCCGGTCGCGCGGGTCCTGGAAGACGTACGGCTCGCCGCCCTGCATGTCGCCGCCCCAGCGGAGCGTCCCCCGCGCGTGCAGCCGCGCGAGCGCATCGTCCGCCGCCGCGCGGCCCGCGGCCGCCATCACCGCGACCAGCACGATGCCCCGGAGCCAGCCCAGAGCGCCCGCTTTAGCGGAGGGACGGCGGATGGGCAACATTTCTCGGCTCGTGATATGGGGCGCCGCATGCGCACACCCATCGCAGCGCTCATGCTCGTGCTGGCGGTCGCGCGCGCAGCGCCCGCCGGCGACGCGACCGGCGCCCTGGCGCCCTACGAGGACCTGCTCGAGGTCCTCGCCGACCTCACCTGGCATTTGAAGGACGACACCTACCGCTTCCCGCCCCCGAAGGACCCCACCGGCCACGACCTCTACCAGCTCGCGCTCCACCGCCTGGAGAACTGGGAGAAGCGCTATCCGGGGCGCCTGCGCGACGTGACCGGCTACGCGCGTGCCGAGGCGCTCGAGCACCTCGGCGAGTACCGGACCGCCGCCGACCTCTACCGCCAGGTCGCCGCGCTGCCCTCCCCGCTCGCCGAGCACGCGCGCCAGGGTGCGGAGCGGGCCGGCGCCTTCGCCGAGGCCGCGGCGCTCCCCGAGGACGCGCCCGACGTGGACGGCGCGCTGGTCGCGCTGCGCGCGAAGCTCGACGCCTGGGGGAAGGTGGTCGCGCGCCAGGGCGGGACGCCATGGGAGCCGGCGGCGCTCGCCGAGGAGGAGCGCCTCGAGGGGGTGGCCGCGCGCCTCGTGGTCGCGCACCGCCGCGCCGTCGAGGATGGCACCACCGCCGCCGAGCGCGCGCTCCGCTTCGTCATCCAGAAGCACGCCGAGTCGAAGGAGCTCCCGGGCCACATCCTCCACCTGGCCGACTTCTACGCCGAGCTGGCACGCGACTACGTCACGGAGCACCCGCGTCCCCTCGCGTTCGACGAGGACGAGTTCGTGCGCCGCACCGACCGTGCGCTCGACACCTACCGGAAGGTCGCCACCTGGGACGGGGCGCGCGAGAAGCCCGAGGCGCAGGCGCGCTTCGCAGCCCTCGACGCCTACAAGACCGCGGTGCTGGGGCGGTATCGGTGAGCAAACTGGTCCAACTCATCTGGGGGCCCGTCCGCTGCTCGCGCCCTTCGGGCGCTGCGGGCCAACCCACGCGCGGCTTCCGCCGCGCGCCCCAGACCCCGTCGGCCGGCATGAGCGCTCTCGCGCTCGGCCTCCTGGCCTTGCTTGCGCCGCCGGCGGGCGTGCGCGCCGACGACCTGCTCGCCGAGGCGGCCGCGGCCGACCCGGGGATCGAGGAGCGGGTCCGCCTGATCGCCGCCCATCGCCTCGAGGGGAACGGCGAGCTGCTGGCCCCCGACGTCGCGGACCTGGAGGCGCGCGACCAGGCGCGCCGGGACGCCGGCCTCCCCCCGACCGGCCTCGCCGACGACGCGCGCTATCTGGCGGCCGGGCTCGTCCCTACGCGCGACGCGCAGCGCGAGGCGCTGCACGCGGTCCTCGAGGCGCACCCCGACCCGCTCGTCCGCCGCCTCGCCGAGCACGAGCTCGAGGTGGACGAGGCCGCCACCGCCGACCGCCTGCTCGCCGACGACCGCCACAACCGCCGCGCCGCGGTGCTGAACGACGCGGTCCGCCCGCTCGGCATCTTCTCGGGCGGCGCGCTCCTGGCCGCCCTCAACCCGTTCCTCCTCGCCGGCAGCGCGGCCGACAGCCTGATCACCACCGCCGTGAACCTCTGGCACTACGATCGGCTCTCCACGCCCGAGCGCGAGGCCCTCGCGCGCTACCGCGCGCTCCTCGAGCGCGAGCCGCAAACCCGCGACGCGCCCGAGATCGTGCGCGCCATCCAGCGGCTCGGCACCAAGCGCGCGGCGGCGCTGTGCGCCGACACGCTCGCGCTCGCGAAGAAGGCGCTCGACACCAACGACCTCGACCACGCGGCCTTCTACGTCCACAGCGCCGAGCGGATCGACGGCTGCGCCGACGAGGCGGCGCGCCCGCTCGCCAGGGTGAACGAGGCGCGCGCCCGGCGCGCCGCGCACGAGGAGGCGGGCCGCTGGCCGATCGACGCCCCGCCGCAGCCGACCTCCGCGGACGAGCTGAGCGACTACCAGAGCCTGCTGGTCGCCACCGCGCTCGCCGATCCCGGCGCCATGATCGAGGCGGCGAGCCGCTTCCGCGCGCGCCACGACGAGAGCCCGTTCGCGCCCTCGGCCCTCTACGCGGTCGCCGTGGCGCGCGACCTGGCCGGCCACCGCGACGCGGGCCGCGCCGCGCTCGCCGAGCTCGCGGGCGACCGCGGCTCCAGCGCCGGGCGTCACGCCGCCGCCGTCCTCGGCAGCGCCGACTACAGCGCCCTCGACGCGATCCGCGAGGCCGAGCGCCACCACGCGCGCGACACGGCCCGCTACGTCCTCCTGGGAGGCCGCGTCGACGGCCGCAACGCCCTCCACACCGCCAGCCAGTTCGGCGCCCAGGGCGCGCAGGCGGCCGAGTCCTTCGGGATGTTCAACCTGCTCGGCGTGCTGACACGCGTCTGGACGGCGTGGCGCCACGACCCGGTCTCGAACCAGGCCATCATCGACCGCGGCGAGGCGTTCCTCGCGCGCGCGCCGCACGCGCCCGACGCGCCCGCCGTGCACGCCCGCCTGGCCGAGGCCTACGAGCGCGCGGGCAACTACGATCGCGCCCTGCTCCACTATCGCGCCACGCCCGACCCGGACCCCAAGCGCATCGAGCGGCTCGAGGGCAAGGCGGCCGACAAGCTCCTCGAAGACGCCGAGCGCGGCAGCGGCAACCCGATCCTCCTCTCCGGCATCGTCCGCCACTTCGGTGCGACCGCGGCGGCCGACAAGGCGCGCAAGCGCCTGCGCGAGCGGCACGCCGACGGCGAGACCGTGATCGCGCGCGAGGTCCTGGAGGCGAATCCCTCGCTGCTCGCCGCCTTCGACCTCGACCCGAAGCTCCTCGACGGCGACCACGACAACGGCGAGCTGGCCGACGCGGGCGTGACGCTCTCCCCCGGCCAGATGCGGCTCACGCTCTACAACACCGGCCAGGCCGGCCAGCACATCGAGATGCGGAGCCTCGCCGCCCAGGCCTACGAGCGCGCGCGCGCCGCCGCCGAGGAGGCGCTCTACGCGCACCTCCTGACCGCCGCCCGGCGCGATCCGGAGAGCGGCCGCTTCGAGCGCTACATCCCGTTCTTCCTCCAGGGCTCGCTCGACGACGGCGGCGTCTACGTCTACCCGGGCGTCAAGATGCGGCGGAACCAGACGGACGACTCGAAGCTGTACGAGTAGCAGGAATGCCGCGGGCTACGGGGCCGGGAAGCGCTCCTCGGGCTTGACGTCGAGGACGATGCCTGTGCGTTCCGTGAACCTCCGTGCTGCCTCCGGAAACGGATTGCCGCCGATCTTGGCGACCTGATCACGGGTGGGAAAGAGCCGGAACTCGCTTCCTTGGTCCGGTCCCCCCGTTACGAGCACCGCGGTAGTGAGAAGGCTCGCCGCCCAGAACCGCCCGGGATCCTGCCGCTCGAGGTAGTCGATCATCTCCGCCGGGGGCAGGAGGGCGAGGAGCGGGATCGTCTGGAGCAGCAGTAGATGGCTCGCCGGAAGCCCCCGCAGTGTGCTCGCGAGCTTCGCGCGATCGAGCTGCTCGAGGCTGCGACCCTCCTCGAAGGCGAAAAGCTCCGGCACATAGGCTACAAACGGAGTGCCGAGGAAGAACGCCGCGATGTAGATTCCAGCCGCCTTCGACCGCGGCAGTCGGCCCGAGAAGGGCGCACCATGCGCCAGGAACTGCGATTCGTGCTCCAGCGTGGCCGCCCACCAATCGAGGAAGCTCCGGTACTCCTCCTTGTCCGTCCCTTTCCGGATCTGCGAGCGGAGCTTCGCAAGCATCTTCCCGTACGCCTCGAGCGCCTTCTGCCGGTCGCCCAGGTCGTACTCCCACGTGTCGCCGATCGCGAAGCCGGCAACTGAACCCTCGTCCTCCGGCCAAACCCCGGCCGCCTTCTCGTAGAGGACCAGCGCGCGGTGCGGGTCGTGCAGCCGAAAGCGCGCGACGCTCGCGAGGAGAAGATACTCGCCGACGAGCCGGCGGCGCAGGTCCGCGGCGGCGCGGGTGTCTCCATACTCCGAGAGGAGGGCCTCGAGCGGCGGGAGCGTCGCCGCCTCCTCGGTGAGGAACCCTTTCGGATCAGACTCCACGAGCTCCCGCGGGGAACGATCGAGTCTCGCTTCGAGCTGCCGCAGGCGCCCTTCCAGCTCGGCGCTCCGCTGCGCGTCGCGCCGCCGGGCCCGCTCCGTCGCGGCTGCCCCTTCCGGATCGGCGAGCCGCTCCTGCAGCGTGCGGTGCGCGGACGCGTAGCGCGCGGGATCGATCTTCTCCTCCCGCTCGACGCGCTGCAGCTCCGCCTCGGCCGCCCGCCAGGCGTCCGGGGAGTCGAGCGACAGGACGGCGTCGATGGCGGCTTGGCGCAGGCCGGCAGGCTCGTCGCGCGCGATGAAGCGAAGGAGGTCCGGCAGCCCCCTCGCGTCCCCGCGGTGGGCCACGAGGCTCACGTACGCCTCCGCCAGCGACCGGTCGGGAGAGTCGGGCAGTACACGCCGCACCGACCCGAGGTCGATCGGCGTTTCCGGCGGAAGCTGCGCGAGGGTCGTGAGAAAACCCTTCGCGATCCGTGCCGCACGCTCTGCGTCCGGGGGCGGCGAGCGGAGGCGGCGGACGTGCTCGACCACGGCGGCGACCGCCTCGGGAGTGCCGATCTTCGCGAGCGCGTCGCAGGCGGCCTCGCCCTCGAACGGACCGGCCTCGCGCAGGCGCGCGGCGATCACCGGCGCCGCGGGCGCGTACCGGCGCTCGGCGAAGAAGTGGTAGAAGGCATACCTCGTCTGCTCGATCTCCTGGATGCTCAAAGCAGCCGGCGCCGGGCGCGGGGTCTGCTTCATGAGATCCAGTATCTCCGCTTCCACCGGGAGGTCGGTTCGCACGATCGTGTACGCGAACTGCGAGCGAGAGGGCAGATCGGGTTGCCGCAACCGCCGCGCGAAGCAGTCGAAGAGCGCACGCGTCCGGTACCTCCCTCTGACGAGATGGGTGAGAGTCACGCCGATACCCGGATCCTCGCAGTGGCGGACGATCACCTCCTCGACGTCGGCCGGCAGCACACCGCGGTCGTGCCCCTCCCAACTGCCGTGCTCGTATTCGTAGATCGCCTGCTGGTCCTTCATGGCGAGGAGCGCGTCGAGACCCTTGACGCTCTTCAGCTTCCCGAGCTCGTAGGCGACCCGATGGAGCGTGGACGCGTCGGTGGGTTGCTTCAGGCGTGCGAGGAGCTCCTCTTCGCCCTCGGCTGTCCGCCCGGGAAGGACGAGGGCGAGCAAGAGAAACCCGGCCAGGCGAACCCGCCGGCCCACCTGCCCCACCGTCCACTTTCCGGCCACGAAGACGAGCGTGGCAGCGGCCGGTGGCACTCGCAAGCAGGATCCGGCTGCCGACCGGCAGATACGCCTCTACCCTCGTCGCTCCGAAACCTCGCGTGACGACAGGCCCCAGCAGCGCCGCACGTAGCCGCAGCCGAGGCGCTCGCAGGCGGCGGGCGCCTCGGGGCGGCGCGGGAAGGCGTCGATCGCGCCCGAGGCGAGGCCCCGGCCGAGCGCGACGCCGGCGTCCACCAGCTCGGCCGCCTCGCGCCGCGCGTCGAGCGGCGGCAGCCGCCGCACCACCGGGCCGCCGCGCAGGAAGACCAGCTCGGCCTCGACCTCGGCGGCGCCCGACTCCCGCACCGCGAGCTGGTAGGCGCCGAGCTGCGGCGCGTAGCTCTCGACCGACGCGGGCGCCGGCCGCGCGTACTTGTAGTCGCGCACGACGTGCGCGGGGCCGCGCCGGGCGAGGAGATCGAGCCGGCCGTGCAGGAAGACACGCGGCGTGCCCGCCGGGAGCGCGAGCACGAAGGGCACCTCGCGGCCGACGATCGCGAGCCCGGCGGCGATCTCCCCGCGCAGCGCCGCCGTCGCGGCCCGCAGATCGGCCGCGAGCGCGGCCAGCTCGGACGGCCGGAGCGCCAGCGCCTCGGGGCGGGCGGCGACGAGACGGGCGATCTCGCCGTCGGCTGCCGCCGCGAAGTCGACCGCCTCCAGGACGCCGTGCGCCGCCGTCCCGAGGCGCGTCGCGCGGAGACCGCCCGTCCCCCGCTCGCGCAGGCCGAGGACGTGGCGGTACCAGTACTGGCGCGGGCAGCGCCGGAAGTCGGCGAGCGCGGTCGGGCTGGTCACCACCTCGCGCGGCGGGGGTGGCGCGAAGCCGAGCACGCGCGCCACCTGCGCGCGCTCGGCTTCGCCCGCGGGCGCGACGCGCGGCTCGGGCATGGGCGGACCCGCGCCGGCGGGGTCGCGGTAGCGCGCGGCGCGCTCCACGCGCACCGTCCCGCCCGCGGCGAGCGCCAGGGTCTCCTCGGGCGCGCCGCGCGCGACGAACGCCGCCAGCGCCGCCCGCCCGAGCACCTCCCACACCTGGTGGCACCAGACGTGGCGCTCTCCCTTCTCCTCGCGCAGGTAGCGCGCGTCGCCCTTGCCCTCGAGCAGGACGAGCACGTCCTCGGCGCGCGTGCAGGCGACGTAGAAGAGCCGCGCCTGCTCCGCCCGCTCGCGGTCGAGCTCCTTCTGGCGATGCTCCTCCAGGCCCAGGTGTCCGGTCACGACCCGCCCGCTCGCGTCGATCGGCCCGCCCACGACGCCGAGCGCGTCGTCGAGCGCGGGCATGCGGTTGTCGGCCTTCGGCCCGCGGCCCAGGTCGGGGACGACCACGGCGCGGAACTCGAGCCCCTTCGCCTGGTGGATGGTCATCAGGCGCACCACGTCGTCCTGCTCGGCCACCAGCGCCGCCTCCGGCTCGCGCGGCTCGCTCTCCGCCATGCGGCGGACGGTGCGCACGAAGTCGCGCAGGGTGAAGAAGCGCTTGCGCTCCCAGTCGCGCGCCAGCTCGATCAGCTTGCGCACGTTGGCCACCTTGCGCGTGCCCTGGAACTGGGCGAGGCAGACCGCCTCGAAGTCGGTCGCCGCGCACGCCTCCTCGATCAGCTCGGCGATGGTGGCGCGGCTCGCGCGCGCGCGGAGCGCGAGCAGCAGGTCGCGGACGGCGCCCAGCGCCGCCGCCTGCTCGGGCAGGTCGGCGAAGCCCTCCGCGGCGCGGAAGCGGCGCGGGAGCGAGGGCCGGTCCGCGTCCGGCGGCCGGGCGAGGCGCCAGAGGGTGTCGTCGTCGAGCGCGAAGAGCGGCGAGCGGAGCGCGGCGGCGAGCGCCACGGCGTCCTCGGGATCGAGGATGGCGGCGAGCAGGCTCACCACGTCGCTCACCTCCTGGCACTGGAAGAAGCCACGCCCCTTGACGACGTAGTACGGCAGCTCGCGCCGGCGGAGCGCATTCTCGTACGTCTTCACCTCGGTGAAGGCGCGCAGGAGGACGGCGATGTCGCCGTAGCGGATGCCGTCCTCGGCGTGCAGGCGCTCGACGACGCCGGCCAGCACGCGCGCCTCGAGCTCGCGCGCCTCGGCCGCCCGGAGCTCGCGCTGGTCGTGCTCGTGCACGAAGGTGACGAGCCGCACCGCGGGCTCCGGGCCGGAGGCGCCGCGGTGCGGGAGGAGGCGCTGTCCCTCGTCGAAGCGGGTCCAGTGGGTCGGGCTGCCGCCCGGCGGCACCTGGAGGATCGCCGCCGCGAGCGCGTTCACGAAGTCGAGGACCGCCGGGACGGAGCGGAAGTTGGTTCCCAGGGGCAGCTCGCAGCCGAGCTTCGCGCGCATGTCCTGGAACACGGAGACGTCGGCCCCGCGGAAGCGGTAGATCGACTGCTTCTCGTCGCCCACCACGAACACGAGCGGCGCGGGGGTGCCCGCCGCCAGCAGCCGCACGATCTCGGCCTGCACGCGGTCGGTGTCCTGGAACTCGTCGACCAGGATGGCGCGGAAGCGGCGGGCGTAGCGCTCGCACACGGCGGGGTGCCCCGCCAGGACGGCGCGCGTCTCGCCGATGAGATCGTCGAAGGTGAGGACGGCGTCCTCGCGCTTGCGGGCGCGGAGCGTATCGCCGATGGCGGCGACCAGGCGGGCGAGGCGCTCGTTCTCCGGCAGCGCGTGCAGCATGCCGTACGCCTCGGCGAGCGCCCCCACGAGGCGCCCGCCCGGCTGCATCGCGAGCTCCGCCTCCACGGCGCTCGCGAGCGACGCCCGGGCCAAGAGCCCGCGCAGCCTGCGCAGCGCGATGAAGTCCTCGAGCGGCGTCTCGGGTCCGACGTGCCGGAGCCGCTCCTTCCAGGCCGGCCACGCCTCGGCGAGCGCCTGGGTGCCCTTTCCCCTGCCCGCCTGCGCGAGGCGCGCGTCGACCGCCGCGACCAGGCGCGCCGCGGCGGCGCGCAGCGCCGACGCGGCCTCGGGCGCCCGTTCCGCCTGCCGCGCCGTCGCCGCCACCAGCCAGGCGCCGTCGCGGCCGGTGCGGCCGAGCCGGGCGAGGAAGTCCGCGACGAGCCCGACGGCGCCGCCGTTGCGCCCGCCGGCGAGCCCCTCGCGCAGCACGAGCTCGCGCGCCGCGGCGTCGCCGGCGCGCAGATGCGCCAGCAGCGCGGCCTCCACCGCGCTCTCGACGTAGGTCCGGCTCTCGTGCTCGTCGAGCACGACGGCGCGCGGATCGACTCCGGCCTCGAGCGGGTTCTCGCGCAGGACGCGAGCGGAGAAGGCGTGGATGGTGGAGATCTGCGCCCCCAGGAGGTCGCGCCGCACGCGCGCCCAGTGCGCACGGGTCGCCGCGTCCGCCGCCCCGAGCTGCTCGGCGACCACTTCGCGGATCTTGCGCGTCATCTCCGCCGCCGCCTTCTCGGTGAACGTGATGGCGAGGATCTGGCTCACCTCCGCCACCGGACCGTCCGGGCGGAGCAGGTGCACGAAGCGGCGCGCCAGCACCGCGGTCTTCCCCGAGCCCGCCCCGGCGCGCACGGCGGCCGAGCCGGCGACCTCGACCGCCGCGCGCTGCTCGTCGGTCGGCGCCCAGGTTTCACCCACCGGCCGTCTCCTCCTCGAGCGGCGGCCGCTGGTAGCGGCAGACGGCGCGGTACGGGCAGTACGGGTCGCACGGCTCGGGATCGACGTCGAAGCGGCCCGCCCGCGCGCGGCCGACGAGCGCCGTGATGCGCGCCGCCAGGTCGTCGAGTAGCGGGCGCGGGAAGTTCCGCACCTGCGGCATCCTCTCGGCCTCGAGCACGAGGTAGCCACCGGAGAGCTCCGCCTCGTCCGCCAGCCCTTCGACCGCTGCCAGCGCGCCCAGCAGGTAGACGGGGATCTGGAAGCCCGTCTTGCCGAGCTCGCGCGCCGGATCGATGCGCGCCGCGTAGCGCGTCGGGCTGCGGCTCATCTTGTAGTCGACCACGCGCAGGCGGCAGATCGCGGCCCCGTCGCGAAAGAGGTCGACGCGATCCGGCGTCCCGGCGAGCGTGAGCGCCGGCCCGCCTCCCGGATCGGCGAGCGCCCGCTCGACCGGCCGCTCCACGATGCGCTCGATCGTACCTCCCCACGCCCGCTCCTCCGCGTGCTCGCGGCCGATGAGGGCGTCCACGGCCGCCGCGACCCGCCCCCAGGCGACGTCGAAGAGCCAGGGGTCCTTGGCGACGATGGTGCGCGCCGCCCGCTCGCGGGTCTGGGCGACGAGCGCCTGGCCGAGCGCACGGGCCGCCGCCAGGTCGGCGGGCAGGCGCGGATGGGCGCGGAAGAGCGCCTCGAGGACGGCGTGCGCCAGCGTGCCGCGCTCGAGGGCGCCGACCTGGGCCTCGGGATCGTCCTCGGGCGCGAGGCCGAGCACCTCGCGGGCGTAGAACTTGAAGCCGCAGGCGCCGAGCGCCTCGAGCCGCGTCGGCGTCCAGCGCATGGCCGCGAGGCGGGCGGCCAGCTCGGGCGGAACGGCGACGCGTCCCACGAAGGCGTCGGCGAGCGCGTCCTTGCGGGGGTCGCCCCGACCGCAGAGAAAGTAGCGGCTCCGCCGCTCCTCGAGCGCGGCGCGCCGGTCGATCGCGGCGAGGCGGCCGGCGAGCGCCGGTCCGGTCTCGGCGAGCGCGGCCGTGAGGCGGTCGGGCGGCGCGTCCGCGTGCCGCGCCCAGCGCGCCAGGGACGCGCGGCCCACCAGTTCCGCCAGCTCGCAGCACTCCTCGCCGGGCGGCACGAGCGCGGTCGCCTCGAGCGCCGTGCGCGGCAGCGGTCCCGCGGCCGTCGCCTGCACCTCGTCGAGGAAGGGCGAGGGGACGGTCGGGTTCCCCTGCTCGTTCGCTTCCGGGTACGAGAGCACGAGCTCGCGCTCGGCCATCGAGAGGGCCAGGAAGAAGAGGAACGGGTCCTCGAGGCTCGCCTCGCGCGCGGTGCGGAAGAGGCCGCCGAGCGGCAGGCCCGCGGCGCGCGGGCCGAGCTTCCGGCGGAGCCTCTCGGCCGCCGGGCGGTTTGCCTCGCGCTTCATCGCGTCGGGCCAGAGCGGGCTCTCGCCGCGTGGCGCCGGGAAGGTGCCGTCGTCGAGCCCGAGGAGGTAGACGGTGTCGAAGTCGAGGCCACGCGCGTCGAGCACGCTGAGCGCGCGCACGCTCCCCGTGCGCGCGGCCGCGTCCTCGACCTGGAGCGGCTCGAGCGCGGCCAGGAGGAGGCGGAGGAAGTCGCCGAGCGCCAGGGGCGCCATCCCGAGCGCGCGGGCGAGGCCCGCGAGCTGGTCGAGGGCCTCCTCCAGGCGCTCGCGGGCACACACGTCCCGCCGCGTGGTGGCCGGGAGGAGCGCGCCGCGCGGCACCGGACGCAGCCGGAGGTCGCGGAGCACGCGGCCGAGCGCGCGCACGTGACCGGCGGGCGTACGTGCGCCGTCGAGGCCGCGCAGCGTCTCGACCAGCGTCACCAGGCGCGCGCCGTCGCCTGCGAGACGGGCGCGCCGCTCCGCGGCCCGCCGCCGGCGCTCGGGCGGGACGCGCGCGTCGCCGGCCTCCTCGGCGAGCGCGGCCACGCGGTGCGCCACGCAGTCCGCCAGCGGCCGCGCCGCCTCGGCGACGAAGCCCGTGCGGCGGAGGACACGCGCCAGCCGGGGCGGCGCCGCGCCCAGGTAGTCGGAGTCGAGCAGCGCCTCGAGGCGCGCGCGCGGGAAGCCGTCGACCACGCAGCGCACGACGTCGAGGCACGCCTTCACCAGGCCGTTGGCGACCAACGGGCGCCCCTTCCGGAAGTAGACCGGGATGCGGTAGCGCCGGCACACGTCCTCGATCAGGTCGCCGTAGACGCCGAGGTCACGGGCGAGGAGCGCGATGCGCTCGGGCGGCGCGCCCTGCTCGAGGCGGGCGCGGATCGCGCGCCCCGCCGCCTCCACCTCGCGATAGCGGCTCGGCGCGACCACGACGCGGATCGAGCCGTCGGGCGGCGCGGGCGCCGGCCGCTCGGCCGCGAACACGCCGCGCAGCGCGGCGGCGAGGCTCCCGCTGCGGCCGGCGCGCACCACGAACGAGGGCAGGACCTGGTCCACGATCGCCTCGTCGCCTACGAAGCGGTTCCACGTCCGCTCGAGGAAGCGCGTCGCGTCGATGTTCTCGGGGTGCGCGAAGGCGACCAGCTCGGCGTCGCCGACCAGGCGGATCAGGCTGGTGGCGATCAGGAACTGGAGGATCGAGAAGTCGTAGATCTCCGCGAAGACGATCTTCCCGACCCCGGCGAGCGTCGGCGGGCGGGTCCCGGCCGCCTCGGCGGCGGCGAGGCCCTCGCACACCCGCCACTCGCGCCCGTGGCGGTCGACGGCGTCGATCCGGAAGAGCTCCGATTCGTACGCGGCGTAGACACGCCCCAGCTCGGCCAGGCGCGCGGCCGACGCGCCGGCGGGGAGCGCGGCCGCGACCGCCGCCACGTCCGGGGGGGCCAGGTAGGCCGACTCCAGCTCGGCAATCACCCGCAGGAGCTCGTGCAGGAGCCCGCGCTGGGGGACACGGAGCGCCGCCGGGATGCCGGGCGCCTCGAGCGCGCGGGCGAGCACGACCGCCGCCATCTCGGGCTCGAGCACGCGCGCCGGCGCGCCCAGGTCGCGGGCGAGGGCGTCGGTCAGCTCGGGGAAGGTCGTGACCCGGTGACCCAGGAGACAGCCCGCCGCGCGCGCCCGCTCGCGCAGCACGCCCTCCGCCTTCAGGGCCGTCGGGTAGACGTAGAGGACGTCGGCCGTCAGCGACCCGTCGACACGCGCACGTACCCGTCGGCCTGAAAGCCGACTTTCTTGTGCGTGCCGTCGCAAAAAGGCTTCGACGCCGACTGCCCGCAGCGACAGAGGTAGATCGGGTCCTCGTCGACCGGGGACAACGCCCCCTCCGCGTCGACCAGCGGCGGCATCCCGGAGACCTGATACGGACCGTTCTTGAGCGGACGGATCGTGACCTGCGCCATTTGGCCTCCTCCTTTCGGAGGGGGCCGTTTTGCACTGCCGCCAAGGGCGGGTCAACGCTTCCGTGCCGGGGCGCCCAATCGCGCAAACCTGCCCCAGCCCACGCACGGCACGGCAAGACGTTTTCCACGTTTTCCACGGCACAGTCCCTGCTATGCCTCCGCGCATGGCACGCTCGAGAGCGACGGCAGGGGCGCCGCGGGAACCCGAAGGACGCGGCACGGTGCGGGTGGTAGAGGAGGAGTGCCTGGAGCTCGACGTGGCCAGTGCACGCGAGATCAAGGTCCTCAGACGCTGGCTGGGGTGGGTGAACGGCCCGGCCTATTCCCAGCCCTACCTGGTCGAGGGACCGCCGGGCCGCTTCCGGCTCTACGTCGGCGAGGCGGCCGAGCGCGTGCGCACGCGGCACGGCATCCTGTAGGGCCGCCGACGAAACGCTGAGCGCCGGCGCTCTTCGCTGGTCATGTCGCTCCCGGCCAGCGCGCTCGTCCCATTGCGCTCATTATCGAGTACGTGTCGCGCATGCCCGGGCATGCCGACACTCGGATCACCGTGGCGACGTAGCGGCGCTGGCTGCGGC
>Ga0209056_10002775_pt1 | contig 18785 bp, 14 predicted proteins | sample GraSoiAngelo_114_FD_185876 | JGI IMG/M metagenome (GOLD analysis project Ga0209056, IMG submission 185876) | Grasslands soil microbial communities from the Angelo Coastal Reserve, California, USA - 14_0903_13_40cm (SPAdes) (version 2) | ecosystem: Environmental > Terrestrial > Soil > Grasslands...
CCCTTCCGACATCGCGGTGATCGTGGCCGACCCCGCCCCCACGCCCGTCACCAGACCGCTGCCGGTCACGCTCGCCACGCCCGTGTTGCCGCTGGACCAGCTCACCGTGCGCCCGGACAGCGGAGTGCCGTTCGCGTCCCTCGGCGTCGCCACGAGCTGCACCGTCCCGCCAACCGTGACGTTCACGGTAGCCGGCGTCACGTCGACCGTCGCCACCGACACCGGCGGTGTACTTCCCGTGATCGCGACATTACAGACCGTGTGCGTCCCGGCATCGGAGTACACCGTCACATTGGCGAGACTCGCCACCGCCGCCTGCTCGGTCCGGAACGCGTAGCCCGTGCCGATCGTCGCTTCCGCGCCGCCAGCCGGCGTCACATAGGCCGCATAGCTGTGGCTGGGAACGTCCACCACCAGCCGGAAGTGGTAGCTCGTGCCCGCGGCGTAGGGGATGGCGCTCGCGGCGGCGTATGCCGCGCCGTTCCGCGCATCGATCTGGCCGGCCGCGTTGAAGCGCACAATCGCGGCCAAGTCGGCATACCCGGCCGCTGCACCCGCCGACAGCCCCGTCACGCCATCGATCGACGCGCCGTTCGGCGTGGCGTCGAACTGCGCGGTGAAGGACCCGGTCTGGGCCGTGAACGGGCTGTTCAGCCACGCGAGCGAGCTCGTGCTGCAGCCCGGCTGCGGCGCTTGCACCGTCACCGTGGCGCTGCCACTCTGCCCTTCGCTCGTCGCCGTAATCGTCGCCGCACCGGCCGCCGCGCCCGTCACCACACCGCTCGAGCTCACCGTCGCGACCGAGGTGTTGCTGCTGGACCAGGACACCGCCCGCCCCGAGAGCGGGGTGCCATTCGCGTCCTTCGGCGTCGCCACGAGCTGCACTGCCCCGTTCACCTGCAACGACGCCGTCGCCGGGCTCACGCTCACCGACCCCACCGGGACGTTCGCCACCGTGATGCTCGCCGTGCCGTTGTGCCCCTCGCTCGTCGCCGTGATCGTCGCCGAGCCGGCCGCCGCGCCGGTCACCAAGCCGCTGCCGGTGACGCTGGCCACCGACGTGTTGCTGCTCGCCCACGTCACGGTCCGCCCTGACAACGGCGTGCCGTTCGCGTCCTTCGGCGTCGCCGTCAGCTGCACCGTCCCGCTCACCTGGACCGAGGCCGCGGCCGGAGCCACGCTCACCGAGGCCACCGGCGTTGGGCACGTGACGGTGAGGATCGCCGTATCGGACTTGCCGCCCGGGTGGCTCGTGGCCGTCACTTGAGAGGTCCCGCACGACGCGTTCTTCCAGTGGCCGTAATGCCGCTTGCCGTTGGTGCTCGTGTCGGTGATGCTGCCGCCCGTCGCGCTCCAGCTCACCGAGGCTTGGGCAGTATCACCCTGCGGGGTGAGGGCCACGGCGGTGAGCATGACGTCTTGGTTGGGCTGAACAGTGGCGGTCTTCGGAGAGATGAGGAGCTGTCCGACATCTGCCGGGGGCGAGGTCGCGATAGGGATTTCGCACGCGTTCATCGCGAGGGCCACAACGGCGGTAGCGCTGAACAGCAGGGCCAGCCGGCGGGACAACTTGTGCTTGAAGGTCATCGGGAGCGCTCCCCACGGATCCGGTTAAACGCACGGGCCGCCAACGTTCGACCCGTGTCGAAGCGCTGGCGGCCCGGCGGACGTGGCGGCAGACCCGCTGTAGTCCCGTAGCTCTGCGTCACCGTCTTTCGACGGCTTTGCTCTGAGCAGCGATTGCTCTGTCGCTAGTCTCTTTTCGAAGCTTCGATGTGGCCGATTGCCGCTCGACCACCATCCGTACTCCGTCCGGAGCGCAATTCCTGTTCCGTACCTCACCGAAACTCGTCACGCCAACAGCGCGACAAAGCGTTACGGGCCGTGGATCAATCGACGCATGCCCGCCCGGCGCAGCGCATCTTACCAAAACTCTCGCATCTTACACTGTGACCGTTGTCACGCCCTCTGCGGTCTCCCGATTTGGGCGTCACGGATTGAAGAACTCGTCCATGTCGGGTGCGGTGGCCGCGGCGCCCGGATACGGCGTCACGCCGAGCACCTTCAACATCAGCCGCAGCGTACTCGGGTGCTGGTACAGCGTCGTGGACTGGTAGCCCGGCTTGGACTTCGCACTCACGCCCACCCAGACGATGCGCCCTCCACCGTTCGTGTTATCGCTCCCGGCCTCGTCGAACACGATGATCAACAGCCCGTCCTGCTGGAACATCGGGCTCTTGATCAGCGGATCGATGTTGGTCCTGAGCCAGGTGTCCGCCGTGCCGAGCGAGCAATCGTGTGCGTCGTTGCACAGGTTGGGCACGATGTTCGAGAAGGTGGGCAGCGTGCCGTTGGCCAGGTCCGTCGTGAACTGGGTGAACGGAACGATGTTACAGGCCTGCCCGGTCGGGTCGTTCGCCACGTCCGACAGCAGCGCGAAGATGTTGTGCTTCCGCGCGTAGTTCCCGGTATCGCCACCGAGGTAGCACGCGTTCGGAATGCTCTCTGCGTAGGACTTCCACGTCTTTCCCGCCGCGACCAAGCTGCGCACGATGTTCGGCACGTTCTGGATCGTCGAGGACCCATCGCTGTTCGTCAGAATCTGTCCGGTCGACAGCTCGAAGTAGTTGCCGATCGACGGATGGGTGTTGGCGTAGTATTGTGTCGCCAAGCCGTATTGCTGTATCAACCCGTTGAGGTATGGCATCGCCGTGGTGCCGATCACCTCGGAGTAGTTGGTGTTCTCCTCCGTCACGATGAACACGTGCCCGAACCGCGGGCCGGTGCCCGGCGTCGTCACCGTGATGGCGGACGTGCCGCTCTGCCCTTCGCTGGTGGCCGTGATGGTCGCCGAGCCCACCGTCACGCCCGTCACCAGGCCGCTCGAGCTCACCGTCGCGACAGAGGTGTTGCTGCTGGACCAGCTCACGGTCCGCCCCGACAGCGGGTTCCCGTTCGCATCCTTCGGCGTCGCTGTGAGCTGGATCGCGCTCCCGGCCTGCACGCTGGCCGAGGCCGGCGCCACGCTCACGGAAGCCACCGGCACGTGCACGACGGTGATGGCCGACGTCCCGCTCTGCCCTTCGCTCGTCGCCGTGATCGTCACCGTCCCCGCCACCTTGCCCGTGACGAGCCCGCTCGAGCTCACCGTCGCGACCGTGGTGTTGCCGCTCACCCAGGTCACCGTGCGCCCCGTCAGCGGCGTGCCGTTCGCATCCTTCGGGGTCGCGGTCAGCTGGACGGTCTTGCCCTCGTTCACGGAAGCCGACGCAGGCGTCACGGTCACGGAAGCCACCGGCACGTTCGAGACTGTGACGCTCGCCGTGCCGCTTTGCCCCTCGCTCGTCGCCGTGATCGTCGCCGTCCCCGCCACGTTGCCCGTGACGAGCCCGCTCGCACTCACCGTCGCGACCGAGGTGTTGCTGCTGGCCCACGTCACCGTCCGCCCGGACAGCGGATTGCCATTCGCGTCCTTGGGCGTCGCCACGAGCTGCACCGTCTGCCCCACCTGTATCGCGGCCGTCGCCGGGCTCACGCTCACCGAGGCTACCGGCACGTTGGAGACCGTGATGCTCGCGGTGCCGCTTTGCCCTTCGCTCGTCGCCGTGATCGTCGCCGACCCGATCGTCACTCCGGTCACGAGCCCGCTGCCGTCGACAGTCGCAACCGAGGTATTGCTGCTCGTCCAGCTCACCGCCCGCCCCGGCAGCGGGTTGCCATTGGCATCCTTCGGGGTCGCCGTCAGCTGCACCGTCTGACTCACCTGCATGCTGGCCGAGCCCGGGCTGACCGTCACCGAGGCCACCGGGACGGCCGTCACCGTAATGGTCGACGTGCCGCTCTTCCCCTCCGACGTTGCGGTGATGGTCGCCGAGCCGGCCGTCGCGCCCGTCACCAGGCCGCTGCTCGTGACGCTCGCCACGCTCGTGTTGCTGCTGGACCAGCTCACCGTGCGCCCGGACAACGGGGTGCCGTTCGCGTCCTTCGGCGTCGCCGTCAGCTGCACCGCCCCACCGACCGGGACGTTGGCCGTGGCCGGGGTCACGTCGACCGTCGCCACCGGCACCGGGGGCGCGCTCCCGGTGATCGCGAAATTGCAGACCGTGTGCGTCCCGGCATCGGAGAACAGCGCCCAATTGGCGAGACTCGTCACCGCCGCCTGTTCGGTCCGGAAGGCGTAGCCCGTGCCGATGGTCGCTTCCGAGCCGCCGGCCGGCGTCACGTAGGCCGCGTAGGTGTGGCTGGGAACGTCCACCTCCAGCCGGAACCGGTAGCTCGTGCCAGCGGTGTAGGGGATCGCGCTCGCGGCCGCATACGCCCCGCCGTTCCGCGCATCGATCTGGCCGGCCGCGTTGAAGCGCACAATGACCGCGAGGTCCGTGAACCCGGCGGCCGCCCCCACCGACAGCCCGGTGACGCCATCCAGCCCCGTACCGTTCGGCGTGGCATCGAACTGCGCGGTGAAGGACCCCGTTTGTGCAGTGAACGGGCTGTTCTGCCACGTGAGTGAGCTCGCGCTACAACCCGGCGGCAGGCCCTGCACGGTCACCGTGGCGCTGCCGCTCTGCCCCTCGCTCGTCGCCGTGATCGTCGCCGAACCGGCCGCCGCGCCGGTCACTGAGCCGCTGCTGGTGACGGTGGCCACCGAGGTGTTGTTGCTGGACCAGGACACCACCCGCCCCGACAGCGGGGTGCCGTTCGCGTCCTTCGGCGTCGCCACGAGCTGCACCGTCGCGCCCACTAAGACCGACGCCGCCGCCGGGCTCACGCTCACCGACGCCACCGGCACGTTGGTCACGGTGATGCTGGCGCTGCCGCTCTTCCCTTCACTCGTCGCCGTGATCGTCGCTGACCCGGTCGCCAGCGCCGTGACGAGCCCGTTGGCGTCGACGCCGGCGACGCTCGACTGGCTCGAAGACCAGATCACGGCCCGACCGGAGAGGGCATTGCCCGCCGCGTCTTCCGGTGTCGCGGTCAGCTGTACGGTTTGTCCGACTGGCGTTGTCCCTGAGGGAGGGGTCACGACGACCTGGGCAACAGGTGTTGCTGTCCCGGTATCCACAGACCTCGGCAGCTCGCAGGACTGGACGGCGAGCGTGACCGCCACCGTGGTGGCGACCAGTGCGACCAGGCGTCGCGGCAGCGTGTGACCGAACGTCATGAGACCGCCCTCCGGAGCTTCACGGTGAGACGAGTTCGCTGGTTGTCTTGGAGCGTGACCGATTGCGGCGAGACGACGAGTTGCGTGACTGCCCGGTGCGGCTCACGTACAGCGACCGGAGCCGCCATCCAGGGGCCCCTGAGCAATGCCAGTCGATGAGCCAGCTTGTGCTTGAAGGTCATGCCACACCTGTAGCCCCGTGGCTCTGCGTCACACCGTCCTTCGACGGCTTTGCTCTGAGCAGCGCTGTGTGTGGAGGCCGGACGAGAAACGCCCGCCCGATCCTGTCGTCAGCCAGTCTACCCGGCCGGCGAGCGTCGGTCCGTGATCTGCGTCATGCTGCGGCGGTTCAACTGGCTCCGACGGTTCAACTTGAACACGAGGTAGCGGTCTCCGACCCCAACGATCCGACGAGCGGGCGCTGCAGAAAGAAACTGTCGACGTACCCGCTGGCCCAGCGAGTCGCCGGGGCTACATTGACCGCGATGTCCCGACCTCCCCTTCTACTACTCCTCCTCGCCACCGCCTGTGGTGAAGGCGCCCCACCCGCCTCCCCCACCCGCACTGCCCACATCTTTCTATCGCCGTGGGCGACCGTCGCGCCGGGCGACACGACCCGCCTTCAGGCCGTCGTGCTGGACTCCAACGGTTCTGCACGGGACGTGGCCGTCACTTGGGCGAGCGGCGATCGGGCGATCGGGGCGGTGGACGGGGCGGGCCTGGTCACCGGTGGTGAGGCCGGCGTCGTGACAATCACCGCCACAGCGGGACTGCTCACCAGTCGTGCCGTCGTGGCCGTGCAACCCCCTGTGCTCCTCGGCGCCGGCGACATCGCGAGCTGTACGTCCCTCGGGGACGAAGCGACCGCGGCGCTGCTCGACTCGCTGATGGGAATCGTTTTCACGGTGGGCGACAACGTCTATCCGGACGGCCGCCCCAGGGCCTATAAGGACTGCTACGACGGCTCGTGGGGCCGCCACCGGGCCCGCACTCGCCCCGCTCCGGGGAACCACGACTACCATACCGCCGGAGCGTCGGGCTACTACGGGTACTTCGGCACTCTCGCCGGTGACTCCGGGAAGGGATACTACAGCTACGACGTCGGGGCGTGGCACATCGTCTCGCTGAACAGCAACGTCCCCATGAGCCCGGGCTCGCGCCAGGAGCAATGGCTGCGAACCGATCTCGCGACGCATCCCGCTCCCTGCACCCTCGCCTACTGGCACCACCCGCGCTTCAGCTCCGGCACCACGCACGGCAGCATCGCCGCGACTCAGTCGCTCTGGCAGGCCCTCTACGATGCCGGCGCCGACGTCGTCGTGTCGGGTCACGAGCACAGCTACGAACGCTTTGCACCCCAAACCCCGACCGGCGCGCTGGACCCGGCGCGCGGCCTCCGCGAGTTCGTCGTGGGGACGGGCGGCGCCAGCCACTTCCCCTTCGGCGCACCGCTCGCGAACAGCGAGGTGCGCGACAACACCACCTTCGGCGTGCTCCGGTTGACGCTGAAGCCGCGAGGCTACGAGTGGAGGTTCGTCCCGGCGGCGGGCGGGATGTTCACCGATTCGGGGAGCGGGAGCTGCCACCAGCCGCGCTCCCGCCGATCGCGGTGATGTGAGGGAGCGCTGGAACGCTTCAGCCCCCCAGCACCACCTCAACGCCTTCGCGCCGCAGCTTCCCCAGCAGCCACGCTTGCACCCGCGCCGTCACCTCCACCACTCCGTCCATCTGCACCTCGGTCATCACCTCGGCGTCACGGTGCAGGGCCGCGAGCAGCTTGCCGTCTTCGATGGGGACCCGAATGCACGCGATCGGACGGAGCGCTTGCGCCGACGTGCGGAGCACGCCGCGTAAGGGCTCCACGCCCAGGCTGGTGCGCTGCAGACGCGCCGACGTCACGACCGCATGCGGATAGCGCTCCCGGACCCGCGCAAGGAAATCCTCCGGTTCGGCGAGCAAATCCGCCTTGTTGAACACATAGATCGTGCGCTTGCGCTCCGGCGCGACGTTGCGTCGTTCCCCTGGCCCATCTCCCGAGTCGTACAGCCCCATCTCCCCGAGCACGCTCTCCACCACTTCCACCTGCTCCTCCCACCCGGGCTGCGCAGCGTCGATCACGTGCAGCAGCAGGTCCGCTTCCCGCGCTTCCTCGAGCGTGGCGCGGAACGAGGCGACCAGATGGTGCGGCAGCTTCCGGATGAAGCCGACTGTGTCGCTGACGCGGAACCGATAGCCCCCGCCGACGTCGACCTCGCGCGTGAGCGTATCGAGCGTCGCGAACAGCCGGTCCTCGACGAAAACGTCGGTACCCGAGAGCGCGCGTAGGATGCTCGACTTGCCGGCGTTGGTATAGCCCACCAGCGCGGCGCTGGGGAGGTCGCGGCGACCCTGTCGCTGGTTCGCGCGGTGGTCGGCCAGGCCTTCGAGCCGTCGTTTGAGGACGGAGATCTTACGGCGGATCGCACGGCGGTCGGTCTCCAGCTGGGTTTCGCCCGGACCCCGCAGCCCGATGCCACCACGGATCCTCGACAAGTGGGTCCACATGCGGGTGAGGCGCGGCAACAGGTACTCGAGCTGCGCCAGCTCCACCTGCATCTTCGCCTCCGCCGAGCGGGCGCGGGTCGCAAAGATGTCGAGGATCACCTCGGTGCGGTCCATCACTCGCACCGCGAGGGCCTTCTCCAGATTGGTCCCCTGCACGGGCGAGAGCGGCTCGTCGAACAGCACCAGCGTCGAGCGGGTGTCCTGGAGCACGCCCTTCAACTCCTCGACCTTCCCCTGTCCCAGGTAGAAGGTGGGCGTGGGCGCTTCGACGCGCTGATGGGTCTTGCCGACCACCTCTGCGCCGGCCGTGTCGGCGAGGCGGCGGAGCTCGTCAAGATGGTCTTCCACCTGCGTTGCCTCGGCCGACCCCTTGCGTGGAGCACCGACCAAGAACGCCCGCTCCACCGGTGGCTGAATCTCAATTAGTTGTCGAATGCCCCGAGACCTCCTCGACCCGAATCTAACAGCGCACGGACTCCCGAGCAGGGCCGACCCTCATTTCAACAGCTTCTTGAGCGGCACGTTCCCCTTTCCTGTGAGCGCCGCGGTCCGGTCCCCAACCGGGGTGTCCAGCAGCACCCGCCCGGTGATCCCGTAGCCAACCGCCCGGCGGGTGAGCAGCGCCCTGGCGCCCGCGCCCAGCCCCGCCCATTCGAACCGCACCGGCACGACGACCCGGCTGTGATTCGTGGGCGACAGGTCCAGCGGGCGGTCGAGCAGCGCATCGCCGAAGTGCGTGCCCTCGAGGTCGATGCCGACTTCGAGCCGGGTCGAGCGGATCCGGTAGTCGTTGGGGTTATATACGTCGAAGACCAGGTCGAAGGTGCCGCCCGTCAGACCGATGCCGGTGACGGCGATCTCCTGCAGCGAGACGTCGGGTTCGGTGAACGCCAGCCGGCCGAGCGTCGCGCACGAGAGGCACAACAACACCACGGGAAACGGGAATCGGGAAACGGGAAACGTGAGGTATCGTGCCATTACGTTTCTCGTTTCCCCTTTCCCGTTTCCCGCTCGATCCGCTCCTTCACCTGTCTCCAGAACTCCATTCGCTCTGCGATGGTCTTTTCGTATCCGAACTCGCTCGGCTCGTACCATTTCTGCCCCCGCAGCGCGTCCGGCAGGTATTCCTGCGGCACGTAGGCGTGCTCGAACGCATGCGCGTACTTGTACCCCTCCCCGTACCCCAGCTCCTCCATGAGCTTGGTCGGGGCATTGCGAATATGGAGCGGCACGGCTTCGGCGGGATGCTCCGCGGCCGCTGCCATCGCCTGCGCGAACGCCGTGTACACGCGGTTCGACTTGGGCGCGGTGGCGAGATACACGACGGTCTCGGCGAGCGCCAGCTCGCCCTCCGGTGATCCCAGGAAGTGGTAGGCGTCCTTCGCGGCGAGCGCGAGCGTCATGGCCCGCGGGTCCGCGAGCCCGACGTCCTCCGCGGCGATGCGGACCAGGCGGCGTGCGATGTAGAGCGGATCCTCACCGCCCGCGAGCATGCGCGCGAGCCAATAGAGCGAGCCCTCCACGTCCGACCCGCGCACGGCCTTGTGCAGGGCGGAGATGAGGTTGAAGTGCTGCTCGCCGGATTTGTCGTAGGCGGGCAACGGCCGCTCGAGCACGGACTGCACGAGCTCGGGGGAAAGGAGAATGGGGAAAGGGGAAAGGGTAGACGCATGCTTCAGCACCGCCTCCAGCGTGTTGAGCGCCCGCCGCGCGTCCCCCTGCGCGTGCCGCACGAGCAGCTCCAAGGCTTCTTCCGCTAGCTCCACCTTTCCCCTTTCCCCATTCCCTTTTCCCACCTCGCGCAACGCCCGTTCGATCACGACTCGGAGGTGAGCATCGGTGAGCGGCTCGAACACGAACACGCGACACCGGGACAGCAGCGGGGCCGTCAGCTCGAAGCTCGGGTTCTCGGTCGTGGCGCCGATCAACGTGATGATCCCGTTCTCGACCCACGGCAAGAACGCGTCCTGCTGCGCGCGGTTGAAGCGATGGATCTCGTCGCAGAAGAGAATCGTGCCGCGGCCCTCGTACTTGAGTCGCTCTTCCGCTTCCTTGATGATTTCCCGCACCCGCCCCACCCCCTCGGTCACCGCGGAAAACGGCTCGAAGTGGCGGGCGGTGTAGTTGGCGACGAGGCGGGCGAGCGTGGTCTTTCCGGAGCCGGGCGGCCCCCAGAAGATGCACGACCCCACGTCGCCGCGGCGGATCAGCTCGCCCAGCGCCTTGCCGGATCCGAGGAGGTGCTCCTGACCGAGGAATTCCTCGAGGGTCGTGGGGCGCATGCGGGCCGCGAGGGGCTCGCCACTACCCCCCTTACCGCTCCCCTGGAAGAGGGTGGGTTCAGACACCAGGGAAGGGGGAATGGGGAAAGGGGAAAGGGATGACGGATGTGCGCCCTTTGGCGCCGGCCTGCACGAATTCGATGTCACGTGAACCAAGGCGCACAACCAGATTGCCGTCGTGAAGCAACTCGCTTCCCTTGAGGCCTGGAAGTGCGCGAATGCGCTGGCGCGTTCGGCCTACCGGCTCACGCTTCGGAAACCCCTTAGTGGTCACTTCGGTCTCTCCGATCAGATCCGTCGAGCGGCGGTATCGGTACCCGCGAACATGGTTGAAGGATACGCGCTCGGCACGACTCTCCAATTCATCCGCTGTCTCCGCGTTGCCTTCGGCTCTGTGGCGGAGCTTCACTGTCACCTTGAAATCGCCAGGGACCTAGATCTCCTGGGCGACGGTGGTGGCGAGGCCGAGCTCAAGCTGGCGGAGCGCGTGATTCGACTCCTGGTTGGACTCCTTCGGAAGCTCGGCGCGCGGACGCCACACACACCATTCCCCTTTCCCCATTCCCCTTTCCCCGTCAAGAGACGGAGTCAAGAATCGCCTTCGTGACATAGAATGTCGCCGCTCCGGCAAAAAACGCCGCCGGGAGCTTCCACCCGCGCTTCCCCTGGAATTCAGGCACAAGGTTCGACGCGGCCACGTAAATCGTGACGCCGGCGGACAACGCCAGCCCGTGGTGGACCAGGAAGGAAATCTGGTCGGTGAGGGCCACGCCGGCGAGCGTCGCCGCGCCCAGCATCGCGGCGGCCCCGATCGCCTGCCCGCCCGACCGCCCGCCCGCCATCATCAAGCTCGACACGGTCACGCCCTCCGGGAGCTTGTGGAGGAAAATGGCGATGAAGACCATCAGGCCCAGCGCCGGGCGCACGAGAAACGCGCTGGCGATGGCGACGCCGTCGAAAAACGTGTGCAACAGCAGACCTACTACCGCCGAGGTGCCCGCCACCCGGTTGACGGCGTGGGTCTCCTCGCCGAAGTGGAAGTGCGGCGTCAGGGTGTGCTGGGTGAAATGCACCGCCAGGTAGCCCGCCAGGACCAGCGCCGGCGCCGCGGGGCCCGAGCGGGCGAACGCCTCGGGCAGCACTTCCACCAAGGCCACGGCCAGCATGAAGCCTGCGCCGAACGCGACGAAGTGCTCGATCAGCGCGAGTTCGCCGGCCGCGCGACGCGTCACCGCGAGCGCGCCGACGACGTTGCCGAGCGCGGCGACCAGGGCGTACCCGAAGGCGCTAGACACGGGAGAGGAGATAGTCGCGCGTGTTGCGGGTGGGCTCCTCGAGCACTTCCGCCAGCAGCCGCTCGAGGGTCTCCCCCACGTCGGGCCCGGGGCGCACGCCGGCGGCCAGGAGATCGTCGCCGTTCACCGCGAGGTCTTTCACGGTCAGGGGATCTTTCGCAGCCCGAATGGACTCCACAACCTTCGGGAGCAGGGAGCGGGGAGCGGGGTGCAGGACCAGCAAATCGTCGGCGGACTCACCCACCTGTGACAACCAGCGGCGCACGTCGGGCACATGCTTCGGATCCGGATACTTGTCGCGCCACTGCCCGATGGCCCGCCCGCGCTCGATGTCCTTGTTGGAGGACTTGAGCCGCGTAAGGAGCGAGGCGGGATCTGATGCCAGGTAGGCGGTGACGAGGACGGGATCGCGCGGCAGCTTGTCTACGTTTCCCCTTTCCCGTTTCCCGTTTCCCGGCCGTATTTCGGGCAACCATATCCTCGCCGCGCCCACATCGATCCAGAGCGTGAGCAATTTCGACACCCGCTTGGCCGTCGCGATCCCCTTGTACCACTCGTCCCGCACCCGCTCGGCCGAGAGCTGCGCCAACCCCTGCACGTTCGCCTTCGCGGCCTCGAGGGTCCGCGCGTGGATCCGGAATTCGAACCGCGCGCTGAAGCGCAGCGCCCGCAGGATCCGCAGGTAGTCCTCCTGGAAGCGCCAGTTGGCGTCCCCCACCGAGCGGATCAGCCTGCGCTCGAGGTCGTCGGCGCCGTGGAACGGATCGCGCCACTCGTGCCGGATCGGGTGGTAGGCGATGGCGTTGATCGTGAAGTCGCGGCGCGCGAGGTCGTCCATCAACGAGACCCCGAACTCGACCACCGCGTGGCGGCCGTCGGTCTTGATGTCCTTGCGGAACGTGGTGACCTCGTGCTGCCGGTTCTGCGGGTCGAGCACGGCGACGGTGCCGTGCTCGATCCCCACCGGCACCGTGCGCTTGAACAGCCGGCGCACCTCGGCGGGCGGCGCCGCGGTCGTCAAGTCAAAGTCATGATTCTCGACCCCCAACAGGTTGTCGCGGATCGCCCCCCCGACGCACCACGTCTCGTAGCCCGCGCCTTCCAGCTGCTTGGCGATCTTCAAGACTGCGTCGGGGATCGGCAGCCGGGCGGGAAAGCCCATGCCCGACCCTATCCCTCGAGGATCACGGCGGCGGCGGCGACGCCGGCGCTGTGGGTGAGGCTGACGTGCAGGTGTTTCACGCCCCGCACGCGCGCGCGCTCCGCCGCCTGCCCGCTCAACCCGAGGCGGGGCACGCCGCCGTCCCCCCGCTGCACTTCCACTTGCAGAAAGGACACCCCTTGGCTCCACCCCGTCCCCAGCGCCTTGAAGCACGCTTCCTTGGCGGCGAAGCGGGCGGCGAGCGCCTCGGCCTTGTCCGCGCGCCCGGCGCAGTCGCGACGCTCCGCGGGCGTGAACACTCTTTCCTCAAACGCCTGTTGGGCGGCGAGCAGCTCACGGACTTTCCCCACCTCCACGACGTCGAGGCCGATGCCCACGATCATCCGCAGAGCACGCTCCCCCCGTTCACGTTCAGAATCTCGCCCGTGATGTGCCGCGCCAGGTCGGAGCACAGAAACACGATCGGCCCCGCACAGTCCTCCGGGCTCGCCACGCGGCCGAGCGGGATGGTCCGCTCGATCTCCCTCTTGCCTCCTCCCCCCTCTCTCGAATACCGCGTCGCGGACATCTCCGTATCGACCCATCCCGGCGCGACGCAGTTCACGTTGATCTGGCGCGGGGCGAGCTCGATCGCCAGCGACTTGGTGAACGAGATGACCGCGCCTTTGGTGGCCGCGTAGTCGGCGTGGAACGCCTCGCCGCGCTGTCCGGCCGTGGATGAGACGAGCACGATCTTCCCGCCCTCGGGCAGCAGCGGAATCGCGGCGCGGCACACGTACAGCACGCTGTCCAGGTTGGCACGCCGCGTCGCGTCCCACTGCGCGTCGGTCAGGGCCGCCACGGGCACCTCGTCGGACGGCCAGATCCCGTGGTTCACGATCAGGAGCTCGAGGCCGCCGAGGCCCTGGACCGCATCGTCGACGGCCCGCCCCGCGGCCGCCGGATCCCCCAGGTCGCCCGTGACGCCAATCGCGAGACGGCGGAACCGCCTCATCCCCGCGAGCGTTTCCTCCGCCTCCGCCCGCCGGCTCCGATACCCGACCGCGACGCCGGCGCCCGCCTGCGCGAGCATCAGGGCCGTCGCGCGCCCGATGCCGCGCCCCCCGCCCGTGACAAAAGCGCGCTTCCCCGAGAGATCGATCATCCACCCCACCCCAGTGCGGAGTGCGGCATGTGGAATGCGGAATTGCAAGGGAGGGTCGTTCGCCGAGCGACGCTCCCCTTTACATTCCGCATTCCGCACTCCGCATTCCGCATTTACTTCGCAAGGCGCTCCTCCACCATTTCGCAGATCAGGTGCTCGATGGCGAGATGGATCTCCTGGATCCGCGCCGTGTCGTCCGAGGGAACGATCAGCACGACGTCCGTCAGGTCCTTGAGCCGGCCGCCCGAATGCCCGAGGAAACCCACGACGGTCACGGCGCGGGCCTTCGCGGCTTGCGCGCCGCGGATCACATTGGGGCTGTCGCCGCTCGTCGAATGGAGCGACAGCACGTCGCCCGCCCGCGCCAGAGCCTCCACCTGGCGTGCGAATACTTCGTCGAACCCCATATCGTTGGCGCACGCCGTGAGGAGCGAGCTGTCGGTCGTGAGGGCCACGGCGCGCAGCGCCGGCCGGTTGGACTGGTAGCGTACGACGTACTCGGTGGCGAGATGCTGCGCGTCGGCCGCGCTGCCGCCGTTGCCGGCGAAGAACAGCGTCCCGCCGGCGCGCAGGGCGGCGACGTAGGTGTCCGCGATCGCCGCGATCGTCTCGGCGTACTCCTCCCCGACCCGCGTCGCCAGCGCCGCCAGAGCGGTGAGCCCCGCCCGGGCTTGCTCGGCGGGCGTCACTCGGCGGCCGCCTGCACCAACGCCTGCAAGTCCGCGGCCGACTCCTCGAGCGCGGTCCCGACGACCACGAAGTCCGCCCCCGCGGCGCGCGCCGCCCGCACCTGGGCCGAGCTCCTGATCCCGCCGCCCACGAACAACGTGAGATCCGGCACCGCTGCGCGACAGGCGCGGATCACGTCGGCGGACACGGGGCGCGGGGCGCCGCTCCCCGCGTCCAGATAGATCGCCCGCATGCCGATGAGCTGCGCCGCCGTCGCGTGCGCCGCGGCGAGCTCCGGCTTGTCCGCCGGCAACGGTCGCGTCTGGCTCACCGCCTCGACGCTCGTGACCCGGCCACCGTCCACCAGGATGTAGCCCGTCGACAGCGTGGCGACGGGGTGACGGGTGAGGAAGGGAACCGCCCGCACGTGCTCTTCGATCAGGTACTGCGCGTTACGTCCGGAGACGAGCGACAGGAACAGGACCAGGTCGACCTCGGCGGTGAGCTGCAGGGCGGACCCGGGGAACAACGCCACCGGAAGGCCGGACGCCGCCTGCCGGATCGCCCGCGCGACGAGGTCCGTATTCTGCGTCCCGTCGAACGACGAGCCGATCATGATCCCCGCCGCACCCGCCTCACGCGCCGCGCGCGCCACCTCCGCGGCCTGCGCCGGCGTGGTGCGGCTCGGATCGACGAGCACCAGCAGGCCGGGACGCCGCTCGAGCAATCCTCTCACCGCTCGCTCCCCGCGATGCGCTCGGCGAGCGCCGCGAGCCCGGCGGCGTCCACCTCGGACTGCGCCTCGAACGCGTACGTGATGAACGCGTCGGCCACGAGCAGCTCGAGCGCCAGCTCACGCCCGCCGGCCGGCCGACCCACCACCCGCCCGAGCACCCGTCGCCCCAGAAGGGCGAGCTGGTCCGGCAGCGGGACGGTGGGGGAAAGCTCCGCGCCAGTCACCGCAGCCTCGAGGCCCGCCCGCAGCGCGTCCGGGGGGACCGGGCGGCGCGCTTCGAGCCAGGCGAGCACCTCGCGCCGGGTCATCGCCGCAGCAACCCCTCAACGATCGCCCGGGCCTGGGCCCGGGCCAGGCCCAGCTTCGCGGCGTCGCCCGCCCCCGCGGAGGCGAAATGCGGCCGCCCCCCTCCCTTCCCGCCCGACACCGCCGCGATCGCGTTGGCGATCTCTCCCGCTTTCACCCCCTGCTGCACCAGGTCGTCGGTGACGGCGACATGCACGCCGGCGCGCTCGCCGTTCGTGAACAGGACAGAGATCGCCCGCTTGTGGCTCGAGCGGAACGCGTCCATGACGAGCCCGATCTGGTCGCGGTCCTCGAGCTCCGAGTCCGCGATATGCAGCTCCACGTCGCCGATTTTCTCTACCGCTCTCTGCTCCCCGCTCCCTGCTCCCTGCTTGAGCAGCCCTTCGATTCGTTTCTTGAGCTTCCGATTCTCGTCGATCAGCTGTTCGATCCGCCGCACGAGATGCTCGGGTTGCGTCCGCAGCGCGCCCGCCGCCTGCTCGAGCTCAGCCTCGAGCTTCCGGATGAGGCCGTACGCCCCGGGGCCCGTCACCGCCTCGATGCGGCGCACGCCGGCGGCCGCGCCGGTCTCGTGCGTGAACCGGAACAGCGCGATCTGGCCGGTGGTCGGAACGTGCGTCCCGCCGCACAGCTCGAGCGAGACCCCCGGCACGTCGACGACGCGCACGATGTCGCCGTATTTCTCGGTGAAGAACGCCATCGCCCCGGCCGCGATCGCCTCCTTGTACTTCACTTCACGCGTGGTGACGGGCAGGTTGGCCCAGATGTGGCGGTTCACTTCCTCCTCGATCCGGGCCAGGGCCGGCTCGTCCACGGGCCCGTGGTGCGCAAAGTCGAAGCGCAGGCGCTCGGGGGCCACGACCGAGCCCTGCTGGCGCACGTGGGGGCCGAGGATCTTGCGGAGCACGGCGTGCACGAGGTGTGTCGCCGTGTGGTTCCGCTCGATGTTCTTGCGGCGCGGCTCGTCGACCTGGGCCAGCACCGGCGTGGGCTCGAACTCGTCCGCGAAGTGGCCCACGACGGCACTCACTCCGTCCACCTTCTCCACACCCTCCACGTCGAGCGTCCACCCCTCCCCCTTCACCCGCCCCGTGTCACTGACCTGCCCGCCCGACTCGGCGTAGAACGGATTCTCCCGCAGCACCACCTCCACCACGTCGCTCGCCTGCCGGAACCTGAGCACGTCGGTCTCGGCCTGTGTGGTATCGTAGCCCACCCATTTCTGCTTGGCCCTCGGCTTGACGGTGCGCCACTCGCCGCCGCGTTTCAGGTGGACCGCGACCGTCCCCACGTCGCCCACCTTGCTCCGCTCCAGCGCCTCGAGCGAGCGGGTGCGCTGCTTGCCCAGCTCCCGCTCGAACCCGGCGACGTCCACCGTCTGGCCGCGCTCGCCGGCGATCAGCTGCGTCAGGTCGATCGGAAAGCCGAACGTGTCGTACAGCTTGAACGCCTCCGCGCCGGAGATGGTCTTCGCACCCTGCAGCTGCTCGAGCCGCTCGAGCCCGCCCTCGATCGTGTCGAAGAAGCGCTCTTCTTCCGCGCGCGTGACGCTGTCCAGGTGGCTGCGCTTCTGGACCAGCTCCGGGTACACGCTTCCCATGAGACCACTCACCGTGTGCACCAGATGCACCAGCGTCGGCTCGCGGCGGCCCAACAGCCAGGCGTGGCGCACCGCACGGCGCAGGATGCGGCGCACCACATAGCCCCGCCCCTCGTTCGACGGGTAGACGCCGTCCGCCAGCAGGAAGGCCACGGCGCGCGCGTGGTCCGCGAGCACCCGATAGGACGCGCCTCCCGGCCCCCGATCGTACTTCTTCCCCACGACCTCCACCGCGCGCTCGATGATCGGGGCGAAGAGGTCGGTGTCGTAGTTCGACGCGACCCGCTGCATGACCGCCGCCAGCCGCTCCAGGCCTGCTCCGGTGTCAACCGAGGGAGCGGGGAGCGGGGAGCGGGACCCGTCGGCCTGCTGGTCATACTGCATGAACACGAGATTCCAGATCTCGAGCAGCTGTCCTTCCTCGCTCAGCCGCACGAACGTGTCGAGGTTCAGATCCCGCTCCCTGCTCCCCGCTCCCCGCTCCCTGATGTCAACCAGCATCTCCGAGCATGGACCACACGGTCCGGTTTCACCCATCTGCCAGAAGTTGTCCTCGTCGCCGAGGCCGTAGATGCGAGTGTCCGGGATCCCGGTGATGCTCGTCCACAGCCGGCGGGCCTCGTCGTCCGTGTGATGGACGGTGACGTACAGCCGGTCGGGGTGGATGCCGAGCCCGTTCTTCCCGCTCACCAACTCCCAGGCGTATTCGATGGCCTCTTTCTTGAAGTAGTCTCCGAACGAGAAGTTGCCGAGCATCTCGAAGAAGGTGTGGTGCCGCGCGGTATGGCCCACCTGCTCGAGGTCGTTGTGCTTGCCGCCCGCCCGCACGCACTTCTGACAGGTCACCGCCCGGGAGTACGCCCGCCGCTCGAGCCCCTGAAATACCCGCTTGAACTGCACCATCCCGGCGTTGGTGAACAGGAGTGTGGGGTCGTCCGCCGGGACCAGGGGGGAGCTGGGCACCTCCTGGTGCCCCCGGGCCTTGAAGAACTCCAGAAACTGGCGGCGGATTTCAGCGGAGGTCATGGGGGGGAATATAGCCGCCTCTGCGACTCAACTGAAAGGTGAGTCGATACTTAGGCGACAAGCCCGAGAGGTCCGCACATTCCCGGTATCCCCGGGGGTGCGGCCGCGGGCGGTCGATCGACCCCGAGGGTGTGATCGCACGATCGGGCCGAACGCTGATGACAACGTGTACGTGATCGGCGAGCACGGCCTGCGCGAGCACGTGAACAGACTGTCGCTCGGCGGCCGACAAGATGCCGCGCCCCACGACATCCACCTCAGAGCGGCGAACACTCCGCTCGCGCCGCCAAGTGTGCCATGTGATGTGTGCGAACAGGCGCCGAACTTCCTATGTCCCCGTTTGCTCATAACCCTAGGCCCGGGTGGACCGACCCCGCGGCCATGCCGCGGGGTTCAAGAACCCAACCGAGCCCAGGTGGTTGGGGAGGATCTCCACCAGACTCACCCGCACAGCTCTTCCACCAGCGCCTTGAGCTGCACCCCGGCGTAGCCCCGCCGCACCAGAAACGCCAGCAGGCGGCGTTTCCGCACGGGAACGGGAAGGCCGGCCAGCTGCCGGGCCCGCTTCGCCGCCACGGCGCGCGCCTCGAGGCCGGGGTCGATTCCCTCCTCCTCGAGCGCCCGGCGAACCGCGTGCTCCGCCGTGTGGCGCTCAACGCCCTGCGCCAGGAGATCCCGGAGGAGACGTGCGGGTCCCCTGCCCCGCGTCGCGCGCAGCGCGGCATACTGCTCGGCGAATTGGCGGTCGTCGAGCAGGCCGCGGATCGTGAGCCGCTCGAGCGCCGCGTCCACGGCGGCCGGCGGGTGCTGCTTCTTCACGAGGCGGCGCTGCAGATCCAGCCGGGCGTGCGCCCGCCGGG
>Ga0209056_10002776_pt1 | contig 18783 bp, 26 predicted proteins | sample GraSoiAngelo_114_FD_185876 | JGI IMG/M metagenome (GOLD analysis project Ga0209056, IMG submission 185876) | Grasslands soil microbial communities from the Angelo Coastal Reserve, California, USA - 14_0903_13_40cm (SPAdes) (version 2) | ecosystem: Environmental > Terrestrial > Soil > Grasslands...
AAAAGGCAAGCAGGGCCGTTTCCGCCAGAACCTGCTTGGAAAGCGTGTCGACTACTCCGGCCGTTCGGTGATCGTCGTCGGTCCCGAACTGCACCTGCACCAATGCGGTTTGCCGAAGAAGATGGCGCTCGAACTGTTCAAGCCGTTCATCTACAACCGCCTTGAGCAAGGTGGACATTGCACTACTGTCAAAGCCGCCAAAGAAATGGTCGAGCGGCAAGACTCAGTAGTTTGGGACATTCTGGAAGAAGTCATCAAGGACCATCCCGTCCTTCTCAATCGTGCCCCGACGCTTCACCGCCTGGGCATCCAGGCATTCGAACCGGTGCTGGTCGAAGGAAAGGCCATTAAGATCCATCCGCTGGTTTGTACGGCATTCAATGCGGACTTCGACGGCGATCAGATGGCCGTACATATTCCGCTGTCGCCGGAAGCGCAGATCGAGGCTTCGGTTCTGATGCTCTCAACGCAGAACCTGTTGTCGCCCGCTAGTGGCCAGCCCGTCGCGGTTCCCACACAGGACATGGTGCTCGGCGTCTACTACCTCACGCGCGCGAAGCCCGGCACTCGAGGTGAAGGCCGGACGTTTGGCTCCATTGACGAAGTGCTGATGGCATGGGATGCAGGCGAGGTGGAAACACAGACCCCGGTCCGGCTCCGGTACAGTGGACCGTTGATCGACATGACGACGGCGTACGACGATCAGGCGATCGTTCACGCCGAGGCCATCGAAGCCAAGAACCACATGCTCAACACGACAGTGGGTCGAGTCATCCTGTATGACAACCTGCCCAAGGGCATGCCTTTTATCAACGGTCTGATGAAGAAGAAAGGTCTCGGCCAGTTGGTGAGCTTCACGTACCTGCGGTATGGACCGGAAATGACGGTCACGATGCTCGACCACATCAAAGAGCTAGGCTTCTACTACGCAACCCGCGCGGGCATCACGATCAGCATCAACGACCTCATCGTTCCCCCGGGTAAGAGAGACTTCGTGGAAAACGCCCAGAACGAAGTTGTGAAAGTCGATCAGCAGTACCGTGACGGAGCGATCACCAACGGCGAGCGCTATAACAAGGTCATCGCCATCTGGTCCGACGTGACGGAAAAGATCTCCGACATGATGTTCAGCGAAATGGAACGCGCCGAGGAAGCCAGCCGCGGGTTCAATCCGATCCTGCTGATGGCCGACTCCGGAGCCCGGGGCTCGAAACAACAGATTCGGCAGTTGGCTGGCATGCGCGGTTTGATGGCCAAGCCGTCGGGCGAAATTATTGAAACGCCGATTACGGCGAATTTCCGCGAAGGCTTGAATGTGATGGAGTACTTCATCTCGACTCACGGCGCACGGAAAGGTCTGGCGGATACTGCACTGAAGACAGCAGACTCGGGTTATCTAACACGTCGTCTGGTGGACGTGGCTCAAGACGTGATTATCAGCGAGGCAGACTGCGGAACTGTCGATGGAATTTACGTGGGCTCCATTGTTGAATCCGGCGAGATCATCGAGCCGTTGAGAGATCGAATCATCGGCCGAGTATCGCTGGAAAAGATCAAGGACTACGAAGGCCGGGTCATCGTCGAAATCAACCAGGAAATATCTGAAGACCTTGCCAGTGCGATTCAGGCAGCTGGTATCGAGCGCGTAAAGATCCGTTCGGTGCTGACCTGCGAATCAAGACGCGGAGCATGTGTCCGGTGCTACGGCAGAAACCTCGCGACCGGGAAGCTGGTCGAGATTGGCGAAGCAGTTGGCGTCATCGCGGCGCAGTCGATCGGTGAGCCCGGAACCCAGCTCACCATGCGTACGTTCCACATCGGCGGTACTGCGAGCCGCGTGGCCGAACAGACAAGCCTCGAAGCAAAAAACGCCGGCACGATCAAGTTCCATCAATTGCAGACCGTACGGAACCAGGAGGGCTTCCTCGTTGCGATGAATCGCAACGGTGTGCTTGCCATCATGGACGAGAAAGGTCGCGAGAAAGAGCGTTACACCATCGTGTACGGTGCCAAGCTCAAGGTGAACGAAGCAGATCTTGTGAAGGTCGGCGCCACGCTGGTCGAGTGGGATCCTTACACTTTCGCAATCCTCACCGAGGTCAGTGGAACAATTCAGTTCAAGGACCTGCTCGAAGGCGTGACGATGCATGAGGAACTCGACGAGGTCACAGGTCTGTCGCGCTGGGTTGTTACGGATTCGCCGGATGAGAAGCGTCAACCGACGATCCAGATCCGCGATGACAAACACAAGGTCTTGCGCAAATACCTTATTCCTTCACGGGCACACCTGATGGTTGCCGACGGTGATGCGGTCTACCAGGGCGACGTGCTTGCCAAGATCCCGCGCGAAACCACGAAGACCAAGGACATCACGGGTGGTCTGCCCCGCGTGGTCGAGTTGTTCGAGGCCCGCAAACCGCGTGAGACAGCGGTGATCACGGAAATCGACGGTATCGTCAAATACGGTGACATCAGCAAAGGCCAGCGCAAAATTATGGTCATCAACGAAAACCAAGTCGAACGGGAGTACGCTCTGCCGCGCGGCGTTCATGTGAACGTCCAGGAAGGCGAGCATGTTCGAGCCGGCGAGCCGCTAATGGATGGCCCGCGTAATCCGCATGACATTCTTGCCGTGCTGGGAGAAAAGGAACTGCAGGCTTATCTGGTGAACGAAATCCAGGAAGTCTACCGGCTTCAAGGCGTAAACATCAACGACAAGCACATCGAGGTCATCGTCCGCCAGATGATGCGTTGGATCAAGGTCGAGGATGTGGGCGACACCGAATTCCTGGTGGATGAGCAGGTCGACAAATTCCGGTTCCAGGAAGAGAACGATCGAGTGAAGAAGAACAGCGGAAAGCCAGCCTCAGGCCGTCCGTTGCTGCTCGGAATCACGAAGGCATCGCTGTCTACTGAGTCCTTTATCTCGGCGGCGTCGTTCCAGGAAACGACGCGTGTTCTTACCGAAGCTTCGATCAGTGGAAAAATCGACTACCTCCGCGGCCTGAAGGAGAACGTCATCATGGGCCGTCTCATCCCCGCCGGCACCGGTCTGGAGTTCTACCGCAACGTTGAACTGATTTCGGAGGAACCGGAGCCGGTTCTAGGCGAGGAAGTTTCACCGGAATTAGAACTCGCCGAGGACATGACTGCCGAAGAAGAGCCGCAGCAGGAGCGGTTGACGACGTAGGTCCTCTCTGCCTTCGTGTCTTTGTGCCTTGGTGTTTCTAACCGCCAAGGCACAAAGAGTACAAAGAAAGTCATTGAGGCCTAAGCGAAATTCCAGTAAAATTAGAGGGTTTTCCTTGAGATGACATTTGCAATCGGCAGACAGCTAGAAAATTTAGGAGCTTAATCGTTCGTGCCGACGTTTAATCAACTGGTTCGACAAGGTAGAAACAAACCGAAGTACAAGACGAGTAGTCCTGCTTTGCAGGAATGTCCGCAGAAAAGAGGCGTGTGCACCCGAGTATACACGTCAACGCCAAAGAAGCCGAATTCGGCCCTTCGCAAAGTTGCACGTGTGCGTCTGACCAATGGGATAGAAGTAACTACCTACATCCCTGGTATCGGCCACAATCTGCAGGAACACTCCATCGTCTTGATCCGCGGCGGCCGTGTGAAGGATCTTCCGGGCGTCCGCTACCACGTGATTCGTGGGACGTTGGACGCGGCGGGAGTCTCAAACCGGAAGCAATCGCGCTCGAAGTACGGCGCGAAGCGGCCCAAAGGTTAACGAACAGTTTAATAGATAATATTTTTCTCCCGATAGCTCGGCGCAAAACCGAGTTGGGGGAGCCTGGTAATCCAGAATTTAATTGCGGATTGCGGATTTTTGGGACCCGCGATTGATATTCGTAACTCTTCGGGTGCTTAGATTCGGTCTTCGGATGCAAATCCGCAATCCGAAATCTCCTTGAGGTTTATATGCCCAGGAAAGCGCATATCGTCAAACGCGAGATCATTCCAGATGCGATGTTTCAGAGCACGCTGATCTCGAAGTTCGTCAATTGCATGATGTACGGCGGGAAGAAGAGTACCGCCCAAGGGATTCTCTACAGCGCCCTCGACGTCGTCCAGAAAAAGACCAACGACGATCCCTTGAAGCTTTTCAAGAAAGCCATCGAGAACGTTAAGCCGACTTTGGAAGTGAAGTCGCGGCGCGTTGGCGGTTCCACCTATCAGGTGCCGGTTGAAGTAAACAACACTCGACGAACTTCCCTGAGCATTCGTTGGATTCTGACTTACGCGCGGGCGCGCGGTGAAAAATCCATGGAGGAGAAGCTCGCCGCCGAGCTCCTCGATGCGGCAAACAACCGCGGAAACTCAATCAAGAAGAAGGAAGACACCCATAGGATGGCGGAGGCGAACAAAGCGTTCGCACATTACAGGTGGTAAGTTTATGCCTCGTTCGGTAGCACTCGAAAAAACACGAAACATCGGCATCATGGCGCACATCGATGCCGGCAAGACCACTACTACGGAGCGGATCCTTTACTACACGGGTATCAATTACAAGATCGGTGAAGTGCACGAAGGCACTGCCACGATGGACTGGATGGAGCAGGAGCAGGAGCGCGGTATTACAATAACGTCCGCCGCCACCACTTGCCTCTGGAACAACCATCGCATCAACATCATCGATACGCCGGGTCACGTCGACTTCACCGCCGAAGTCGAGCGATCGCTTCGCGTTCTGGACGGCGCCGTCGCCGTTTTCTGCGCTGTGGGCGGGGTCGAGCCGCAATCCGAAACCGTTTGGCGGCAGGCCGACAAGTATCGAGTGCCTCGAATTGCATTCGTCAACAAGATGGACCGTCCGGGTGCGGACTACGACCGATGCATGGAGATGATGCGCGCCCGCCTGCACGCGAACCCGGTTGCGATACAGCTTCCGCTTGGAAAAGAGGAAACCTTCCGTGGCGTGATCGATCTGCTGGAGAACAAGGCTATCGTTTATTTGGATGAGACGCTGGGGGCCGAGTACAAAATCGAGGAGGTTCCTGAAGAGTACAAACAAGCCGTTCACGACTATCGCGATAAGATCGTCGAAGCCGCGTGCGAAGCGGATGAGAAAGTTCTTGAGAAGTATGTCCACGGGGAAACAATCTCGAATGAGGAGCTGAAGGCGGCGATCCGCAAGGGGACGATCGCGATCACCTTGACACCGGTACTGTGCGGATCGGCCTTCAAGAACAAAGGAGTGCAGCCACTGCTGGATGCGGTTGTGAGTTATTTGCCCTCGCCGGTCGATATCCCGCCCGTTCGGGGTTGGACGACGGATCGAACCGGCGTCGAAGTCCGCCAAGCCGATGACAAAGAGCCGTTTTCTGCGCTTGTTTTCAAGATCATGACCGATTCGTTTGTTGGGCAGCTCGCCTTCTTCCGCGTCTACTCGGGTCGTCTCACATCCGGTTCCTATGTTTACAACTCGACTAAGCAGACGCGTGAGCGCATTGGACGTCTCCTGAAGATGCACGCCAACAAACGCGAGGAAATCAAGGACGTCTTTGCGGGTGATATCGCAGCGGCGGTCGGTTTGCGGAACGTCACCACCGGCGACACGATTTGCGACGAAAACAAGCAGATCCTGCTCGAAGCAATGGACTTTCCTGAGCCGGTGATTTCCGTCGCCATCGAGCCGAAAACCAAAGCAGATCAGGAAAAGATGGGCGTGGCCCTAAACAAGCTTGCGCAGGAAGATCCGACCTTCCGGATTCACACGGATCCGGATACCGCTCAGACAATCATTTCCGGTATGGGAGAGCTTCATCTGGAAATCATCGTAGATCGCATGATGCGTGAATTCAATGTGGGCGCCAATGTTGGAAAGCCGCAAGTCGCCTACAAAGAAACCATTCGGCAAAAGGCGGATGCCGAGGGCAAATATATCCGACAGACCGGCGGGCGCGGCCAGTACGGGCATGTTCGTATCACGGCCGAGCCGAGCGGAGCCGGTGGAGGGTTTATCTTCGAGAACGCTATCGTCGGAGGGGCGATTCCGAGGGAGTACATCAGGCCAGTCGAACAGGGCATCAAAGAAGCCCTGGAAAACGGTGTTCTGGCCGGCTACGAAGTGAAGGACGTCAAGGTCGTCTTGTACGACGGCTCATACCATGAAGTAGACTCTTCTGAAATCGCTTTCAAAATCGCAGGCTCCATGGCGTTCAAGGACGCTTGCCGAAAGGCGAAACCAGTGCTTCTCGAACCCGTGATGAAGGTGGAAGTAGTCCTGCCGGAAGAACACATGGGTGACGTCATTGGGGATTTGAATTCCCGGCGCGGACATATCGAAGGAATGGAGGCGCGGCCAGGTACGCAAATCATTCGTGCGCTGGTTCCGCTGTCATCGATGTTTGGATATGCGACGGACCTACGTTCCAGAACTCAGGGGCGCGCAACTTATACCATGCACTTCGCGCACTACGAAGAGGTGCCGAAGCAGATTGCTGACGAAATTATTGCGAGAGCGCAGGGTAGGGAAGTTGAAAGATCAGTCTGATTGATGAATCCGCGTGATCCGCGAAATCTGCGGCTAGAAAAAGCCGCGGATTGCGCAGGTTGCATGGATATCGGGGGAACTCATGGCGAAAGAGAAATACGAGAGAGTAAAGCCACACGTGAACGTGGGGACGATTGGACACATCGACCACGGGAAGACGACGCTGACGGCGTGCATCACGAAGGTACTGGCGAAGAACAACCCGAAGGTGAAGTATCGGTCGTTCGACTCGATCGATAACGCGCCGGAAGAGAAAGCGCGGGGGATCACGATCGCGACGGCGCACGTGGAGTACGAGACGAAGAAGCGGCATTACGCGCACGTGGATTGTCCGGGACACGCCGACTACATCAAGAACATGATCACGGGGGCGGCGCAGATGGATGGGGCGATCCTGGTGGTGGCGGCGACGGATGGGCCGATGCCGCAGACGCGGGAGCACATCTTGCTGGCGCGGCAGGTGGGGGTGCCGTACGTGGTGGTGTTTTTGAACAAGTGCGACGCGGTGGACGATCCGGAGTTGCTGGACCTGGTGGAGTTGGAAGTGCGGGACCTGTTGAAGAGCTATCAATTTCCGGGAGATGAGATACCGGTGATCCGGGGATCGGCGTTGAAGGCGATGGATGACGATCCGGCGTGGGTGAAGAAGATCGATGAGTTGATGGAAGCGGTGGACAACTACATACCGATACCGAAGCGGGTGATCGACAAGCCGTTTTTGATGCCGATCGAGGACATTTTTTCGATATCGGGACGGGGGACGGTGGTGACGGGAAGGATCGAGCGGGGCGTGGTGAAGGTGGGCGAAGAGATGGAGATCGTGGGATTCCGGCCGACGTTCAAGACGGTGATCACGGGTGTGGAGATGTTCAAGAAGTTGCTGGACGAAGGGCAGGCGGGAGATAACGTGGGGCTGCTGTTGAGAGGGACGAAGAAGGAAGAAGTGGAGCGGGGGCAGGTGGTGGCGAAGGCGGGATCGATCACGCCGCATACGAAGTTCAAGGCCGAGGTGTACGTGCTGACGAAGGAAGAAGGAGGACGGCACACGCCGTTTTTCAAAGGATACCGGCCGCAGTTCTACTTCCGGACGACGGACGTGACGGGATCGGCGGAATTGCCGGAAGGGGTGGAGATGGTGATGCCGGGCGATAACGTGAGTCTGGCGATCGAGTTGATCACGCCAGTGGCGCTGGAGAAGGGCCTGCGATTCGCGATCCGGGAAGGCGGACGAACGGTGGGCGCCGGCACGGTGACCGACATTATTCAGTAAGGAGATCGCAGTCTATGTTGAACGAGAAAATTCGAATTCGACTAAAGGCGTACGACTCCAGAGTGCTTGATCAGTCAGCCACCGAAATTGTCGATACCGCGAAGAGGACGGGCGCGCGCGTTGCGGGCCCAATTCCTCTTCCGACCGTCATTAATAAATTTACTGTTTTGCGGTCGCCGCACGTGGATAAGAAGTCACGCGAGCAGTTTGAAATTCGAACCCATAAGAGGCTGCTCGATATTCTCGAGCCCACGCCCCAAACGGTCGACGCACTAATGAAGCTGGATCTGCCGGCCGGCGTTGATGTGGAGATCAAGGCGTTTGGACGGGAACACGCGAAGTAGGAAATCGGTGATCTATGGTTAACGGATTATTGGGTAAAAAAATCGGAATGACCCAGCTTCTTGACAATGATGGGTCGATCGTCCCCGTGACTGTCATTCAGGCCGGTCCCTGCGTTGTGGTTCAGAAGAAGACGAAGCCGAAGGATGGCTACGACGCGGTGCAGCTCGGCTTCGTGGAGTTCGTCAAACCCAAAAGAGTGAACAGGCCGATGACCGGACATTTCAAGAAAGCCAACGTTGCTCCCGTGAAGTTTGTCCGTGAGATGGCAGTGCAGGACGGCAATGGCGCCAATCCTGGCGACAAGGTGATGGTTGACATCTTCGCTAAGGACGAGTTGGTTCACATCATCGGAACCAGCAAGGGACGCGGATTTGCCGGCTTTGTGAAGCGTCATCATTTCCGTGGCGGCCGAGCGACCCACGGATCTATGTTCCATCGCGCTCCAGGATCGATTGGCTCGTCCGCCTACCCCTCTCGCGTTCTGAAAGGGATGCGTATGGCCGGACACTTGGGAAATGCTCGCGTCACGGTGCAGAACCTGCGTGTGGCGCGCATCGATCAGGAGAACAATCTTCTCTTTGTGCGCGGAGCAGTGCCAGGACCGGCAGGTGCATATGTGGTCGTGGAGAAGTCGGGGAGATAGGGGAAGGAAATTTCGGATTGCGTATTTGGATTTGAGAAACGCTTGAATCGAGCGGTACTCCAAATCCGCATTCCGAAATCCGAAATAGAAATCAATGGCAACGGTAGATGTCAAAAATCTGAATAACGAAGTCGTCGGCACGCTGGATCTGTCGGATGACGTCTTCAATGGCCCCATCAATAAGGGTCTCATGCACCAGGCCGTGAAGCAGTATCTCGCCAGCCAGCGCTTGGGAACGCACAAGACGAAAACGCGCGCTGAAGTTTCCGGCAGCGGCAGAAAACCATGGCGCCAGAAGGGCACGGGACGCGCGCGAGTAGGGGAAATTCGAAATCCGCTGTGGCGCAAAGGCGGCACGGTATTTGGTCCCCAGCCTCGCGATTACGAATACCACCTGCCACGAAAGATGTTTCGAGCCGCGCTGAAATCTGCTCTCGCGCTGAAGTTCAAGGAGAACCAGTTAAACGTCATTGAAGCTTTTGATCTTGAGAGCTACAAGACGAAGGCCTTTTCGCAAGCTCTTGCCAGACTCGGCTTCGACCGGAAGGTTCTGGTGATCCATCATCAGGAAAACCCGAATCTCCAGTTGGCCGCGCGGAATTTGAGTAAAGTTCAGCTTCTTGCGAATCTCCAAGTTACGCCCTACCACGTCTTGAACGCGAAGCACGTCGTGTTTTCCCGGGCGGCCATCCAGGCATTACAGGAGGTGCTGACAAAATGAGCACCGTGTACAGCGTCATCAAGCGTCCAATCATTACCGAAAAAGGACTCACGCTAAAAGAGAACGAGCGTACGCTCTGCTTCGAAGTCGACGACAAGGCGAGCAAGCAGCAGATTCAGGAAGCCGTCGAGCGGCTCTTCAAAGTGAAAGTGCAGCAAGTACGAACGATGGTTGTTCCAGGCAAAATGCGTCGCCGCGGCAAATACAGTGGATACCGTTCGGATTGGAAGAAGGCGTACGTCACGCTTCGCGAAGGCGAAAAAATGATCGAGTACGGGGAGAACATGTAATGGGAATCAAGACTTTCAGGCCAAAGACCCACTCGCTTCGTTTTAAGACAGTGATCGACTATAACTCGGAGGTCACAACCGACAAGCCATATAAGCCGCTCTTGGACCGTAAGAATCGAATCAACGGCCGCAACAATTATGGTCAAATCACGGTCCGGCATCGTGGTGGGGGCAACAAGAAGCACTATCGCGTTATCGATTTTCGGCGAGACAAAGTTGGGATTCCCGCAAAGGTCGAAACCATTGAATACGATCCGAATCGGTCAGCGTTTATCGCCCTGTTGAGCTACGCCGACGGGGAGCGCCGGTATATTCTGCAGCCGGTCGGGCTGAAGATCGGCATGTCCGTGGTGGCCGGGCCTGAAGCGGACATTCTCGTCGGCAACGCGCTGCCTCTGAAAAACATCCCTCTTGGCACGACGGTTCACAACATCGAACTTCGTCCTGGCAAGGGTGCCCAAATGGCGCGCAGCGCCGGTGCAGCCGCGCAGCTTGTCGCAAAAGAAGGTGGCTATGCGCACGTGAAGCTTCCTTCCGGGGAAGTGCGATTGGTCAATGTGGAGTGCATCGCCACGATCGGCCAGGTGGGCAATCTCGATCATGAGAACGTCACAATTGGAAAGGCCGGCCGCAAGCGGCATATGGGAGTCCGACCAACGGTGCGCGGTGTTGTCATGAACCCGGTGGATCATCCGCATGGCGGCGGTGAAGGCCGAGTAAAGGGCTATCACCCCATGACGCCGTGGGGAGTTCCGACGCTCGGTTACAAGACGCGCAATAACAAACGAACCGATCAGTTCATCGTGAAGAGGAAGAAGTAGCATGGCACGTTCAATCAAAAAGGGTCCATTCATTGACGACCACCTGATGCAGGCCATACTCGCCATGAATGCCCGGAACGAAAAGAAGATCCACAAGACGTGGTCGCGCCGATCGACGATCACTCCGGAAATGGTGGGCCATACCATTGCAGTGCATAACGGAAAGAAGTTCATCCCGGTTTACGTCACCGAGAATATGGTCGGTCACAAACTAGGAGAGTTTGCGCCGACGCGCACCTTCAAAGGTCATAGTGCGGGCGGCAGTGCCAAAGATAAAGCGATTACGCCGGCCGGAGGGCCGCCATCAGCGCCGGGTGCGCCAGCGCCAGCAGCGGGGCCGCCGAAATCCGCGGAATCTGCGCGTTGAGGACATCATGATTAGCAAAGCAACGGGCCGATTTATCCGGATGTCGCCGCAGAAGGCGCGTCTGGTCGTGGACCTGATTCGCGGTAAGAATGTGAGTGAGGCGCTGATGACTCTGAAATTCACGAATAAGAGAGCCACGTTCGAGATTGAAAAAGTCGTGAAATCCGCGGTGGCAAACGCGACGCAGAAAAACGAAAACATCGACGTTGACGATTTGTTTGTCGAAAAATGTTTTATCAATGAGGGTCCGCGGCAGAAACGGATTCGTCCGGCACCGATGGGCCGGGCGTACCGCTACCAGCGTCGCACCTCTCATATAACCATCGAACTTGGAGAGAAGGAGTAATGGGACAGAAAACACATCCGTACGGATTCCGGCTAGGGATTACCAAACCTTGGCGCTCCCGCTGGTTCGCCAAGCGTGACTACAGCCGTTTGCTTCATGAAGATTTGAAGCTGAAGCGTGATCTGAAGAAGCAGTTGGCTCACGCCGGTGTGAGCAACATCGAGGTCGAGCGGATGGCGAACAAGCTTCGTATCACGATCTACACGTCGCGCCCGGGCATTATCATCGGCCGGAAAGGCGCCGAGATCGACAAGCTTAAAGCTGACGTTCAGAAGCGGACGAATCGCGAGGTCTACATCAATATTCAGGAAATTCATCGTCCTGAGCTGGATGCTCAACTTGTGGCTGAATCCATCGGCATGCAGTTGGAAAAACGAATCGCTTTCAGACGCGCGATGAGAAAGTCCGTGGATTCCGCTCTTCGCTTCGGCGCCAAAGGAATCAAAGTTCGCGTCAGCGGCCGCTTGAACGGCGCGGAAATCGCGCGGTCCGAATGGTACCTGCAGGGCCGGCTCCCTCTGCATACACTGCGCGCCGACGTGGATTACGGGTTTGCCCAGGCCTACACAACGTACGGAGTTATTGGAATCAAGTGCTGGATCTATAAGGGCGAGATCCTGCCCAGCAGAGCGCCACAGGGTCCGGTGGCGGCGAGCATATGATTTCGAATTGCGAATTTCGAATTGCGAATTTGGGCGCACGCGACCTTCAAATTCGAAATTCGAATTTCGAAATTCGGAGTGGGGTTCCTCATGTTGATGCCAAAGAAAGTGAAGTACCGCAAGCAACAGCGCGGCCGGATGAAGGGCAAAGCCTGGCGTGGCTCGACGCTCGAGTTCGGTGATTTCGGGTTGAAGACACTCGATGCGGCGTGGATCACGGATCGCCAGATTGAGGCGGGCCGAATCGCCATCACAAGATTCGTTAAACGGGGAGGTAAAGTGTGGATTCGCATCTTTCCAGACAAGCCCGTGACAAAAAAGCCCGCAGAGACCCGAATGGGTAAAGGCAAAGGCGCACCCGAATACTGGGTGGCTGTCGTGAAGCCAGGACGCATCATTTATGAGATGGAAGGCGTGCCGGAGTCTGTAGCCCGCGAGGCTATGCGCTTGGCCGCCCAAAAGTTGCCGGTGCATACAAAATTCGTAATGCGCCTTGAAAGGGAAGGCGAGAAGTGAAATCCGCAGATCGGGTAAGGAAACTCCGCGACATGTCGCTTGATGAACTGCAGCGGCAAGAAGCCGAAATGAACGAACAAACGTTTAAGCTTCGGTTTCAATGGGCCCTGGGCCAGACCGAGTCGCTAAAAAAGCTGAGAGAGCTTCGAAAGGATCGGGCGCGCTTGTTGACGATCCTTAAGGAAAGGGAAAGCGCGTAATGATTCAGAAGCCAGAAGCCGGAAGCAGAGGGCGGAAGCCCGAAAGAAATCCGGAGAGCCACAGCAGTACGAAGCAAAGAGAAATTGAGTCGAAGTCAGTCGGACAGGTTTTCGGAGCTGGAAAAATTCTTCTGGCTTCTGACTTCTGGCTGCTGGCTTCCTGGGGGCAGTGATGGCAGAAGAAAGACCAACTACGGAGCAGCACACGCGGCACCACCAGGAAAAGGTCGGCATCGTGACCAGCACGAAGATGCAGAAAACCATTGTCGTGGAAGTGCATCGGCGCGTTCAGCATCCCGTTTATAAACGAATCGTCACGAAGCGCTCGAAGTTCATGGCTCACGATGAGCATGGAAATGCGCATGAGGGAGATATGGTTCGAATTGTCGAGAGCCGCCCACTCAGCAAGAACAAACGCTGGAGCCTCAAAGAGGTCCTCCGGGCTGCGCCCACAGGAGTCTAAGAGCTATGCCTGTCCAAATGAGAACCATTCTCGAAGTGGCTGACAATTCGGGAGCCAAGAGACTCGCGTGCATTCTACCGATCGGCGGTTCGACAGGTCTGAAGGCCGGTTTGGGTGACATCGTCACCGCCTCGGTTAAGGAAGCCAGCCCGGACAGTAACGTGAAAAAGGGTTCCGTGGTGAAGTGCGTGATTGTCCGCACGCGCAAGGAGACCAGGCGCAAGGACGGCACCTATATCCGCTTTGATCAGAATGCGGCCGTGCTGATCAATGACGATCACGAACCCATTGGAACTCGCGTTTTCGGACCGGTTGCGCGCGAGCTGCGCGACAAGAGATTTATGAAGATTGTCTCGCTTGCTCCAGAGGTGATTTAGATGCCTGCAATTCCTCCAATCAAGAAGAATGACGAAGTTTTCATCCTGCGTGGGAAAGATCGCGGCAAAACGGGCCGTGTGCTGATCGTCATCCCGAAGGAACAGAAGATCGTGGTCGAAGGTGTTCAGATGATCAAACGCCACACGCGTCCAAATCCGCAGCGCAATATCAAAGGCGGAATCGTCGAGAAAGAAGCGCCAGTCCATATTTCCAATGTTGCGATCGTTTGCAAGAACTGCAAAGAGCACACACGCATTGCGAACAAGATACTCGCTGATAACCGGCGCGTCCGGGTGTGCAAGAAGTGTGGGAGCACACTGGAATGATTTCGGAATTCGGACTAGGAGAATCGAAGTGAGCAAGAAAGAACCGAAGAAAGGCAAGGCACCGAAGGGAGCGCGGGAAGCTGCTCCCAAAGAGGCCGCGCCGAAAGAGAAGAAGCCCAAAGGCCCGCAAGAACCGAGCCGGATCAAGGTGCGATATGGAAAAGAAGTCGTTCCGGCGCTGATGAAGCATTTTAACTATACCAACATTATGGCGGTGCCGAAGCTCGAAAAGATCGTGATCAATATGGGCCTGGGCGAAGCCGTAGCCAACGCGAAGATTCTCGATATCGCTACCGACGAATTGGGAAGAATTGCCGGTCAACGCCCAATTGTTACGAAGGCGAAGAAGTCCATTGCCAATTTCAAACTGCGGCAAAACATGCCGATTGGGGCGGCGGTCACGCTGCGGGGCGAGAGGATGTTCGAATTCTTCGACCGCCTGACGAATGTGGTTCTGCCGCGGGTGCGTGACTTCCGCGGGGTCTCGACGAAGTCTTTTGACGGCCGCGGAAATTACACCTTGGGCTTGCGCGATCAGCTGATCTTTCCGGAAATTGACTATGCCAAGGTGGACAAGATTCGCGGGATGAACGTAACGATTGTCACGACGGCCAGAACCGATGACGAGGCAAGGGAATTGCTGAAGCAGTTGGGGATGCCGTTTAGGCAGCAAATCTGAGGAGTATTGATGGCTCGAACTTCGGCCGTTGCTAAAGAAGCAAAGAAAAAGAAATTTGCCGTCCGCTACCACAGCCGCTGCAAGCGTTGTGGTAGGCCGCGAGGTTTCCTTAGAAAATTCCAGCTCTGCCGAATCTGTTTCCGGCAGTTGTCGCTCCAGGGAGAGGTACCCGGAGTGACTAAGAGTAGCTGGTGAGAGATTTCAAAATCGAGGTTCTGAGATGACCGATCCGATTGCAGATATGTTAACCCGGGTCCGGAATGCGGTTCAAGGCAAGCATCAAAAGGTTGAAATGCCTGCTTCGAGACTGAAGATTGAGATCGCAAAGATCCTCAAGGAAGAGGGCTATATTTCCCATTACAAAATGAGCGAGGAAGGCGGAAAGAGCCATCTGACTCTCTTTTTGAAGTTCGGCCCGAAAGGTGAACGGGTGATTTCGAGCATCGAACGCGTCAGCCGGCCAGGTTGCCGCGTGTACGTTTCGAAAAACGAGATTACGAAAGTACTCGGTGGTCTGGGCATTAGTATTCTAACGACGTCGCACGGCGTCATGACGGGCAAGCAAGCCCGCAAGCAGGGTTTCGGCGGCGAACTGCTTTGCAACATTTATTAAGCCACTGGCGGCGGATCGGACGGCGAGTAGAGAGAAAAGTACGTTGAAGCAAATGCCGTTCGGTGGGTCCCAGATAAAGAGGAAATAACGTGTCGAGAATTGGTAGACAACCTATTCCTGTGCCGGACAAGGTGAACATCGAGATAAAACCGGATACAGTTGTGGTTACCGGACCTAAGGGATCGGTGACGAATCCCATTCCTCCGGGCATCAAGTTCGAGCAGAAGGACAAACAAGTGGTCGCCATCCGGCAGGACGACAGTGGTCCGCAGAAGGCATATCACGGCCTGGCGCGCGCGCTTGTCGCGAATGCTGTGAAGGGTGTGACCGTAGGGTTCACTAAGGAACTGGAGATTGTCGGTGTTGGATTCCGCGCGGAGTCGAAGAAGAATTCGGTTGTCTTTACTCTCGGTTTTTCGCATCCAATCGAGTATCCGCTGCCGCCGGGAATCAATATCACCGTTGATAAACAGACGAAACTCGTCGTCGCCGGCGTCGACCGGCAGCAAGTTGGTCAGGTCGCCGCGAACATTCGGTCTCTGAGAAAGCCGGACCCATACAAAAACAAAGGAATCCGGTACGTCGGCGAAGTTCTGAAGAAGAAAGCCGGAAAGGCCGGAGGTAAATAGGTATGCCGAAGCTGGCTTCAAATGAAGTGCGACTGCGGATTCATCAGAGGATCCGCAAGACCCTGAACGGGACGCCTGTTCGTCCGCGGCTGGCGGTCTTTCGGAGCAATAAACACATCTATGCACAGGTCATCGACGATGCGAAGGGCACGACGTTAACGGCGGCATCTTCTTTGGAAGCTGACGCGAAAAAAGACCTGAAGAACGGCGGAAACGTGGCTGCCGCGAAGGCCGTCGGCAAGCTGGTGGCGCAACGCGCGAAAGCGAGGGGAATCGACGCGGTGCTCTTCGATCGCGGCGGATATCTGTATCATGGCAGAGTGAAAGCGCTGGCGGAAGCCGCGCGAGAGGCGGGGTTGAAATTTTGAACACCCAACGAATTGATCCCTTACAACTTCAACTGAAAGATACCGTAGTTTCGATCAATCGTGTGACGAAGGTTGTGAAGGGTGGTAAAAACCTGAGTTTTAGTGCGCTGGTCGTTGTGGGCGACGAAGGCGGACATGTTGGATACGGCAACGGAAAAGCGAAAGAAGTGCCGCAGGCCATACGTAAAGCCATAGAGGCGGCCAAGAAGAATCTGATCCGGGTACCGATTACCAATAACACGATTCCGCACCAGGTGATCGGGCTCTTTGGGTCCGGGCGCGTGCTGTTAAAGCCCGCGGTTGAAGGAACGGGCATCATTGCCGGCGGCGCCGTCCGTGCGGTCATGCAGGCCGCAGGCGTGTCCAACATTCTGACGAAATCGATCGGGACTTCGAACCCTCACAATGTGATCAAGGCAACGTTCGAGGGTTTGCGAAGCCTGAAGGATCCTCAGGAAGTGGCGCGTCTACGCGAGAAATCGTTGGAAGAGATTTTGGGGTAAAGCGCGGGGGGACGACACTAAGGATTCGCTTAAGAATAATTGCGCAGACGATCATGGCTAAGCCATCACCGCGAACCTTTTATTTTTGTGTCAATCCTGAGGGAATAGTCATGGCAGAAACGAAGGTCAAGATTCAGTATTACCGGAGCGCAATCGGTTTCAACGAGAAGCAGAAGCTGATTGTAAAGGGATTGGGGTTCAACAAATTGAACACAACTCGAGAACTTGTGGATACGCCCGCAATTCGTGGCATGATCGCGAAGGTGCCGCATCTGGTGCGGATCGTGGAGAAGTAAATACGGAGTTCGATGATGTCTGGAATTCATGATCTAAAACCGGATCCGGGTTCGACACACAAGACCAAAAGAATCGGGCGCGGTCCGGGCTCGGGGCATGGGAAGACGGCGGGACGTGGCAGCAAGGGCATGTGGTCCCGCTCGGGAAGCCATCAGAAGCGGGGATTTGAAGGCGGCCAGATGCCGTTGCATCGCCGTCTGCCGAAACGGGGGTTCACGAACGCTCTCTTTAAAAAGACATTCTCCACGATCAACGTCAATGAACTCGGAAAATTCGAAAAGGGTTCCAAAGTCGGCCCTACGGAGTTAGTGGCCGCCGGCGTTATCCGAAAGGTCGCGAAAGACGGTTTACGTGTCTTGGGTGATGGTCACATCGATCGCGCTTTGCACGTCTCTGCACATTATTTCACTGAGGGCGCGCGGGAAAAGATCACAAAGGCAGGAGGTACCTGCGAGGTAATAAGCCTGTGATTGAAGCAGTCCAAAACATCTTCAACATACCCGACCTGAGAAAGCGGATCGTGTTTATGCTCGCGCTCCTGGCCGTGTATAGGATTGGGGCACACATCCCGACGCCAGGGATCGATTCTGCGGCGCTCGAGCAGTTTTTCACACAAAGCGCCGGATCGTTTTTGGGATTCCTGGATCTGTTCTCCGGCGGAAACTTCCGGCGGCTGACGGTCTTTGCCTTGGGAATCATGCCGTACATCACGGCATCGATCATCCTGCAGTTGCTCACGGTCGTCTGGCCTTACCTGGAAAAACTTTCCAAGGAAGGGGAACTGGGGCGCCGCAAGATCACAACCTACACGCGCTACCTCACGGTGGTCCTGAGCGCTGTCCAGTCCGCCGGTATTGCGGTCGCGCTACAGCGGCAGGGCCAGTTCGTTGTGAATCCCGGTCTGGGCTTCACTCTGATGACGATGCTCACTCTTACCACAGGAACCGCGTTCATCATGTGGCTCGGCGAGCAGATTACCGAGCGTGGTATCGGCAACGGTATGTCGCTGATCATCTTTGCCGGGATTGTAGTCGGCTTGCCGAGGGGAATTGCCGACATCTATGAAAAAGTGAACACCAACGAGTGGTCGGTGCTCCAACTGCTCATTGTCGTTGCGATGATGGTTGCGGTGGTCGCCTTCATCGTGTTGGTGGAACGAGGTCAGCGCCGCATTACTGTCCAGTACGCGAAGCGTGTCGTTGGACGCCGCGTGCTCGGCGGCCAATCGACGCACCTTCCGCTGCGCGTGAATACGGGTGGCGTCATCCCGGTGATCTTCGCTTCATCGATTCTGACGTTCCCACAGACGTTCGGCCTGGTTGCACAGGACAACCGCTACCTGCGAGCCATTACCGACGCGTTGCGCTGGGGCGAGCCGCTGTACAACCTGCTTTATGTGATCGGCATCATTTTCTTCTGCTACTTCTATACATCGATCATTTTCAATCCGAATGAAGTCGCCGATAACATGCGGAAGTACGGGGGATTCATTCCCGGAATTCGACCCGGAAAGCGTACCGCCGAGTACGTGAATTCGATTCTGACCCGAATCACTCTGGTTGGCGCTCTGTATCTGGCGCTGATCGCGATTATCCCGGAATTTCTTTATACCGGGTTCCATGTTCAGAACCTTCCGTTTGTCGGGCCCAGGCTGGACGCGACTTTGCCGCAGTGGTTTACGCAGGGACTTCGGGTGAACTTCTACTTTGGCGGCACGGCGCTGTTGATTGTCGTCGGCGTGGCAATGGATACTATTCAGATGGTCGAGTCGCAGTTGATCATGCGTCACTATGACGGTTTCCTGAAAAAGAGCCGCATCCGCGGGAGGCGGGGTTAATGGGTCG
>Ga0209056_10002777_pt1 | contig 18781 bp, 19 predicted proteins | sample GraSoiAngelo_114_FD_185876 | JGI IMG/M metagenome (GOLD analysis project Ga0209056, IMG submission 185876) | Grasslands soil microbial communities from the Angelo Coastal Reserve, California, USA - 14_0903_13_40cm (SPAdes) (version 2) | ecosystem: Environmental > Terrestrial > Soil > Grasslands...
CGAGCTGGGAGTGCTCCACCACTGCGACGATCTGGCCCGAGCGGACCGTATCGCCCGGCCTGACCGTGACCGTCTCCAGGTAGCCGGAAACCCGAGAGAACACGGAGGTTTCGCGGAGGGAGACAACGGTCGCGGTCAGCGACAAGGTGGTGGCAAGGTCCATCGGGACGAGCTGCCCGACGGCGACGATCGGCGCGGATGCCTGCCCTCGCGCTGCCTGCGCCCCCCGTGGGGGTGATCCCTGGGAGGTCTCCGCTCCGCGGCGCACCAGCGCCAAGGCAATGACGGCAATGATCAGCACTGCACTCGCTATGACCCACCAATGTGGCTTTCGCATCTCACTGGCTCCTGGCGTGTGCGCTGCGCCTGACGGGCTCCTCCACCGGGGCGCCGCCGTTGGTCCGGGCCAGCGCAATGCGAGCCAGCGCCACATAGCCGCGGTGCAAGGCTTCCAGATCGTCGCCGTTCATCCGATGCAGCCAGATTCGGAATGCCTGCGGACCCTGACTGAGACCGTCGTGCAGGTGCTGGCCCTTCTTGCTCAAACGCACCATGATGCGGCGGCGGTCGCTGGGGTCCTCGGCCCGCTCAGCAAGTCCGGCCTGTACGAGCCGGTCCACCAGCTGGCTGGCGGTGGGCAGGCCGATGCCTAATGTCTCGGCGATCAGGCTGACCGTCGCCGGGCCATGATAGGCCAGCGTCCGCAGCCCCTTCATCTGCGACATCGTGAGCTCAAGGTGCATCCACGCCGGCGCGGTAGCGGCCGACACCGCCTGGATGATCGCGGCCCGGACTTTGAGGATTTCATCAACTAAATCGCGCCTGGGTCGGGCCATGGCCAATCCTCTCTGCCGTGTGAAAACGTTCGGTGTTCTCGAACTATTCAATCCGCTCAAACGACCACCTGCATCATGCAAGGAAGGTGTGAAGAAGTTGTGAAGCCGTCCCCTCCACACCAGCGAACCTGACCGCGAAAACGTGCGTATGCCGCGCGAAGCTGGCGTGGGCGAAGGCGCCGTGGGCGTAGTATAATCCTGGTCAGGCGAGCGGGCGTAGCTCAGTGGTAGAGCATCTGCTTCCCAAGCAGAGGGCCGTGGGTTCAACTCCCATCGCCCGCTCCAGGAAAGTTGAAACGGGAGGCGTAGTTTGCTTCCCGTTTCAACTTTCCTGAGTTCGGTGGATTGAACCCACGGCCCAGGGGGGATGCGGGGGAGGTACTCTCCCGCGTAGTAAAGGGGGGCAGCGAGCGCGAACGAACTCGCCGATTTGAACACGCCATCCCGGCGCGAGCGATCAGGGGGGATTAGTCCCCCCCTGAAGCGCGAGCCGCCCGATAGGGCGAGTGCGAGCGCTGGGCGGGGGTTCAACTCCCATCGCCCGCTCCAGACAGGTTGAGAGGCGCCGCAAGGCGCCTCAATCCTTTTCCCCCTCTCCTCGGGGAGAGGGTTAGGGTGAGGGGATGATTACCGATCTGATTACCGAGCGAGTTCTCCCCGTGCCACGATCGTCCCGACGAGCAGGATGGCCGCGTCCAGGTAGATGAGGCCGAGATGGCCGAGCGTCGCGAAACCATAAGCATAGTGGAGCGGCAAGGCCAGCCCGACCGCAATGACGGGCGCGAAAAATGCTGTCCACAGAGCCCACCCCTGCCCGGCGCGAATTCCTTTCAAGGCCAGAGCGATCACGGCCACGCCAAGGCCAATGATGAAGGCCGCCACGGCGACCTGCAGGTGGCTGATGTAGTGGTAAAGATGCGGACTGAAGCCTTGAATTTGCTCAGGAGTGCCCCCAATGAGTTGGGGGGTCAGACCGAGCTCAATGAAACCCGTGAAGTTACGGATGAGGAACATCAGACCATAGCCGACAAGACCGAGACCGGCCAGTGCGACAAGATTGGCGCCGAGGCCGGACGAGCCCGGCGCAGCTGCTGTGGCCATGCGGCTTGACATGCTTAACAGCCTCCTTCCTTGAGGGGCCTGAGGTGCGTGAATCCCCCATCAAGAATTTGGGAAGGGCTGCCCGAATACCTCGCGGTGGGCGACCTCGGAAAGTGATTTGCGTTTCTTCCTGCCGCGGCCGCGCGTCTGCGCCGGATACCCAAACGGGAGAATCGCCAGCACGTCCAGGTCGTCTGGGATGCGCAGCAGCGGCTTGACTTCGGTCAATCCCATGAACCCGACCCAGTTGGAGCCGACCCCCTCGCCCCACGCCGTCAGGATCATCGACTGGATCGCCCGGCTGGCATCTGAGACCGCGTACGTCGTGCGCTCAATGGCCACGACCAAGGCCAGGGGGGCCTGCGCCACATACGGCCCGCTCCTTGCCAGCCTGCCCAGCTGACGCAGCGTCTCCGGGTTCTGGACGACGATGAAGTGCCACGGCTGCCCGTTCATGCTGCTGCCGGTCAGGCGCCCTGACTCGACAATCCGCCGGATGACATTCGACGGCACGGGCGTTTCTTTGTAACTGCGCACCGCCAGCACCGTGCGCACCGCCTCAAAGACTTCCATCGCTTTCTCCTATCTCTGGAAGAGGTCCGCCAGCACCGGGGTCTGAGCATCACCGGCGTGCCGGAGATGCCCGAGGGACCAGGCATCTTCAATCGTCCGCAGCAATGCGTAGTGGTTGGATTCCGTGCTCGAGCGGTACCCGCGCCGGCTCAATGGGCTGATCGCCAGCATCGCCACTTTGCCGCCTCCTGGCTTTCCACAGCAGCCCGCCTCGCTCGTCCCTTCGTCCCAGGTCACAAAGAGCACTCCGCCATCCCGCCAGGCGCGAGAGGCGAGTACTTTGGGAACGATGGTCGCAAGCCACCGGTCCCCCTCCCGGGTTTCACAGTCATGCATGCTGTGGCACATGTCGGGTGTGATCCAGACGAGGTCAGGCAACGTTCCACGGGACAGGTCGGTATCGAGTTCGGAAAGCGGAACCACCTGCCGGCAGCGGGCCGGGTTCGTGGCGATGTTGGTGTAGTAGACGAACGGATTGTGCTTCTTGGCGTACTCGCCGGAGGAGCTTCCCAAAAAGCATGCCGCGGGCAGCCCTTCCATATAAGCCTTCCAGGTCCGCTGATGCGCCTCGACCTGATCGGCGAGATTCTCACCGGTGACGGGACAGTCTGTGCAGTCATCCGTGATCCCGAAGGTATCTCCCCCGGTGAGCGCGATGTAGTTGGGCAGGCTGGGATGTGTGACGGCATAGTAAGGATTCGCCACCGCATAATCCCGCGCTAGCTTGGTAATGAAGGGGGCCTGCGAGGTGTTCACCACCTCACCGACCTCCCGGTTCTCCATGATGATCACGAAGATGTGAGAGAAAGCGGGTACAGCGGGCGTGGTGGCGGACTCCACCGCGGGGGAACCCAGCGGCAACACAAGCAGCACGGTGAGGACCAGCGTTCGCAGTCTGGGCATCATCTGGGAAGAATTATTCCCCCAAGTTCCGGTCGAATGATGGCATCGGTCATCCGGGCGACGCGGGCCATGACGTGGACATCATGCACCCGGATGACATCGGCCCCGTTGAGGATCGACACCACGACAGCGGCGGCCGTCCCCTCCACCCGCTCTTGCACCGGCAGTCCTCCGAGCACGCGACCGATCGTCCCCTTGCGCGACGGCCCGATCACCACCGGGAGTTGCAGCACGCGTAGCTCTCGCAGCCGCCTGATGATCTCCAGGTTCTGCTGGACCGTCTTCCCAAAGCCAAACCCAGGATCGACCAGGATCCGCTCGCGGGCCACGCCCGACGCCACCGCAGATTCGATGCGTTCCTCGAGAAACTCCAGCACCTCGGACACCACCCCGCGCGCGGGCGACTCAGCGGAGGTCGAGACGCCGTAGCCGTGCATCACCACCACGGGTGCCTGGAATTCTGCGACCACGCCCGCCATGTCCGGATCGGCCCGCATTGCGCTTACGTCGTTGACCATCGCGGCCCCTGCCCCTAGCGCTGAACGCGCCACCGCGGATTTCATCGTGTCCACCGACACGACCGCACCCAGATCGCCGGTGAGCGCCTGAACCACGGGCATCACGCGCCGGAGTTCCTCCTCGAGCGGCACCGACTGAGCGCCCGGGCGGGTCGACTCGCCGCCCACGTCGATGATGTCCGCGCCGTCGGCGAGCATCTGGCGCGCCCGCGTCACCGCGGCCTGCGCGTCCATGATTCCGTCCCCGGAAAACGAGTCGGGGGTCACATTCAGGACACCCATGATGTAGGTGCGGCGCCCCCAGTCCAGCGTCAGCGATGTCACAATGCAGCCCTGGGGATCCCCCGGCGCACCAGCGGCATGGCGATGACGAAGGCGAGCGCGGCGTTCATGATGCTCTTCAGCGCATTGAACGGGACGATGGCCGGCAGCAGCAGGCCCGCGACACGCTCCGGGCTCATCCCGAATTGCAGGCGGAGAATGATGAAGTTGACCGGGATCATGAGGAGGACGCGCGCCGCGATGCCGGCCGTCGCGGCCGACAGTAGACGCGACGGAGGTGTACCCGACCTCCGCAGGTAGACCCAGGAGGTGACGCCGACGAACGTCGCCGCGGCGAGGAAGTCCGCGAGGATCCCGTACGGGTTTCGGGCCAGGAACAAGAGGTCCTTGATGGCCACGACGGCAACGCCGGCGGCGGGTCCATACAAGACTCCGGCGATCAATCCGGCGGCGTCACTGGGATCGTACCTCAGGAACGGCGCGCCGGGAATGATCGGGAACTTGACCACCGACATGAGAAGGTAGGCGACGGCGGCGAGCATACCCACGACGGCAAGTTGCTGGGTCTTCACCGCCCTATCCTCTGGTCCGCCGGCCCGCCCGGCGGCTGAGCAGGCGCATAAAGTCCTCCAGGGCGGCCCGGTGTCCCACGTCACGCCCGGCCCGTTCGGAGAGGTACCACTTGTGCTCAAGGAGCTGACAATACAGCTCAGCGGGCTGGGAATTCTTGTCGGCCAGCGGCTGCAGCCGCGAAATGATGGGGAGATAGAACTCGTTGAGCCACCGGTACGCCGCGGCGCTGAGTGGCATGCTGCGGTTCTCTTTTTGGGAGAGCGTGGCCCGCAGCTCCTGGATCTCGTTGATCATCTGTTGGGCCTGCGTCTCCTCGGCGTCCAGTCCGGTGAGATTCTGGAGTAGATCGCGGTGGAAACTGCGGTCGGCGACAAATGCGCGCAGGCGCAGCCGCTCCCCGCCCTGCACGGCGGTGAGCTCAACTTCCTCCACCGAGAACCCCAGCGCGTTGAGCGCCCGGATGCGATCGCGGATGCGGAACCGTTCCTCGGGCGTGACCGTCTCCGTACGCGTCACCTCGTGCCAGAGGGCCTCGTAGCGCCGCCGGATCTCCACGCCCACATCATTCACGGGGAAGTCGGCCGGCAGCGAGGCCATCGCCGCCAGGTCCACGAGCGCGCCGTACACATTCTCCTCCATGATCTCGAGGTCGTGCGCGCGCAGTTGAGTGGACAGCTCGCCGTGGACCTCAGCCGTTTCCGCGTCCACGAGATAGGCCTGCAGGGCGCCGGCGTCGCGGCGGTAGAGGGTGTTGGACAGCGAGCAGTCTCCCCAGTAGACGCCGGCCAGGTGGAGTTGCACCAGCAGGCCGGCGAGGGCGTCCATCAGATGATCGCGGTACCGGGCCAGATCCGGCTGCTTGAACAGGTAGTGGTACGGCAGGGAGTAGTCAAGGTACCGCGTGATGAGCACCCCGGCCTCCTCCTCTTGATGGCGGACCTGGACGTAGCCCACGGGCGTCACCACCGGCAGGCGCAACTCCTCCATGCGGCGCAGCAGCTCGTACTCCTTGGTCGCAATATCCGGCGGAAGCTCCTTGCAGGCGTACAGTCGCCCCCCGTAATTGACGAACACGACCGGATGACGGGACAGGCCGACCGGCATCCGCTCCAGGCGCGGTGAGACGCCTTCCCACGCGACGACCGAGAGGTGCCAGGGGAGATCGAGGAAGTCTGGATGACCCGGACGCAACGCAGACGTCTGAATGCCCAGCGGGGACTCAGCCACGGCAGCAGTGTACCACGCCCATCCACAAAGAGCGTCTACTTAGTCTACTTAGTCTACTCGGAATCTAGGACGAAATTGAACGTGCCCGCCTTGCCTGTGGCGGTGTCGCGAATCTGAAGGAGCAGCTCCTGCCGGAAGAGCATATCGCCCTGGTTTTGGCGTGCTCCGGGGAAGTAGAGCTGCGTCGTCAAAACCGGACCGTTCGGCGCCCTCACTTTGACATGAATGTGCGGCGTCCGGCCCGGGTATTCTCCCGGCATCACGGTCAGCAGCGTGTACCGGGCGGTACCGTCGGTGACCTGGTGACCGCGCAACCGGTACCCCGCGTTGTCGTATTTACCCTGGGCGTCTGCCTGCCAGAAATCCAGCCACGCGCCCGCCACCGGCCGGCACCCTCGGGTGAAGACCTGACCGGTGATGGTGAGTTTTGTCCCCGCCATCCCCGGTTCGAGCAGCGATGTGCGCTGCGGCGAACCGGCCTTGTAAAACGGCCCTTCGGTCACCGGCGGCGTGATCTGACCGGCGACGCACGACGCGGGCGGCGTCTGGGCGAGCGCGAATAACGCCAGAAAAGTACCGAGCAACCCGAACATCTGACACCCCTCACCCTTTGTCCCTCTCCCCTCGGGAGAGGGGAAGCGGTTGGGCGCTACCGCGCCCTCTTGTGTGGCGCCCTCTCTTCTTCCGCTGGCAGTTGCACCACGAAGCGGCTCCCTCCGCCGGGCCGGTTCTCTGCCCGTGCATCGCCGCCGTGCACCTGGACCAGCAGTCTCACCACCGCCAAGCCCATCCCCGTCCCGCCACTGGCTCGAGACCGTGACGGGTCTGCTCGATAGAATGGTTCAAACACCCGGGTCAAGTTTTCGGGTGGGATCCCTGGCCCTTCGTCTTCCACCTCCAGCGCAACCCACCGCCCCCGGTCCCGCGCGATCTCCTTCACGGTGATCCGCACCTGGCCCCCGGCGGGCGTGAAGCGGACGGCGTTGTGCAACAGATTCTGCACCACCTGCCGGAGCCGGTCCGGATCCACGTCCGCGGTCGTATCACCCTCACCGCGCACCTCCACCGTCACCTTATGCTCTTCGATCCACAGGCTCATGGCATCGACTGATTCCCGGCACAGCGCGACCAGGTCAACCGGGCGCCGGCTGAGGCTCAACTGCCGGGCGTCGGCGAGACTGAGGTCACGCAGGTCGGTGACCAGCTGGCTGAGCAGCGCGCTCTGCGTGTGCAGCGTGGCAATCAGATCCGGCGTGGGCTCCCGGACTCCGTCGAGCATCGCCTCCAGGTTGCCCTCGATGATGGACAGCGGCGTCCGCAACTCATGCGCGACGGCCGCCAGCAGCTCCTGGCGTTGCCGTTCGCTTTCCCGAAGCCGGTGGGCCATGGTGTTGAACGCGCTGGCAACGTCCTCCAGCTCGCCGCCGCCACGCAGGCCCACCTCCTGCTGCAGGTTGCCGGCGGCCACCCCGGTGACCGCGTCGTGCAACTCCTGCAACGGGTGGGAGAGCCGGCGCGCCAGGAGCAGGCCCGCGATCACAGCCAGCAGCGTAGCGGTCCCGCCGGCGAACCACAGGGACCGGTTGAAGTTGGCGAGGAACAGGCGCTGCGACGCGACAAAGAGCGGTGGCTTGATCGCGCGCACGAACCCCTCGCGCACCAGGAGTGGCTGGTCGCTGATCCAGGGCACCTCCCCCAGCCGGATCCGCTCGTGGTAGGCGGCGATCTGCAGCGCCGTGACCTGCCGCGCCCAGAAGGCCACGACCACGACCGAGAGCAGCGCGACCACCACGAACGCCAGCGAGAGCTGGACCCGCAGGGAAACTGAACGGCGGGGCTGCTCAGCCATTGGCGGCGAACTTATATCCGGCCCCGTAGACGGTTACCACATAGCGCGGCTCCCGCGGATTGGGCTCGATCTTCTGCCGCAGGTTCTTGATGTGCGCATCGACGGTACGCTCGAACCCTTCGAACGCATAGCCGTAGATCTGATCGATCAACTGCAGGCGCGTGAACACCTGGCCGGGATGGCTGGCCAGGACTTCAAGCACTCGCCACTCCGTGTGCGTGAGGCGGCAGGGTTCCCCCTGCCGCCTCGCTTCCTGTCCTCGAAAGTCGACCGTGAGATCGCCGAGGAGCACGGCGTCGCGCCCCTCGTGACGGTTGCGGCGCAGGACGGCGCGGACGCGGGCCACCACTTCCCGCGGACTGAATGGCTTGGTGACGTAATCGTCTGCCCCCAGGTCCAGACCGCGGATCTTGTCTTCTTCGCGGTCGCGCGCGGTCAGCATGATGATCGGCACGGGCCCGAGCGCCCGGATGCGGCGCGACACTTCCCACCCATCCAGGCGCGGGAGCATCAGGTCTAAGACCACCAGGTCGGGGGGCGCGGCCTCCACTTCCCGGACCGCGGCCTCGCCGTCAGCGGCCGTGAGGACATGATGCCCGTCCCGCTCGAGATACGAGCGGAGAAGAGCGGTAATCTCCGGCTCATCCTCCACGATCAGTATCGTCGGCACACGCGCTCCCTTCCCGGCCACACGATACCACCGCGCCGCGGGCGCCGCCAGTGAAAGCGCCATAGCTAGGGCCTCACCCCAAGCGTCACCGTCACCTCCACGCGCTGCCCGTCACGGAGCACCACCAGGTGGACACTCTGCCCAGGCTGTCGCTGCCCGGTTGCGGCGAGCAGATCCATCCAGTTGTGGATCGGTGCTCCTTCAAACTCAACCACGACATCACCGGGGCGAAGACCCGCGGTGGCGCCAGGGCTTTGCGGCATCACTCTCTGCACGATGGCACCCTGGTCGCCTGCCGGACCCGGTTGGCGCTCACCTGGACGGCCTCCGGCGATGCCGATCCATGCCCGCTGCACCCGCGCCCCCTGGCGCAGCTGTGGCAGGACGGCCTGGATCGTCTGCAGCGATACCGCCAGGCCACCGCGCGCGCGAGACCGGTCAAACGTGGATGCCACGACCACACCGACCACCTGCGCCTGGCTGTTCAGCAGCGGGGCACCCGACTCGCCAGGCTGAACCCGCGCACTGACGCGCACGAAGTTACCGCCGGCCACGCCAGGGAGACTGATCCCCGTCGCGAGCACTTCACCTGTCGTCATCGCGCCGGGCTGGCCTCGCGGGGCACCGATCACAGCCACGGCGTCCCCAACGCCAGGACTGTCGCCTGCCAGCTGCAGGGCCGGCAGGGGCGATGGGGGATTGACGCGCAGGATGGCCAGATCGCGCGTCACGTCGTATCCGACAAGGGTTGCGTCCAGCGCAGCCATACCCGGGAGTTCCACCTGCAGCTTCTCCGCGCGGCGGGCCACGTGTGCTGCGGTCAGCAGCCACCCCTGCGGATTAATGACGAACGCGGTCCCAGAAATCGACCGCGCCCCGATAGAACCACGCACCAGTCCCACAGCCGGCGAGGCCTGGCCGAGGATGGCCTGGGCATCAAGCGCCGGGGCGGCGGCGGCGCGGGGGGTGAGCACCGTCCCGCCCACGGCGAGCAGGAGCACCAGTGGGAGAGCGAACCTGCCCGGCCACCGGCGCACCAGCATCTGAGTCTTGCCAATCACATCATTCATGGTCATCTCCTCCTCACACCAAAATGATGCGGCAAGGGTTTGAAGAACCTGTGAATACCGCCTGGAGGAGACTACCTGAACACAATCTTCAGCAAACGATCATCATTGACACGAGGGCTTCCGCGACCGTCGGTGTTGTTGGTCAACAGGTACAGCGTCCCGTCAGGACCCTGAAAGATATCTCGCAGGCGGCCGAGCTCTCCCTGGAAGTACACTTCCTGGCTGGCGACACGCGCGAACTCCGGCCCTACCAGGATCAGCCTCCGCAACTGCGACCCGCGCAGCGCGGCCACCAGCAGGCTGTCTCGCCACGGCCCTCGGGACGGCACGAGGATTCCCGACGGCGCCCAGGTCTCGTTCGCGCCGCTGTCGGCGATCGGATCCACAAAGCGTGGCGCACCGCCCTTCCCGGAGGCCTCCGGCCACCCGTAGTTCCGGCCGGCCTCAATCACGTTAATTTCATCGCGGCAGCACAAGCCCAGATCGCCTGAGGGCCCGTGCTCTGCCTCGTACATCGTGCGCGTCTGCGGATGCCAGGCCAGCCCCTGCGGGTTCCGGTGACCGAGTGAGAACACCGGCGAGCCCGGGAACGGATTATCGTTTGGAACGGTCCCGTCAGGGTTGAGCCGGAGGACTTTTCCGTTAAGTGAAGAGCGATCCTGGGCCCGCGGGGGTTCACGGGCGTCACCGGTCGTGACGTACAGCTTTCCGTCGGGTCCGAACTTGATCCGGCCTCCGTCATGCACAACTGCGCCGGGGATCCGGTCGATGATAACTCTATCCGTCTGCCCACGCCCGTTGCGGTCGACCAGGCGCACCACACGGTTCCACAGCCCGCCACCGTCCTGGTAAGTGTGATACACGTACACGAAGCGGGTTTGGGGAAAGTCCGGCGCCAGGGCCAAACCCAGCAGTCCGCCTTCCCCCACATGCGCCACCTGGATCTCGGCCCACGGCTGAGGGTCGACTCGGCCGTCACGGATGATGCGGATGCGTCCCGGCCGCTCGGTGAGGAAGATGCGGCCATCAGGGGCAAACTCTGCCTCCCACGGGATCTGCAGATCTCCGACCACCGTCTCTACCTGGACCGGCGTTTGCGCGTCAGCCGTCCAGCCTCTCCAGGCCAGCGCGCTGACCGCGACCAGGGCGACGGTTGTAAGGAACCACCACCTGCGCATGTGTCCTCCTTGAGACCTACGGTGCAGAGCGGGCCAGGAATCGAAACTCGATCTCGACCTCATTTTGCGCGCGGAGAATTCCAAGAATCGACGGTGGATCAAACCCAAAGTCGGTCATCAGCACCTTGGTCGCGGCCGTCCCGGTCAGCTGTGGTCCCTGCAGTTTCAGCGCCGTGGTGAAGGTCACCGACTTTACCACGCCTCGGACCTTGAGGTTCCCGATGATGCGGACGGCGATCTCGCGTCCCTCCTCGTACTGCGCGGGGAGCCCCTCGATGCGCGTCGGCGTAAACTCGGCGATCGGAAACCTGGCCGACTCCAGCCAGCGCTCCTGAATGGCACTGTCGCGCCGCTGGCTGTCCGATTGAAACTGGCTGATATCCACGGTGATGGGACCGACCTGGCTGGCGCGGGGGTTGGCGCGGTCAATCACGATCTCACCTCGCACCGCCCTGCTGATCCCTACCGCGACGTTGAAGCGATTATCCTCGCGGATCAACGTCTCCCCCACGCGATAAGCGACCTGCGACTCTTCGGGTACAATGACAAACCGCTGTGTGGTCGCGGGCGCAGCGACAGCCACGGGCAGGTGGCTTCCGGGAGGCACCCCAATCACGATCGCGCACAGCGCCGCCGTGAACCACCACATCCGCACGCTCACCACTCTTGGTCCCTCCATCAGCCCGCCGTGGCCAACTCGCCACACGGCATCGTGCGGGAATGTTGTGAAGAAGTGGTGAAGGCCTCGACCTGCCTACGCGGCGCTTTGCGTGAGGGGGATGCGGAGGCGGATGCGGGTCCCTTGAAGCGGCGCACTCTCAACCTCGACCCTGCCGCCTACATTGGTCGCGCGCTCACGCATCGACCGGAGCCCCAGGTGCCCCGGGAAGGAGTCTTCAGAGGCGAAGCCGACCCCGTCGTCGCGAACTTCCAGCGTCACCTCGCCGTCATCGCAGCTCATGCGCACATCAACCCGGCGGGCCTTGGCGTGTTTGGTGACATTATTCAGCGCTTCCTGAGCGATCCGATACACCACTTCCTTCACCTCATAGGGAAGCTCAGGCTCGCCGCACCACTCTGCGATGATCTCGAGCCCATGCCGCGCACGCGCCGACTCAATCTGCTTGGTCAACGCCGCGACGAGTCCCTCCGTCTCAAGAGCCTCGGGGCGAAGTTCGAAGATGAGCGCCCGCATCTCGGCCAGCGCCGCTTCCGCCAGGGACAGCACGTAATCCAGGGGTTCAGCGGCCTGCGCAGGATTGCGGTCCACCAGGGTCCGTGCAGTGCGGGCCCCCAGGGCGATGCCGTACAGCGCCTGGGAGACCGAATCGTGGAGCTCGCGGGCCAGCCGCTGGCGCTCTTCCAGCACGGCTTTCTGCCGGGCCTCTTCGAACAGCCTCGCATTCTCTGCCGCGACGGCAGCCTGGTCCGCGATCACCGTCAAAAACGCGATCTCGGCCTCGCTGGGATTCTTCCCCCGGGGATAGAAGACGTTCAGCGCGCCGACGGCCTGATTGCGATAGATCAGCGGAACTGAAACCACCGTATCCCACCCGGCCTCCCGCATGAAGGGATGCACAGGCTCGTACAGGGGATCATCGAGAAGCTTTTGGCGCGCTTCGAAGTGAATCAAGGTCTTTTTCTCTCGCACGGAATCTGTATTCGGCATGCGGGCGCCGCGCTGCACCGCTTCCCTCCACCTGGCCTCCGCTTCCGGGCCGTCGGGCAATCCATAACGGCCAAAAAACCGGAGTTCTTGGGTACCTTCATCGACGAGGCACACGCCCGCGGCAACCGTCCCTGTGGCCCGCACCACGTTCTCCGCCAGCTTGTTGAGCGTCGCCTGGAGCGAACCGGCAAAGGCCACCTGCGAGGCGATCTGGGTCAGCGCCTTAAACTCGCGCGCCAGCCGCTTCATCTCCGTCACGTCCCGGAACATCACCATCAGCGACCTGCGGCCGTCGAGCGCGAGTGGCACCGCTGTAAACTCGATCTCGATCTCCTTGCTGTCGGGTCGGACCAGCACCGAGGTGCCGCTCAATGGGACGCCCGGCTCCTTTTTCGTTGCTTTGTGAGCTTGGATGGCCTGGCGCAGAGCTTCGCGGGCGTGAGGGGGCATGGCCTCATACGCATCGCGGCCCAGGAGTTCATGGGGTCCGTAGCCGGTGATCCGGCTGGCGGCAGGATTCGCGTAGACGATGCGCTCGTCCTCATCGACCAGGATCACAGCATCCAGGGACGCTTCGAACGGGCGGGATAGCTTGGCCAGTGTCGGGTAGCCTCGCATTATCGTCCCCCGCTTACCTGCGTGATCGTGACCATGCCGATCCGGGCCGCGTACAGCGCAGCCTGGGTCCGGCTCTGCACACCAAGTTTCGCCAGAATGTTGCTCACGTGCGTCTTCACGGTCTTCTCGCCGATGCTGAGGACCTGAGCGATCTCTTTGTTCGCCTTCCCCTCGGCCAGCAGTCTCAGCACGTCGGTCTCGCGCTCAGTGAGCGCCTCTGGGCTTTCGGGGGACCGGACCTCCCGCATCAGGCGCGTGGCGGCTTCCGGCGAGAGCTGCACCTGCCCGGCCGCCGCGGCCTTGATCGCCCGCCGCAACTCGTCGGCCTCGGTGTTCTTCAGCAGATACCCAATCGCGCCGGCCCGGACCGCGCCGACGACCGACGCATCCTCCAGGACGCTGGTCAGGGCCAGGACTTCGGTATCCGGGAGCGTTCGTCTGATCTCTTGCGTCGCGGCGATGCCGTCCACTCTGGGCATCAGCAGGTCCATCAACACGACATCCGGCTGGAGCTCGCGCGCCAGGCGAACAGCCTCCGCCCCGTCGGTCGCCTCAGCCACGACTTCCAGATCGGGATCCAACGCCAGGAACATCCGCAGGCCCTGGCGGACCACGCTGTGGTCGTCGGCGATCAGAATCCGGGTCACCATCGCGTCCATCTCCGACTTTAGACTGGTGGATCCTTGGGCCTCTGTCCTCCGCCTTTAGTCGGAAATTCCGGTCCTCCGCAGGCGGGAGACCCCCCACCGGCGTTCGCTGGATGCTCGAGAGGCCCACCCTGCCGCTTACTAGAGGTGTGGACAAGACGATGATACGTCTTCTGCTCGTCGAGAGCCAGCCTGCTGTTCGCAAAGGACTCCGGATGCGGCTCAACGTGGAGTCAGACGTCAGCATTGTCGGCGAGACCGGAGACGGTCTGACTGCCCTGTGGCAGGCATCGACGCTCCGTCCCGACGTCGTGCTGGTCGACGCTGAGTCGGCGGACATCGACGGCGTCAGATTGATCGCCGCAATGCGCCGCGCCTCACCCGAGAGCGCGGTGGTGATCTTGAGCCTCCGGGATGATGCGGCAAACCGCAGTCGGCTGCAGACGGCCGGGGCGGTCGCATTCGTTTCGAAGCACGAGTACGGAGACCGCCTGCTGCAGGCCATTCGCCAGGCCGCGACCGCCGGTGCGGTGCCGCCCACGCGGGCCTTGCCGGCGGGTGGACTCACGCCGGCTCACGGCGACGGATCAGTTTCATGAGCGCGAGAATGGAGGTTGAGATTCCCACCGTGGCATCTCGATTCGTTGCAAGCTTTTTGCCTCTACGCAATCGCAATCTGCGCGTCTATCTCAGCGGACAGGTCATCTCGTTGATCGGCACCTGGATGCAGGTGACGGCGCAGGCCTGGGTGGTCTGGAGCCTGAGTCATTCCACGACCGCCTTAGGACTCGTCGCCATGCTGGGAACGCTGCCGATCCTGGTGTTGGGACCGTGGACCGGCGTCTGGGCCGACACACTGGACCGGCGCCGGGTGCTGGTCGCGACACAGATGGGGGCGATGGTGCTGGCCGCGACGCTGGCACTGCTCGTGCAGACCGGCGCCATCCAGGTATGGCACGTCTACATCTTTGCCACCTTGCTTGGCATCGTGACGGCGCTTGACATGCCTGCCCAGCAGGCCTTCATCGGCGATCTCTCCGGCATGGAGCAGGTGCGCCAGGCGGTCGTCATCAATAACATGCTCTTCCAGGTTAGCCGGATGCTCGGACCCGCCCTGGCGGGCCTGGTCGTGGCGCAGCTCGGTGCGGCGCCGGCGTTTTGGCTGAACGGCGTGAGCTTCCTGGCAGTCATCGGCAGCCTGCTGATGGTTCGGGCCGATCAGGTCCGCCGGTCAGGTGCAGCGGGTCTCGGCGGATTCTCTGAAGCGCTGCAGTTCATCCGGGACCACCCGCTCAGTCAAGACCTGGTCGTCTCCACGATCATCGTCACCTTCTTCGGAATCTCCGTGATGAATATTCTCCCGGCGGTTGCCGGGCAGGCGCTGCGCGGCAACGCGGACGTGCTCGGGTTGCTGATGGGGGCCTCCGGTGCCGGCGCCCTGGCTGGAGGACTCTTCGTCGTACCCCTGACGCAGCAGATCAGGAGAACCGGTCTCGTGGTCGGCGGCGCCGTGATCTGGACGGGGCTATGGCTGGCGGTCTTCTCCTACGCGACCTGGGTGCCGTTCTCTGCTCTGGCGATGTTCATCGGCAGCTTGGCATTCCCCGTTGTGCTGACGACCGCGAACAGCACCCTGCAGATCCTGGCACCCCCGGACATGCGGGCGCGACTCCTGAGCGCACTCCTGATGGTCAGCTTCGGAGCCCAGCCTCTGGCGTCGCTCTTAGTAGGGTACAGCGCCCAGGTGCTCGGCGCGCTGGAAGCCGTGCGCGCGAATGGACTGCTCATGGCATCGGGGGCGGCGGCGCTGCTCGCACTGCGACCGACGCTGCGGCGGTGGGAAGCCGCGGACAATCGCGACGAGGCGTTCGCAGCGAGTTCGCGCCCCGACGGCGATCATCGCACCGTCGAGACCCGGCCCGAGGCAGCGTGAATGGTGTCGATTTCTCCGTCTTCTGACGGAGATCGGAATTCCTCCAAAAGTTCATGGAGGAAAACATCGTCGGTTGGATGCCGGAGGCGCGGGTCCGGGTCAGAATTGAGATCGCAGATAGCTCACTCGTACGGGACAGGAGACGCAAGGCAATGACCCAAGGGATTGCATCGCTACTATTCGCCATCCTTCTCGCCGGCGCACTTCCTACGCGGGCATTGGCTGCGCCGGTTGCGCGACCTCTATCGTTCGCCAGCGTTGCGCAAACCGCGCTGCAGGATAACCTGCAACTGCGCGCGGCCGCGTTTGACGTCGCCGTCGCGCAGGCGCAGCTGGCGCAGGCCCGGGGCGCGAAGCTTCCGCAGGCAAATTTGTCCGGCTCGTACACCCGCAATCAGGAGCAGCCGCTGCTGGCCGATCCTAACGTCTACGCCGCGAGCCTGGTGGTCTCATATCCCCTATCCACGGGCGGGAACCTGGAAGCCCGGATCAGGCTGGCCGAGGCCAATGTGCGCGGTGCCCAGGCGACGTACGAGCGCACGAAGCAGCAGATCGTCTTCGCAGCCGAACAGACCTACCTGCAGGCGCTGCTTGCCGCTGAGAGCGTGGCGGCGGCTCAGCGGTCCTTGGCTGTGGCCAACGAGAGCCTGCGTGTGGCCCAAGTGCGGTTCAGCGCCGGTGCCGGGGCGCGCCTGGACGTGCTGCAGGCGGAAGTGGCCGTCGCGAGCGCCGAGCAGGCACTGGTGCAGGCGCAGACCGGCGTCGGGAACGCGCAGGCCAACCTGAACGCGTTGATCAATCTGCCGTTGGACACCCCGCTGGCACTGACAGACACGCTGACCCCACGCCCGGTCGATATTGCCCTGGCAGACGCCATCGCGCGGGCGTTGCGGGAGCGCGCCGATCTAGCGGCGCTGCGAAATCGGATTGAGGCCGCACAGGCGGGCATCGATGTCGCCCAAAGCGGGGGGGCGCCGACCTTCGGGTTCGGTGCGGGATATGCCCTCAGCAATGCCAACGGGTTGTCGACGACGATCTTCGGTGGCTGGCTGGTGACCCTCGGAGTGACACTGTCGGTGTTCGACGGCGGCATCACCCAGGCACAGATCCGCGAGGCGCAGCTGCAGCTGGAGCAACTGAAGCTCAGGGAAGCGCAGATCCGGCAGCAGGTGGAGCTGGATGTTCGAGTGGCCGCGCTCGCGCTGCAGCGGGCGGCGGGCGAACTCACGGCGGCCACAAAGGCCGTCGAGCAAGGCCGCGAGTCCGTGCGCCTCGCCACAGTGCGCTATCAGTCGGGTGTCGGAACATCGCTGGAGCTGCTGACGGCCCAATCGAACCTGGCCCTGGCAGAGCAATCTCTGGCTTCTGCACGGTTCAATCAGAACGCCGCGCGCATTCAACTGATTCTGGCAATGGGATCACAGTGAGGAGGAACATCATGCGGATTCGAGTGCTCATCGTTGGTGCAATCATCGTCGCCCTCGCCGGCGGCATCCTGGCCCTACGAACGCGAGACGGCGTCTCATCTCCGGTCAGCCAGCCGGCGCAGGCAGCGCCCGTCGCGGTCACGGTGGTCGCCGCGCTACGAGGTGACTTCGTGACAACGGTCACCGCCACCGGGACGGTGGCCAGCCTGCGGGAAGCGAAAATCGCGTCGACGCTCCCTGGCGTCGTGGCCGAGGTCTTCGTGACCGAAGGGCAGCGCGTGCAGGCCGGTGCACCCCTGATGCGCCTGCGCACCGACCAGATGGCCGCGACCGAGGCTCAGGCCCGCGCCGGCGTGGCGCAGGCCAAAGCGGCGCTGAACCTGGCGGACATTAGCGTGCGGCGGATGCGGGAGTTGTCCCAGAGCGGCGCGGTCTCCAGGCAGGAGCTCGATGCCGCGGAGGCGCGGTTCGCGGCTGCGCAGGCGCAACGCGAACTGGCGGAGGCGACGCTGGCTTCAGCGCAGATCCAACTGCGCGACGCGACCGTTACCGCCCCCTTTGCCGGGACGATCACGCAGCGGTCCGTGGAGCCGGGCGAGGGTGTCTCGCCGGCTGTGGGGTCATTTGTCCTTGCGCAGTTGGACGCGGTGTACGTTGAACTGGCCGTGCCGGAGCGGCTGCGATCGGGCCTCCGGGTGGGTCAGACTGTCGCGGTCACCGTGGACGCTGAACCGGGATCTCAGTTCGCAGGAAAGATCGAAAAGATTCAGCCGGCCGCAACGGTCTCCAGCCGGTCGTTTACGGTCAAGGTGCGTGTCCCGAATGCACAGCGCGTGCTGCGCCCGGGGGCGTTCGCCCGCGGGACCATCACGGTCGCGGTCCGGTCCGGTGTGCTGCAGATCCCCGAGCAGGCCGTGCTGGTCACGGCCGGGAACCCCGTCCTCTTCGTGGTGCAGAACGGTCGAGCGGTCCGCCGCGAAGTGGCGCTGGGCGAACGGCAGGGAGGGCTCGTCGAAATCACCTCCGGCCTTACAGCCGGGGACGTGGTCATTGTAGACGGACAGTTGGGATTGACCGATAACCAGCTCGTGGCGCCTCGCGCGCCGTAGTACGCAGTAATAGGAGGACTAACGATGCATCGTCTGGCAGAACTTTCCGTCCGCAGGCCCGTGCTGGCCTCCGTGCTAATTTTGGGGCTGGTCTTCCTGGGTCTGGTGTCATACTCTCGGCTCACCGTGGAGCGCTGGCCGAACATCGACATCCCGTTCGTCGCCGTGAGCGTGCGCGTCCCCGGCGCCTCCCCCGAAGAGGTCGAGAGCGATGTCACCAACAAGATCGAGTCGGCTGTGAACACCATCAGCGGGATCGACCGGCTGTCGTCGACCTCGGCTGAAGGGTTTGCGATCATCTCGCTCCAGTTTCATCTGGAAAAGGACATCGACGTTGCAGCCCAGGAGGTGCGGGATAAGATCAACGGCGTCCTGCGCGATCTCCCCGCCGGGATCGACCCGCCGGTGATCTCCAAATTCGATCCCGGGGCCATCCCTGTCATCACGCTGGCGCTCTCCGCGGACCGTCCTATCCGGGACATCACAGAGTACGCCGACAAGGTCGTCCGGCCGCGCCTGGAGGGAACGCGCGGCGTGGGGCAAGTCGAGATCATCGGCGGCCAGGCGCGCCAGATCAACGTCCTGATCGATCCCGCCC